>Ga0308157_10000850_pt1 | contig 80532 bp, 81 predicted proteins | sample PhyBR1_FD_201035 | JGI IMG/M metagenome (GOLD analysis project Ga0308157, IMG submission 201035) | Phyllosphere microbial communities from UC Gill Tract Community Farm, Albany, California, United States - DLSLB.R1 | ecosystem: Host-associated > Plants > Phyllosphere > Unclassified | place: USA...
TGTAACAAAATCAGAACACATAGTAGTGATAAATAATGTAGTATTCTCATAAACAATTAATTATAAGGTTATTTTTTTTCTCAATGATAAGCATAAAAACATATCTACCAACTATTTTACAGATAAATTGTAAAAAAAAGTATGGTTTTGTTATTTTATGTCACAAAATTGTTGTTTTTTACATTAAAAGTATAAGAAGGCTGCAGAAAAAGTGTAACGTACCAGACTTCAACGGAATAACTGTATTTAGTTACAGATGAAGAAAACAAGAAGCAAGAATGGTTCAGAAAAGGCAAAAAAAAATCTTCCAAAGGAAGATCGTCTGTTTTATAAAAAATGGCAAGCGACCTACATCGCACCGCTACAACCGCATACCTTTGCTGCGTTCCCACCCTGGAGGAGTCTGCAGGAGCTGGTCGTGTAGGACTTGCCGTTGCAAATATACAAACATTTTAATTAATCGCAATAGATTTGATATTTTAAAATGTATTTGTATTATTGTAGTATAAAAAATAAGCATAATGAAAAACCGTAAATATTTAGCTGTCTTTGCATTGGCTATCTTATCAGTGGGATGTAATAAAGATAAAAAAAATGAAAATTCTTCTTTTAGCATAGACTCAAGCACCCTAAAACAGACGTATTCATTAAACGAAGCTCTTCCGTTAAGCATTAAAAATACCGAAAATAAAGCGATTGATTCTGTTGCTTACTTTATCAATGATGTAAAAATAGGAACCAGCAAAGGAAATGCTGTATTGAACTATGACCTTTCAAAAGAAAAATTTGGATCAAAAGAAATCAAAGCGATTGTATATTCCGGTGGATCATCTTCTGAAAACACCATAAAAATAGATGTTTTTTCAGACATACAGCCCGTTATATGGGACTATACCATCGTAAATACCTATCCGCATGATATCGGTGCTTACACACAGGGATTAGAGTTTTACGGAGACAATCTGGTTGAAAGTACGGGTAATGGAGAAGGAAGAAGCGGCAAAAGAGGTAAATCAAGCGTTCGCATTGTAAACCCAAAAACCGGAGAAGCCCTTAAAAAAGTGGAATTGGAAGACCGTATTTTCGGAGAAGGCGCTACGGTACTCAATGATAAGCTCTATCAGCTTACCTATAAAAATAATGAGGGGTATGTCTACAACATACATACCCTGGAAAAAGAAAAAACACTGCCTTATTTTCAAAAAATGGAAGGTTGGGGTCTTACCAATGACGGCACTCATTTGTATATGACAGACGGATCGGATAAGGTTTACATACTGAATCCTGCTGATTTTTCAAAGATCGATTATTTTACCGTATCTACTAACAGAGGAACGGTTTATAACGTCAATGAGCTGGAATGGGTAAACGGAAAGATTTACGCTAATTTTTACGGTCAGGATGCTATAGGTGTATTTGATCCTAAAAACGGAGCTGTTGACGCGGTTATCAACCTCAGTGACCTGCGTTCAAAAGTAACTCAGCACGAAGATCTGGATGTACTGAATGGTATTGCGTATAACAAGAAAACCGATACTTTTTTTGTAACCGGTAAAAACTGGGATAAAATGTTTGAAATAAAGATCAACAAGAAATAGTTTTTTCTATTCTTGTACTCATTATAAAGAGCCCTTTAATCGGGCTCTTTTTTATATAAAAATACCTCCGGAAATGACTCCGAAGGTGTTTACTGTATATTTATTCTTCTTGATTACTTAACAGCAATTCTCTTAATTTCAGACTTGCCGTTGATAACCGCTACAATAAAGTATACTCCTGAAGTATTTAACTGTGTACGTATACTATGCTGAAGAACACTCCCTAATGTTTCACGGGACACAAATTTACCATTTTGTTGATAAATATATACTTCTACATTTTTTGCTTCTTTGAATCCGAAATCTATCTGAAAAGATTCATTGATAGCTACCGGATTCGGATAAATAGTCCAGTCAGGCGTTACCACTCCTATATTATCCATTTTGATTACCTGCGTCTCATAGGTCTCTGTAACTCCATTTTCAGTGGTTACTGCCAGTTGGTAGTTACCTGTTCTATTTGCCATAAAACTCATCTGATCGCTTACTTGTTTTCCTTCAAAATACCAGATAGTTTCAAGGGTTTGCTGAGCAGGATTTTTTATAACAGGTATTAAGGCAACAGCTTTATGATCTTCCATATACCAGCGATCTACTAATTCAACTTCAACAGCTGCGTTTTTATCGATTCCCTGAGCTATTGTAAAAGAATCATAACCATTATGATCCGTATCCCACTGTATATTCTCAAATACAAGCTGCTTATTTATCATCTTACCTTGAATACGATCGGTAACACTATTGATATCAAAATGACTGTTATTGCGATCGATTAGCAAATAATAGGTTTCTTTAGCATCAAATCCGGCGATATCCTTTGTATCAAACGCAAGATCCGTAACATAGCTACTGTTGCTATTTACCTGAACCAGCCAGTTTTTGTTTAACAATTGTGCATGATCAGTAGTTCTCTGAAATTGGATCGTTTTGTGCTCAGTCGCTCCCATTAAAATAAAATCATCTGTTTTTATTTTAGGGGAAGAAGCAGATAATTTAATCTTCATAAAGCCATTCAAAGAACTGCTGCTCTCTGTCTGAGTAAAATTAAAAGAAGCCTGATGTCCTAATCCAATGATTTCCTGATTGGTCAGACTATTCAAAGTCTGGTTCCATATACTTTTTCCGGAAGCATCTACATAATTTCCTAAATCCAGCAATGTTACACCATATTTAAGAGAAAGATATGTTTGTATCTGCTGATGATCCGGCTGATTCAAGCCCCCTTTGAAGTATAATACTTCATAAATATTGGTACGGTCTTCTTTGGAATCATTAATGGTAAAGATATTTGAGGACGGATCTTTCAGGTCAACAGAGGTTTCAAATTCATACTTATAAATGGCTCCCGTATTGATTTTTTTATGCAACAAATCTGTATACGGAATATTCATCTTTTCTGGACGGCTTTCAATTCCAAAAGAAAAGCATCGTATCTGCAAATTCACTAATTCAACAGACTCTGCATCAGCAGAATTAAAAACCACATAAAAATTATTTTTATCGTGCTGCAAATTATGTATTGAATTCAGGGTACTCTTTTGCAGATCAAGAGGAAGAAATCCGTTGAGGGATCCGGCACCGGATTGCTTTTTATCTGTCTTATACCAAACGCCTATTTTATCTGATAAGCTGCCGGTCTGAGCCAGCATTGCTACGGTTCCTAACATAAAACCGGAAATCAAAAGTATTTTTTTCATCATATTATATTTTTTAAGATAAAAATACACCTTTTTACGAATAAAACAACTTCCTGATCTTTAATTTAATAACAAAAAAAAGCATTCTATGTAGAATGCTTTTATGTTTCAGCGAAGAATGATCTCCCGGATTAAGTCTTTTTGCAACTCTTCATTGAGTATTTTTATGATTTTGTCTTTACCGTAAGACAGCTCTTCTCTTAAAACAGCTGATGAAAGCGCAACATATAAAACATCTTTTTTTAATACAACATCAAGTGTATAGTTTGCCACTCCGGATCCCATAACCTGTTTCCAAATGTCTTTTACATTGATTTTATCGATTCCTGAAGTAAGATTATACCCCTGAAGTACAACATTCAAAATACTCTGAATATCATTTTCTGTATTAAGCCGATCTTTAGGGTTAAACTTTTTACTCATTTGTAATTTTTATGGGAGTATATCTTTTATAATGATAAATAATATTCTGATCGTTTTCAATTACCAATTCTTCATCAGTGAGCTTTATTACTTCTTCATCCCACTCAGCGTAATTGGTTTTGCATTTAAACATAACTTGATCTTTTGTTTCATCCAGTGTAAGTTCTTCTTTGAGACCGTTGGTAAGGTAAGTACCATCAAGCTGAGGAACTACTTTTTGACGAAACCCTTTATTATCTTTAATTTCAAAATAATCGATAGTTGTATTGACTGTATATTCTTTATTTTCTCCTGAGGGTGTTTTTACCGAAGTTATCTCCCAGTAACCATTTATTTTTGGCAGCGTACTTTTATCAATTTTTGATTGACAATTGACAAACAAAAGTACTATAGGCAATAAAAATATTATTTTTTTCATCTTATTTAAAAAAGGAATCTACAAATTCGTATTTATTGAATACCTGTAAATCTTCTATACCTTCTCCCACTCCGATATATTTTACAGGAATACGGAACTGATCTGATATACCGATTACAACGCCTCCTTTTGCAGTTCCGTCTAATTTGGTTACCGCAAGCGATGTAACTTCTGTTGCAGCAGTAAACTGTTTTGCCTGTTCAAAAGCATTTTGCCCGGTAGATCCGTCCAGAACCAGTAAAACATCATGCGGGGCATCCCCTATTACTTTCTGCATTACTCTTTTTACTTTTGAGAGCTCATTCATCAAGCCGACTTTATTATGCAATCGCCCTGCAGTGTCAATAATAACCACATCTGCGTTTTGTGCCACGGCTGACTCCAAAGTATCAAAAGCTACAGATGCAGGATCGCTTCCCATTTGCTGTCGTACAATAGGCACATCTACACGATCTGCCCATATTTGCAACTGATCAATAGCAGCAGCTCTAAAAGTATCTGCCGCTCCTAAAACAACCTTATAACCCGATTTTTTAAATTGATGTGCCAGTTTTCCTATCGTTGTTGTTTTACCTACTCCATTTACACCAACCACCATAATCACATAGGGTTTCTTATCAGCCGGAACTTCAAACTCTACTGCTTCTCCGGATTTTGTTTCTGAAAGTAAACCTGAAATTTCTTCTCTCAGAATACCATTGAGCTCTTCTGTGCCAAGATATTTATCTTTGGCAACTCTGCCTTCAATTCTTTCGATAATTTTCAGTGTAGTATTTACGCCTACATCAGAAGATATCAATACATCTTCTAAATTATCTAATACATCATCATCTACTTTAGATTTTCCGGCTACAGCTTTGCTTAACTTTGAGAAGAACGATGTCTTGCTCGTCTCTAAACCTTTATCTAAAGTTTCTTTCTTTTCAGAAGAAAACAAGCGTTTAAAAAAACTCATAATTTGATATAATTTACAGACAAATATAGGAATATTATCTAAATTAAACCGTTATCCTCTTTTACTTATTTATGAGGAATAAGCAGTATAAATTATATTTTTTGGATGATACCCAAAATAAAAAAGCTATCCTATGGTTAAGGATAGCTTTAATATACTTGTTCTTGTGAGAAGAATTATTTCTTTTTCAAAAATTCATCTACTAACTCAGGAGCCATAACTCCTTCAACGAATGTGTAAGCTCCTGTTTTTGGAGATTTAACCATTTTAATTGCTTTGGTTAATTTTTTAGAAGCTCCTTGTAATGTTGCAACGGTTTTCTTTGCCATGACTACTAAATTATTTAATTTCTTTATGAACTGTAACTCTTTTTAAGATTGGATTAAATTTTTTAATCTCTAATCTGTCTGGAGTATTTTTTTTATTTTTTGTTGTAATGTAACGAGAAGTTCCTGGTACACCAGATGCTTTGTGCTCTGTACATTCTAAAATTACCTGAATTCTATTTCCTTTTTTTGCCATTGTAATATATATTTTGCAGGACTACAGCTTATTTTACCAAACCTTTTGCTTTTGCATCTTTCAACACAGCAGCAATCCCTTTTTTGTTAATAGTTTTTAATGCAGATGTAGATATTTTTAAGGTTACCCATCTGTCTTCTTCAGCAATATAGAAACGTTTTTTAACTAAGTTTACAGAAAACTTTCTCTTAGTTTTGTTCATTGCGTGAGATACGTTGTTTCCAACCATAGCTCTTTTACCTGTAATTTCACAAACTCTTGACATTATTTCTTACGTTTAATTTGAATTATTTAAAATCAGGGTGCAAAGTAAAGAATTTTTATCGCCTTATACAAATTTTATTTGTTGTTTTTTAAGATTTCTTTTAATACCATATCAATTGCAGAATTTACTGCCGCATTTAATACCTTTTCACGGGGCTGTCCAAAGTTAAAAGTCTTTACAATAACCTCATCCGGACCTGCTACAGCAATACAGACCGTACCTACTTCGGATTCAGAATCTCCTTTTAGTGGTCCCGCATTACCTGTTGTAGACACTGCATAATCAGATCCAAAAACTTTCTTTGCTCCCACTGCCATCTCAATTGCTACCTGTTCAGAAACCACAGAATACTTTTCAATTGATTCTCGGGAAACTCCTAAAACATCTATTTTGGATTCGGTGGCATAAGTAACTACCCCACCCTTAAAATATTTAGAAGCCCCTTCAATAGCTGTAAGCAAACCTGAAATTTTACCGCCTGTGCAACTTTCAGCACATGCGATGGTTTGTCTATTACGGGTCAGATTTTGGCTCAACACAAATTCTATTGGTTCAGAATCATCCAGACTTATAATACAATCTGCAATGATCTGCTGAAGTTTAGCAACTTCAGTATCTATTATTTCTGTAAGGGCATTTTTATCCTGACCACTAACAGATAAACGCAATCTTACCATACCGGGTCCCGGAAGATAGGAAAGATGTACTTTTTCCGGCAAATGATCTTCCCAATAGGCAATACGTTCTGCCAGCAGACTCTCTCCTACTCCCTGAGTGATGATAGTTCTGTGAACATTAAAATCCAATTGCCCTTCCCGGATCAGGTAAGGCATAAGCTTTTCTTTTACCAGGTATTTCATCTCAAATGGTACTCCGGGCAGAGAAACATATGTGGTCTGCTCTTTTTGCATAAGCATTCCAGGAGCAGTACCGACTTCATTAAATAAAATTGCAGCTCTTGTCGGTACAAGCGCCTGATTTTTATTTTCCGAACTGATGGGACGCTTATAAAAATCTTCAATGATTTTTTTTACATGTAAATATACCTGATCATTTAAAACCAGTTCATCTTCAAAATAATCACAAAATGCTTTTTTGGTTACATCGTCTTTCGTTGGTCCAAGACCACCTGTTATGACTACCAGATCAACTTTGTTCTGATAGCGCTTTAATGCTTTTCTTATTGCTTTTTTCTTGTCAGAAATAGAAACCGTCTCGGTTACCTCATATCCAATCTCATCCAGGCTTTTAGCGATAAACTGAGAATTGGTATCAACAATCTGACCTATTAAAATTTCATCTCCGATGGTTATTACTACCGCTTTCATTACAATTTATAATCTCTGCTTAATTCTTTTATAGCCCGGTTAACTGATTTCTTAAAAGCACTGAATATTTCAATTATCTCAGACTTCTTTCCCTGTTTTAAGGCCCACTCTTTCATTTCATTGTTCCAATCAATTGCTTCTTCCATACCCAGTGAAAAGAGTATTTTGGTGCTTTTATCTGTATGTTTTACTACTTTTTCGTAGTTTTTTTTCTTTATTGCTTTCTCTATTTTTTCAATTCTGAAAATTAGTTCGCTCCTGTAAGCTAAAATCTGATCTTTGAGATCATATTCTTCTTCCATTGTCTGAGCAATCAATTCTTTAATGTTATAATGAAGAGCCATTTAGAGAATATTAATACTAAACATCTTTTTTTCTTCAAGAAATCCTTCCAATAATTGCCCACTTTCCACTTTACCGACTCCCGCAGGAGTTCCAGTAAAAATCAAATCGCCGATCTTTAAGGTAAAATATTGTGAGACATATGCAATAAGTTCATCAATAGTCCACATCATCTGACTGCTATTGCCTTTTTGAACGGTTTCTCCGTCTTTAGTCAGATGAAATGAGATCTGATTCAAATCTGAAATAGCTTCTTTTTTCATAAAATCGCCTACAACTGTTGCTCCGTCAAAAGATTTAGCAATCTCCCATGGAAGTCCTTTTGCTTTTAATTTTGCCTGTATATCACGCGCAGTAAAATCAATACCGATACCGATTTTGTCATAATACTTATGAGCAAACTTAGGACTGATGTATTTTCCTACTTTATTAATTTTGACCACAAGTTCTATTTCATGGTGTACTTCGCTGGTGAATTCAGGTATAACAAACGGAAATGTTTTCAGTAGAACTGAAGAGTCTGGCTTCATAAATACTACAGGTTCCTCAGGTCTTTCGTTATTGAGTTCTGAAATATGTTCATGATAATTTCTTCCGATACAGATGATTTTCATTTCAATACAGGTTTATTATTAAAACTTATTTGTCAGTTTTCTCAACTTGATGGCCGTTAATACTTTTTTAGTATATAGAGGGAAATCTGCATTTTGTATCCATCCGAAATAACCCGGTTCTTTTTCAAGCACTTCATCCACCAATGCTCCTTTGTGTTTTCCAAAAGTAAAAATTTCCTTTCCATCGTTATTCAGGGCAATAAACCCTGCAAAATCGACTGATTTCTTTCGGGTAGTATATTCCGCCAGTGCTTTTATATCATTTTCCAGATCTTCATAACGATCGAGTTGTGCTTTTAGAATTTCATATGTTGCATTCGTATCTGCAGCTGCGGAATGTGCGTTTTCCAGACTGGCATTACAATAAAATTTATAAGCTGCACTTAATGTGCGTTCTTCTTTCTTATGAAAAATAGTTTGAATATCAACTGCTACCCTATTTTTCATATCAAAATCTACTTCAGCACGCAGTAACTCTTCTGCAAGTAAAGGAATATCAAACCTGTCAGAGTTAAACCCCGCCAGATCAGAATCTTTTATCATATTATAAATCTGAGAAGCCAACTCTTTAAAAGTAGGCTCTCCGGCAACTTTTTCATTCGTAATACCATGTATTTCTGTAGATTGAGGCGGTATAGAAATTGTTGGGTTTACCAACCATGTTTTACTTTCTTTATTTCCGTTTGGAAAAACTTTCAAAATTGAAATTTCAACAATTCTGTCTCTGGCAACATCTATTCCTGTTGTTTCTAAATCGAAAAAACAAATAGGTCTGTTTAATTTTAGTTCCATATATCGTTTGTCGTTACTACACAAATATAGCAACTTTGATTTTTAAAGGTTTTATTTTACTATAAAATCTCTTACTTTATTGATGCATCAAAGTTTCAACACATTTGATGGCGCATTTTTCTCCATCAATAGCAGCTGAAATAATTCCTCCTGCATATCCGGCTCCTTCTCCACACGGATACAGCCCTTTAATCTGTACGTGCTCTAACGAATCATTTTCTCTTGGAATTCTTACCGGTGATGATGTACGGCTTTCAGGAGCATGCAGAATAGCTTCGTTGGTGTAATATCCGCGCATTGATTTTCCGAAATCAAGAAATCCCTGTCGCATGATCTGAGTCAGAAAATCCGGAAAAACTTCTCCTAATTCTACTGAAGTTGTTCCTGGAACATAAGATGTTTTAGGAATATCAGCAGATACATTTTTATTACAAAAATCTACCATACGTTGTGCGGGTACTTTTTGAGTTTCACCTGCCAGATGCCAAGCTTTCTGCTCTATAGTTTTCTGAAACTCCATTCCTGCCAAAGGGCCAAATTTCTCAAAAGGTTTAAAATCTTCGAGTCTTAATTCCACCACAATACCGGAGTTGGCTGTTGGCTGATCCCGCTTTGACGGAGACCAGCCATTGGTAACTACTTCTCCGGGTGCTGTAGCACAGGGAGCAATTACTCCTCCAGGACACATACAGAATGAATACATTCCACGACCATTAACCTGCTTCACAATAGAATAAGGCGCCGGAGGTAGAAATTCTCCTCGGTAATCACAAGAATATTGAATTGTATCTATTAAGGACTGAGGATGCTCTGCCCGTACCCCTAATGCAAAAGGTTTTGCTTCAATAAAAATGTCCTTTTTATGCAATAACTCAAAAATATCTCTTGCAGAATGACCTGTTGCTAAAATCACTTTTCTGGCACTGATGATAGTTCCATCTTGTATTATTACTCCCTTTATTTCATTGTTTGTAATCACAAAATCATCAACACGGGTTTCAAAATGAACCTCACCTCCGTATTCAATAATTTTTTCGCGCATATCCTGCATAATTTTGGGTAACTTATTGGTACCAATATGTGGATGTGCATCTACCAGAATATTTTGTGGAGCTCCAAAAGCAACCAAAAGTTCCAGAATCCGGTGTACATCTCCTCTCTTTTTAGAGCGTGTATAAAGTTTACCATCAGAATATGTTCCTGCACCACCTTCTCCGAAACAATAGTTGGAATCAGGATTTACAATATGATCTCGGTTTATGGATTTTAAATCACGTCGCCTGCCCCTTACATCTTTACCTCTTTCTACCACAACAGGCTTTACACCTAATTCTATGAGTTGCAGTGCTGCAAAGTAGCCGGCAGGACCTGCTCCGACAACAATGACAGTTTCCGCATTTGTTACATTCTTATAATCAGGAAAATCTATTTTTTCGACAATGAGTTCTTCATCACTAAAAAATATTTTTACTTTCAAATTGATTTTCACCTGTTTTTGTCGGGCATCAATGGAGCGTTTCAGTACGGTTATCTTTTTGATATCCACAACAGAAGTTTTTACCATTTTAGCGATATTTTCTGTTAACAGATCCATAGAAGCCGCTACTTCCGGCAATACCTGTAATTGTAATTCCTGTGGCATTTTTTTATAAAGCAAATAAAGATTCTGGTTGCAAAATTACATTAAAAAAATATATGTTTAAATTTGAACCTGTCTAATACAAACGAAATATATGGAACGATTGATAAAACTGATATGGGATTTTAGGGGTCCGGCTGCTTTACCTACTGCCAAACACCATGAAATACATTTAAAGGAATTTATACAAATGGAAAAACTCTCTATAGATATAACGGGTTACGATATTATTGATGAATTTTATGCAACAGCTTATCTTGTAGTAAATGAATCTCAAATGATTGCCGTCAGAGATCGGTTACGACCTCACCGCGGAGAAGTATATGAAAAATAAAAAGAGCGGCTGATAGAGCCGCTCTTGATGTATGAACATGATAGTGATTAATATCTGTTTGCTTCTTTTTGAGCTGAATTAATCATATCTTCATTTGCAGTAATACCAAATTCTACTCTACGGTTTTTAGCTCTTCCTGCATCCGTATCATTTGAAGCTACCGGATCTGCTTTACCCATACCTTCAGTAGTCATACGTTTAGTTCCGATACCTTTGCTAACTATATATGCTTTAACCGCATTGGCTCTGTTTCTGGATAATTTTACATTATACTCATCTTTACCTACACTGTCTGTATATCCGTAGATAGAAATTTTTGTATCAGGGTGATCTTTCAACACTTTTACCAATTTATCTAAATTAGATTTTGCCTTAGAAGTTAAATCAGATTTATCAAATTCAAAGTTTACAGTATTTTCACCTAAGGTAACTTTAATTCCTTCTCCAACTCTCTCAACCTGAGCACCTGGTAAAGTCTGCTCAATTTCCTGAGCCTGTTTATCCATTCTGTTTCCGATAATAGCTCCCGCAGCCCCACCGACTACTCCACCTAAAACGGCTCCAAGTGCACTATTATTTTTACTTCCTACATTATTTCCCAAAACACCTCCTAAAACAGCACCAGCTGCAGCTCCTGCAGCAGCACCTTTCTGTTTGTTATTGGCATTTTTTACAGAGTTACAACTTGTAAATAAAGCTCCGGTCAACAGAGCTCCGGATAATAAGTATACATTTAATTTTCTCATAATTACTTTTTATTTATTTTGTTTTTATTTTAAGCTTTCTAATTAGTTAGCGCTAAATTGATATACAACCTGAGTACCGGTAGAATTATCTATCAGCTGAAATGAAGTTTCGGTTTGATTCGCAATTTCTAATCTAAATCCTTCTACTACTTTTTTAGCTTTTTCGTTTCCGATAAATTTAAGGTTAAAGGATTGATCTTTACCGATTGTCCACACAATTTTATCACTGTATGCAGGACAATTACCGCCACCATTCAGATTTACTGTTCCGGTATTGTTGTTGGAAACAAATTTCCACTGACTACCCTCAAAGCATTTAGCATCTGCAATATAGAATGAAGTTACTTTATAGCCTGATGGATAAGAAACTTTTGTAAGTGTCCATTCTCCTTTTAACCCACTTTGTGCTTTGACATCTTTTGTTGGTTTACATGCCAACATGGTCAACGCCAATAAACTTAAACCTAATACTTTTTTCATAGTTCTCTTTTTTTATTATTAACAAATATAACAAATATTGTACCTTTTTTATCACACTGTTTATGATTTGTGTATTTACAGGTGACTTTTTGTCACTCTATTGGACAATGGTATTTTTTTTGAACATATATCCACATAAAATTAATAAAAAAACATATATAAAATATGAGTACAGGTAAAATTAATGTAACAGTAGAAAACATTTTTCCACTGATAAAAAAGTTTTTATACAGTGATCATGAAATCTTTTTGAGAGAATTAATTTCAAATGCTACCGATGCTACTTCAAAATTAAAACATCTTACTTCAATAGGTGAAGCTAAAGTGGAATACGGCAATCCTATCATTGAAGTAAAGATTGATAAAGAGAATAAAACACTTCATATCATTGATCAGGGTATTGGTATGAGTGCAGAGGAAGTAGAGAAATATATAAATCAGGTTGCTTTTTCAGGTGCAGAAGAGTTTCTGGAAAAATATAAAGATTCTGCAAAAGACACTGGAATTATAGGTCATTTCGGATTAGGATTTTATTCTGCTTTTATGGTAGCGGACAAGGTAGAAATAATTACAAAGTCCTATAAAGATACACCCGCAGCGCACTGGGTATGTGACGGATCTCCTGAATTTACGATGACTGAAAGTTCTAAAACAGAAAGAGGAACTGAAATTATCTTACATATTGCTGAAGATTCGACAGAATTTTTAGAAGAAAATAAAATCAGTGAGTTATTGCGCAAGTATAATAAATTTATGCCAATTCCGATTAAATTCGGAACCAGACAAGAAGCGTTACCTCAACCTGAAAATGCTCCTGAAGATTATAAAACGGAATATACTGAGGTAGATAATATCATCAACAATCCTACTCCGGCATGGACCAAACAACCTTCAGAACTCTCCGACGCTGATTATAAAAAGTTCTATAACGAATTGTATCCTATGCAATTTGAAGAACCTTTATTTCACATCCATCTGAATGTTGACTATCCTTTTAATCTTACAGGTATATTATATTTCCCAAAACTTTCGGGTGATTTGAATATTCAAAAAGATAAAATCCAGCTTTATCAGAATCAGGTATTCGTAACGGATAACGTAGAAGGTATTGTTCCGGAATTCCTTACAATGCTAAGAGGAGTAATCGATTCACCGGATATTCCGCTGAATGTATCGCGATCGTATTTGCAGGCTGACGGAAATGTAAAAAAGATTTCTAACTATATTACAAGAAAAGTAGCGGATAAACTAAAAAGTCTTTTTAATGAAAATCGTGAAGATTTTGAACAAAAATGGAACGATATTAAAGTAGTAATTGAGTATGGAATGTTATCGGAAGCTAAATTCTATGAGAAGTCGGCAGATTTTGTTCTGTATCCGACTACTGATGAAAAATACTACACGCTTGCTGAATTAAAAGAAGCGATAAAAGATAAACAGACCGATAAGGATGGTAAATTAGTGGTTATTTATGCCTCAAATAAAGAGACGCAACACAGCTATATTGAAGAGGCGAAAGCAAAGGGTTATGAAGTCTTATTATTAGACTCACCTATTGTTTCACATCTTATCCAAAAGCTGGAAATGGATAATGAATCTCTTACTTTCGTAAGGGTAGATGCTGATCATGTAGACAATCTGATAAGAAAAGAAGACACTAAAATATCTAAATTAACAGATGAAGAGCAGACTAAACTGAAAGAAGTTTTAGAAACAGTAATTCCAGCAACTACTTTTACTATTCAAACAGAGGCTTTAGACAGCAACAGCGCTCCATTTATGATAACTCAACCTGAATTTATGCGCCGTATGAAAGAGATGCAGTCTACAGGCGGAGGTATGTTTGGTATGGGTAATTTTCCTGAAATGTATAATCTCGTGGTAAATACGAACAGCGAACTCGCTTCTTCAATTCTTAATATGAGTGATAAAGATTCACAACAAGGTTTGATTAAGCAGGCACTTGATCTAGCTAAGTTATCTCAGGGATTATTAAAAGGAGAAGAGTTGACTGCCTTTGTTAAAAGAAATTTCAACACCTTAAAATAATTTTAGTTTTATAGGAATAAAAATGCTCTCTTTACGAAGGGAGCATTTCTTTTATAGAATAGGTTCGCATGTATTGTTGACTTATCTTTGCAAAAAATTTAAAAATACCATGCATAAAAATCTTGCTAAAGGAGTACTTTTTGTAGCACTTGGAGCTTCCAGTTTTGGAATGCTTGCGACAATTGTAAAACTTGCTTATAAAGAAGGTTATACCACAGCTGAAGTTACTTCTTCACAATTCGCTTTCGGAATACTGTTTTTAATACTCTTAAACCTTATACCTTCAAAAGAAAAAATACAGCATCAAAAAGCATCTAAAAAAGACATCACTAAACTTATCCTGTCAGGTACCTCAATGGGTTTTACAAGCGTTCTTTACTATTTATGTGTTCGCTATATCAATGCTTCGATAGCGGTTGTTTTACTTATGCAATCCGTATGGATCGGTGTTGTTTTTGAAGTTATACAAACCAAAAAAGCACCTTCTATTCAAAAAATTATTTCAGTAATACTTATTCTCACCGGAACACTAATCGCAACAAATACGTTTAACAGTTCTTTTGAGTTGGATATTCGGGGATTGATTTTTGGTTTTCTGGCTGCTATTTCTTTCAGTATGACCTTACTCACTACCAATAGTGTGGCAACACATCTCAAAGCAATCAGACGCAGTTTATTCATGCTTTTTGGAGGAGCTATAGTGGTAATCCTTTTTTCGTTTATAACACAGATTGGACCCAACAATTTTAACTTCATGAAAGAAATGGTATCGGATACTACTGTTATCAGGGATTTTAATTTTAATATTTTTATTACCTGGGGTATCATCTTATCTTTATTCGGAACAGTTATCCCTCCTATATTGCTGAACAAAGGCTTTCCACTTACCGGTGTTGGTTTGGGGAGTATTATTTCCTCTTTAGAATTACCCGTTTCAGTAACCTTTGCTTTCTTTTTACTGAATGAACAGGTAAGCTGGATTCAGTGGTCGGGTATCTTAATTATTCTTTCAGCCATCGTTTTAATGAATTATAATTTACTCAGCAGAAAATCAAACCTTTAATTATTTAAAAGTTTTTTTCCTTAGAATATGCTATTATTTATTTTTTTTTATTAATATTGAATCATAAAACTCAAACAAAAGATTATAATATTAAGTTTTCTTCTAAAATGAAAAAGAAAAAAATTTCAGAATTAGACTACGAAACAATTGAAAGAATTGTAGCTATGGCACGTGAGGAAAAAAAACCTTTACTTGCAATTAAGAATGAGTTCGGATATGCTGAAAAAGAAATAACCGAATTAATAAAAAGCAAATTTCCTGCTGATGAGTATGAAATGTGGAAAAAGAAAGTTGGGGCAAAAAAGCCAAAACCTAAAGTGATGGATGACGATTTCGATGAACTGGACTCTAAATACTATATAAAAAATAAATTTGATTAATCTACCGAATCTTCTGTAATTTACAGGAGATTTTTTTTACTTATGAAACACTTATACCTGCTTGCCTTATTTACTTTTTCTACTGTTAAAAGCCAAAATGACACTATCTGGATCAACAATCATGAAATTTCTGTCAAAGAAAAGGCAACCCACTATTTTACATTCGAAAAAATACAAAATAAAAATCTCTACAAAATTGGGAAGTATACTAAAGATCACATTGCTGTATTGAAAGGGACTACATTTAATAATGATTATCAACATTTAGTGTATACTGATAAACTTTATAGCTACAGTGAAAAAGGTATTCTACTTAATGCAGGGAATATCACCAATAATAAATACAATGGTGAAATGGTCAGCTATACCCCAAGTGGTGAGTCATTTGTTTCGGAATTCAGAGATGATCTGCTATATGAGGGAACTTATATTTTTGAACAGAATAATTATCTGAAAACAGGTCATGCTGAAGGTGGAAAATATATAAAACAGGTAATACAAATCAATGATTCAGAAAAAATAGTCCTTGAATTCAAAGACAATATTATTATTTCTCAAAAGTATTTTATCCAGGACAAATTAATAAATTCAGGTGAATACAAAAATGGAATCCATTACAATGGATATTTTAATGATCTGAGTAATGAATTTAAAGGAATCAATATAACCTCTTTATACAAGGATGCCGTTTTAATGGAACAAAAGACTTTTTACAATAACGGCAAAATAAAAGTACAAACTCTTTTAGAAAATAAATTATATACCAATATTTATTACAATCTGAAATCAGAAGAAATCAGTAAAGTCACTTATAAATTAGATGAAGACAATCTCCCTACTTACTTCGATGGCACCCAGTGTAATTTCTCAGAATCTGATAATGAAAAATTAAAAACAGCTTATACTTATAAAAAGGGTAAATTAACTCATATTACTTATTATGAAGACAATGAAATACTTTTCATAATGCATTTGTCAGATGAGGTTTTAGATACCATTGCCTATTATAAAAACAACACCCTTTTTTCTTCTGTAACTTTCGACAAAGAAGGGTATCCTATTGATGGAACTGTTGTAGATCGCTTTGAAGAAATAACGTATAACAATAAAAAAATAATCAGGATTGATGAATTTTACAGTGACAAAAAATTATTTTGTACGTATGACAATGCTACTTATAAATACACTTATTATGATCAGCAGGGTAACATTTTTGAAGAACATAAAACAATATCTGAAAAAACCACATTTGATAAAAAAATTGCCAATGGTACAATCTATATACTGGATGAAAATAAACAGTATATAAAAACGGAAGAAACCTACAAAAACGGAAAATTAGAAAAAAGGTATGAGTTTTCCTTTATAAATGATGAACGCGTACTGCTAAATGAATTTTTATACAAAGAGGGACAACTGGTACGAAAAAGACAATATTTTCCGAATAGTGCTATTCAATCATTCGAAACTTTTTCAGGACAAAATCTCTTAGCCGGTATTTATTATGATGAAAATGGGAATCAAATAGGAAAATACGATGCTTTGAAACGAAACGGAACGTATATAAAATACTTTCCCGAAAGTACTGATATCCATATAAAGGTAAAATGGTTGAATAAGATGCTTTTAGAATATCATGAATATGAGCATTCTCCATACAGTAAAGCACTCCGTCCAAAAATTGAGATGAAATTAAATTCTAAAGCTGCATTTTATTTTAACAATGAAATAGTTGCAGAAGCGGAACTCGAAAATGGTAAAATAAAAAATGGTAAAATTTTTCACAACCAAGATCCAAATTACTATATCTATAATAATTATGAAGACTATCTAAAAGAAGGAGAAGAATTATTTTATTCGAAATTCACAAATGAATTGGTTTACAGAAACTTTTACCACAAAGGTATCCTTGAGTTTAGAGAGCTGTACAAAAACAACCAGCTCTTCTTAAGCATTCCGGTAGTCAATGATGTATTTTCCGGAAATGCAACTATGTATGACAAAAATGGGGATGTAAAATCAATGATTGATTTTAAAGAAGGTATGGTATATAATGGTACAATCGAATATACCGAAAATAATCTGAATGTAAAAGAAGTATACAAAAACGGAAATATAAAACTTGTAGAAATTACCAACAGCAAAGGTATAACACTTTTAAAAAAAATACCTGAAAATGGTCCTGTTCAAAAATATGAAATCTACCATCCCAACGGACAACCATACTACTCATTTACCTCTTATGGTCAACTATTTCATGGTAAGCTTTTACAATACAATTCTTTTGGAGTATTAGAACAAGAACACAGATTTGAATATGGAGTTCCTAAAAAAGGAATTATAAAAACATCTTTATGGGTTCCTAATGAATACGGTACTTCTACTTTTATCCTTAGTACCCATACCTTTAATAAAGATCATGTAATGGTTGAAAACTATTCTCAAAATCAAATTCTATTCAATAAAAAAGAATATAATATTGCCCTATCAGATCAAAGAAGAAATTATGCCAAAGTAGTACCGAGAATATATACTATTTATCCTTTAGTGTATAAGTATATCGATTCTTATGAACCATTACTATTAAAAAAATCAACTAATACAGAATTAATATTGAATTTTTAATATATTTGCTTTAACAAAATTAAACTCAAAATAAACTTTATTAAAGAAAATATGAAATTACCTACACAATGTCCCAGTTGTGAAAACTTATTACAAGTCTCTCAGTTGACCTGTGAGACTTGTAATACAAGGGTAAACGGTAACTATCCGTTACCCGTTTTTCTAAAACTCACTCCAAAAGAACAGGAATTCATTCTGCAATTTTTTTTGAATAGTGGTAGTCTTAAAGAAATGGCTGCGCAAGTAGGGGTTAGTTACCCAACAGTTCGAAATCAACTCGATGATATGATCTCTCATATAAAACAACTTCAAAATCCTTAATTCTTATGAAGAAAAATGTGTTATTAAATCCTTTTGCCAAAATTGAAGATAAGAAACTATTGACACTTGGGCTCATAGCTTATATCATAGGAATATTCATTGCTTTTTCAATGAAAATAGAACTGCAGATTTTAAGAATCAACCCTTTGAGTAACATCGATCTTCCAAAAATTTTATTGAATCATAGCGTCATCACTATCTGTTTATCACTTGCTTTTTTCGGTATCGGAAAAATCATCAATAAGAAAACACGCTTTATTGATATTCTCAATACTGTATTCATCGCCTTTATTCCCTACTATATTTCTTTATTCCAAAATATAAATGGTTATCTCACCAATGAAACAGAAAAAGTAATGGATGCACTTAGACAAGGTACTATATTGAACCATACTCCTTCCTTCCTTTTTATTATGGTTACGCTTGTTGGATTGTTATTCTTTATCTATTATATCTACCTGCTTTTTATCGGATTTAAAACAGCTACCCATTCCAAAAAAATATGGCATTATGTATTATTCTTCGCCACGCTTGTGGTAATAGATCTTATTGTTTCTATGATCATTAATTCTATTTAAACTATGAAAAAAATTCTATTTCTTTTTATCTTTATTTGTGCACAAGCAGTAATTGCACAGGAAAAATCGTATACAATCCGGGAAATTAATATTAATGAAGGGTTGACGGGTGATCTTTATCAAACAAAAAATACGGAAACAGTTATTTTATTAATTGCCGGATCGGGACCTACAGACAGAAATGGCAACAGTAGTCTTACTCAAAACAATGCCCTTAAATTTTTAGCAGAAGGTCTTGTCGCTGATGATTACAGTATATTTTCTTATGACAAACGTGTAGTCGCAATGATCAATCAAAAAATACCTTTTGAAGAGAATCCTGACTTTAACCATATGATTACAGATGCACAAATAGTCATAAACTATTTAAAAAACACACTCCATTACAAAAACGTGATTATTGCTGGTCACAGTGAAGGCTCTTTAGTAGGTATGGTTGCAGCAAAAACAACTGCAAGTGCTTTTATTTCACTTGCAGGAGCAGGGAATTCCATAGATGTAATTTTAAAAGAACAGCTTACAAAACAGGCGCCTTATTTAAGTGAAGACATCAATAACATACTGAAAGAACTAAAGGCTGGCAATAAAGTAGAAAAAGTAAATCCATTACTGGCGTCTCTTTTTTCTCCTCAAAATCAACCTTTTCTGATAGAATGGATGCAGTATACGCCCACAGATGAAATCAAAAAATTAAAGATACCAGTATTAATCATTAATGGGACAAAAGACCTTCAGGTATCAACAACCGAAGCAGAGTTACTTCATAAAGCCTTACCATCATCTGAATTACTACTGATTGCCGATATGAATCATGTGTTTAAAAACATCATAAAAGATGCTGACAACATGAAATCATATAATGATCTAAACATGCCTCTTCATCCGGATCTGGTAAAAGGTATTGTAACTTTTCTACGAAAACATAAATTATAGCACTCTCCTATTTTCAGGACTTAAAATTTCATTCCGTGTTACTTATTACATTGAGAAAATTTCAAAAAAGCCTTACACTGCTATAAAAGATCATTACAAGATTTAATTCAAAAAATACATTATAAATATGAACAGTAATATACTCTTCTACGAAAAACAAAAATTTACGCAATGGTGGGTGTGGGCTATCTTAATTCTCACCTTAGGGTTTGAGCTTTATATTTTCGTTCGACAGATACTGTTTGGGCAACCAGTTGGTACCCGACCGGCTCCTGACGTTTTTTTAATATTTTCTACACTATTTCTTATTTCATTGTTTGTATTTGTATGTCGACTCCAATTAGAAACAACAATTGATTCTGAAAAAATAGTGATGCGTTACCGTCCCATGATCAGAAAGACTTTTTACTGGGATGAAATTGAAAAAGCGGAAGTGATCAATTATGGCTTTGTAGGAGGTTACGGAGTACGTATTGGCACGAGATACGGTACAGTATACAATACCAAAGGCCGCTATGGTTTATCATTGGAATTGTATAATGGCAGAAGAATTGTTATTGGTAGCCAAAAACCTGAGCAAATAGAAAAAATACTTCAACAGCTCCATAAAACCTCATGACAGCGGTTGTTATCCTGGCTATTATTTTTGTGGTACTCGGCACTATTTTAACTACAAAAAATGCTGATAGTTTACTATCTGGTTACAATACCATGTCAGACGAAAAACGCAGAAACATTGAAATTGAGCAATTAATTCCTTTTTTAAACCGAAGTTTTAAGACCATTGGTCTTATCATACTTATAACCGGAACTTTCGCTTATTTCATAAAAAATGAAAAATTATATATCTCGGCTTTAGCTTTATTTCCGATTATTGGTGCTATCATTATACTTTTATACAGTAAAAAGTACAACAAAAACATACCTACTCGATTTGAAAAAGTAATGTCGATAATGGTTTTGATTATACTGATGACAATAGCTTTTTTTATAGTTTTTCAGGTATTTATACAGGAAGATTATGGTAATTTACATTTTTAAAATATGACAGATATTGAAAATTATATAGGAGTTCTTTCCCTTTGTGGAGTTTCTTTTATTCTCGCCGGACTTGCAATGCTCTTTTTCCCTCCCAAAAAAATCAACAGTCTTTACGGATACAGGACTACAAACTCTATGAAAAATCAAAATAACTGGGATTTTGCACAAAAATATAGTACTAAGCTTATGCTCTTATTGAGTATTGTCTTTTTATTGATTGCAACGATCAATATTATCCTTTCTGTTCCGGAACCTGTAAGAATGATTATTGAATTTATTGTCTTACTATCCGGAATAGGATGTATGTTTTGGAAAGTTGAAAAAGAGATAAAGAAACAACAATCTTAAATCTTTTTACAAAAATAAAGGCGTGTATATGTTATGTTTTTTAATTTCAATAAGTTAAATTTGCAGTCATTTATTAATCTAATAAAAATCATAATGAATCATAATCACCCAACACCGGCATCCAACCAAAAAGAGGTAAAACCTATTGCACCAAAAGTAAAAGAATTGGTTGAGAGAAGTAAATCCATTATTTTAGGAACCGTAGATGCAGAAGGTAATCCAAATGCAAGTTATGCTCCTTTTGTACAAGTGGACGGTAAATTCTATATTCTTGTTTCTTTCATGGCACGCCATACCAAAAACCTGCGTGACAGAAAAAAAGTTTCTATGATGTTTATCGAAGATGAAACGACATCAAAACAACTTTTTGCACGTGAGAGATTGACAATTGATGCAGAAGCTGAGCAGATCGAAAGCGGAAGTGAAACATGGAATACTATTGTGGGTAAATTAAAAGAAACTCACGGAAAAGTTGTTGATGTTATTTCTAATATGGGCGATTTTATCCTAATTGCTTTACAGCCTGTAAAAGGAGCGTACGTAAACGGTTTCGGAAGTGCTTATTTTGTAAATGAAGCTTTAGAAGTATTAGAGCACAGAAATGAAGTAGGACATGGCGATAAAAGCGAAAAATAATTTTTCTCATTTATAAAAACATACCAAAGCACTTTCAAATAAAAGTGCTTTTTATTTTCTTCCGTTTTATTTCCATAAGATTTATATTTGTAATAAAATGAACTCCATAAATGCATAATTATCAATTTCATGAAAAATAATTTTTATCTACTGCTTTTTCTAAGTTGTGTACAACTATTGACAGCCCAGAAAATAAATACGGAAAAACTGAATCAATACTTTGATGCTTTGGAAAAAAATGACCGTTTTATGGGAAGTGTCAGCATTATTAAAGACGGAAAAGAAATATACTCCCGTGCGACTGGTTTTTTAGATATTGAAACGCAAAAGAAAGCTACTACACAGACAAAGTACAGAATTGGCTCTATTTCTAAGACTTATACTGCAGCAATGGTGCTTAAGGCAGTAGAAGAATCCAAATTAAAGCTTACCGATCCGCTTAGCAATTATTTTCCCGGAATACAAAATGCAGAGAAGATTACCATTGACAATTTACTCAACCATCACAGCGGAATTCATAATTTTACTGATGATAAAGAATATCTTGAATGGCATAAAGAATTCCGAAATGAAGAGCAGATGGTTGCTCTTATTACAAAAGCAGGCAGTGATTTTGAACCGGGTTCAGATGCTCAATACAGCAACTCCAACTATGTCTTACTATCTTATATTCTTGAAAAGATTTATAAAAAGCCCTATAAAAAACTTTTACAGGAAAAAATTATTACTCCTCTTAAACTAAAAGACACTTATTTAGGAGATTTTATAGATAACGCTAAAGATGAAGCTAATTCTTATCTTTATACAACCAAATGGAGTAAAACTACTGAAACCAATACGTCTATTCCTTTAGGAGCCGGCGGAATTGAAGCAACTCCATCCGATATATTGAAATTTGCAGACGCTTTATTCAATGGAAAAATACTTTCACAGGAAAGCCTGAATAAAATGAAAACAATTCAGGGAGATTACGGATACGGATTATTTCAATTTCCATTCGGAACAAAAAAACTATATGGACATACTGGAGGGATTGACGGATTTGCATCGGTATTTGGATATGAAACCAATGACAAAATAGGATTTGCTGTTACCTCAAACGGAGTCAATATGAACATTAATGACATATCAATCATATTGCTCACTGCAGCTTACGGGCATGATTTCTCTATTCCGGATTTCAAAACAGTAAAAGTAGATGCATCTATTTTAAAACAATATGAAGGATTATATAAGAGCATTCAAATGCCTTTAGACGTTACCATATTTGTAGAAAATGGCGTATTAATGGCTCAGGCAAGCGGTCAATCTGCTTTTCCATTGGATGCTGTTAGCGAAACTAATTTTAAATTCGATATGGCGGGAGTGGAAATAATATTCAATGCAAAAGAAGGAACAATGACAATGAAGCAAAGCGGAATGTCATTTCAATATAAAAAGCAATAAAAAAAGGATTTACAATCCTTTTTTTATTGCTTTTTACTAATTTTTCATCCGCTTTATAAAATCAACAAAGCATAGTCTTTTAATTCCTGTGCCGGTTTAGAAAATAAAAAAGGTTCAAAATCTTCAGATGTTATTTCCTCAAAACTATTTTTCATCACCTGATAGGTAGTCACTGATCCTTTATTTTCTTTTACATCTTTAATAAAATTTACAAACCAATCTGCTATGACCTTATCGGTTTCAATATCAATTATCTCACTTTTGGTATGAAACTTCATATATGCTTTTTCATAAGTTCTACCTTTTTTAGTCTTCACAAAATAAGTTACCTGTGGAATGCTTCCGAGCCAAATCATTTTCTGATTGGGTTTATATATCGGAAAAGGCTCATTTTCTAAAACCCTGTCGATATAATCCGGAGGTATCTTTGTTTTGGGTACTTTGAAATCAAACCATTCCTGTAACGGAAAATCAAAACAAAGACCATGCATATAATTAAACAGTGACTTTTTGAGTCCAAATGAAAATTTATCATGAACGGCGCCACTCTTTTCTTTATGAACTAAATCATTATTCGCAAAACTTCCCGTTTCTACAGATAAATTAATTACATCAAAAGCTTCGGGATCTATTCCAACGGGGCTATGGGCAGTCATGGCAAATTGATGCCAGAAACCGGACTGCATAATTCCCGATTCAAACATCTGACGTACCATCTCCAAACTATCAATGGTTTCCTGAGCCGTTTGTGTAGGAAATCCATACATCAGATAAGCATGAACCATAATACCGGCTTCTGTAAAATTACGGTTTACTCTTGCCACCTGCTCTACTGTAACCCCTTTATCGATAAGCTTTAACAATCTGTCAGAAGCAACTTCGAGTCCTCCTGAAACCGCGATACAGCCTGATGCTTTGAGCAATCGGCACAAATCCAGAGTAAAACTCTTTTCAAAGCGAATATTCGTCCACCATGAAACAGCCAGTTTCCTTTTAATAATCTCTAAAGCCACTTCACGCATCAGTGCCGGAGGAGCAGCCTCATCAACGAAATGAAATCCTGAAGTACCGGTTGTAAGTATCAGTTGCTCCATACGATCAACAATTTGTCTTGCCGCAACGGGTTCGTATATTTTTATATAATCGAGAGAAATATCACAAAAAGTACATTTTCCCCAATAACAACCATGGGCCATAGTCAATTTATTCCATCGGCCGTCACTCCACAAGCGGTGCATCGGATTTGCTACTTCAATAACAGAGATATAACGATCTAACTGCAAATCTGTATAATCAGGGCAGCCGACCTCGCTCTGTTTGTAATCCTTTACCAGCGGATTATTTATATAGACTACCTTATCGTCTTTCAAAAGAAATGTTCTTTTGAGATCCCTGTCTTCAATTTCTTGATTAATGTACTTTACAACATTTTCTACTGGGGCCTCTCCATCATCAAGGGTAATGAAATCAAAAAATTCAAAAACCCTTTTATCAGATAGTGACCGTAATTCCGTATTGGGAAAACCACCACCCATTTTAGTTTTGATGTGGGGATACCTGTTTTTGATCCACTGAGCACAACGAAAAGCACTGTATAAATTGCCCGGAAAAGGAACTGAAAAACCAATAATTTCAGGATTTGTTTTCTCAATCAGTTTTTCCAGAAGGTCTAAAGTGATCGTATCAATATAGGTCGGCTTATGATGCAGTAATGAATATAATTCATCAAAACTGTTAGCAGACCGTCCGAGGCGTTCTGCATAACGGCTGAAACCAAAATTACTGTCAACACCTTCAATGATTAAATCAGAAATATCTTCCAGGTACAAAGTAGCAAAATGTTTGGCTTTATCCTGAAATCCCATAGAACCAAATGCCCAATCGAGTTCTTCTGTTTGAGAAAACCGGGAGGCTTTAGGTAAAAAATCATCCTGAACAATCGCATTTGCCAGAGTCGGGTTTTTTCCCTGAAGAAAAGAAATGACAGCATCAATCGTATGAATATAATCTTCTTTAATGGACCGCATACGCTCTGCATTCTCACTAAGCTCAAGGCCACGATGATCTATTTCAGCAAACAAATTCTGCAAGCCCTTTTTAGAAAAAATCTCTAAAATAACCTCTATACCAAGATCTGCCTGATACGAACTTATTGCTTTCGTATTCAAAAAACCTTTTAAATAAACAGTCCCGGGATACGGGGTGTTTAATTGTGTAAAGGGAGGTGTTATTAATAATATCTGCGTCTTCAAGGAAATGATTTTAAATGCAAAAATACGTTTATTTATAATAAAGAAAACAAGTATTAACTACTTGTTAAACCCAAAACAATCTATAATAATAATTAGTATTTTAGCAAAAAAATAGAACTATGCCATCAGACTGTATCTCTTATCAGGAATCAGGATATTTCTCAAAATTAATGATCGATTATTTAAATGAAGTAGATACGCTAAAACCTTTGTACCATCGGTTTCCACGCATAGAAAATTTTAAAGATCAGATACTGGAGAAACAGGCTGATTTCAGATTACAGAACAGAATGACACTTGTAGAAGCTCTGACGGATCAGTATGTAAATTTTTCAGTTTCTACAGCTACCAAAAACAATCTGGCCTTATTACAAAAGACGACCACTTTTACTGTGACCACTGGCCATCAGTTAAATCTCTTTACAGGTCCGCTCTATTTTCTGTACAAAATCATCTCCGTAATCAATCTTTCAAAAGAACTCAAAAAAGAATATCCCGAATATGATTTTGTTCCGGTGTATTGGATGGCGACCGAAGATCATGATTTTGAAGAAATTCATTATTTTAACTATGAAGATCTGAAATTTCAATGGAATAAACATGCTTGTGGTCCGGTTGGACGTCTGGATACTCAGGGATTAGATAAAGTCTTTGAGGCTTTTTCTTCTCAAACAGGTATCGGAAAAAACGCTGATCAGCTACGAGAATGGTTTGAAAAAAGCTATATAAAACATCCTGATCTGGCTTCAGCAACCCGATATCTGGCAAATGAACTTTTTAAAGAATACGGATTGGTAATTCTGGATGGCGATGACAAAAACCTAAAACATTTATTTGCACCTTATGCAAAGAAAGAATTGGAACAACAGTGTTCTATCGAAAATGTTTCCAAAAGTTTTGATATTCTCAGCAATTATAACATACAGGTAAATCCAAGAGAAATCAATCTTTTCTATATTGAAAACGGTATCAGAGAGCGCATTGTCTATGAAAATGAGCGTTATCAGGTCAATAATACGGACTATTCATTCTCACAGGAAGAAATAGAAAATCTCATAGATTCGCATCCTGAAAAAATAAGCCCGAATGTTATTCTGCGACCGTTGTATCAGGAAATAATACTTCCCAATCTCTGCTATGTAGGTGGCGGAGGTGAACTTGCCTATTGGCTGGAACTAAAAGAAGTTTTTGCTGATTTTAAAGTTCCGTTTCCGATATTACTGCTTCGAAATTCAGTTTTACTGGCAACTGAAAAACAGGCAAATAAAGCAGACAGACTCGGTTTGAAATGGAGCGACTTATTTATGAAAAAACAAGCTCTTTTAGACAGCCAGACACAAAAAAGATCTGAAAATACGTTTGATTTTCAACAGCAAACAGCAATTTTAGAAAAACAATTCAGTGATTTAAAAGAGCTTGCAAAAAAAACGGATGCTTCGTTTCTTGGTGCCGTTGAAGCTCAGGAGAAAAAGCAGCTCAAAGGTTTAAAAAATCTTGAAAAAAGACTCCTCACTGCGGAGAAGAAAATACACCGTGATGCTTTAGAACGCATCACAGATTTACAGGCTGAACTTTTTCCTTCGGGAAATCTTCAGGAACGCATCGTCAATTTTTCTCAGTTTTATAAAGAAGTAGGAAATCAACTCATTCCTAAACTTATTGATGAACTTCATCCGCTGGAACAAAAATTTAACATCGTAATTCTATAATAACCTTCTTTCAGAAGGTTTTTTTTTATGTACTACCTACATTCTATTGATTATACCATTAGTTTTTAGTACATTTATTTTCAATCAAAAAATAAAATTTCAATGAATTATTCTACCAAAATGCTTAGAGACAATGCTCTTGCAGATAAAGTTATTGTAGTTACAGGAGGTGGCAGTGGCCTGGGCAAATCCATGACAACCTATTTTTTAGAATTAGGGGCAAAAGTAGTCATTACTTCCCGCGATATAGAAAAATTACAAAACACGGCTACAGAACTACAAGAACAAACAAACGGTATCTGTTTACCGCTCAGCTGTGATGTACGCCATTACGATCAGGTAGAAAAAATGCTGCAGCAAACACTTGATGCATTTGGAAAAGTAGATGTATTGGTCAACAATGCCGCCGGAAACTTTATTTCCCCTACAGAGCGCCTCTCTGCCAATGCTTTCGATACCATCATTGATATTGTGCTGAAGGGAAGTAAAAACTGTACACTCGCATTTGGAAAACATTGGATTGATACAAAACAAACGAATAAAACAATTTTAAATATCACCACCACATATGCATGGACCGGTTCGGGATATGTAGTACCTTCTGCAACGGCAAAAGCAGGTGTTCTTGCCATGACGCGCAGTCTGGCTGTAGAATGGGCAAAATACGGCATCCGAAGCAATGCTATTGCACCGGGTCCGTTTCCTACTAAAGGTGCCTGGGACCGTCTGCTTCCGGGAGATCTCAAAGATAAATTTGACATTACAAAAAAAGTACCCCTAAAAAGGGTTGGCGACCATCAGGAATTAGCAAACCTTGCTGCTTATCTGATATCCGACTTTTCCGCTTATATGAATGGTGAAGTTGTAACGATTGATGGTGGAGAATGGCTTCAGGGAGCAGGTGAATTTAACATGTTGGAGGCTATTCCTCAGGAAATGTGGGATATGCTGGAAACGATGGTAAAAAAGAAAAACAATTCACAAAAATAAGTTTTAGCAAATTGTTAATAATTTAGATTTCGTAAACCCATAAAATATCGTATTTTTACCTTTCAAAATTTCTATGTAACAAATGGGGAAAATAATCGCGGTTGCTAATCAAAAAGGAGGTGTTGGAAAAACGACCACATCTGTCAATTTAGCTGCATCTTTGGGGGCTTTAGAGAAAAAAGTTTTGTTGATCGATGCCGATCCACAGGCTAATGCTACGTCTGGTTTAGGCATTGATGTAGAGAGTGTTGAAACAGGTACCTATCAGATATTAGAACACTCTGTGACACCAAAAGAAGCTATTTTAGAAAGTTCTGCCCCAAATGTAGATTTAATTCCTGCTCACATTGATTTGGTTGCCATTGAAATAGAACTGGTAGATAAGGAAAACCGGGAATATATGTTAAAGCAAACATTGGCATCGGTTAAAGATGATTATGACTACATCATCATTGACTGTGCTCCGTCTTTAGGGTTGCTTACTTTAAATGCACTGACAGCAGCAGATTCTGTTGTAATTCCTATTCAGTGTGAATACTTTGCTTTAGAAGGTTTAGGAAAATTACTAAATACCATAAAAAGCGTACAGAAAATTCACAATCCAAAATTGGATATTGAAGGATTACTGCTCACGATGTACGATTCCCGCCTGCGTTTATCAAATCAGGTTGTAGAAGAAGTTCAAAAACATTTTAATGATATGGTTTTTGAAACCATCATCCAGCGCAATGTAAAATTGAGTGAAGCTCCGAGTTTTGGAGAAAGCATCATCAATTACGATGCAACAAGTAAAGGTGCTGCCAACTATTTGAATCTGGCAGAAGAAATCATCAAAAAAAATACGCATTAAAATATGGCGAAAGCAATAAAAAAGCAAGCATTGGGAAGAGGTCTTTCAGCTTTACTGAAAGATCCTGAAAATGATATCAAATCAGTAGAAGATGTAAATGCAGATAAAGTTGTAGGTAATATCATTGAACTCGAAATTGATGCCATTGAAATCAACCCATTTCAGCCAAGAACCAATTTTAATGAAGAAACATTAAAAGAACTCTCTACTTCAATCAGAGAACTCGGTGTTATTCAACCTATTACAGTACGAAAAACAGATTTTAATAAATACCAGCTGATTTCAGGTGAGCGACGTTTAAGAGCATCCAAATTAGCCGGTCTCACTACCATTCCGGCTTATATACGCATCGCAAATGACAATGATTCTCTTGTTATGGCGTTGGTAGAAAACATACAGCGACATGACTTAGATCCTATTGAAATTGCTCTTTCTTATCAGCGTCTGATTGATGAAATTCAACTGACACAGGAGCAAATGAGTGATCGCGTAGGAAAAAAAAGGTCTACCATTACCAACTATCTGCGTTTGTTAAGACTGGATCCTATCATACAAACCGGTATTCGCGATGGTTTTATATCCATGGGACACGGAAGAGCCATCATAAACATTGCCGATCATGAAGCACAAACTGAAATTTACCATAAAATCATTATGGAAAATTTATCTGTCCGTGAAACCGAAGCTTTGGTAAAAGCCTATCAGGAAAACCTACATAATGATACGCCAAGCCTACCGGCAAAAAAGATTTCTTACACCATTTCCGATCAACAAAAACGAGTTTTTACAGATTTTTTCGGAGCAAAAGTTGATGTAAAAATTGCAGCAAACGGCAAAGGAAAAATAGCTATTCCTTTTCATTCCTCAGAAGACCTGGAACGTATTATCAAATTATTGAAAGAGTAGTGAAAAACATCTTATATATTGTCTTTTTGTGCTTTTTTCATACGGCAATTTTTGCCCAGCAAGATACGCTTACAACCGAAAAAACAATTCTAAAGAATAAAGAATTACTGGACAGAGCCACTGATCCGTTAGCTCCTTCAAGAGCCGCTTTCTATTCGGCAATTGTACCGGGTCTGGGACAAATATATAATCGCAGCTATTGGAAACTTCCTCTGGTTTACGGTGGTATGGGCACCAGTATGTATTTTTACTTTCACAACCAAAAGCAATATCAACTTTTGCGCGATGATTACAAAAGACGTCTAAAATTAGGAAGTGCTTATGACAGGGCAAACGAACGGTTTGGACAACTGGATGACGACCGCATTATCAGAGCGCAGCGACAGTTTCAGAAAAGCCGTGATTTATGTCTTGTCATCACGTTGGGTATTTATATACTTAACATTGTAGATGCCAATGTAGATGCCCATCTTCAACAATTTAATGTGGATGACGATCTCTCTTTTGAACCTTCATTTCAATTCAACGAAGTCAACCAAAGCTATCAGTTTGGAATGACCATGCGATATAAATTTTAAAAAATGAACATAGCTCTATTAGGATACGGAAAAATGGGTAAAGAAATTGAAAAAATTGCTTTACAACGCGGACATATAATAGTCTTAAAAAAAGGAAGTCAGGATTCTTTTGAAGGTCTTTCCAAGGCAGATGTAGCCATTGATTTCAGTATTCCTACGACTGCTATTGAGAATATAACCACTTGTTTACAGCAAAATATACCGGTAATTTCCGGCACTACCGGATGGCTGGATCAATATGAGCAAATGGTTTCATTATGTTATGAAAAACAAGGCGCTTTTCTTTACGGTTCCAACTTCAGTGTAGGCGTAAATCTGTTTTTTGAACTTAACAATTATTTGGCCAAAATGATGGCACAACTTTCTGAGTATCGTGTTTCTATGGAAGAAATACATCATACACAAAAACTTGATGCGCCAAGCGGTACTGCTATTTCACTTGCCAAAGGAATTATAGAACATACTCCGTATACAGGCTGGACTATGGAAACTCCTCTTTCAGATCAGATCCCGATAGAGGCAAAAAGAATTGAAAATGTACCTGGAACACACAGTGTATATTATCGTTCAGAAGTTGATGAAATAGAAATAAAACACACTGCTTTTTCACGTCAGGGTTTTGCTCTTGGAGCCGTTATTGCAGCAGAGTGGATTGAGCATAAAAAAGGCGTTTTCTCCATGAAAGACGTACTTTCTATAGGAAAATAACAAATAAAAAATTACTTTCGTTTAAAATATATTGAATTATGACAATTACTCAATGGTTAATATTCTTCTTTGTCATCCAACTGATTCACTTTTTGGGTACATGGAAATTATATGTAAAAGCTGGGCGTAAAGCCTGGGAAGCAGCAATACCGGTATATAACGCAGTAGTGCTCATGAAAATCATTAACCGCCCGGTCTGGTGGGTTATCTTATTATTTGTACCTATCGTAAACCTCATCATGTTTCCGGTAGTATGGGTAGAAACACTGAGAAGTTTTGGTAAAAATTCTACCACAGATACTATTTTAGGCGTACTTACCTTAGGCCTTTATATTTATTATATCAACTATACACAGGATGTAACACATATAAAAGACCGCAGTACAAAAGCAAAAACTGAATCAGGTGAAACCGTAAGTTCCATTTTGTTTGCAGTCGTAGTAGCAACTATTATCCACACGTATGTCATACAGCCGTTTACCATACCAACATCTTCTTTGGAAAAGACTCTTTTAGTAGGTGATTTTTTATTTGTAAGTAAGGTAAATTATGGGGCGAGAACACCACAGACAGCTATTGCCTTACCGATGGTTCATGATACCATCCCTTTTATAAAAACAAAATCATATACTAAATTTCCACAATTACCCTCTTTTCGCTTTCCAGGATTTGAAAAACCGGAACACAATGACATCATGGTATTCAACTGGCCTATTGATACGGTTTATCAATTCTTTGACAAATCAGGGAGAAGAGCAGACAAGCCGGTAGACAAAAAGTCTAACTATGTAAAAAGAACCGTAGGTCTTCCGGGAGATAACTTAGAAGTAAAAGAAGGAATTGTATATGTAAATAACAAAGTTCTTGATTTGGGTGACCGCGCAAGAGTACAGTATGCCTACAAAGTGGTAACTGACGGTACACCTTTAGATCCTAATTATTTATACAAAGATCTGAATGTAACAGATGGTGCTTATGCAGTTGCCAATGACACCATTATCATCCATGCTTTAACTTTTGAGGGAGCAGAAAAACTAAAACAGCTTTCAAATGTAAAAGATGTAATCCGCATCATAGAAAGAGGAGCGGATAAGCGAATATTTCCACATAACCAAAACTGGACAGGAGACAACCTGGGACCTATACACATACCTGCAAAAGGAGAAAAAGTAACTTTAACATTGGATAACCTTCCCATGTACCAAATGATCATAAAAGATTATGAGCATAATAAACTTGAAGTAAAAGACGGTCAGATTTATATCAATGGAGCGGTAGCAAATAGTTATACCATTCAGCAGGACTATTATTTTATGATGGGAGATAACCGTCATAATTCCGAAGACAGCCGTTATTGGGGGTTTGTACCTGAAGATCATATTGTTGGAAAGCCTGTATTTATCTGGATGAGTATTGACCCAACAGTACCAACCTCTAAACTGATTGACAAAATCCGTTGGGATCGTTTGTTTACAACCGTTCATGGTACCGGAAAGCCACATTCGTTTTTCCTGTATTTCGTAATCATTATGATCGGATGGGGAATATATGCCTTTATCAAGAAAAGAAAAAAGAAAAAATACAATTATTAATCCTTTGTTGAATGGATATTTTAATACATCCAACTTATTTCCCGTCTATCAGCCATTTTGCAGCAATAGTACAGGCTAAGAGTATTACATTTGAAACCGATGATAACTTTCAGAAGCAGACCAATAGAAACCGTATGTATATTTACAGTGCCAATGGAATACAGCTGTTAAATATACCGATAAAACATTCGAACACTGTACATCAAAAATTCAGAGACGTACAATTGGAAACTGCTTTTAACTGGCAGAAACAACATTTTAAATCGTTAGAAGCCGCTTATAGAACATCACCTTTTTTCGAATATTTTGAAGATGATATCCGAAGCCTGTTTGAAAAGAAACACCGTTTTATGATGGATCTTGACTTAGAAACATATGATCTGGTTTGTAATTGTCTGGGAATTCAGGCTGATTATTTCAAAACAGAAGAGTACCACAAGGAAGTAAAGGAACAATCAGATTTTCGCTTTCTGGCCAATGGAAAAAAAGACATGCACCAGTTTGAACCTTATCCTCAGGTTTTTGAAGAAAAACATGGATTTATCAATAACCTCAGTATATTGGATCTGCTTTTTAATGAAGGAAGATATGCTGTTGACTATCTCAAAAAACAAAAGATCAGCTTATAGCTGATCTTTTGTTTTTTGAGTAATATCTTATTCTATCCCAAATATACTGTCTCTCTTATGTAAGAGAAAGATTCCAAAAGCTCATGCTTCTCCTTTTGACAAAACCCAGCTTTTCGTAGAGTTGTATTGCTCTGCTGTTACTGGCTGCTACGTGAAGAAAAGGCATTTTATTTTCTGCTATAATAGCATTGGCCACAAAAGCAACCAATTGTCCCGCATATCCTTTTCCGGTATAATCAGGATGGGTAACCACTGCACTGATTTCTTTATAGGTATTCATCTGCATTCTTTCTCCTGTCACCGCAACGAGTATTCCGTTAACATAGATACCATAATAATTGCCTAATACCGCTGTTTCATCTTTAAAATAACCCGGTTGTACTCTATTAACCAATGCCGCCAAATCTGGTCTTCTATTTCTGTCAAGTAATACAATCTCTTCACTAAATAGTATTTCGCACGGATTCTCTAAAATCATCTGATCACAAACCAATTCCTTTTTTAATATGAGTCCATTTCCAACATCGGGGCGCTCCCCTACCACATAGAAATCATGACACAAATGGGCATACGAAACAGTACCTTCAAAAGTAGTTTCGACATCAGAGAAAGCACCAAAAGGAGCCATTTCAGGCAGATAAAATTTCATTCCGGCATGTTCAGTACAAAAAGCCTGATGGGTTTCCTGTAAGGAATACCATACGGGATTGTCTAATTCTGGATGTTTAACATTCATAGAAGTTTCCATTGAAATTATTAGAAAAGATTACTGAATCAGCTTATATTTCTTGCAATCACTAACACGAAAACCTTATTTATTTTTAACAATCTTCAGTCGTGCCATGATAGGGAAATGGTCAGAATTTTTAAACTGACTAAAAGTAGTAAACTGTTTTACTTCAAAGATTTCATCTACGAGTATATAATCGATTCGCGCCGGATAGTAAGGGTAATTATACGTTTTTCCAAAACCTTTGCCTGCCTCTACAAAAGCATCGTTGAGATCGCCTCTTACATTGCGGTAAACATACGAAAAAGCAGAATTATTCATATCACCGCAAATAATTTTTCTACCTTTAAAATCTCTCATATGAGATTCTATGAGCTCAGACTGTACCTGCTGTTCTTTGAAAGCCTTGCTGATGCGGTTAAAAATCAGTTTAGATCTGTTTTCATCAATTTTCTCATTAATATCAGGACTTATATTGATCGACTGTAAATGGATGCTGTAAACGCGTATGGTATCTTTACCCTTCACAATATCTGCATATACCACATTATTATCCGATTGGGGCAGCATGATCTCTCCCTGATCAATGATTCTGAATTTGGAAAAAATAGCATTTCCTGTCTTTATTTTATTGCCTTGCATCACTATATGACGAAACTTATAGTCATCAAACTCAAAATCAGCTGATTTGGAATACTCCTGAAAACAAATAATATCCGGTTGTTTTTCTTCCACAAACCGTTTAATGTTTTCAGAAACATTTTCATCTTTTATCCAATCAAATAAATTAAAGAGACGCACATTGTAGCTCAAAACCGTAAAATCTTCTTCTTCAACGGGTTTATGCGTTGCGGATATTTTATAAAACTGCGTAAAAAAAGTATATCCGAGTACAAACATCAGAGCTGATAATAGAAACTGCCGTTTGAACTGAATAATCCAATAAACACAGAAAATAAGATTAATAATTAAAAACAAGGGAAGAAACAACGTCAAAACAGACAAAAACGGAAACAACTTAGGAGCCAGATACGGCAATACATATCCCATCAGTGTAAGAACTGCCAATGTGATGTTTACCACGTACATGAATTTGTTGAATCCTGAAAGTTTCTTCATATTATTCTTTCTGTTGAAATAAAAAGGTCTTTTCTTCTTTTGAAAGGCTTTCATAGCCCGACTTTTTTATTTTATCTAATATTTCATCTATTCTTTTTTGAACCTGATCTTTATTATTACTAACGCTACTATTGGTTGCAGTAGTATTTTTATAAACATTTTTGAAATGCTTTTTTTGATTTTTCTGTCTTTTAAACAATTTTTGGAAAAAGATGATAAAAGAAGAAAGATCAACCCCCTTTTTCAGGAGAAGTATATACAATGCACCGAAAAGAGCCCCTCCAAGATGGGTAATATGTCCGCCGGCATTGCCAAAAGGAATCTGCACCACGTCAAGAAAAATAAAGACAACGGCTATATGCCATATTTTTACATTTCCGATGAGCATAAGCCTTACATTCATATACGGAGCATATGCAGTAACCGCAAAGAGAAGAGCCATGATGGCGCCTGAAGCTCCTACCACATTTCCTCCTAAAGGAAAAAATGCAGCTATAGCAACGTAAAACAAGCCTGAAAAAACGGCTCCTACTATGTATACGCCCAACAATTGTATCTGGGTGAAAAAAGTGGTAAACAGCTGCCCCAGATAAAACAGCATGATCATATTGAATATTAAATGGATCAGTCCGGCATGAATAAAACTATAGGTAAAAAAAGACCATATTTTGGTAACGGCTACTGAAAATTGAGAATTCAGGCTGAAAATATTGATAAAATCAAAATATACATCTTTAAAAAAAGCACTTAAAATAAAAGTAACCACAGCGATAGCTATGTTCCAATAAATTAATTTATTGATGGTATTACCCGACTCATAGGCCGTTTTTAATTGCTTTAAATATTGATTCATTAATCCCAACGATTTTTATTAAACTGATTTTTTGTCCAGATGCGCATAAGTATAAATCCCATAATCGCTCCACCAATATGAGCAAAATGGGCAATCCCTGTTCCGCCCCCAAAGATAGCAGAACCCTTAAATCCTAAAATTAAATCCAGTGCTAATATTCCGGGTACAAAATATTTAGCCTTAATAGGTACGGGTATGAACATTAATGCCAGAGAAGCATTCGGATACATACAGGCAAAAGCAACCAAAAGTCCGTATATTGCGCCTGACGCCCCAACAGCCGGTATGCTAAAACCAGATACCATTGCTTCGATATGTGTTGTAGACAGGTAATTCGTCCAGCGGGTATCATACATTTGTTGTTCTAAAACAGGATATATGTCACTTTCTTTAAAGCCATTACTCACCAGTGTTGCAACTCCGTCATGTACCATAATGTAGTTGACACCGGTATGCAATAAAGCAGCACCTAAACCGCAGGCAAGATAAAACAGTAGAAACTTTTTTCCTCCCCAGGAATATTCCAGAGTAGATCCGAAAGAATATAAAGCAAACATATTAAAGAAAATATGAGCTACACCGCCATGCATAAACATATGCGTCAGAGGCTGCCATGGATAAAACATGGAATTTTCAAAATAATATAGCGCAAAATACTGGTTGATTACCGGTACAAAATAACTTCCTACAAAGAAGATAATATTTACGATCAAAAGTTGTTTAACAACTTCAGTAATTTTCATCATAATATAAATTTTTTATCAATATCTTCTACTTTCATCGTAATAAAAGTAGGTTTTAAAAAAGGAGATACATTAGGTTCTGTACATGCAAATAAAGAATTTACAATATGTTCCTGTTCTTTTTCATTTAAAAAAGTCCCTGTCTTTACCGCCAGACTCTGTGCAAATGACTTGGCAATCCGATCTTTCAATACATCTGTATCTGTCGGGAATGCACTCTGCATATCACTGAGTAAATCTTCTAATATGATCGAAACTTCACTTTCAGTAATAGCTACGGGAATCCCTGAGATGACAACCTTTTCGGTATCAAAAGCATCAAATACAAAACCTATCTGCTGTAAATAATCCTGCATCTGCTGCAATAGTTCCATCTCATAGGTTGCATAATATAAAGATAAGGGAAATAACAACTGCTGGCTCGAATTTTTATTCGAATGCAAATCATTCAGATATTGTTCATACAAAACTCTCTGATGGGCTCTTCTCTGATCAATAATCACCATTCCTGACTTAATCGGACTCACAATATATTTTTTGTGAATCTGATAGGTTTTATTCTGAGCATTAGACTCTGTTTCATCTGCATCAAAAAGAGATCCTGTAACCACTTCCTGCTCAAAAATATGCTGTGAAGCCAATATGGTTTCTTTTTCCTGTGGAATTCCCTCATACAGTGTTTCCCATTGCGATGATACTTCTTTTCGAAAAGGAGCAGAAGACAATCCGCTGCCTCCTGTATTCATCTTTGAAGAGAAACTTGCAGATGAAGAGGCCGGACGTTCTTTTATAGCATCAAACGGATTGAAGCCCGTATTTATCTCAATCGTCGGATCAACTGATTTTGTACCTTCGAGATGGTACGGTGTATCTAAAGACTGATCTCTCTGAAAGTCGAGAACGGGAGCCACATTAAACTGTCCCAAACTGTGTTTTACCGTTGCACGTAAAATGGCATACAATGCCTGCTCATCATCAAACTTTATTTCTGTTTTGGTAGGATGTATATTGATATCAATACTGTTTTCAGGAACCTGCAGGTATAAAAAATAACTCGGATGGGTTCCTTCTTTCAGCAATCCCTCAAAAGCAGCAGAAATAGCATGATGCAAATAACCGCTTTTGATAAACCGGTCGTTGACAAAGAAAAACTGCTCTCCCCTGCTCTTTTTAGCAAATTCAGGTTTTGCCACAAAGCCAACTACTTCTACAATTTCAGTAGTTTCCTGCACAGGCACAAGCTTTTCATTTGTCTTGCTACCAAAAACTCCGACAATACGCTGTCTCAGATTGGTTGCCGGCAGATTAAACATTTCACTACCATTGTTAATCAGCGTAAAGTGAATATCAGGATGTGCCAGTGCTACACGTTCAAATTCATCCACTACATGGCGCATTTCAACCGTATCAGACTTTAAGAAATTACGGCGTGCAGGGATATTAAAAAAAAGATTCTTTACAGAAAAAGAAGTTCCCTGTGGCACCACAGCTACTTCCTGAGATACTACTTTGCTGCCTTCAATAATCAGATGAGTACCCAATTCAGCATCTGCTTGTTTTGTTTTAAGTTCTACGTGAGCAATTGCCGCAATAGACGCTAAAGCCTCACCTCTGAAGCCTTTAGTCTTCAATCTGAATAAATCTTCTGCCAAAGCAATTTTTGAAGTAGCATGACGCTCAAAGCAAAGCCTTGCATCCGTTTCATTCATTCCTTTCCCATTATCCATTACCTGGATAAGCGTTTTGCCGGCATCTTTTACCAGCAATTGAATGGAAGTTGCTCCGGCATCAACTGCATTTTCGACCAGCTCTTTAACTACCGAAGCAGGTCTTTGAACTACTTCGCCTGCAGCTATCTGATTGGCCACATGATCGGGAAGCAAACGAATAATACTTGACATGCATGTTTTTTTTGAAAAATTTAAACACAAAAATAAGATTTTTAAATGAGGTTTTAAGACTCCGGATGCTTTAAAAAAGTCATAAAAAAAATCTGTAATTCACATTACAGATTTTTTGATATCGTTGGTAAACGATTATCTTTTGTTTAATTCAATCATTTTTAAAGCAGCAACAGCAGCTTCTGTTCCTTTGTTTCCGTGAACACCTCCGCTTCTGTCAATAGATTGCTGTTCATTGTTATCTGTCAACAGACAAAAAATGGTAGGAATGTTATAGGCCACATTCAAATCTTTGATACCCTGAGTAACCCCTTCGCATACAAATTCAAAGTGCATTGTTTCTCCCTTAATAACACAACCAATAGCGATGACCACATCTACATTCTGGGTTTCTATCATTTTTTTTGAACCGAAAATAAGCTCAAAACTACCCGGGACATTCCATCTTATGATATTTTCGGGAAGAGCTCCTACATCGATTAAAACATCATAAGCTCCCTGATACAGTCCATTAGTAATTTTGTCATTCCATTCAGAAACAACAATCCCAAACCGAAGATCTTTCGCGTTTGGGAGGGTTGATTTATCGTATTCTGATAAGTTTTTATTTGCAGTAGCCATAAATACGTTATTCTGCTAAACCAATATAAAAATCAATATTAGATCCTTCTACCGTAGTTTTATAATTTGTTTTGATATCATTGAATAATTTCAATGCTTCATCTTTTTTCCCTAAGTCTAAAGCTACCAATCCAGCTTTAAATGCATAACGCGGTGTAGAGAAATCATTTTGTTTATGAGTAGCCGCTTTTTTATAATAATCCAAAGCGTCTTCTTTTTGGTTTAATTCTGAAAAAGCATCACCGATTGCTCCGTACGCCATAGATTGTAAAATCAGATCTTTAGAAGAAAATTTCTCCAGATACTGAATCGCTTCTTTATATTTACCCATATTCAGGTAAGAAATGCCCGCATAATAATTTGCCAGAGAAGCAGATTGTGTTCCTGAATACGCCTCAGCTATTCCTAAAAATCCTAACTTACCTTCTCCTCCATTCAATGCTAAATTGAACAAAGAATCATTTGAAGTTCCATTGATTGCCTGATTGAAATATTCCTGTGCCTGGAACATCTCATTTGCAGCTTTATCTTCTTTTGGCTCTAAAATAAAATGCTGGTATCCCAAATATCCTACAGCAGCTACAGCCAAGACACCAATAACAGCAAATATACCTTTTTGATTTCTTGTAAACCAACCACCAATTTTAGCCGCTTTAGAATCCAACGTATTAAAAACCTCAGCGGTTTCACTTTCCTGTCCGTTTACAAATTCTGTTTCTGCGCCGTTTTCATCAACTGGTTTCGGAGCTTTATAACCTCTTTTATTATAAGTTGCCATAATATTTTTAAATTTTATTGGGCAAAAATAGGATTTTTATTCATATATGAAAGCCCTTTTTGTCGATATTTTTTCGGAAATTTGTACAGCTTTAAAAATCGGGCATTATTTTTAATCGAAAATCGTATTCGTGTATTTATCAAAACTTTCCATTGTTAACTTCAAAAACATTACCGACAAGCAATTTGCTTTCGATAAAAAGATAAATTGTTTCGTAGGAAAAAATGGCATTGGAAAGACCAATATTCTGGATGCCATTTACTATCTGGCGTATGGCAAAAGTTATTTCAACCCGATAGCCTCTCAGAATATTCAGCACAACGAAGATTTTTTTGTGATTGATGGGTTATTTGATAAAAAGGAACGTAAGGAACAAATTGTCTGCAGCCTTAAAAAGGGACAAAAGAAAGTAGTTAAACGCAATGGTAAGATTTATGACAAATTATCGGAGCATATCGGACTCATCCCTTTAGTAATCATTTCCCCTTCAGATCAGGATTTGATCTCCGAAGGGAGTGATACCCGCAGAAAATTTATTGATACAGTTATTTCACAGTTAGATGCTGTTTATCTGCAAGAGTTAATCCACTATCAAAAAGTATTGTCACAACGCAATGCGCTACTTAAATATTTTGCCCTGAACCGGGTTTTTGATCCGGAAACGCTGAGTATATATAATGAACAACTCTCCTCATTAGGAACTTCTATATACCAAAAGCGAAAAGACTTTATGGAAATTTTTGTTCCCATCTTCAAAAAATACCATGAAAAGATTACCGGAAATGCGGAAGAAGTACAACTGGTCTATACCAGTCAACTCTCTGAACAGCCTTTAGCAATACTTTTTGAAGAGTTCTTAAGCAAAGACCGTGTTTTACAATATACATCTGTTGGCATTCACAAAGATGATCTCTCTTTTGAGATAGCCCACCATCCTATAAAAAAATATGGCTCACAAGGTCAGCAGAAATCTTTTTTGATCGCTTTAAAACTGGCGCAATTTGATTTTATAAAAAAGCAGAGTGGTGTATTGCCTATTTTATTATTTGATGATATTTTTGACAAATTAGATGCACAGCGGGTACAGCAAATTGTTGACATGGTGAATGATGAAACCTTTGGTCAGCTGTTTATAACTGATACGCATAAAGATCGTACGGAACTGATTGTAAAATCAACCCATCTTGATTATGAAATATTTCCGTTATAACTCTTAACTCATTTTGTTCGCAATACCTATAAATATGACGCTAATTCCCAACTATTCTTTAAAAAACTATAATACATTTGGTATTGACACCAAAGCAAAATGGTTTGCTTCTGTAACAGATACCACTGTTCTAAAAAATCTGATTGAGACGTACAAAGACAAAGAAGACTTATTCTTCTTAGGAGGAGGAAGTAATTTGCTTTTCACAAAAGATTTTTTTGATGCACTGGTCATAAAAGTAGATTTAAAGGGAATTGAAATTAAAGATGAAACTGAAGACCATGTTATCATTGAGGTACAATCAGGAGAAATATTACATGAACTGGTACTGTGGTCTATTGCGCACGGATATGGAGGACTCGAAAATTTATCTTTGATATATGGAAATGTCGGTACTGCTCCAATGCAAAATGTAGGAGCCTATGGAGTGGAAATTAAAGATATTTTTATTTCATGTACCACATTGAATATTGAAACCTTAGAAACGGAACAATTTTCTAATGCCGAATGTAAATTCGGATATCGGGAAAGTATTTTTAAAAACGAAGCCAAAAACAAACATGTCATCTTATCAGTGCGTTTCAGGCTTACCAAGAAAAATCACATTCTAAAAACCGCTTATGGTGACATACAGAATGAACTGACCAAGCGAAATATTACCGTACCGACTATAAAAGACATCAGTGATGCGGTTATTGCCATCCGTTCATCCAAACTACCTAATCCTGCTGAAATTGGAAACAGTGGAAGTTTTTTCAAAAATCCGATCATTTCAAAAACCGCTTTTGATGAATTCATTCTCCGTTTTCCGGAAGCTCCTTATTATAGTGTCAGTGAAAATGAAGTAAAGATACCTGCAGGCTGGTTGATTGAAAAGGCAGGCTATAAAGGATTTCGAAGAGGCGATGCCGGAGTACATCAAAGACAGGCATTGGTATTGGTAAATTATGGAAATGCAACAGGAAATGAATTAATTACACTGGCTTATGAAATTCAGTCAAAAGTAAAAGAAGTTTTTGGCATCGAAATAAGCCCTGAAGTCAATATAATTTAACGTTTATAGTTGTACATCTGTTAAGTTAACGGTATTTTTGCCTACCAAATTGAAACATATAAAACATGCTGCTAACATTACTCTATATCTTTATTGGTATCGTTATTGTTCAATTATTTTATTACTTAGGTATTTTCAGAGAATTTGTATTTTCCCAACCTGCTGAAAACAACCCGAAACGCATACCGGTATCCGTTATTCTTTATGCAAAAAATAATGCTGAAGAGGTACGAAAAATAATGCCATTACTACTGAACCAAAATTACCATGAATTTGAACTGGTACTGGTCAACAATGCTTCATTTGACGAAACCCTTGACATCTTTAAAGAATATGCCTCTATGTATCCGAACATCCGCATTGTTGACGTAGAAAATAATCAGGCATTTTGGGGAAGTAAAAAATATGCTCTTACACTGGGCATAAAAGCTTCAAAACACGAATATTTATTATTTATCGATGCTGAAAACAGACCTTCATCAGAAACATGGCTTATGCAGATGAGTTCTCATTTTACGCTTAATAAAACCATTGTATTAGGAACAAGCATGTATGAGAAAAAGAAAGGCTTTTTCAATAAGATCATTCGTTATGATATGATCTGGAATCAACTACACAGTTTTGCATGGACGCGAACAGGAAATCCTTTTACGGTCAATCTTAAAAATATCGCCTATAAAAAAGAGGAATTTTATAAGGTGAAAGGTTTTATTGATCATATGCAGAACCCTAAATATGAAAATGATCTTTTTGTCAATCAGGCTGCAACAGGTAAAAACACCACCTTATGCGAACAACCTTCTGCGACGTTAATTGTACCTGTGCTAAAAAATTACCGCCAGTTTGTATCGTTAAAAAAAGAACATTCTCAGCTACTGAATACCTTTAAGTTTGCTACAAGATTCAAGATCAAACTTTTTAATATATCACAACTGTGCTTTTATCTTATGGCAATTGTGCTTTTAATCCTTCAGATAGAGTGGGAAATTGTAGTGGCACTTCTTATTTTCCGCTTTCTGTTTGTATGGCTGATTGCATCAAAAGCAGTCAAAAAATTTCAACAGCCTGATTTAGCTTTAACATTTCCTTTAATAGAAATTGCACAATTAATCACATTAATAAATGTATCTTTAAAGTCTGTTTTTAATTCAAAATAAATCTGTGGAAATAACTCCGGCTAACATACAAAGCGTTATTCAGAAAGCAAAAACCGGTGATCAGGCAGCTTTTACCGCTTTACTCAATCACTTCTGGAATGAAGTATATGGCTTTATGTTTAAACAAACTGCAAATGAAACCGATGCTGAAGACATAACCATCGAAACATTTTCAAAAGCATTTGACAAAATTAATACATACAACGAACAATTCAAGTTTAACACCTGGCTCATCTCCATTGCCAAAAATGTACATATAGACATGATCCGCAAGAGAAAATCCACCCATTTTGTTGAAATTGATGAAAACAATGAAAATTTCTTTTTTGACATCATTGATGATTCTCCTTCTATAGAAGACCAGCTGATACAGGAACAGAAACTGCTTACGTTAAAACAATATATAAAACAGCTAAAGCCTCATTATCAGGAGATCATACAGCTGCGTTTCTTTCAGGAGCTTTCTTATAACGAAATCTCAGAAAAGTTAGAAGAACCCATAGGAAATGTTAAGGTAAAATTGCTTAGAGCAAAAAAACTACTGACAGAATTGATACAAAAAAAATAATATTCATCAACATATAGTATTTTAATGTTGGGTAAAAACGTATAAAAACAAAAGACCTTCTTTTTGGAAAGGTCTTTTGTAATATTAAAAAACATAAGATATGAACTCAATTATTCCTGTACAATAGGAGCTCTCAAAGATTCTAAAACGCTAACAACTTCCCCAATAATCTTAGGATCAGTAACACCATTCAGTCCTGCTGCTGCACCTACATATCCAATAAATTTATCATAATCAGCATTGTTTGCTTTTTTCCCCATTCTTGGATTAGTTGCGGGATTATGAGCCTCAACCATGTTGAGTCCTGAATATGTATTTGTTGCTCCACCTCCAGTATTTGCTGAAAAGAAGTCGGTCAAATTTTTACTCAGAACAGCTACTTTGGTTGTATTTCCGGAACCTACCTCAGCAACTATCGGAGCAAAGTGCATTCCAAGATTTCCGGATGCACCTGTACCTATATCACTCACAATAAGCATAATAGTACTATCGACTACTGAGCGATAACTTAAACGTCCTTTTTCAATCATCTGTCCGGGATTATTAGGATCAGGGACTTTTTCAAATCCACCCAATTTTTGATAAAGCGACTTCTCCTGTGGCGTCACATTATCATCATCCCCACAGGAGATCATACCACCTGCTGTGGCTAATAAAACAACTAAAACTGCAATTTTTGTAAATTTTGTCTTCATACTATTTATATTTAAAAATTAATTAAAGAGACGTTGTACCCCTCTCGAAAACTTATAACTAAAACTATCTGAATTTCCAACAGGACATACCTGCTTGCTTGCCGCTTCTGCTGAAACTACATATTGAGCAACAGAATAATTCCTTTTGGCAACCATCTGTTCCCAAACCTCTTTTGCACTAATGATGGTGTTATCATGATAATAGACAAGCACTCCGGTTTCCATATTGAGATGTTCTTTCTTTACTCCGGGTATTGACTTTAAATCCGATAAAATTTGTTTTCTTTCCAAACTGTCCAATGGCTTATTAAAGTCCATACGACTGATTTGAAGCGTATTATTATCTAATTCAACAGATTTTGCGGTAGCAATATGCACAACGAGAATAACAAATAATATCAATATAATCCCCCCTACACTTCCACCAACAATTTTAAGAGTCTTTTTTAAATTCATAGCTTTTGTATTTTTATAGATTACCTTTTATAGTATGTACGATAGAATCATAAATTTGGATTTAGTATTACCTAATTTTTAACAAAAAAAATATAATGTTCTGATTTTAAATAAAAAAAGCGGTTCTTAATTTAAGAACCGCTTTTGGATAATAGAATAAGGAACAAATATTTTATGACAACTCCGAAATAAGCTGCTCCGTTGTCAACTGTTTTTGATCTCCGGTTACCAGATTTTTCAAAATGAATATATTATTATTTTTCTCTGTTTCTCCTGCAATTACCACATACTGTATGCCTTTTTTATCAGCGTACTTATATTGCTTGTCCATTTTAGCCTTGTCAGGATATAACTCAGATTTGATTCCGGCTTCTCTGAGTTTCTTCAAAGCAGGCAGTACATATAAGATTTCATCATCGCCATAATTCAGAAATAATACTTTTGAGGTCGAAGATACCGTTTCAGGAAATGTATTCAACTCTTCCAAAACAAGATATATACGATCTAATCCAAAAGAAATTCCAACACCTCCTACATTTTTAAGCCCGAAAATCCCCGTAAGGTCGTCATACCTTCCACCACCTCCAATAGAACCTAATTTTACAGTTTCAGGAGCCGCCACTTCAAAAATCGCTCCTGTGTAATAATTTAATCCTCTTGCAAGTGTGACATCCAGATTGAGCACAGCCGACTGCAGACCGATTTTATCAATAGCATCGCAGATAAATCGTAATTCTTCTACACCTTTACGACCTTCTTCTGAACTTTCTAAAAGAGCAGAAAGCTGAGTAATTTTCTCTGAAAAAGTTCCTGAAAATGCAAACAGTGGTTGCACTTTCTCTAATGCCTGTTCAGAAATTCCTTTAGCCAGCATTTCTTTTTTAACACCGTCTTCTCCTATTTTATCTAACTTATCTAAAGCTACTGTAAAATCAATCAATTTATCTTTTGCACCAATAACTTCAGCAATACCTGATAAAATTTTTCGGTTGTTTACTTTTATCGTTACACCTTCTACTTTCAAGTCTGTAAATACTGCATCGTATAGTTGTATAAGTTCTACTTCCTGCCAAAGAGATTTTGAGCCTACAACATCAGCATCACACTGATAAAACTCTCTGAATCTTCCTTTTTGAGGATTATCTGCCCGCCATACTGGTTGTATCTGATAGCGTCTGAATGGAAAATCAATCTCATTCTGATGTTGTACAACATAACGGGCAAAAGGAACTGTTAAATCATACCGAAGTGCTTTCTCTGACAATGAATTAGAAAAAAGTGCCAGATTATTCTCTTCCAGTGCCTGTATATTGGCTTTCTTTACTTTATCTCCTGAATTCAATATTTTAAAAATCAACCGGTCACCTTCTTCCCCGTATTTACCCATCAAAGTATCTAAATTTTCAAAAGAAGGTGTTTCGATAGGCTGAAAACCAAAATGCTCAAAATGTTTTTTAATCGTAGCAATTATATACTGACGTTTTGTTACTTCATTTGGAGAAAAATCTCTTGTACCTTTTGGAATACTTGGTTTTTGTGCCATTTTTAAACTATTTTATTTTTATTTATAACCTTATAAAAAGATCGGTCAACAAATATCCTACTTTATTTTTTCGGAATAAAATAATTTTGATTTTATTGTAACATTTTTAGTACTGTAACTACCAATAGATATATGTTGAAACTGCTTTTTGAAAATACAAAAATTGCATTAGGCGCTATCCGAAGCCAATTATTGCGTACCATACTTACGGTATTTATCATAGCGTCTGGTATATGGGCGTTGGTAGGTATTTTATCTGCTGTTAGCGCACTGGAAAATACTTTGTTTAGCAATTTCGCCTCAATGGGCGCCAACACCTTTAACATCAGCCGATATGATTATTCATCACAGATCAGTTCAGGAAATAATGATGTAAAAATAAATCCGGTTATTAATTATAATCAGGCAAAAGCTTTTAAAGAAAGCCTTGATAAATCATATATTACAACGTCAATTTCTTTCACAGCATCAAGTACTACAGAGGTAAAATACGAATCTAAAAAGACAGATCCGGAAGTATCGATTATCGGAGCGGACGAATATTATTTTACGAATAGCGGACTTGAATTTGAAAACGGAAGACCGTTTAATGAATTCGATGTAAAAAACAACAATGCTGTCTGTATTTTAGGAGCTGATTTTGCAAAAGGCCTTTTTAAGGACACTAATCCTATTGATAAAATAGTATCCATTCGCGGAACGAAATTCAAAGTCATCGGAATTTTAAAAGAAAAAGGATCCATCTTTGGCAATAAGCAGGATTTAAGAGCTTTTATCCCTCTGAATATTGCCCGTGGTATTTTTACTTTAGCCAATATTGATTATGAGATACAGACACTGGTCACTCAGAATGAGTTGCTCAATACCACAATTGACGAAGCTACTCTCAAAATGCGTCAGATAAGAGGCCTAAATCCGTCTCAGGAAAGCAACTTCGGAATCCGCAGAAGTGATGATTTAATAGAATCTCTTAAGAATCAGACGGTAATGCTTACCGCTATTGCCTGGATGATAGGGGTTATTACCATTTTCGGCTCTTCCATTGCTCTTATGAATATTATGTTGGTTTCTGTAACGGAACGAACTAAAGAGATCGGAATCCGCAAATCACTCGGCGCTAAGAAAAACACCATTTTATTTCAGTTTTTTACAGAAACTATTGTCATCAGTCAATTAGGTGGTTTGGTAGGAATGATTCTGGGATTGCTTACCGGTTATATTTTTACAAAAATCATTGGTTTTGCATTTGTAATTCCGTGGATGGCAATAATAGCTGCTATCATCACTTCTTTTGTAGTTGCCATTATTTCCGGCCTATACCCGGCAATAAAAGCTTCAAAACTGGATCCGGTAGAGGCTTTGCGTTATGAATAAATACCACAACTCACAGATAAAAAAATGAGACATACACACCTTACAGGTAATGATGTCTCATGATTTTTAAAAAGAATTTTTATTTTTTCTCAAGCAACATTTTATAAGCTCGGGCTTCAGTTGTCGGGTCAGCCGCTAATGACTTTTCATAAAAAACAACTGCCTGTTTAGTATCGTTCAAAAATTCATGCAGAATTCCCAAACTCAGATAGTAATTAGACTGATCTGTTTTGCCCATAGAAACAATAGAAGACTCCATAGATTTTAAATTCTCAATAGCAGTAGCAATAGCATTCTCTCCACCTTGTGCCAATATCTGCTTTTTCATATTGTCTTTAATCGTGTTCAGAGATTTCACATAAATATCACAGTTATTAACCAAATCTTCTGCTGCATTTACAACAATTTCTCTGCCGAACAACTTTCCTTTATCAAATTCTGAAAGGGAAGCATCATATCCTTTCGTAGCGATAAGCGCTCTGAAAGCAGCCTCATCTTTTTCTCTTTTCTTAAAAAAGTCTTCTACACATTTAATAGTTTCCTCTCCTATCAATTGTTCAGGAGTTTTATCAGATTGTTTGCTCAGACAATCGCAATATTCAGTAGCGAAGTCTTTTTCTAATTGTTTCTGAGTAAGCTCTTTTTTGCATGAAACCAGCAAAAATAAAGCAGAAACAGCCCATACTATTTTCATAATTTATTTTTTAATGAATCACAAAAGTACTTTTTATAAAGCATATACCCTACAAACCTGTTATACATTTTAGTAAATCTACCCTATGGTTTTAAGATAAAATCGTCTTTTGTTACTTTTTCTCAGCATGAACCATACGATCATTTCCTCTCATATCTTTTCTGAGTTCAGTTGTTTTCAAGCGCGTATTTTCAAACAGCGCTAATGTTTCATTAGCCAGATACTGATTGATTTCAAAAAACAAGTGTCCGCCAGGAGCCAGAAACGCATCTGCCAGTTCCGTAATCTTACGATAAAACAGTAACGGATTACTATCATCTACAAACAAAGCCAGATGAGGCTCATATCCCAGGACATTTTTCTGAATTTCAATTTTTTCAAGATGGCGTACATACGGTGGATTCGAAACAATAAGATCATATTCTTCGATAGAAACAGTTGTGAGAACATCCTGATGTAAAAAACGCACCGATACGCCATTATGATCTGCATTTCTTTTCGCAACTTCCAATGCTTTTTCAGAAACATCCATAGATGTAACAACAGCATTGGAAATATTTTTTGCAAGTGTAACCGGTATGCATCCACTCCCGGTACCGATATCCAGAATACGCCATTGCTTTAAAGGTTGCTGTTTTACCGTATGTATAATCCATTCCACCAGTTCTTCTGTTTCGGGTCTCGGTATGAGGGTATGTTCATTTACTGAGAATTCCAATCCATAGAAATGAGCTTTACCAAATACATACTGTATCGGCTTTTCTGTAAGCAATTGTTCCAGTACACCCTGCCATTGCGCAAGCTGTTCAGCACTCAGCACAACCTCTTGCAGTACCAGATCTACCCTGCGCATATGCATCAACTCATCCAGTGCTATATAAAAAAAGCTGTTGGCCTCTTCTTCTTCTACAACGGTAAGTAAAGCATTTATAAATTGTGTTTTATAGTCTTTTAAATTCATCTATTCGTTTTAAACTTTTAAATTTGCAAAAAACTGCTCATGACCACACACGAAAAATACATGGATCGCTGTTTACAACTTGCCCGGATCGGTTTGGCAGCTGCAATGCCTAACCCTTCGGTAGGTGCTGTTATTGTGTACAAAGATACGATTATTGGTGAAGGATTCACATCTGCTTATGGGGGAGCTCATGCAGAAGTCAACGCCATTAACAGTGTAGAAGATCAGGAGTTGTTACAGCAATCTACTCTGTATGTTTCATTAGAACCCTGTAGTCATCATGGCAAGACACCTCCCTGTAGCGATTTGATTATCACAAAAAAAATACCACGGGTAGTAATAGGATGTATCGATACTTTTGCTGAAGTTTCCGGTAAGGGAATCAAAAAACTTCAGGATCACGGTATAGAAGTGACATTAGGCGTTCTGGAAGAACAATGCCGGGAATCTCATAAAAGGTTTTTTGCTTACCACGAAAAAAAGCGTCCGTATGTAATTTTAAAATGGGCAGCTTCAGCTGATGGTTTTATCGCACCCTTGCATAAAGAAGAACTCAAACCCGTTTGGATTTCTAATATATATTCCCGACAACTCACTCATAAATGGCGAAGTGAAGAGCAAGCTATTCTGGTGGGAACACAAACCATCATTGATGATAATCCGTCTCTGACCGTCAGAAGCTGGAAAGGGAGAAACCCCATAAGAATGTATATAGACCGGGATTTAAAAATCTCCTCAGCGTATGCTATCACTGATGATTTCGCTTCAACCATTTGTATTACCGCGCAATCTGAAACACCTATAGACACCGTTTCCTATGAAAAAATAGATTTTGAAACAGCTGTCATACCGCAGATTATGGACATTTGTTACAAGCGTCAGATTCAATCCATTATCATTGAAGGCGGACTCCAAACATTACAGGCTTTTATTCAAGCTAATATATGGGATGAAGCACGTATTTTTGAAAGCAATATCGTACTTAATAATGGTATAAAAGCTCCTTTGATAAGAACTTATAAAAGCCGGACTGTTGAATCTGTTGCAGAAGACCGTCTGCTCCTTCTAAAAAACAACTGATTTGGAAAAAGATACTTATAAAACACTGGTAACCGCCTCAGAAGAAATCCTTTTTAAAGAAAAAAACAGTAAGTTTTATGGTTATGCGTATCCGGTAACAACGGAAGATGAAGTAAAAGAACTGTTGGAAAAATTAAAAAAAGAGCATTACACAGCACGCCACTGGTGTTATGCTTTTCAATTAGGAACTCAACAGATATATTTCCGTGCGAATGACGATGGCGAACCTAATAATAGTGCGGGAATGCCTATATACGGACAGATTCAGTCTTTTGATGTCACCAACGTTCTTGTAGTGGTTGTGCGCTACTTTGGCGGAATAAAATTAGGTGTTGGCGGTCTGGTACAGGCTTATAAAACAGCAGCACAAATGGCTCTGGAAGTGGCAGAAATTGAGGAACGAACCATAGATGTACACTTTATCGTTTCATTTGATTATAAAAATATGAATAAGGTAATGCGCATTATAAAGGAAAAAAACATACAGCTCATACGCCAAAAAATGGAGCTGAGCTGTGAGTTTGAATTAGCTGTCCGTCTACAGGAAGCAGCAGCTGTATATGATGCTTTTGATCAGGTATATGAAGTGGAAATCCGTTATAAAGACGAAAAATGATCAGTTTTCATATTCCATCGATTTTCTAAAATTTCTGGCATGCTCCTGTAAAAACTGGATATACGTAATTGACTTTTGTACCATATGAATATCAAATCCCTCCTGTTCAACTATTGTATAGATGAATAAATTAAAATCTTCAGGTTTGATTTTGAGCTCTTCCTGTAAATATTCTTCAGGAAAAATCTGTTTAAATTTCTTTACATTGGTTTCGTTAGTCTCTAATTTCAACCAGTTTTTCAGCATTTTGTGACGTCCGGAAAGGCGGTTTAGCAATCCATCCAGCTTTACACCTGTAACTCCTTCTCCGGGAGAAAACTGATTGCTTGCATATAATGATTTCTCAGCTGGTGTCATATCCATTTTACCAAACCCTAAAGAAGCATTCAAAGTATCTGTTTTATCAATATAAAGTTCTTTAAGCACCGTCATATTACTTGATAAAAAAATATCGAGTCGGTTGCGTTTTAATATCGGATCAGAAATAGTGATCTTCTGTTCGATAAACTCTATATGAGAAAAAGACAGCACATCATTTAATTTTGCTTTTATCTGATAACTTCCTTTTCTTCCCGTATACACTTCTTCACCTGAAGTAACATTGACCACGCGCACCGGATCAGTTATTTCATGCTGTGTACTCACTGTCCCCTTTAACAACTTCCGATCCTGACCAAAACAAACCGAAGTAACGAATAGTAAAAATAAAATTGCTCTCATACGTTTTCTTGTAAAAATACATTTTCTTACGCGAATCAAAACACGTATTAACATTTAGTTAAACATAGGGTCCAATTCAGATGTTTTTCAGCTTATCCAGAATATAATCCGGTGGTGCTACCGGACGGCCTGTTTTCATATCAACAAAGACCAACATGGAGTATCCGGTTGTTAACAACTCCCCTTTTTCATTATGTATTTCATAGTCAAATTCTATCTTCACAGAAGACTGTTTTTTAAAGATGGTCGTGATGGTAAGCAGGTCATCATACCGGGCAGGTTTTTTATAATCCATACTCAAAGAAACTACAGGCAGCATGATACCATTTTCTTCCATCCACTTATAGGAAACACCTTGATTTCTAAGCCACTCCACTCTTCCTATTTCAAAATACTGTGCATAATTTCCGTGATACACTACTCCCATCTGATCGGTTTCTGCATAACGAACACGCAGACTGACATCGAATTTTTTCATTATTTTTTATCTTATTTTTAGGTTGATATTGAATTAAATATTACTTACAAATTTTTTTTTAAAAATCAAACAGCAAATAGTTTTTTTTAAACAAATTTTGTTCACATATTTGTCATACTAAAAGAAGAGAATTATCTATTTTTCTTTCATGACCAAATTAACAAAATAATATTCACAAAAAATGCTTGATTATACGAATAAAACTGCAGAATCTGTATGGACTCGTTGTCTTCAATTCATAAAAGACAATATAGATGAGCAAGCTTTCAAAACATGGTTTGAACCGATTGTTGCAATTGAACTGACTACAGAAAATGCATTGTATATTCAGGTACCCAGTAAGTTTTTTTATGAATGGCTGGAAGAACATTATGTAAAGATATTAAAATCAGCTTTGATAAAGGAACTGGGGCATAATGCCCGGCTTCTTTATAAGATTCGTATGGAAAATACGCAGGGCAACAAGCAGCCTTTTACGGAACAACTACCAAGCAGTCAGCGTGAACCTGTAAAGACTCAGGAGCTCGACGTACCCATACAAACAAAAAATCCGGAAATCAAAAATCCTTTTGTGATTCCGGGTATCCGCAACGTAAAAATAGAATCACAACTCAATTCCAACTACAGCTTTGATAATTTTCTGGAGGGGGAATCGAATCGCTTAGGTCGTAGTGCAGGTATGGCAGTTGCCAACAAACCCGGAGGAACTGCTTTTAATCCTTTAATGATCTACGGAGGTGTGGGTCTGGGGAAAACTCACTTAGCGCATGCAATCGGAGTAGAGATCAAAGACAAACACCCTGATAAAACAGTTTTGTATATTTCAGCGGAAGTATTTACACAACAATATGTAGACTCGGTAAGAAAACAAACCAGAAATGATTTTATCTATTTCTACCAGCTTATAGATATTCTTATTGTTGACGATATCCAGTTTTTATCCGGTAAATCAGGTACACAGGATGTATTCTTTCATATTTTCAATTATTTGCATCAGAACGGGAAGCAGGTTATCCTGACTTCTGACAAAGCTCCTGTAGATATGCAGGATATAGAGCAGCGTCTCTTGTCACGTTTTAAATGGGGATTATCAGCAGAAATCCAGCATCCTGATTTTGAAACCCGTGTAAATATTTTAAAAAATATTTTATACCGTGATGGGGTAGAAATGCCTCAGGAAGTCATTGAGTATGTAGCAAAAAGTATTAAGAGTAACATCCGGGAACTGGAGGGCGCAATCATTTCCCTTATTGCACAATCTTCTTTTAACAAAAGAGAAATTACTTTAGAACTTGCAAAAAGCGTTGTTGACAAATTTGTTAAAAATGTGAAACGCGAAATTTCTATTGATTATATACAAAAAGTAGTTTCTGATTACTTTAAGTTAGATTTAGATACTCTGCGTTCAAAATCACGCAAAAGAAATATTGTACAGGCGAGACAATTGGCTATGTTTTTTGCTAAAAAATATACCAAAGCCTCTCTTGCGAATATCGGTTCACAAATAGGTGATCGTGACCATGCTACTGTTTTACATGCTTGCAAAACTGTAGATAATCTGTTAGAAACAGACAAACAATTCAAAGCTTTCTTTGAAGATATCAACAACAAACTTTCTATATAAATGAAAATAGTAATGGTCTGTTTAGGCAATATCTGCCGTTCGCCTCTGGCTGAAGGCATTTTGCGATCTAAAACAGATGCTTCGGTTACCATTGATTCTGCCGGAACCGGTGCCTGGCATGCCGGGCAGCAACCGGATAAACGTTCTATAGAAATTGCCCGAAGAAAAGGCATTGATATTTCTACACAACGTGCCCGTCAGTTTACTATTCAGGATTATTCCGATTTTGATCTTATTTATGTAATGGATCGATCAAATTATGCAAACGTTTTGGAATTGGCGCCTGATGAAAAAGCCCGTCAAAAAGTAAAACTAATCTTAGAAGAGGTTCAAAACTCACCTGTTTCAGAAGTTCCGGATCCTTATTATGGAGAAAATGACGGCTTCAGTCATGTATTTGAGCTTTTAGACAATGCCTGTACAGTGATTGCCGAACGTATAAAACAAAACGCTTATTAACGCATAAGCGTTTTTTATTTTGAGAGAAATGACAAAAGGAAATTTATATCTTATACCCGTTACATTAGGAGATTCTAATCCTGCAGATGTATTACCGCAGACCGTTTACAGAAGTATTGAACTACTCTCTGTATTTGTTGTAGAAAACAGCAAAGATGCCCGCAAATTCATCAAAGCGGTAAACCCTGAAAAAAAGCAGTCAGAACTGGTATTATTTGAGCTCAACAAACATACTGACACAAAAGAAATTAGCAGTTTTATACAGCCTATGCTCGAAGGAAAAGATATGGGTTTAATGAGTGATGCCGGGTGTCCGGGCGTAGCCGATCCTGGTGCTGTTGTAGTAAAAATGGCACATGAAAAAGGAATTAAAGTAATTCCGTTAGTTGGCCCGTCTTCTATTCTTATGTCTATGATGGCATCCGGAATGAACGGTCAGTCTTTTACATTCAACGGATATCTGCCTATTGATAAGTCAGAAAAAAAGAATGCCTTAAAAAATCTGGAAAAATGGTCTTTTGAAAGAAATCAGTCTCAGCTGTTTATTGAAACTCCTTATAGAAATAATCAGATTGTAGAGGATATGTTGCAGATTCTGAACCCTCAGACACGTTTGTGCATTGCCTGTGATATCAGTTTACCTACTGAATTCATACAAACCAAACCTATTGCTCTGTGGAAAAAATCAAAACCAGACCTGCATAAACGTCCGTGTATTTTTATCATACACAAAGACTGAAAGACCTATTGATTAGGAGTGCTCTTAGTTCCGTATAAGAATCCCATTCCCATACGTGTAAGCATCTTCTTGATGAAATTCCAGAAAAACTGATGCTGGCCAAAAATAGTACCTATCAGAATAAGCAGTACTTTATAAACCGGAAGTATGAGTACAATTTTAAGGATATAGTAAAAAAATAAAGGCAATACATCTTTGGTTATTCCCAAAAATTCCATAATTGGTTTTGTGATGTATGCTGATGTAGAACCGGTTATTGCAAAAACAACCAGAATAATTGTAAACTGTACATTGGATTTTACCCCCCAACGTTCTTTTAAACTTGCCATACCTTAAATTTTACCGGTACAAATATACTTATTAATTCAACTTTATTCCATTGGTCTGCTGATAATATAACAAATAATTATACAGCATATAATTCACTTCATATCCGTAATCAATTCCGTTTCTGTAGTCAATAGTATAATCATACCCTCTGTTTCCTGCTGTCGCACGGGCATTCCATGTGGCTACCCACTGCCTGTTATGATTCTCTAAAAAAGTCTGATCATAGTATTTTCTCGGGCGGGCATTTTTCGCAAGCCAGTTTTCAAATCCCGTATCAAAAATGATTACCTCATAGGCGACTTCAGGATTCGAAATGGTTATTTTCCCCTTTTCAATGGTAGAAGTTCCTTTATCCGTTTTAGGATTCTGCCCATATATCATGCTGTTTATCAACAGCAGCATCATAATTACAAAACAATTTCTCATAATCAAAAATTTGATAGTTTAAAGGTATCAAATATTAATCCATTTGACTTTTTTAAACTAAATTTGTAAAAAAAATTATGGTAACTACAGATCAGATAAAAGATCTTATTGATCGCCTTGGTGCGTTAAGGAGGTATCTTTGACATCGATAAGAAAATTATTGAAATAACAAACGAAGAAGAAAAAACATATGCTCCCGATTTTTGGAATAATGCCAAAGAAGCAGAGCAGATTGTCAGAAACATCCGTTCCCAGAAAAAATGGGTAGAAGATTATCAGAAAGCAGTCGCCCTATCGGAAGAATTGCAATTAGCGTATGATTTTTTTAAAGAAGACGGACTTTCCGAAGAAGAACTGCAAGAGCAGTATGAGACCACATTGTCGCATATAGAAAACATTGAATTCAGAAATATGCTTTCTGATGAAGGTGATAGCCTCAGTGCTGTTTTACAGATTACTGCCGGAGCCGGTGGTACCGAAAGTAATGACTGGGCAGCTATGCTGATGAGGATGTATCTTATGTGGGGCGAGAAAAACGGATACAAGATCAAAGAACTCAATTTTCAGGAAGGAGACGTAGCCGGAGTAAAAACGGTTACCCTTGAGCTCGAAGGCGAATATGCATTCGGCTATCTCAAAGGTGAAAACGGAGTACACCGTTTGGTTCGTATTTCTCCTTTTGACAGCAATGCCAAAAGGCACACTTCTTTTGCATCGGTATATGTATATCCGTTAGCAGATGACACCATCGAAATTGAAATCAGTGCTTCGGATATTTCCTGGGAAACCATGCGTTCATCAGGAGCCGGCGGACAAAATGTAAATAAGGTAGAAACGGCGGTACGTTTACGTCACCATCCGACAGGCATTATTATTGAAAACTCTGAAACGCGCTCACAACTTGACAATAAAACAAAAGCGATGCAATTATTAAAATCGCAGCTTTATGAGATTGAGCTCAAGAAACGACAGGCAAAAAGAGATGAGATTGAAGCCAATAAAATGAAGATTGAATGGGGATCGCAGATCAGAAATTATGTCATGCATCCTTATAAACTTGTAAAAGATGTCCGTACTCAGCATGAAACCAGTGATGTGGAAGCGGTTATGAACGGCGGAATCGACCCGTTCTTAAAAGCTTATCTGATGATGATGGGACAGAAAGAAGAATAAAAAAAAGGAGCAAATGCTCCTTTTTTTATTGCCATCCACCACCCAGGCTTTTATAGATATCAACCACTGCATTGAGTTGTTGTGCTTTTGCCTCAATAAGTTCCAGTTTAGCATCCATTGCATCGCGCTGTGTCATCAATACTTCCAGATAATCTGCTCTGGAAGATTTGAATAATTCATTCGCTATATTCACCGATTGAACCAGCGTATCCGTTTCTTTTGCTTTATACTCATATACTTTCTGCATGTTCTCTATTTTTGCCATCTGGTTGACAATATCAAGATAGGCATTCAAAACCACCTTATCATATTCATATAAAGCCTGAATCTGATGTGCATTGGCGGTATTGAACTCCGCTTTAATAGCACTTTTATTAATCAATGGTGCTGCCAGATCGCCCGCTACTGAAAACAGAAGAGACTCCGGTAATTTGGCCAGATAAGACGGTTTAAAAGCCTGCAATCCTATAGCAGCAGAAATATCTAATGAAGGATAAAACTCTGCCCTTGCCGCTTTAACATCAAGTTTCGCTGCTTCAAGTTCTAATTCGGCTTGTTTGATATCAGGCCTGTTTCCGAGTAATTGAGCCGGTATACCCGAATAAACTGTTGCAGGCACCAAATCCAGAAAATCATTTTTTGCCTTAAGAATAGGCTGAGGATAACGCCCTAACAAAGCATTGATCCGATTCTCTTTTTCTGTAATTTCCTGACGGATGCTGAATTCTAAGCTTTGAGATTTCAGTAACTCTGCCTCAAATTTCTTAACTGCCAATTCAGTTCCTCTTGCTGCCTGTTTCTGAATTTTAACTACTTCCAAAGCATGTTTTTGCAGATCTATGTACTGTAAAGTAAGTTCAAGCTGGTTGTCTAAAGCTAAAAGTTCATAATAGGAATCTGCTACTTCAGCAATGAGGCTTGATAAGACAAAATTTTTCCCTTCTACAGTACCCAAATATCTTTTTATAGCCGCTTGTTTGGAATTTCGCAATTTTTTCCAGATATCTGCCTCCCAATGCCCATTAAGAGTACCTGAAAAATCGCCCAATGGATCGGGCATCTCTTTTCCAGGCTCAATCTCTGTAGAAGCATCACCCGCTCCCTGACTTGTATAGCGGCCTACTTTCTCTACCCCTGCTCCTAACCTTGCAGAGACCGCAGGTTTCAGTTTACCGTTTTTATACATTACTTCGTTTTTGGCAATCTCTATTTCCTGTAAGGTAATCATGAGTTCCTGATTGTTTTGCAAGGCAGTATCAATCAAAGATACTAATTCAGGATCTGTAAAAAACTGACGCCACGGAGTAATGCCTGAATTTACAGTATCAGTATGCAGTACGAAATTTTCGGGCATTTTACTTCTGTTTTCCGGATCTTGGGCAGCTTGCGGAGCTTTGCAGCTCCACAGACTACAACCAATAACAACGGCACATACCACTTGTTTTAAAACTAACTTATTCATCAAAATTTAAATCTTCAGTTAATGGGTTTTCTTCTTCATAACGAACCAGTTTGCGCTTATCAGCAATGGTTCCAAAAATATAATACAATCCGGGTACGATAATTAGTCCGAAAACAGTACCTATAAGCATTCCTCCTGCAGCAGCAGTCCCGATTGTCTTATTTCCAATGGCTCCCGGACCTGATGCCAGTACTAAAGGTATCAATCCGGCAATGAAGGCAAATGAAGTCATCAGAATCGGACGAAAACGAATGGCTGCTCCTTCAATAGCAGATTTTAAAATAGAATTACCTTCCAGGTGTTTCTGCACCGCAAATTCCGTAATCAGTACAGCATTTTTTCCGAGTAAGCCAATAAGCATGACCATGGCTACCTGAGCATAAATATTGTTTTCAAGCCCTGAAAATTTCAGACATAAGAAAGCTCCGAAAATTCCTGCCGGCAGGGATAAAATAACGGGAAGGGGCAAAATAAAACTTTCATATTGAGCTGCCAGAATCAGATATACAAATCCTAAACAAATAGCAAAAATGTAGATGGCTTCATTGCCACGAGCTACCTCATCTTTTGAAATTCCCGCCCAGTCAATACCATAGCCTCTCGGCAATTTTTCTTTAGCTACTTCACTAATCGCTTTGATCACGGCTCCGCTACTGTAGCCCGGAGCCGGAGCCCCGCTGATTTCTGCGGAATTATACATATTATGTCTTGTAATCTCAGATAAACCATATACTTTTTCAATTTTCATAAAAGCAGAATACGGTACCATCTCCCCCTGATCATTTTTTGCATACAGATTTAAAACATCCTGTGGCAATGCTCTGTATTCCGGAGATGACTGTACCATTACCTTATAAGGACGGTCGTATTTAATAAAACTTGTTTCGTAATTACTACCGATAAGAGTAGATAAATTCTCCATTGCGTTCGCTATAGAAACGCCTTTCTGCTCTGCAATGTCATTATCAATTTTTAGTAAATACTGAGGAAAGCTGGCACTGTAAAAAGTAAAAACAGAACCCAATTCAGGTCTTTTGCTTAAGTCTTTGACAAAATCCTTACTTACCTGTTCCATTTTCTGATAATCTCCACTTCCGGATTTATCCAGTAACCGCAGTTCAAATCCTCCGGCAGCACCATATCCGGGAACAGCTGGGGGCTGAAAAAATTCTATATTGGCTCCGGTCAGTTCTTCGGTTTTCTCTTCTATTTCTTCAATAATTTCCTGAGCAGATTTACCGCGCTCTTCCCAGCTTTTCAAGTTGATCAGACAGGTTCCGGTATTGGCACTTGTACCTTCTGTCAATATCTCATATCCGGCTAAGGAAGAAACAGACTGTACCCCATCAATACCTTCTGCTATTTTTTGAAGTTTTTCTGCCACTTCATTAGTACGTTCCAGTGTTGATCCCGGTGGCGTCTGGATGATGGCATAAAACATTCCCTGATCTTCATTAGGAATAAAGCCCGTAGGCAAGTTATTATTTAAGAAGAAGATACCGGCACAGAAAGCCGCCAGTAATGCAAAAGTGACAGTGCGTTTGTTAACCGTTTTATTTAAAAGTTTTTCATATCTGCCTGCTCCTTTATTGAACAAATTGTTGAAACGATCCAAAAATCTGCTCACAGGAGTCTGCTTACGCGATTTGCCATGGTTATTTTTCAGAATCATAGCACACAAAGCCGGTGTCAGCGTTAATGCTACCAATCCTGACAATATGATGGCGGTAGCCATAGTAATGGAAAACTGACGGTAAAAAATACCTACAGGTCCTGACATAAAAGCAACGGGAATGAATACAGCTGCCATTACAAAGGTTATTGCTACAATGGCTCCGCTAATTTCGTGCATTGCTTCCTGAGTTGCCTTATAAGGAGATAAATGTTTTTCTTCCATCTTGGCATGTACAGCCTCAATTACCACAATCGCATCATCTACTACTACTCCGATAGCCATAACCAACGCGAAAAGGGAAATCAGGTTAAGTGTAATACCAAAAAACTGCATGAGAGCAAATGTACCTATCAGAGACACCGGAACCGCCAAGGTTGGAATCAGTGTTGAACGCCAGTCCCCTAAAAACAGATATACGACTATACTTACCAATATAAAAGCTTCTATAAGCGTATGAACTACTTTTTCCATTGAGGCATCAAGGAATTTGGAAACATCATAACTGATTTCATAATGCATCCCTTTAGGAAAATCTGTTTTTAAATCTTCCATAAGCGTTTTTACATTCTTGATTACATCACTGGCATTACTACCAAATGATTGTTTTACAACAATTGCTGCAGATGGTTTTCCATTCAGATTGGAATAAATGTCATACATGGCACTCCCAAATTCAATATCAGCTACATCTTTCAGCCGGAGAATTTCTCCATCAGGATTAGACCGTAATATGATGTTGCCGTATTGCTCTTCAGAATTGTAACGTCCTGAATATTTTAAAACATACTCAAAAGCTTCAGACCGTTTTCCGGAGCTCTCCCCAGTTCTTCCGGGTGAAGCCTCCAAACTTTGTTCCTCCAGAGACTTCATAACATCTTCTGCAGAGATCTTATAAGCGTTCATACGATCTGGTTTAAGCCAGATACGCATCGCATATTCTCTGTTTCCGAGGATTGTAGCCACACCTACTCCATTAACACGTTTTAACTCTGATAACACATTGATATCGGCATAGTTATACAGAAACTTCTGATCAGAATGTACATCATCACTGTATAAGTTGATATACATCAGCATATTGGATTCTTCCCGTGTGATTTTCACACCTTCTCTCACAACTAAAGGAGGCAACTTATTTACAACAGATGAAACCCTGTTCTGTACATTTACAGCAGCAAGATTGGGGTCTGTTCCCAAATCAAAAATAACCTGAATAGAAGCCTCTCCATCATTCCCGGCATCTGAGGTCATGTATTTCATTCCCGGAACGCCGTTCAAAGCTCTTTCCAGCGGAATGATGACCGACTTAATCATCAGTTCTCCATTGGCTCCGGGATACTCTGCAGTAATATTTACCTTTGGAGGAGAAATAGACGGAAACTGTGTTACAGGTAATTTTACTAAGGATAATACGCCGAGAAAAACAATAATCAACGAAATTACTATCGACAGAACGGGTCTGCGAATAAATCTTTTAAACATACTTTGTGCTTATTATTTTACAATTGATTATTCGGCTTTTAAGCGTAAAGAAGCCATCACTTTTTTAGGATTCAGATATTTTGACCGTATCTTATCTCCTTCTTTTACACTTTGAGTACCTTCCAGCAAAATCTTATCTTTGGCTGTCAGACCACTTGCAATGACATACAGATCCGGAATTTCACTGCTGACAATGATATTTTTGGAGTGGATAATTCCTTTGTCATCAACAATAAAAGCATATTTTTTATCCTGAATTTCATAAGTCGCTTTTTGTGGGATGATCATGGCATGCGTCAACGGCACTGTCATACGCACTTTTCCTGTTTCTCCATTTCTAAGCAAATGATCTGGATTTGGAAATTTGGCACGAAAAGCAATATTACCTGTTTCATTATTAAACTCCCCTTCAATCGTTTCTATTTTACCTTTGTAAGGAAGCGTCATATTGTTCGCTAAAACCAAATCTACCTGATCACCACCACGGTCTTTAGTATGAGTTTCGTAATTCAGATATTCCTGCTCAGAAACATTAAAATATACGTACATCTGGGAGTTGTCAGAAAGCGTTGTCAAAAGTTCACCTTCATCAATAAGGCTCCCTAAACGTTTAGGAATGCGATCAATAACACCTGAAAACGGAGCCCGTATATCAGTAAAAGACAAGTGAATTTGAGCCAACTGCATTTCTGCTTTCGCTTTTTCCAATCGTGCTGTAGCTACTGCCTGCTCATTTTTTGAAACCACATTATTATCCGCTAATGTTTTGGCGTTCTGAAGCTCAATCTGCGCTTCTTTTACCTCTGCTTTGGCTTTGAGTAATTCTGCCTGATACATTTGCGGTTTGATACGGAACAGTAACTGCCCTTTTTTAACGAATTGTCCTTCATCAACAAAAATATCCTGCAGAAAACCTTTTTCCTGCGCTCTTATTTCGATGTTTTGAATGGATTTTACCTGAGACACATAATCTTTCATAACAATGGTGTCTAATGTGATAGGATTTGTAACAGGATAATCCTTAACCTCTTCTTTTTCCTGTTTATGCGATGTACAGCTGATCATCGCCACGACAGTACTTAGAGAAACAAAAAATGCTACTCTTCTCATACAATATGAATGCTAATTAATTTATATGGTAAATGGCTGCTTTTGAAATTAAAGCAAAAAATGACTTACGGTAACATCTATTAACAATAATAGCGTTACAGTTACATAAAAAATGGTGTAGAAGTATAAGAAATCAAATTCTTAGAGTACGAAGCACAAGATATTTATGGCTAAATATCCGTATATAGGCTTCATAGAAAAAACGGCGCTTATTTAAGCGCTTTAGTAAATAGCAAGCAATGAAAGCAAAAACCACAAGTTTTGTAAAAGTTGCCAACAAGACCACCTGATCTGAAAAATCAAAATCATTTAAATCTGTTTCTATACTTGGAAAGGCATATTCTGTGTGGCTTTCTTTCGTAATTTTGTGTTCAACAGCTTTTACGGAATGACGATGTGTCTTAACTATTTTTGCAGTTGCATAAGAAGCATCATTATTCTGAGATATGTCTAATAACCGGAAACCTGCAAAGAAAAGCAGGAAAAAAAAGGCTAAAATATGCGTCAGAATACGTTTCATAATTCGAACCAAATTTACTTCTTAAATTGAAACGTAAAAGTTTATTAACATTTTTTAACGCGACCACTTTTTTTCTATGTTGATAAGTTTTTTACATAAAAAAACCACCAAGATTATTGGTGGTTTATGTTTATTTGAAATTGATTTAGAATAACATTACAATATGATACACACCCATTGCAATTAATGCTGATACCGGAATGGTCAATATCCATGCCCATAAAAGGCTGATAGTTACTCCCCATCTTACAGCAGAAATCCTTTTAGTGATCCCTACTCCGATGATAGATCCTGTGATGGTATGTGTTGTAGATACCGGAATACCTAAATGTTCTGTAACATATAGAGTAACTGCACCTGCTGTTTCAGCAGCTACACCTTCTAATGGTGTTACTTTGGTAATTTTTGAACCCATCGTTTTTACAATTTTCCATCCACCGCTCAGGGTTCCTAAACCAATGAATAAGAAAGACGCTAATGGTACCCACCACCAATGTTCTACGAAAACATCAAACTTATTTACTCCTTCAGCCAAATATTGTGGGTCAAAATCCACATTTACGTGGTAAAAAATAACGGCTGCACCAATGATACCCATTACTTTCTGTGCGTCATTTCCACCATGTCCTAAACTGAACAGTGCTGATGAAACAAGCTGTAATCTCTTAAACCAAACTTCAGCTCTGTGCGGATTGGCTTTTCTGCAAATCCAAAGGATGGATACTGTAATAAGATAGGCTACAAACATTCCTAAAAGTGGTGCTCCAAATATAAAAAGGAATGTAGGTACTACTTTTGCATAGTTGATAACGTCCTGACCGTCTACCATTAAAGCACCTGCATGCGCTACCGCTGCTCCCATAAAACCGCCTAAAAGGGTATGCGATGATGAAGAAGGAATTCCTAATTTCCAGGTTGCTAAGTTCCACAAAATAGCGGCTACTAATCCGGCTAATATTACTTCCAGATTAATGAAGTTTTCATTAACCGATTTTGCGATGGTATTACCAATTTTAAATTCGCCAATAACATAAAGGGAAATAAAATAAGCAATAAAGTTAAAGAAAGCGGCCCAAACTACTGCCTGAAAAGGCGTAAGAACTTTGGTAGTTACAATTGTTGCAATTGAATTGGCTGCATCGTGGAATCCGTTGATATAGTCAAATCCCAGAGCCAATACAATCGTAATTATAAGCAGTATCCCCTGAGGTCTGCTTATAATGTCCATAAACATATCCATAATGAACTATTTATTTAAATTATGAATATTTAACGGTAATTGTTTCAAGTACATTTGCTACTTTTCTACAACTGTCCGTTCCTAATTCTAATGCCATCATTACTTCTTTATAACGTATGATGTCTAAAATATTGGTTTCGTTTTCAAAGATGTCTGCTACTGCTTTATCAAATACTTTGTCTGCTTTTCTCTCAAGACGATTGATGTTTTTACAGCTTTCCGATATCTTAGCAAGATTTTTAAAATCTTTGATCTGTGTAATTGCAAAAGCGATTTCGGTTGTTGCTTCCAGATTTGCTTCCGTCAGTTTTCTCAATGGCTTTGTTACTTTATCAATCTGATATAAACGCATACGGCTTGCCGCATCACTCATATTATCTGCTACTTCATCAATAGCCGTAATAAGTGCGTGAATATCTTCTCTGTCAAAAGGAGTTATAAAGCTTTTTCCTAATTCAACACGTGTTTTTTGTGCAATTGTTTCGATTTCTGATTTTAGTATTTCTACTTCTTTCAGTAAATTTTCTCTATCTTTACTTGGCAAATTTAATGCTTCGTGAAGCGTTTCTGCCAGTGTTTTTAGTTTACCTGCAGCTGTGTCAAACAATGGATGAAAAACTTTATCCTTTGGAACTAAAAATTGAAAAATTGAATTTAAAGACATTCTATTTAAAGTTATAATTTCTGTGCAAATATATTATCGCAATGTTAACTTAACATTAAGAAGCACTGAAATTGCAAAAAATATATTTCAGATCTTTCTCATCTATATAATACACTAATATTTCATTAAAAATAAATTCTAATTCGTATTTTAGCAAAAAACGAAAAATAACGTATTTAATCATATTCAAGATGGATATTAACTTCAATAAGAATGAAGACTACAATAAGCTTTTACTGTCTGATCTGAAACAGAGGTTGGCCAAAGTAAAATTAGGAGGAGGAGAAAAAAGAATAGCAAAACTGCATGGAGAAGGAAAGATGACGGCACGTGAACGCATTGATTATCTTCTCGATAAAAATGCTAAAACCATTGAAATCGGAGCCTTTGTCGGAGATGAGATGTATGAAGAGCACGGAGGATGTCCTTCCGGTGGAGTTGTCGTAAAAATAGGGTATATCAAAGGAAAACAATGTATTGTTGTAGCAAATGATGCCACTGTAAAAGCGGGTGCCTGGTTTCCAATAACTGCCAAGAAAAATCTGCGCGCACAGGAAATTGCGATGGAAAACAGACTGCCTATCATTTATCTGGTTGACAGTGCCGGAGTTTACCTGCCTTTACAGGATGAAATATTTCCGGATAAGGAGCATTTCGGAAGAATTTTCAGAAACAATGCCATCATGAGCAGCTCAGGTATTACACAGATTGCAGCAGTTATGGGGAGTTGTGTTGCTGGAGGTGCTTATCTGCCAATTATGAGCGATGAAGCCCTGATTGTAGATAAAACAGGGAGTATTTTCTTAGCAGGAAGCTATCTTGTAAAAGCCGCTATTGGTGAAAGCATTGACAATGAAACGTTAGGTGGTGCTACCACTCATTGCGAGATTTCCGGTGTTACAGATTACAAAGCGAAAGATGATAAAGATGCTTTGGATACCATCAAAAATATCGTAGATAAAATAGGTGATTATGATAAAGCAGGATATAACAGAATCGATGCCGTAAAACCTGCGGAAAATCCTGAAGATATTTATGGTATTCTGCCAAAATCAAGAGCAGAACAATATGATATGAAAGAAATTATCAAACGTTTGGTTGATAATTCAGAATTTGATGAATACAAAGAAGGATACGGCCAGTCTATCATCACTGCTTACGCAAGAATTGACGGTTGGGCAGTGGGTATTGTAGCGAACCAGCGTAAAGTGGTAAAGACAAAAAAAGGTGAAATGCAATTTGGAGGAGTTATTTATTCCGATTCTGCTGATAAAGCAACCCGTTTTATTGCCAACTGTAATCAAAAGAAAATTCCTTTGGTTTTCTTACAGGATGTAACCGGATTTATGGTTGGATCCAAATCTGAACACGGAGGCATTATCAAAGACGGTGCAAAGATGGTAAATGCCGTTTCTAATTCCGTAGTGCCTAAATTTACAGTTGTCATTGGAAACTCTTATGGAGCCGGTAACTATGCTATGTGTGGAAAAGCATACGATCCAAGACTTATTTTTGCATGGCCAAGTGCAGAGTTAGCCGTAATGGGTGGTGCACAGGCAGCAAAGGTATTGCTTCAGATAGAAGCTTCTTCCTTAAAAGCAAAAGGAGAAGAATTAACTCCTGAAAAAGAAGCAGAATTGTTTGATAAGATTAAAGCGAGATACGATAAACAGATCTCTCCCTATTACTCGGCAGCCCGATTATGGACTGATGCGATTATCGATCCGTTAGATACCCGCAAATGGATTTCTATGGGAATAGAGGCAGCGAACCACGCTCCTATCGAAAAACCATTTAACCTCGGTGTTATACAAGTTTAATTACTTTACTTCTATATAACAAAAAAAAGGAACTCAAATTAGAGTTCCTTTTTTTATATAAGACTAATCAAGAGAGTTAGTCAATTTTATAACGTTTACGATCGTTTTCGTTTAAGTAAATTTTTCTCAAACGAAGTGATTTTGGAGTTACCTCAACATATTCATCCTTTTGAATATATTCCAAAGCTTCTTCTAAAGAGAACTTGATCGCAGGAATAATTCTCGCTTTATCATCTGCTCCAGAAGAACGAACGTTGGTCAACTTTTTAGTTTTTGTTACGTTTACGGTCATATCATCACTGCGGGAGTTTTCACCGATTACCTGACCTTCATAGATATCCTCATTCGGATCTACGAAAAACTTACCACGGTCCTGAAGCTTATCAATAGAATAAGGAATAGCTTTTCCGTTTTCCATAGAGATTAATGATCCGTTGTTACGCCCTGCTATTTCTCCTTTGTAAGGCTGATATTCAAGGAAACGGTGTGACATGATCGCCTCACCAGCTGTTGCAGTTAATAATTGGTTACGCAAACCGATAATACCTCTTGAAGGAATGTTGAATACAATGATCATACGTTCTCCTCTTGGTTCCATTGACAACATTTCACCTTTACGCAAAGTAACAAACTCTACTGCTCTACCTGATAAACTTTCAGGAATGTCAATAGTTAGTTCCTCTACAGGCTCACATTTAACACCGTCAATTTCTTTTATGATTACCTGCGGCTGACCGATTTGTAATTCATATCCTTCACGACGCATGGTTTCGATCAATACAGATAAGTGTAATACACCTCTACCGAAAACCATAAACTTATCAGCTGAATCTGTTTCGTTTACACGCAATGCAAGGTTTTTCTCTAATTCTTTTGTCAAACGGTCTTTGATGTGACGAGACGTTACAAACTTACCTTCTTTTCCGAAAAACGGAGAATCATTGATGGTAAACAACATACTCATTGTAGGCTCATCAATTGTAATGGTTGGTAATGCTTCCGGATTTTCTGCATCCGCTACTACGTCACCGATTTCAAAACCTTCAATACCTACGATGGCACAGATATCACCAGCTTTTACAAATTCTACTTTTTTACGGCCTAAACCTTCAAATGTGTAAAGCTCTTTTATTCTTGATTTAACAATACCGCCTTCTCTTTTAATCAAAGAAATATTCATTCCTTCTTTTAAAACACCTCTCTGTAAACGTCCGATTGCAATACGTCCTGTAAAACTTGAGTAGTCTAAAGAAGTAATCAGCATTTGTGGTGTACCTTCTTTTTCTTCTGCTGGTTTGATATGGTCTATCACCATTTCTAACAAGGGCTCCATCGAATCGGTTTGCTTTCTCCAGTCAGTAGACATCCAGTTATTTTTAGCTGAACCGTAAACTGCAGGGAAATCTAACTGCCACTCCTCAGCACCTAATTCAAACATAAGGTCAAAAACCTTTTCATGAACTTCTTCCGGTGTACAGTTTTCTTTGTCTACTTTATTGATAACCACACAAGGTTTTAATCCTAACTGAATTGCTTTTTGTAAAACGAAACGCGTCTGAGGCATTGGTCCTTCAAAAGCATCCACAATCAAAAGTACCCCGTCTGCCATGTTTAATACACGTTCTACTTCTCCACCGAAATCCGCGTGACCAGGAGTATCTATAATATTAATTTTCGTACCCTTATATTGTACGGAAACGTTTTTAGATACAATGGTAATTCCTCTCTCTCGTTCAATATCATTATTATCAAGAATCAAATCACCAGTATTTTCATTCTCTCTAAATAATTGACAGTGATACATAATCTTATCTACCATCGTAGTCTTACCATGGTCAACGTGTGCAATAATTGCAATATTTCTAATTTGTGTCATAAAATAGGATACTGTTTGTATTCAACAGAAAAAGCCCTCGTTTACTTGAGAGCTTAAAATATCTATACAATCACCTTGGCTTTATTATAAAGCAGCAACGTGTTTTGTTAATTTTGATTTTAAGTTAGAAGCTTTATTAGCATGAATGATGTTTTTCTTAGCTAATTTATCAATCATTGAAGTCACAACAACTAATTTCTCTCCTGCCTCTGATTTATCTTCAACCAAACGTAAAGCTTTAATCGCATTACGAGTTGTTTTGTGTTGGTATTTGTTCAATACTCTTCTCTTTTCGTTGCTTCTGATTCTTTTTAAAGCTGACTTATGATTTGCCATTTTCTTTTATTTATATATAATATTTTTAATCTTTCTCTTTCGTAGTCCGTAGGGGAATCGAACCCCTGTTACCAGGATGAAAACCTGGCGTCCTAACCCCTAGACGAACGGACCTTCAATTTTTAAAAAGATTGATAACTTTTTTTGTAGTCCGTAGGGGAATCGAACCCCTGTTACCAGGATGAAAACCTGGCGTCCTAACCCCTAGACGAACGGACCTTCAATTTTTAAAAAGATTGATAACTTTTTTCGTAGTCCGTAGGGGAATCGAACCCCTGTTACCAGGATGAAAACCTGGCGTCCTAACCCCTAGACGAACGGACCAACTTTATTTATCTCATTTGCGGTTGCAAAATTACGAAACTTATTTGAACGTGCAAGATTTTTTTAATCTTTTTCCTAATAAAAAACTATGTCGTTTTATTTTGGAGTGTGCAAATATCTTAATATTTCTCAAATTTACAAATCAAAATTTCACTTTGACTCAAAAAAAAATAAAAAAAGTTTTTAGTGCACTCGGTATCAAACTAGTAGGCTTTTGCAAATAATACCCTACCCGCAGACACAGCTCCAGTGTACACACATTTTCCTTCTTCAGCAACTCTATTTAATGGAATACATCGGATCGTTGCTTTGGTAAGTTCTTTGATTTTTTCTTCCGTTTCCGGTGTTCCGTCCCAATGTGCAGATATAAAACCGCCTTTTGTCTCTAAAACTTCTTTAAACTCTTCAAATGAATTTACCTCTGTGATATGCTCATCTCGATACGTTAAAGCACGGTTGAATAAATTTGCCTGAATGTCTTCCAAAAGTCCTGAGATATACCCCAAAGCAGCTTCTTTAGAAACAACCTCTTTTGTCAGGGTATCGCGACGTGCAATCTCATAAGTCCCATTTTCCATATCTTTTGGACCTACAGCAATCCGAACCGGTACTCCTTTCAATTCATACTCATTAAACTTCCAGCCCGGTTTTAAGTTAGTACGGTCATCAAACTTAACCGATACTCCCATTTTTTTAAGTTCTGCAACCAAAACATCTACCTGATCTGTAATTTGCTGCAACTGTTCATCCGTTTTATGGATAGGCACAATAACCACTTGTATCGGAGCAAGCTTTGGAGGTAACACCAGTCCGTTATCATCAGAATGCGTCATAATCAAAGCTCCCATAAGACGTGTTGAAACGCCCCATGAAGTTGCCCATACATATTCCTGTTTTCCTTCCTTATTCACAAATTTCACATCAAATGCTTTTGCAAAGTTCTGACCCAGAAAATGAGAAGTTCCAGCCTGTAATGCTTTACCATCCTGCATCAGCGCTTCAATTGTATAGGTATCATCCGCACCTGCAAAACGCTCCGTCTCTGTCTTAAAACCTTTCACTACCGGAATAGCCATAAAGTTTTCCACAACATCAGCATACACATCCTGCATCTGTTTAGCTTCCGCAACTGCTTCCTGCTTGGTTTCATGAGCTGTATGCCCTTCCTGCCATAAAAACTCTGCTGTACGTAAAAACAAACGGGTTCTCATCTCCCAACGTACCACGTTTGCCCATTGGTTGATTAATATAGGTAAATCTCGATATGATTGGATCCAGTTTTTATAGGTATTCCAGATAATCGCTTCAGACGTTGGTCTAACAATAAGTTCTTCCTCCAATTTAGCATCCGGATCTACCATTAATTTACCCGGGTTATCCGGATCATTCTTCAATCTATAATGAGTTACAATAGCACATTCTTTCGCAAAACCTTCCGCATTTTTTTCTTCTGCTTCAAATAAGCTTTTGGGGATAAAAAGGGGAAAATAAGCGTTTTGATGACCTGTTTCTTTAAATTTCTTATCTAATTCAGCCTGTAATTTTTCCCAGATGGCATAACCGTAAGGCTTAATAACCATACATCCTCTAACTCCTGAATTTTCAGCCAGATCGGCTTTCACTACCAGTTCATTATACCATTTGGAATAATCTTCTGCGCGTGTGGTAATATTCTTGCTCATTATAAATATTTTGGTATAAATTTTGTTTAATAAAAATTAACACAATTTGAGACAAAACTAACTATTTTTGTAAAAAGTTCAACTATAAAACTGCATCTAATATGAACACATCTTCCAAAATATTCCGCATAAGCAGCATTGTAGGTCTCTTAGGAGCCGTACTATTCAGTACTTCATCTTGTAGTTTACAGCAAACCTATATTGACACAGACGGTATTTATAACAAAGAGCGTTATAAAGAACCACCAACCTACAACCACACCGAATATTACCAACAGTACTTTAAAGAAAGAGCAGCTGATGCTCAGGAGTATATAACGGATATTGACAACTATTCTTCTTATGACAATCAGGGATATGCCGGATGGGGAGACAACACCTCAGAAACCAACATATATCTGTATGACAATTCGTATTGGGGATATGGCAGTTTTGGATTCGGATTCGGTATGGGATTCGGAGGATGGTACGGATGGGGATATCCGGGCTGGTATGGAAGTCCTTACTGGGGATGGGGATATGGCGGATGGGGATATCCATATTACGGACACAGATATAGAAATGTTTCGTACTCAAGCAACAGAAGATTATATAATGACAACCGTTATGTAACCAACAACTCTTACAGAAGCAGCAGAAATGTTTCCGATGTAAGAAATACGAGAAGCGTAACACCAAGAAGAACTATCTCTACTCCTGCTGTAGTCAGTGACCGAATCTCAAGAAACAACAGCAGCTCAAGATTTGACAATACTTCCAGAAGCAGAAGTTCTTACAGAAACGACTCTTTTAACAACAACAGAAGTAATAATACCCGTTTCAATTCCAGCAGTTCTTCACCGAGAATGAGTACCGGATCTCCGAGAATGAGTACCGGAGGCGGAGGCGGAAGAATAAGCACAGGTAGAAGATAAAACACAAAACATGAAAAAAATAATCATAACCGCCGGTTTATTATTTGCCATAAATTTTATGTCGGCACAGGAAATCACTCCTTCAGATGCAGTTCTTTTCGGAACCAAACAGCTTAATGGTACAGCGAGATTTAATGCTATGGGTGGATCATTCGGAGCTTTAGGAGGTGACGTATCAGGTATTCAGATCAATCCGGCAGGAAGTGCTCTAAGCAATTACAACACAGCTTCATTTACAGGAAGTTACCGCTGGTTCAAAAATGATGCTACGTTTTTAGGCACTAAGAGCTCAGATAAAGATGGTGATTTACAGGCAACCAATGCCGGAGGTATTTTTGTATTTGACAATACAAGTGCTAAAAACGCTTTGAAAAAAGTTACTTTTGGTATCGTTATAGGAACTGATGCAGTTTATGACAACAGTCAGTATATGAGCGGAGTAAACAATCAAAGTATCGGAAATTACTTTTTAGGGCATGCCAATACCGGCTTCAATGGTCAGGCTGTCCCTACTGACCTGGTAAAAACCCAACAAGGCGAAACTATTACCGATTTATATGCTTATCTTAACAGTGTTGCCAATGGCTTTTCTGCACAACAGGCGATGTTAGGTTATCAATCTTATATTCTTAATGAAAACGGTTCCAATGGATATGTAAGTAATGTAGCTCCGGGCACATATAACCAGTCAGCTTCAGTCATCACTTCCGGATATAACGGAAAATTAACCGCAAATGCCGGTTTTGACTTTAACGACCGCTTTTATCTGGGAGCTAATATTAATTATCACTATCTGGATTTTCTCAAAAATGCGAGTGTTTATGAAAGAAATACCAGTAATGCTATTGAAAACGGAGTTACTGAAATTCTTTTCAACAACAATACTTATACGTATGGTTCCGGATTTTCTTTTAATATAGGAGGTCTGGTAAATATTACCAATGAACTGCGTGCCGGATTATCGTATGAATCTCCTACATGGTATCGAGTAAATGACGAATTTCAGCAAAATGTGAGTACCAATTATCGTGTAAACAGCGTACAAAGTACCGCAAACGTTTATCCTGACGTGGTTACGATCTATGAGAAATATACCATCAAAACACCTGCTTCATTTACCGGAAGTTTATCCTATGTTTTTGGAAAGTCTGCTTTACTCAATATAGATTATACCCGCAAAGATTATAGTAAAACGGAGTATAAAGGCGGTGGTTTTGATAATCTCAATACTTTTTACAACGATCAGCTGAAAGCATCAAACGAAATCAGAGTCGGAGGAGAATATCGCATACAGCGTGTGAGCCTCAGAGCCGGGTATCGTTTTGTTGAAAGTCCTTATAAAGATACTTCTATCGTTGGAGACATCAACAGTATTTCCGGAGGTCTCGGATATAGTTTCGGAACTGCCCGTTTAGACCTGGGGTATACATTTACCCACCAGCCTATGCAATCACAACTTATCACATCAGGATTGTCTGATAATGCACAGATAAAAACAAAATTAAACAATATCTCTTTGACCTATACGGTTCATTTTTAAAGAGAGCCAGCCCATAAATCTGAAAAATAAAAAACCTTCCTTACGCAATTAAGGAAGGTTTTTATTTGACATTCATTGTTTACCACTGAATTTCTCTTTAATTTTATCGCTTACTAAACAACACCACAACCATGAAAAAAATCTTACTTTTGGGTTCCGGCGAACTCGGAAAAGAATTTGTTATTGCTGCTCAGCGTCTCGGTCAGTATGTCGTTGCTGTAGACAGTTATGAAAATGCACCTGCCATGCAGGTAGCTCAATCGTTTGAAGTCATTAATATGCTCGATGGTGAAGCGCTGGATGCCATCGTAGAAAAACATCAACCCGATTTTATTGTACCCGAAATTGAGGCCATACGAACTGAACGATTTTATACCTATGAAAAACAAGGTATTACTGTAGTACCTTCAGCAAAAGCGGCCAACTTCACCATGAACCGTAAAGCCATAAGAGATTTGGCAGCAAAAGAACTGGGACTAAAAACAGCTGATTACCGATATGCTACCTCAGCAGAAGAATTGCAAAGAGCTGTACAAGAAATAGGTATGCCTTGTGTGGTAAAACCACTGATGTCTTCTTCAGGAAAAGGTCAATCTGTTATAAAAGAAACAGCAGATATACAAAAAGCATGGAATTATGCGGTTGAAGGATCAAGAGGCGATATTATAGAAGTAATTGCTGAAGCTTTTGTGAGCTTTAATTCTGAGATCACCCTGCTTACCGTTACACAAAACAACCAATTACCAACTTTGTTTTGCCCGCCTATTGGTCACCGTCAGGAACGCGGCGATTATCAGGAAAGCTGGCAACCTGCACATGTGTCTTCACAACAGTTAGCCACAGCTTGTGAAATGGCAAAAAAAGTAACGGAAGCACTTGGTGGTGCCGGTATTTTTGGGGTCGAATTTTTCCTTGCAGATGATGGTGTTTATTTTTCTGAACTTTCACCACGCCCTCATGATACAGGAATGGTAACTTTGGCCAATACTCAAAACTTCAATGAATTTGAACTTCATTTAAGAGCAATTTTAAGCTTGCCGATAGATGAAATCACTCTGGAAAGAAACGGTGCCAGTGCCGTTATACTTGCTCAAAAAGAAAGTAACAAGGTTTCCTATAACGGTATAGAAGAAGTTGCGGGTAAATCAAAAACAGATCTTAGAATTTTCAGCAAGCCCACTTCACGTCCATATAGAAGAATGGGTGTTGTATTGACTTATGATGCTGTAAACAGCTCAATTGAGGATATAGTAGTCCGGGCAAAAGAATTGGCAGGAAAAATCGAAGTCAATGATTTTTAAAACAGTATAATTCTATTTTAGAAAAGATTTAGTACAGACCCATAAAGTCTGTACTTTTTTTGTCGTAATTTTGCAGAAAATTATTTCATAATGAAACTAATAAAATACTTTTTAGTCATCAGCGTTCTTTTCACTCTTTCAGGTAACGCACAGGAAATCACTACTCCTTATACTTCTTCAAACAAAGGCAAATTTTATATTTATTGGGGTGGAAACCGCGGATATTATTCCGGATCGGACATTCGCTTTCAGGGAGCTGATTATGATTTTACTTTAAACAACGTTAAAGCACACGATAAACCAAAAGGATGGCATGTTGATTATATCAATCCTACAAAAATGACTATCCCACAGACAAATTTAAGAATCGGATATTTTATTACAGATAAGTATAATGTTTCTCTCGGTGTAGATCACATGAAATATGTGATGACTCAGAATCAGGAAGTATCTTATAACGGAAGTTATCCAAATCAGGGGTCTTACGGTGAAACCCTTCCAAACGGAAATTTAAAAATGACTGAGGAATTTCTTCAGTTTGAGCATACTGACGGTTTAAATTATGTAAATGCAGAAATCAACCGTATGGATGATTTCTCGGATGTATTAGGCCTTTACGATACAGACAGAGTCCAGTTCAATACTACTTATGGTGTAGGTGCCGGTGTTTTATACCCAAAAACCAATACCACATTGTTAGGTAAAGAGCGGTATGACAATTTCCACGTATCCGGTTTCGGAGTTTCTGCAAAAGGAGGTCTGAATCTTACCTTTTTTAAGCATTTCTTTGTACAATATGAAGCTAAAGTAGGTTATATCAATATGAATGATGTACGCACTACACACGATAAGACTGATAAAGCTTCTCATAATTTCACTTTTTTTGAAAGTATCATCGTAGTAGGCGGTATTTTCAGATTATAAAATCAGCATTTATCTAATATGGATAAAAAAGCGTACTTTTGCAAACCAATTTTTTAGGTATGAGAACGAAATCTTTAAAGAAAAATAAAATCAATGTTATTACATTAGGTTGTTCAAAAAACGTTTACGACAGTGAAGTTTTAATGGGACAACTTCGTGCGAGCGGGAAAGAGGTAACTCATGAAGCGACTGAAAACGAAGGCAACATTATTGTAATAAACACCTGTGGTTTTATCAATAATGCAAAGGCAGAATCGGTAAATACCATTTTGGAATATGTAGACAAGAAAGAACAGGGTATCGTAGACAAGGTTTTTGTAACCGGATGTCTGTCTGAGCGTTACAGACCTGATCTGGAAGCAGAAATACCCAATGTGGATCAATACTTCGGAACTACTGAACTTCCTCTTTTATTAAAAGCGCTTGGAGCAGATTATAAGCATGAATTATTAGGAGAACGGTTAACAACAACTCCAAAAAATTATGCCTATTTAAAAATCGCTGAAGGTTGTGACCGACCTTGTAGTTTCTGTGCCATTCCGATTATGCGTGGTAAGCATGTTTCACAATCTATTGAGAAACTGGTTAAAGAAGCAGAAGGTCTTGCAAAAGATGGTGTAAAAGAACTTATACTCATTGCACAGGATCTTACTTATTATGGTTTGGATTTATACAAAAAACGCAATCTGGCAGAATTGCTTGAAAACCTGGTAAAAGTAGAAGGAATAGAATGGATTCGTTTGCACTATGCTTTTCCTACAGGTTTTCCGATGGATGTTTTGGAACTGATGAAAAAAGAACCTAAAATCTGTAATTATATAGACATTCCTCTACAGCATATTTCTGACAATATCCTTAAATCAATGCGCAGAGGTACTACTTATGCCAAAACAACGCAACTTTTAAAAGACTTCAGAGCAGCTGTACCGGGAATGGCCATCCGTACTACTTTAATTGTAGGTTATCCGGGTGAAACTGAAGAAGATTTTGAAATTCTGAAAAACTGGGTTCAGGAAATGCGCTTTGAACGTTTAGGTTGTTTTGCTTATTCTCATGAAGAAAACACACACGCTTATACTTTGGAAGATGACGTTCCTGATGATGTAAAACAGGCAAGAGCAAATGAAATTATGGAAATTCAGGCTCAGATTTCATGGGAACTCAATCAAGAAAAAATAGGGAAAACCTATCGTTGTATCATTGATCGTAAAGAAGGGAAATATTTTGTAGGAAGAACAGAATTTGATAGCCCTGATGTGGACAACGAAGTGCTGATTGATGCTTCTAAACATTATTTAAAAACAGGTGAATTCATAGAAGTAACAATAGATGAAGCTACAGAATTTGATCTATACGGAACACCAGCCTTATAATTCTTAACCGAAAGTAATCCTTTCGGTTTTTTTATTACAAATTATGAGTAATATTCTTCTAATTTTTATATGTCTGCTGGCAGGAACAGCTCTTCAAAGACTAAAAGCTTTTCCTAAAAATACGGCTGTAGTCCTGAATCAATATGTACTGTATATTGCTTTACCAGCCATGGCACTCTTTTATATTCCAAAGATACAGCTCCGCTATGAATTATTATTTCCTGCAGCTGTAGCCTGGATCAGCTTTGGAATGGCCTTTATATTTTTTCATTTTTTAGGAAAAAGGCTTGGCTGGTCAAAAAAGCGCTTACAGGCTGTCTGATCTTAACTGCCGGACTCGGAAATACATCTTTTGTCGGGATTCCTGTAATACAGGCACTCTACGGTTCTGAAGGTTTGGAAACTTTAATCGTAGTTGATCTTCCGGGTACTTTTGTCGTTTTGTCAACCGTAGGAATTTTAGTGGCAAATTCTTACGCACATACAAAAAACTCCGTCTCCTTATTAAAAAAGATGTTCAGCTTCCCTCCTCTTATTGCCTTTTTATTTGGATTGCTTCTGGCACTTTTTAAAGTAGACTTTCCGGAACCTTTGAGTGAAACATTCAAAATGCTTGCAGCGACTATATCTCCCATTGCTTTACTTTCTGTAGGATATCAGCTAAAATTTCAAAAAGACAGTAAACATTATCCGTATTTAATACTCGGCTTGATGTTCCAACTCATTTTTGTTCCTTTGGTTATATTTATGGTGTATTATGGTGTATTCCATTTGAATGACACAGCAACTAAAGTCTGTATTATTGAAGCCGCTATGGCTCCAATGATTACGGCAGCTATACTCGCAAATACACACGGATTAAAACCACAACTCAGCAATATGATGGTTGGTTTCGGTATTCCGATATCTTTTGTAACGATCGGTTTATGGTATCTTCTGATTGAATATATAATGTAAAACGCAGGAATTACTCCTGCGTTTTATAAACTTATTTTAAGTTTTCTCGTCTTATTATTTTCCCTGTGGGTGTTTCTTTAAACTGAGCTACAAATTGTATTTCCTTAGGTTTTTCATAAACTGTGAGTTCCGAAAAAGTTTCTTCTGTTAGATCATAAGGCTCACTTTCTATAACCAATACCAACTTGTTTCCCAAAGCCTCATCTGTTTTACCGATAACAAAAAAACGATCTGATATATAATGTGCCAGCTTCTCTTCTATCTGCTCAGGAAATAGTTTAATTCCACCGCTGTTGATGACATTATCTATGCGTCCGATCCACTTAAACGTATGATGGTCTTTCAATTCTACCAAGTCATTGGTCACTACCTGTTTATCAGCAACCAAAGGAGCATCAATAACCAGACAGTTACGATCGTCAACACTTAAGGTTACATTCGGCAGTGCAGTAAAGTAGTCATCATCTATACGTTTTGCGGCTATATGGGTAACCGTCTCCGTCATTCCATACGTTTCATAGGTTTCACACTTTTTCTCCAGTAAAAGTTCTTTTAGGGAATTACTGAGTTTCGCTCCCCCTACAATGAGTTTTTTGACATTGTTAAGTTTGCTCAGAGATCCCTGAACCTGTAAAGGCACCATTGCAACAAAGTCATAACAAGTATCATTGTTTTCCATAGGAAAAGAGCTTGGTACTACAAAATCCAAATCAAGCCCTAAAACAACAGCTCTGACAAACATCATTTTTCCGGCGATATATCGCGTTGGTAAACACAGTAATGCTTTATCGCCTCTTTCTAATTTAAAAAAATCTGCTGTTGCCTTAGCAGAATTGATCATCGCCTGTTTAGACAATTTTATTTCTTTGGGATTTCCGGTAGTTCCCGAAGTAAGTAAAATCACATGGTCATTATCATCAAACCATTGCAAAATCAGCTGTCCCAGTTCTTTTTCATGTGGTTCACCGTCTTTAATAAGCGAAATAGCCATTTCGCATAAGGCATCACCTTGAAATGATTGCCCGTTAAGCTTAAAAAAAGGATGCACTTCGTTACACTTCATGTTCATTTCAATTGAATTGTGTTAATTTTCTTTTCCAATCATTCCAGCCATATTTCTTAGCAAAAATGAATAACAAGATAGGAAAAATCAAAAAAACCTGAAGTATAATTTCTGTTAAACTATTAGAAGAATCACTGATATCTATCAGAAGAGCTTCTGACTGCAATGCTGAAGTTTTAGAAGTAACTAAGAGTGAAAGCATTACATTATTTGCAGCATGAAATCCTAATGCAAGTTCCATTCCATCATCCATGAGTGTGATAATACCAAGAAAAAAACCGGTACCGATGTAAAAAATCATGATAGAAGGTCCCAGCTGCAATACTTCCGGATTTGAAACATGAATCAATCCAAACATTACAGAGGTAAAAACTAAGGGA
>Ga0308157_10000854_pt1 | contig 80342 bp, 75 predicted proteins | sample PhyBR1_FD_201035 | JGI IMG/M metagenome (GOLD analysis project Ga0308157, IMG submission 201035) | Phyllosphere microbial communities from UC Gill Tract Community Farm, Albany, California, United States - DLSLB.R1 | ecosystem: Host-associated > Plants > Phyllosphere > Unclassified | place: USA...
TGCTGGTTCGCTTTGCGCTTCGCTCACCTTGTGATTAGACTACGTCCTGTTGTGTAACGCAAATGAGGTGTACCAAATGACTCTGCGTGTATCTGGAAAGCATATGGACGTCGGTGAAGCTTTCACGACCCGGATTATTGATCGGGTTAATGAAGCGGTCGGCAAATATTTTGATCATGGCTTTTCCGGGCAGGTAACGGTCACCAAGTCCGGATCGCGATACAGCGCGGATTGTACCTTGCATCTTGATAGCGGTGCTACCTTGCAGAGCACCGGAGATGCACAGGATCCGCAACTGGCGTTCGATGCGGCTGCGGACAAGATTGAAACACGGTTGCGTCGTTACAAGCGCCGTTTGAAATCGCGTCCAGCGACTGCACCAAATGCGATCTATGATGATGTGGCATATCGTGTTATGGCACCGCTGCCGGAAGAAGAGGAGGACCTTCCGGTTGATTACGCACCGACTATCGTTGCGGAATCGTCTGTCGCCCTTCGCACCCTTTCGGTCGCGTCGGCGGTTGTGGAACTTGACCTGATCGAAAACCCGGTTCTGGTCTTCCGCAATGCGGGCAATGATGAAGTAAATATCGTCTACCGTCGTGCGGACGGCAATATTGGCTGGGTTGACCCATCAACGGTTACCCGCCAGGCCGCTCCTCGCGCTTGACGGCAAACCTGAAGCGCACGCAGTTTTGAGCTGTCGTGCGCTTCCCTAAACCGGGCCTACGATGGCCTGATTGAAGAAGGAACGGAGAGAATGGATCTTAGTGATCTGATTCAGCCAGGAGCGATTATCCCTGCGCTGAAAGCCAGCTCCAAAAAGCAGCTTTTGCAGATTTTGTCTGAAAAAGCCGCGGAACTGACCGGTCTCCCTGAGCGTGAAGTTTTCGAAACAATTCTCCAGCGTGAGCGCCTCGGTTCTACCGGGGTTGGCAACGGTGTTGCCATTCCGCACGGTAAGTTGGCAAGCATCGACAAGATTGCAGGAATTTTTGCGCGCCTTGAAACTCCAGTGGATTTTGAAGCACTGGACGATCAGCCCGTCGATCTCGTCTTCCTGCTCCTCGCACCAGAAAACGCGGGCGCGGATCATTTGAAAGCCTTGTCACGCATTGCTCGCATGTTGCGCGATGCGGATACAGTGGCAAAGCTGCGCGGAACACATGACGCGCAGGCACTTTATTCATTCCTGACATCACAGCCAGCGTCCAACGCTGCCTGATTTTGACTGTTTAAGCTAACAAAGCCGCCGTTCACGCATGAACGGCGGCTTTGTCATTTTTACGGTGCACTATTTCTGTCGCTATATCTCTCGATTTTCAAGGCTGGTCGATACCGCTAAACCCCTGACATTCATGGTTTTGAATTTGATGAGAGGTATTTTGTGACTTTACTTAAAACAATTGCAGTCGCGGCAATTTCACTACTGGTGATTTCCAGCTCGGCACTAGCGGAGCCTTCAGTGTCAAACATGTCGCGGATGGAAAGTTCAGCGACATCTGATCAGTGCAGGAAAGTAGCCGAAACCCTTTGCCGAAATTACAAGAAAAAGGGTGAAAAATGGTATCAATGGTGCTTGCGCGAGCAATATGCCAACTGCATGCACCAGAATCCGCCAAAATGATCGTTTGACGGAGAGCTGCAATGCCGGTCCGTTTGTCGGACCGGCATCACGCAAAGAATTTAGTGCAGCATCACGGTGCGCAGTTCATGTTCATGCGCGCCTTGCAGCGCAGTGGCACGGACATCGGAAAGCACAATCGGCTCGCCGCTTGCGCCAAACAGTGCCCAAAGCTCGAGGCCCGGTGCAATCGGTGGGAGGGCAGGGAAGGTGCGGGTAAGATCATCAGAGCGGATCTTGCGCACATAGGCCACTTCACCTTCACCCAGATGAGCGAATTCATGTTCGGTGAGAATGTGTCTGTCCATGGTCTTAGCCTCCAATTTCGCAGCACATCATTAGCGATCATACTGCTTAAGAGCTTAACAATTTCACTATAGCGGCTTTAGCCTGAACCCAGCCTGAACCAGTTTCATTCCTTCACTGCTATATTTATACGTTTGATTAGCCGTTCTGGTTCAGGTCGATCGAGATCAATGGCAAGCAAGCCATTTTTCAGTTCACAACCCACCACCCGCATGCCGTCGGCCAGAACGAAGACGCGCTGAAACTGACGGGCAGCAATGCCACGGTGCAGAAACTCACGTTCGGTATCGTCTGACTGGCGCCCTCGGATGACAAGCTGATTGTCCTCCGTCATGACCTCAAGATCGTCGCTGGCAAAGCCTGCAACAGCCAGCGTGATACGCAGGCGTTCAGACCCAGTCTCGCCGCGCAGACGTTCGATATTATAGGGCGGGTATCCATCGCCGGATTTGGCAATCCGTTCCAGCGTCTTTTCCATTGTGTCGAATCCGAGCAATAGCGGGCTCGAAAACGGTGTCATTCTTGTCATTGCATCAGTCCTTATCGAAGCGACCGTCATGGAAAGCACCCTTTCGGCGTATCTTTCGCTCAACTGATATGGCTTGTGAAAAGGGCGACTTCAAGGGCCGAAATCGGATTCCTGTCTTCGCATCATAAAACTGATGCCTTCAGGGTAAAAGCCGTCAACATATGTGGAAAAGTTATAGCGCTTCTTTAGAGCGCGTTTCGATCTGATTGAATCAGATCGGCGCTCTAAAACCTTTTATTTTAAGCATAATCTTATCGAACCTCGTTTCACTCCGGTCGGATTATGCTCTAGCGCCGGGCTTCGCTTAGGGCATTGCCAAAAGCCGTGGCGAAGCTCTCGCGATCATCAGGATTGAGGAAACTACCGACGGGGACACTGTCGTTGCGGCTTTCAACGCGCATGGTCGTGATGCCGATATCTGGCTTTCTGGCGACATTGAATCTTGTCCAGAACGGATGAAACAGATGGCTGGTCATCTCGCCCGAGGCTTCATATTTGCGGATGTGCAGGGCGGCGCGCGATACGGATATCTCTTCGCGAGTATTTGCTGAACGGTAGTTCCAGCGAAAAGCCAGATAGATCGCCAGCACATCAAGGCCAAAAAAGCCGATGATCGGCCATGCCCCTATTGACCAGAACACGATACAGACAAACAGCCAGCAACAGATCATTGAACCCATCAGCACGCGAAACCCAGTTTGACCCAATGAGCGATAGGGCGTCAGCAGTGCTTCAAAAATGGGAGTATCAAATCTGTCTGGATTTGCGCCGTCTGGATGCTGCATGCAAAGCTCCCTCCGGGCTGCGTCAAGCTGTGAACTGTTTTCCGAAGACAGAGGTAAGTATAGAGACAAAATGGAAAACGCCAAAATCAAATCGCCCGTGAATGCTTCCGCTTCGACATCTGTGCGTCGTCCACGCCGGGTCACAGGTACGCTTTATACGGCTGATGAAATCCATGAGATTTTCCGTCGCTTTTCCATTTTGCGACCGGAACCGAAGGGCGAGCTGGAACATACCAATCCGTTTACATTGCTTGTAGCCGTGGCGCTGTCTGCGCAGGCAACCGATGTGGGTGTGAACAAGGCGACGCGCGCACTCTTTGCGATTGCCGATACGCCGCAAAAAATGCTGGCTCTCGGCGAAGAAACAGTCGGGGATTATATCCGCACCATTGGTTTGTGGCGCAACAAGGCTAAGAACGTCATTCTGCTATCTGAAGCGCTTATCCGTGATTATGGCGGTGAAGTTCCTGATGATCGCGATGAATTGGTGAAGCTGCCGGGCGTTGGCCGCAAGACTGCCAATGTCGTGCTGAGCATGGCTTTTGGTCATTCGACCATGGCCGTGGATACGCATATTCTGCGCATTGGAAATCGGATCGGTCTTGCACCAGCTAAGACACCCGATGCGGTGGAAGCTATTCTCATGCGGGTTATTCCAACGGAATACTTGTTCCACGCGCATCACTGGCTGATCCTGCACGGTCGCTACACGTGTAAGGCGCGCAAGCCTGAATGCGAGAATTGCGTTATTGCTGATATCTGCAAATATCCCGGAAAGACCTGTGACGTCCCCGCAGCGCTCATTCCATTACCGCCGCAGTTTTAAAATTTCTCGCTGCGAAATTGCCTTGTGCAAATGGATCATCATAGCGGCTGCAAAAAGCGGGGTCAGCAGATTGACAAGCGGGATCGCCATGAAGGCCGCGATCAGCAGTCCTGCTAGAAACACCGTGACACCATATTGAGAGCGGAGTGCCTTGGCCTCGCTCTCGGACCGATAACGCATCGCGGCAAATTCAAAAAATTCCCGCCCCAGCAAATAGGCGTTGATAACGAAGAAGGCGATCAGATTGATGCCTGGAACGAACAGCAGAAACAACGCCACGATATTGCCGAGAATGACCACACTCAGGAATTTGAGCGAAACGACTACAGAGCGCCCGAGCGGCAGAGGTGTGCCAGCTGGCTCTCTGGGATAATCTTCGCGCTCAACGACATCTGCGATGTCATCGAGGAAAATACCGGCGACCAGCGCTGTCACAGGCGCAATCATTAATGCCAGCACAAGAGCAAGCCCAAGACCTGCCACGATTGCTGCAGCAATACCGAGCCAGCCTGCCCATCCAGGCATTCCGGGCAGCAATTGCTCCATCCAGGGCCATGCGAAAGTAAAAAATATTTGTCTTATGGCGACCCAAAGCCCGACAAGTAACAAAAGCGTCAAGCCAAGCGTTTTCCATAAAACGGAGCGAAATTCCGGCGTTGGAAGACGTTTAAGTGCCTTCAACGCAGCATCAATGATCATTTTGGATCCACTTTCAGCAATCTCATGCGATCAAAATAAGAAGGCTGTTCGGTCTGCACAAGACGGCCTGCCCACAAGTCACAAGACTGACGGACTAGCCAAAAACTTTTCAAAAGGCTAAACCCGCCCCACATGACTGCCGCCGCACCGCTGTCTGAATGCCTCGGAGAGAGGCTGGCAGCAGACAAAAAGGGGAGCCCCAGACCAGCTCATGGCTACATTCGACGTTCTTTGCATTGGCAACGCCATTGTCGATATTCTTTCGCGCACTGAAGACGCGTTCCTTGAGGCCAATGGTATCATCAAAGGTGCCATGAACCTGATTGATGGTGATCGAGCAGAACTGCTCTATAGCCGCATCAAGGGACAGTTTACTGAAATGTCCGGTGGTAGTGCAGGCAATACAGCTGCAGGCGTTGCAAGTCTCGGCGGACGTTCTGCCTATTTCGGTAAGGTTGCAACCGATCATCTTGGTCGGGTATTTGCCCATGACATTCGTGCGCAGGGCGTAGCCTTTGATACGCGTGCTCTGGAAAAAGGTTCACCGACTGCGCGTTCGATGATTTTCGTCACAGCGGATGGCGAGCGTTCAATGAACACCTATCTGGGTGCCTGCGTCGAACTTGGACCCGAAGACGTCGAAACCTCCAAGGTTGCCGACGCTCGCGTCACCTATTTCGAAGGCTATCTTTGGGACCCGCCACGCGCCAAGGAAGCCATTGTTCTCGCTTCCAAGATCGCGCATGAGCATGGCCGTCAGGTTGCCATGACCTTGTCGGATCCATTCTGCGTAGACCGTTATCGCGAAGAGTTTCTCGATTTGATGCGTAAGCGCACTGTCGATATCGTTTTTGCGAACGAAGACGAGGCAAAATCGCTTTATCAAACCAAGTCGCTTGATGAAGCTGTGGAAGCCATCCGCAAGGATTGTCCACTTGCGATTATCACGCGTTCGGAGAAAGGCGCAATTGTCATCACCGCTGACCAGACGCTGCATGTCCCCGCGATTGAAATTGAAGAGCTGGTCGATACGACGGGTGCAGGCGATCTTTACGCTGCCGGCTTCCTATACGGATATACCAAAGACCGTTCGCTTGAGGATTGCGCGCGTCTTGGTTCGCTTGCCGCAGGCATGATCATTCAACAGATGGGCCCACGTCCGCTGATCGACCTTCAGGCCGTCGCAAGTCAGGCCAAACTGATCTGATTTCTTGGCGCATTACCCGACGCAAAACTGCTTTGCACTTTTGCTGGAAATACTCTGATTATTTATCCAATCTGACAATTCGGTCGCGCTTGAGTTCTTCTTCAGTGCGGCCGGGACGGCTCTTATAAACCGGCAGGTTCCAGCCGAAGTACAGCGCACCGCCGCGCACGATGAATGCGGTGAGCGCTGCTGCAAGGGCTGCGAATATCGGGTCAAATCCGAAGCGCTCCAGCACCACATAAAGACAAGCGCCCGCGAGTGCTGCCGAAACATAAATTTCCCTGCGCATCAGCACAGACGGCTCACCTGCTACCATATCGCGCAAAATGCCACCAAGCGTGGCGGTGAAGATGCCCGTCACAATCGCGACCGATGGCCCGAAACCAAGTGCTAGCCCTTTGGCAGCGCCCACGACTGTATAGGCCGACATACCGATGGCGTCACACCACAGCAAAAGCCTGTAGCGTGATTCCACCAGGTGGGCTGTGAAGTAGACGATGATTGCCGCCGATGTGCCTGCCAGCAGATAAAAGGGTTGCACGACCCAGAAAACCGGCGCGCCCAACACCAGATCGCGCATCGTGCCGCCGCCAATGCCTGTAATATTGGCCAGGAAAATGAAGCCGATAATGTCGAGCTGACGACGTGAAGCCGCAAGAGCGCCAGTGGCAGCGAAGACGAAAACACCTGCAAAATTTGCAAAATCAAAAATCGTCACGCATGCGCCTCCCAGCTGGTATTTTGTCGATATTCCAACGGATAAGGACAAAAAGAAAGAGCGGCGATGTATATCGCCGCTCTCAATCGATCAATCAATCAGATCAAAATGCGCCCTAAGCATCGCCCTCTGCTTCAGTTGCGCCGCTTTCGGCAGCGACCTTCGGGCCGCCCTTTGAAACGCCAACCATAGCTGGACGCAGCACGCGGTCGCCGATGGCATAGCCTGCCTGCATAACCTGTACGACCGTGTTGGCTGGCAGTTCAGGGTTTGGCACTTCAAAAATAGCCTGATGGAAGTTCGGATCGAACTTTTCACCTTCTGGACTAAGCTTGGTCACGCCATGGCGTTCCAAAGCCTGCAGCATGGCACGTTCGGTCATTTCCACGCCTTCAGCCAGTGACTTGAGGTTTGCATCGGTTTCCAGTGCATCCACAGGAATAGCTTCATGTGCGCGGCTCAGGTTGTCGGAAACCGACAGCATGTCACGAGCAAAATTTGTCACTGCGTAAGTGCGGGCGTCCTGAACATCGCGCTGGGTGCGCTTGCGCAGGTTTTCCATCTCGGCAACGAGACGCAGCATCTGATCCTTGAGTTCAGCATTGTCAGCTTCGAGCGCTGCAATCGTATTTGCAGCCAGGCTCTCGGCATCAACGGATTCCTCTTCGGCTTCCGCGCGTGCCTCAGCCTTGCGGCTTTTCAGAAAATCATCGGCAGCACGCTTCAGCGCATCACGATCCCGAGGATTGTTGATATCGCGCTGCTCAAGATCGGGGTTTTCGGTTTTGTTTTTTTCATCAGCCATAATGCTACTTCCGTCTTGAATAGTGTTTGGGCCGGATATCGAGTTTCGCGGCATTAAAATCAAGGTCTAAATTCTTCACCTTGGCAAGTCTGACACTGCATATCAGCATTTGAGCCAAAAGTGCGAAGCGGTTTTGCGTTGGATAAAGCGCAAAACAAACAGTGAGACGTGGCTCCACCGGTTCAGTCTTAGCTGGAGCCGCACTAGATTCAATATCATATTAGCGCAGCAGTCGGGATACGATCTGAGCAGTGTAATCAACCATCGGCACGATGCGGGCATAGTTGAGTCGCGTCGGGCCGATCACGCCAAGAGCACCAATAACCCGCTGCTCGCTGTCACGATAAGGGGCTACGACGAGTGAAGATCCCGAGAGCGAGAACAGCTTGTTTTCCGAGCCGATGAAAATCCGCACGCCAGAACCCGATTCAGCAAGATCCAGCAATTGGATCATGCCGTCCTTGGTTTCAAGATCATCGAAGAGATGACGCAGACGTTCGATATCTTCTTGTGCATGAATGTTTTCCAGCAGATTGGCGCGTCCGCGTACGATAAGCCGCGCGGGCTGGTCGGACCCTGCACCACTCCATACGGCAAGCCCTTGTCCCACCAGTTCCTGCGAGAGCTGATCAAGCTCCTGTCTGGTTTCTTCGGAAAGTTTTTCGAGTTCCGATTTTGCTTCTGACAGCGTATGCCCGTGAATATGGGCATTGAGAAAGTTCGATGTTTCCACGAGTTGCGAAGCGGAAATGCCGGCAGGCAGATTGATGACACGGTTTTCAACATCGCCGTTCTGCATCACAAGGACAGCAAGCGCACGTGTCGGCTCAAGCCGCACAAATTCGATGTGTTTGAGTGCACCTTCCGCTTTGGTGGCAAGCACAAGACCTGCGCCGCGCGAAAGGCCAGACAAAACCTGACTGGCTTCGGTCAAAACGCTTTCGACAGAATTACTGGTGCCTGCGGAACGAACCTGTGCTTCAATCGATGAGCGTTCATCGGGCGGCAGGTCGCCCACTTCCATGAAAGCATCCACGAAGAAACGCAGGCCAATCTGCGTCGGCAAACGTCCGGCGGAGATGTGTGGCGCATAGATGAGACCCAATTGTTCCAGATCGCTCATCACATTGCGAATGGTGGCAGGCGAAAGACTGTGCGGCAGCAGACGTGATAGATTGCGTGAGCCGACCGGATCACCATCATTGAGGTAGCTATCGACGATCAGCCGAAAAATATCACGCGACCGCTGGTCGAGCGCGCTAAGGAGCTGATGTTCCGGTGATTTGATCATTGTCTCAATGCGCGCCTTTTGAATTGCATGCTTTAAATATAAGACTGCTGGCGAAGGCGTCAAAGGCTTTGCACCTATAATGACAGGTCTCTTAACACCTCTCTTGGGTGATCTTGCGAAATTCCTTTCCATTCTTGTGCGACAGGCCTAAAAAGCCGCAACGAAAAACGAATTGAGGAATTACCATGCGTCCATCCAAGCGCGCTGTCGATGAAATGCGCGCCGTGTCTTTTGAGCGCGGCGTTTCCAAGCATGCCGAAGGCTCTTGCCTCGTCAAGTTTGGCGACACCCATGTTCTGTGCACGGCTAGCCTTGAGGAAAAGGTCCCGGGCTGGATGCGTAATAGCGGCAAGGGCTGGGTCACGGCCGAATATGGCATGCTTCCGCGCTCGACGGGTGATCGTATGCGCCGTGAAGCGGCAAGCGGCAAGCAGGGCGGTCGCACGCAGGAAATCCAGCGTCTGATCGGGCGTTCGTTGCGGGCAGTTGTTGATCTTCAGGCACTTGGCGAATTCCAGATCACGGTTGACTGCGACGTTATTCAAGCCGATGGCGGCACGCGCACAGCAGCCATCACCGGCGGCTGGGTTGCATTGCATGATTGCCTTCGCTGGATGGAAGCGCGTCAGATGATCCGCATCGAGAAAGTGCTCAAAGATCATATCGCCGCCATCTCTTGCGGCATTTATGAAGGCCAGCCGGTGCTTGATCTAGATTATGCAGAGGATTCGGCTGCTCAAACCGACAGCAATTTCGTGATGACTGGCCAGGGTGGCATCGTCGAAATTCAGGGTACGGCTGAAGGTGCACCGTTCTCGGAAGAAGAGTTCGCATCGCTTATGAAGCTTGCACGCGGCGGCATTAATCAGCTCGTCGAGTTGCAGAAAGCAGCCATTGCCTGATAGTTAAGGCCTTCTCTGGTTAGAGCGCATCCCGAAAAGTGTGAAGCGGTTTTCGGACAAGATGCGCTCAAAAACAAATATTTGGAGCGTTTCCTCTGATTCAGAGAAATTGAAAGCGCTCTAAGAGGAGGCCAAGGCTATGCAGGCAGCCCGCATTCTTGAAACTGCGCTCTATGTCCGGGATGTTGCCGAAGCGATTAAGTTCTATCGCGACATCATAGGGCTTGCGCCGGTGGGCAAAGTCAGTGAACGCAATGCATTCTTCCGCTGTGGTGACGGCATTTTGCTGCTCTTCAAGGCGGAAGAAACGTTGAAGCCGCCTGCACCGGGATCGCTGCCGGTGCCGCCTCATGGTACAACGGGCCCGGGGCATGTCTGTTTTGCAGCCGCGCGCCATGAGATTGACGCTTGGCGCACTTATCTCGAAAAGCAGGACATTGCGATCGAGTCTGATTTCGAATGGCCAAACGGCGCACGTTCGATTTATTTTCGTGATCCCTTCGGCAACTCGTTGGAATTCGCTGAGCCGAAACTTTGGAATTAAAGCATGATCCCGAAAAGTGGGAACCGGTTTTCGGCTAAGATCATGTGTGGAAAAAGGGCATGATCCCGAAAAGTGGGAACCGGTTTTCGGATGAGATCATGCGTTGAAAAAAACAGGACTGAAATGAGAGCACTTGAAAAAGGCAAACTGATCGTCGCATCCCACAATACGGGCAAACTGCGCGAGTTTGATGGGCTGATCGCCCCGTTTGGTTTTGAGGTCAGTTCTGTTGCGGCTCTCGGCCTCCCTGAGCCGGAAGAAACCGGCACAACTTTTGAGGAAAATGCTTACATCAAGGCGCTGGCCGCAGCACAGGCTACGGGTCTGCCATCGCTTTCTGATGATTCCGGCATGGCCGTGGATGCGCTTGATGGCGAACCCGGCGTTTACACGGCTGACTGGGCAGAAACTGAAGACGGCACGCGCGATTTCAACATGGCAATGCAGAAGGTCGAAGATCTTTTGCAGGAAAAGGGCGCGACGACGCCAGATAAGCGTAAAGCACGCTTTGTTTCAGTGATCTGCCTTGCTTGGCCGGATGGTGAAGCACAATATTACCGTGGTGAAGTGGAAGGCACGCTGATCTGGCCACCGCGGGGCGATATTGGTTTCGGTTATGATCCGGTGTTTAAGCCCGATGGCTATCAAAAGACCTTTGGTGAAATGACCGCCGACGAAAAGCACGGCTGGAAGCCGGGCGATGCGTCAGCTCTTTCGCATCGTGCGCGCGCTTTCAAGCTTTTCGCTGAAAAGGCACTTGACGTTGTTTCGGACCCCGCTGAATGAACCATCATTTTTCTCTACCCGCCGATAATGCTGATATTTTGCCGATCACGCGTACGGATGGGGAGAGTGCGTTTGGTGTTTACGTGCATTGGCCGTTTTGCCTCGCCAAATGCCCCTATTGCGACTTTAACAGTCACGTGCGTCATCAGCCGGTTGATCAGCAGCGCTTTGCGCAAGCCTTCAACCGGGAGATGGACACATTGCGTGCCCGCACCGGCCCGCGTACCATCACCAGTATATTTCTGGGCGGAGGCACGCCATCGCTGATGCAGCCTTCAACGGTTGGCAGCCTGCTCGACGGTATCGCATCGCGCTGGTCGGTGGCACCCGACATTGAAGTCACGCTGGAAGCCAATCCGACGAGCGTGGAAGCTGAACGCTTTCGCGGCTATCGTGCAGCTGGCGTCAATCGCGTGTCGCTCGGCATTCAGGCATTGAATGACACCGATCTGCGCCGTTTAGGTCGTATGCATTCGGTAGAGGAGGCTAAGGCCGCAATTCGGTTGGCGCGTGAGATTTTCCCGCGTCTGTCTTTCGATCTCATCTATGCGCGCCCCAACCAGACGATTGAAGCCTGGCGTGAAGAGCTGAAAGAAGCAATTGATCTGGCTGCCGATCATCTGTCGCTCTACCAGCTGACCATCGAGGAAGGCACGCAGTTTTATAATCTGTGGAAAGCGGGCAAACTGACTACGCCTGACCCCGATCACGCTGCGGCTCTCTATGAGGAAACGCAGAAGGTGACAGCGGAGTATGGCCTTCCGGCTTACGAAATTTCGAACCATGCCGTGCCTGGACGTGAATCGCAGCACAATCTAGTTTACTGGCGCTATGGGCAATATGTCGGTATCGGCCCCGGCGCTCATGGGCGTTTCGTTGAGAATGGCGCTCGCACTGTAACGATCACGGAAAAACATCCGGAAACATGGCTCGAAAAGGTCGAGCAGCGTGGCCATGGGATCAACGAAGAAGAATATCTTGAACGCGATCAGGAAGGCGATGAATTCCTGATGATGGGATTGCGTCTGCGTGAAGGCATTGATCTTGATCGATATCGTCGCCTGACGGGACACGATATCGACAGACAACGTCTTGCGAGACTGGTTGCATCGGGCATGATCGAACCGATGGATGGGGATTTCATCCGTGCGACCCCGAATGGCGCTTTGGTGCTTGATGCGCTTTTGGCTGATCTTGCGGCGTAAATATAGGCCTGCGTAAGGATACGGAATGACCGAATTATACGACGATGTGAAGCGCGAATTTGTGGTTGGTGGCACCGCCCAGCGTGCCCGACCCATTGAATCTGCGCTCTATATCGTCTCGACCCCGATTGGCAATCTCGGCGATATGACTTTGCGCGGACTAGAGACGCTGGCAAGCGCTGACATTGTCGCCTGTGAAGACACCCGCGTTACCCGCGTGTTGCTGGATCGTTATGGCATTGTGCGTCGTCCGATCAGCTATCATGAACATAATGCCAATGAAGCAGGTCCAAAGCTCATCGCTGCCTTGCAGGCTGGCAAGAGTGTTGCGCTTGTTTCGGATGCCGGGACACCACTGGTATCCGATCCGGGTTTCCGGCTGGTTGGTGAAGCGCGTGATGCGGGTATCCGGGTTGTGCCAATTCCGGGCGCATCGGCGCTTCTTGCAGCCCTTGCAGCTTCAGGGTTGCCAACCGATGCGTTCATGTTTTGCGGCTTTCTGCCAGTCAAGCATGGTCAGAAGCAATCGAAGCTTGAGAGCCTCAAGAATATTGATGCGACGCTGGTTTTCTATGAATCACCGAACCGCTCCGCGGCAACATTGGCTGATATGGTCGAGGTTTTCGGCGCAGATCGGGAAGCAGCGCTTTGCCGTGAACTGACCAAAGCCTATGAGACCATCGTGACCACGACGCTCGGTGAATTGTCCAAGCAGTTCGATGGCGAAGACCGAATTCGCGGTGAGGTGGTGCTGCTGGTCGGCCCGCCTTCAGGGGAAGCCGGTCCGCAAAGCGAAGAAGATATAGACAAGTTGCTTTTATCGCTTGCTGAGGAACTTCCGCCGTCAAAAGCCGCAGGCGAGGCCGCGCGCATGACGGGCGGGCAGAAATCGGTACTTTATCAGCGATTGATGCAGCTGAAGGTGCAAGGCTGATGAGTGATTTCCGCGAGAAAAAGCGTGTTGCTTTCTTTCGCGGACACAGCGCCGAGCGCTTGGCCGCTTTCGCGCTTATGCTCAAGGGTTTTCGTATCGTCGCGCGCCGCTATCGCACTAGGCTTGGTGAGATTGATCTTATTGCCCGGCGTGGTGATCTCATTCTCATTGTAGAAGTCAAAGCACGATCGAGTGTGGAGGCAGCGCAACTTGCCGTCACATCGTCCGCTATGCGTCGCATCGAAGGGGCTGCCGATATGTGGCTGCAACGTCAGCCAGATTATGCTCGGCTGTCGTTGCGGTTTGACCTTGTGGCCGTACTTCCACGTCGCTGGCCCAAACATGTTCCGGCATTTTTCACGTCTGGCAACTATAGCTAAGTTAATGTAAATCCTATAAAAATTATGGGATATAATTTGGGGCAAACAGGAATTAAAATCCTCAAAAAGCCTTTTCCGAGAAAAAGTGATGCTCCGCGCGATTTGCGCGCGCAAGCCCGTTTCTTATAAAATTTCATCACTCCGGGGATAATGGCCGCTATCTGAAAAAGGATAGTCTCGTGTCCCAATCACAACCGCGTCTTCTTGCTGATTTTCCTGCCTTCTTCCGTGTTTCGGAAGAGCTGGTGGTTATTGTCGGCGGTGGCGAGGAAGCGCTCAACAAAGCGCGCCTCGTAGCTCAGACATCTGCTCGTTTGCGGATTGTTGCGGAAGAGTTCGAGCCCGCTCTGACAGCTTTCATTGAAAGCCATGGTGCGGAGCAAGCAGAGGAAGCTTTCAGACCAGAACATCTTGAAGGTGCGAAGCTGGTTTTTGTCGCAACCGGCGACGAGGCAAAGGACCGCGCCATTGCAGCCAGCGTGAAGGCTGAGAAGGTCCCGGTCAATGTTGTGGACCGACCAGCCCTTTGCGATTTCCTGACACCAGCCATCGTGAACCGCGCACCGATTGCGATTGCGATTGGCACGGAAGGATCAGCCCCTGTTCTGGCGCAGATGGTGCGTGCGCGCATCGATGCAGCCTTCTCACCACGTCTTGGCGAATTGGCGCATTATGCCGAAAGCTGGCGTCCGCTGGTCGAAAAGCTTCTGCCAAAAGGCCTGGCCCGCCGCAGTTTCTGGCGCGGTTTCTTCTCCGGCTCCGTAGCGCGTGCTGTTGAAAACGGTGATCGTGAGAGCGCATACAAAGCCGCAAATGAGTTGATCGCTCAGTCGCAAAACGCTGCCGGCTACGTCTGGCTTGTCGGTGCTGGTCCTGGCGCAGAAGACCTGCTGACCTTGCGCGCCCATCGCGTTCTGATGGAAGCGGATGTCATCGTGCATGACGCGCTGGTGCCGGAAGGTGTGATCGCCATGGGCCGCCGCGATGCCGAACGCCTAGCGGTAGGCAAACGCAAAGGTTGCCATTCCAAGAGTCAGAATGAAATCAACGATCTTCTGGTCCGCCTTGGTCGTGAGGGTAAGCGTGTGGTGCGCCTGAAAGCAGGCGATCCGCTTGTTTTTGGTCGCGCTGGCGAGGAAATGGCGGCATTGCGCGCCGCGGGTATCGGCTTTGAAATCGTGCCGGGCATCACGTCCGCTTTCGCCGCCGCAGCCGATATGGAACTACCGCTGACTTTGCGTGGTGTTGCTTCTTCGTTGGTATTTACGACTGGCCATGACATGGCAGGCGATGTGCTGCCGGGCTGGGCCAAGCTTGCTGTCTCCGGGGCAACAATTGCCGTCTATATGGGTTCAAGTGTTGCAGCCTCGGTTGCAAGCCGTCTGATCTCTGCCGGTCTGCATGAAGATACGGCAGTCGCGGTTGTTGAGAATGCCAGCCGCAAGGATAAGCGGCTGTTTCATGGAACATTGAAAGATCTCCCGTCTCTGGAAGAGCGCAAAGAACTCTCCGGTCCGGTCATGGTCATCATCGGCGATGCTGTTGCAGGCGCCGCTATCGACAAAGCGCAGGCGCTGGCAGTCAAGCCAAGCCTTGTTGCAGCTTAAAGCGCATCCCGAAAAGTGGACCCCGGTTTTCGGAAAAGATGCGCGTGAAGAAAAAACGAACGTAGCGCCGGTCTGACTTAATCAGATCGAAATGCGCTCAAAGTTCAGGAGTTGGGAAAATGGTTGTAAAAGTTCTCACTGCAAACCGGCTCATCGATGGACAGGCTGTGTGGCTTGGCGCTGACGGATCATGGCAGGAAACCATCGATGGTGCGTTGGTTGCCCGTCATGCGGAAGCCGTCAGCGCACTTGAAGAAGCAGGTAAAGTCGCAGCGAAAGCCAATCTGGTTGTCGACGTGAATGTCATCGATGTCGAAGAGCGCGACGAAGGGCTTTATCCCATTCGCCTCCGCGAACGTATCCGACTCTCCGGTCCCACCATCATTACGCTTGGTCAACCAGCGTTAAAGCAAGCCTCCTGATCTGAATATCGGAAGTAAATATGTATCGTTATGATGAATTTGACCGTGACTTTGTTGCGGCCCGCGTTGCACAGTTCAAGGATCAGGTTGGGCGTCGCCTTTCTGGCGAATTGACGGAAGACCAGTTCAAGCCTTTGCGGCTGATGAACGGTCTTTATCTGCAATTACATGCCTATATGCTGCGTGTTGCGATCCCTTATGGCACATTGTCGAGCCGCCAGCTGCGCAGGCTTGGCTCCATTGCGCGGGATTATGACCGTGGCTTCGCGCATTTCACGACGCGTCAGAACATCCAGTACAACTGGCCAGCACTGAAAGACGTGCCGCAAATTCTCGAAGAGCTTGCGGGAGTCGAAATGCATGCAATCCAGACGTCGGGAAATTGCATTCGCAACGTGACAGCCGATCATTTTGCAGGGGCTGCGCACGACGAAGTCACCGATCCACGCCCGTTTGCCGAGATTCTCCGTCAGTGGTCGTCACTGCATCCGGAGTTTTCTTATCTGCCGCGCAAGTTCAAGATAGCGATTGTCGGCTCAGAGCAGGATCGTGCGGCCATTCAGGTGCACGACATTGGCCTGCAGCTGAAGAAGAACGAAGCAGGCGAACTCGGTCTCGCCGTCTATATCGGTGGTGGTCAGGGGCGCACGCCGATGATCGCCAAGAAAATCCGCGATTTTCTGCCGCTTGAGGACATGCTGACCTATGTGACCGCTATTGTCCGCGTCTATAATCTCTATGGACGCCGCGATAACAAATATAAGGCGCGCATCAAAATTCTCGTGCATGAAACTGGCGTTGAGCCGTTGGTACAGGAGATTGACGCCGAATGGGAACAGATCCGCTACGGTGATCTAAAGCTGCCGCAGCGTGATATTGATGCGATTGAAAGCTATTTCAGGATGCCGGACCTGCCGCAGCGTCCCGAAGGCTGGGAAATTCTGGCTGTTACGGAGAAGTCCGATGCCGATTTTGCGGCCTGGACCAGGCGCAATGTAACGCCACACAAGAATCCCGATTATGCCGTTGTCACGGTTTCGTTGAAGCCTATCGGTGGGATTCCGGGTGATGCCAGCGCCGAGCAGATGGAACTGGTGGCGGATATTGCCGAAACCTATTCGTTCGATGAAATCCGCGTCAGCCATGAGCAGAATCTGGTTCTGCCGCATGTGGCCAAGGCTGACCTTCCTGCGGTCTATGATCTGCTCGCCTCCGATGGTCTGGTGACGGCCAATGCCGGTCTCATCACAGATATCATCGCATGTCCGGGCCTTGATTATTGTGCGCTGGCCAATGCGCGCTCGATCCCGGTCGCGCAGCGTATTTCGGAACGCTTTGGCGATCAGCAGCGCCAGCTTGAAATCGGCGATCTCAAGATCAAGATTTCCGGCTGCATTAATGCCTGCGGTCATCATCATGTCGGGCATATTGGTATTCTTGGCGTCGAGAAGAAGGGCGAAGAACTCTATCAGATCACGCTTGGCGGTTCCGGCGATGAGCATACGTCGATTGGCGACATCACGGGACGTGGATTTTCTTCCGAAGAAGTGGTCGATGCCATCGAGACTGTCGTCGATACCTATCTCGGTTTGCGCGAGAGCGATAAGGAAACATTCCTCAATGCTTACCGTCGGGTTGGCATGGAGCCCTTCAAGCGCGCGCTTTATGGAGAGGTGAGCCGTGCGGCCTGACGCTGATCCCAGTTCGGACCAGAGAGCGGAGGCGCAAGCCCGTCTGCTGGAAGGAAGTCATGGCGCTTCCTCTCCGCAAGAGGTGATCGCACTCAGCATCCACGAACTCTTTGAAGGACGCATCGCAGTCGTCTCGTCGTTTGGAGCGGAGTCCGCCATTCTGTTGCACATGATCGCGCAGATCGATCCGGCAACACCGGTTCTGTTTCTCGATACGGGTAAGCATTTCCGCGCAACGCTCGATTATAGGCATGATCTCGTAGAACGGCTGGGTCTGACGGATGTTCAGGATATTCTGCCGCTTGAGGCAAACGTGAAAGCCGATGATCCGTTCGGTGCTTTGTCGATGACCGACAAGGATCGCTGCTGCTTCATTCGCAAGGTTGAACCGATGGCGCGTGCCGTCGCACCTTATCGCGCGTGGATGACAGGCCGGAAGCAATTTCAGGCCTCCACCCGCAATGCTTTGCCGGTTTTTGAATCTGTCGGCCCGCGTATCCGCATCAATCCGCTTGCGCATATGCAGTCGGAAGACTTGCGCGCCTATGCGCAAAAGTACGACCTTCCCGTGCACCCACTGACCACGCAGGGGTATCGCTCCATTGGTTGCATGCCCTGCACACGACCAGTCCGTGATGACGAAGATCAGCGTGCCGGACGCTGGGCGGGATCGGAAAAGACCGAATGCGGCATCCATCTGACCGGCCTTGCTGAAAGCCTGAATAATCTTGGAGCTTTGGACCCGAAATGAGTGAAACGATCTTGGAAACGAAGCTCTGGTCTGAGCAAGGCTTTCGTGAAGACGACTATATTTTTGCGGATGATCTGGAAACCGCAGGTGATGCGCCCGCGATCATCATCCCCTTGGCCGTCTGGTTGGGATTTGATGAGGAGCTGCGTCGTTCTTCCAATCGCCGCATAGGTGTGTTGGTGACGCCGGGTGAAAAGGTCGAGCCACTATTCGATCATCTCGACAGCCTGCCAGTTATTGCCTTACAGTTTCCGGCCTTCAACGATGGCCGTTCCTATTCAAAGGCAGAAGTTCTGCGTCGTGCGGGCTTTGAAGGCGAATTGCGGGCGACAGGCGATGTGCTGATCGATCAGGCAGCTCTTATGCTGCGCACCGGGTTTGACAGCCTTCAGGTAACCAACAAGGTGGCCCAAAGCCGCCTTGGCGAGCAGCGTCTTGTGGATACGCCCGGTTATTATCAGCCCGGCCGTGGTTCGGTGCAGCAGGAGGGTGGGTTCGCCTGGCGTCGGGTAAAGGCGGGCTAATTCTTAGCAATCACCTTTTTTGTGGTTTTGCTTGTTCGCTTGATGGGGTAGATACGCCCAATCAAAGCATTTCCAGCAAAAGTGCGAAGCGGTTTTGCGTCGGATAATGCGTCAAAATAAAAAGATAGAGCGGTCAAAGGTTTCATATTATCCGGAACCGCTCTGGATTTGGAGACAAGACGTGATCCGCCACATTGTTTTCTTCAGCGTCAAGCCAGATCAGGACATCGATGTCGTCCGCAAGGGCTTGGAGCAGTTGGGCACTATTCCTTATTCCGACGTTTTTGAAGTTCTGCCGAATTCCAAGGTCGACCCGATGGGCAACGCAATTGATCTTGTTGTCTATGCCGAGTTCAAGGATGAGGAAGCGCTCTTCGCTTATAAAAACCATCCGACCTATGATGCATCCACGCAATATGTGCGCCCTATGCGTGAACTGCGTTTCTCCGCAGATGTCGTAACTGACAAGGGCTGATAGACTTTACCCATTCTGGCTCTGATCGAGGTGGCAGGCATATGTTTATCGTATTTGCAGGTTTGCCGGGTGTTGGAAAAAGTACGATTGCACATAAACTGGCGGGCATTTTGCCCGCTTTTTATTTGCGTATTGATACGATCGAGAACGCAATCATTGCTTCCGATGTGCTTTCACAGCAGGGAAAGCCAGGCGTTTCGGGCTATATGACCGCATACCGGCTTGCCTCCGATAATCTATCGTTGGGGCATATGGTCATTGCAGATTCTGTGAATCCGCTCAAAATTACGCGTGATGCTTATAGATCTCTTGCGCTATCTGCGAATGTGCCGCTGGTGGAAGTCGAAATCATCTGTTCTGATTTAGCGGAGCACAAAAGACGCGTTGAGACACGTAGAGAGAAGTCTCAAGATCGATCTCAGCCGACATGGAGCGCTGTTCAGTCTCGTCAATATGAGCCTTGGGACAGACCGCATCTTGTGATCGACACGGCGTTGTTCTCACCCGAAGAAGCTGTCGGATTGATCATAGATCAGCTGCGTCAATCGGGTCATTGGGATTTGCGCAATTAATCTTCGGTTGTTGGTCGTGCCTGCAAAGGCAGACCACCGAACAAATCCGGCTCAAGTGATGTTCTGGCGCGTTCGATATTGAGCAGCCGCAGCTTGGTCGCTGTACCACCCGCAGCCGAAAAACCGCCGACTTTGCCATTGGAGCCTAAAACCCGATGGCAGGGGACAATGATCGGAAACGGGTTTTTGCCGAGCGCATAGCCAACTGCCTGCGAAAGACTGACATCACCGAGCCTGCGCGCGATTGCGCCATAGGTGATGGTTTCACCAGCTTTGAGTTCCAGAAGGATTTCATAGACCCTGCGATTGAGGTCTGGTACCGAATCAAGTGCGAGAGGCGTTACGGAAAAGTCCGGATCGCCGCCTTCAAGCAACACGCGAACCTTGTCGATCGCTTCTGTGATGAAAACAGGCGGGGATGTGACTTCTATTTCGGAAAAGCGGCTTTTCAGCCTGTAACGGGTCTCGTTTTCATCGGCATCGCCGATTTCCACGCCGACGATTTTGTCTGCATGCCAAGCGATGCCGCAAGGGCCTATCGGTGTTTCAAATATGCTGAGACCTGACGATTCCATAGCAGCAATCATAACATGAGTTGGTCGTTTCCGTGAAAACGCTTGCGTGAAATTCGCAATATTTGCAGCGGACGGCACAGCGAAATGGTTGAAGAACGACGCAAATAGTGATTGTGTGAGAGTAACCCGCCAGTGACATGGAAAGTTGCATGTCTTTAAATGGCCAAATGATTGAGTGATATCTTCTGGCGCGCGTTTTGGCGTGATCGGGACGAGGAATTTTAAATGGACGATTACGAACGCTATGCCACAGGGCTGATGATCGTTTTTGGTGCGCTGATCGTCGGTGCACTGATGGCAGCCAATCTTTATCATGGCGATAAGCCGGGTTTTCTTTTCGCGCTGGGTGCAGCGGTGGTAGCCTGGTTCTCTGCTTTTGCAGTGCTTTTCGATAAGCCCCGCGTCTATGGCGTGATGATCGCCATTGCGATCGGACTGGTCGCAGCTTCTATCGGCGCTTTCGTAACCTGACTTTCGAAGCTTATAGCATTACAAAAAAGCCCCGGATTTTCCGGGGCTTTTTTGTTTAAATATAGGGCGAATAGCACTGACGCCTTGGCCCATAATTGGGCTGGAACGTATTGTCATATGCGCGGTAGGAGCGATAGCGATTGTAGCACCAGCGCACATGCGCGTTGCCACCACGATACATCGGGGCTGGGCGATAGCGCGGCGGATGACGATAGACCGGCGGACCCCAATCTCGATAATACGGCCGATAATGCGGGCGATAATGCCTGTATCCATCGCGATAACGTGGCCGATCATGACGCCAATGGCGTCGATCTCCGCGGTAATCGTAGTATTGCACGTTCTCGACCGGAGCCTGCGCGCTGGGTGTGATTGCAGGTGCGATAAGCGCTGTTGGCTGTGCCGCATTTGCGCTTGCTGTGATGACGGGCACACCTATGCCGAGTGACAGACACGCTGCGAAGAAGGAAGATGCAAGTTTCTTCATCGGGTTCTCCCTGAAACATGTCGCGGAAAAGTGGGGACGGGTTTTCCGATCCCGACATGCGTAAAACAAGAATAGAGCGCATAGCGCTTATGGTCTCGCTGTCCCTGAAGGCGATTTTGCTCCAGCAATATGGCGGGTAGGTGGCTGCGAATGCTCACTTTTTCTTCCCCTTGGTAACAGTTGGGTGAAGGCTTGTGTAGGGGGCTAAAACATGCGTTCAGAATTGACATAAAGATATGTTTATGTCATTAAGCGGTGCTTGTGCGTTGTGGGTTCACGCAAAACCTTCGAACGCGCACGATGTGATGTGATCTACACACTGGATTAATTGAAAATCCTTTGCGGATTTCGGCCAGTGTTGTAGCGATGAAGCGTATTTGAATACAGGCGGTAATTCCCTATGACGTCTTCCCTCGATAATCTTTTTGGTGCAACGGCAGCAAAGCCGGACGGTTCGGAAGTGCTCGCAGCACTGACCCAGGCCGCTAGAGAGCGCATTCTGATTCTCGATGGGGCCATGGGTACGCAGATTCAGGGGCTCGGCTTTCACGAAGAGCATTTTCGCGGCGAACGTTTTGGTGCCTGCGACTGCCAGCTTCAGGGCAATAACGATCTTCTGACACTCACCCAGCCAAAGGCGATTGAAGAAATTCACTATGCTTACGCCATGGCTGGAGCGGATATTCTTGAAACCAATACGTTTTCTTCAACCACCATTGCTCAGGCCGATTACGGCATGGAGGATGCGGTTTACGAACTGAACCGCGATGGCGCGCGCCTTGCCCGACGTGCAGCCTTGCGCGCTCAGCAGAAAGACGGTCGCCGCCGCTTTGTTGCAGGCGCACTCGGACCGACAAACCGTACCGCCTCGCTTTCGCCGGACGTGAACAATCCGGGCTATCGTGCAGTCACCTTCGATGATCTGCGCATAGCCTATGCTGATCAGATTCGCGGATTGATGGACGGCGGCTCCGATATCATTCTGATTGAAACGATCTTCGATACGCTGAATGCAAAGGCTGCAGTCTTTGCTGCCGAAGAAGTATTTATCGAGAAGGGCGTACATCTGCCGGTCATGATTTCCGGCACGATTACCGATCTTTCAGGTCGTACGCTTTCCGGCCAAACGCCGACGGCATTCTGGTATTCGCTGCGCCATGCCAAGCCTTTCACCATTGGCCTTAATTGCGCGCTCGGCGCCAATGCGATGCGTGAACATCTGGCGGAAATCGCAGGCATCGCCGATACGTTTGTCTGTGCCTATCCAAATGCCGGTCTGCCGAATGAATTCGGTCAATACGACGAAAGCCCGGAAGCAATGGCCGCGCAGATCGAAGATTTCGCGCGTGAAGGCCTCGTCAACGTGGTTGGCGGTTGCTGTGGCTCGACGCCTGACCATATTCGCGCAATCGCTGCGGCTGTCGCCAAGCATCCGCCGCGCAAGCCGGTTAATGTGCCACCATTGATGCGCTTGTCTGGCCTTGAGCCTTTCACGCTGACCAAAGACATTCCCTTCGTCAATATCGGTGAGCGCACCAACGTTACCGGCTCTGCCCGCTTTCGCAAGCTGATTACGGCTGGTGATTATTCGGCAGCACTCGTTGTTGCCCGCGATCAGGTGGAAAACGGCGCGCAGATCATCGACATCAATATGGATGAAGGCCTGATCGACAGCCAGAAGATCATGGTTGAGTATCTCAACCTGATTGCAGCTGAGCCGGACATCGCTCGCGTGCCAGTGATGATCGATAGTTCTAAATGGGACGTGATCGAAGCTGGTCTTAAATGCGTGCAAGGCAAGCCCATCGTCAATTCCATCTCGCTCAAAGAAGGCGAGGAAGCCTTCCTGCATCATGCGCGACTGGTCCGCTCCTATGGCGCGGCAGTTGTGGTCATGGCATTTGATGAAACCGGGCAGGCTGATACGGAACAGCGCAAAGTCGAAATCTGCACTCGCGCTTACAAGATACTGACCGAGCAGGTCGGCTTCCCACCGGAAGATATCATCTTCGATCCGAACGTCTTTGCGGTCGCGACCGGTATTGATGAGCACAATAATTACGGCGTCGATTTCATTGAGGCCACGCGCAAGATTACTTCAACCTTGCCGCACGCCCATATTTCCGGCGGTGTTTCCAATCTGTCGTTCTCGTTCCGTGGCAATGAGCCGGTGCGCGAAGCGATGCATGCTGTCTTCCTCTATCATGCCATTCAGGTTGGCATGGATATGGGCATCGTCAATGCCGGTCAGCTCGCCGTTTATGACACGATTGATCCGGAACTGCGCGAGGCCTGCGAAGATGTGGTGCTCAATCGTCGTGCAGACGGAACCGAACGCCTGCTGGAAATTGCCGAACGTTTCCGGGATAGCGGTACAAGGGAAGCCAAAACGCAAGATCTGAGCTGGCGTGAATGGTCAGTCGAAAAGCGGTTGGCGCATGCGCTGGTCAACGGCATTACTGAATATATCGAAGCTGATACCGAAGAAGCTCGTCTGGCCGCAGCGCGTCCGCTGCATGTGATCGAAGGCCCGCTGATGGCCGGCATGAATGTGGTCGGCGATCTGTTTGGTTCGGGCAAAATGTTCCTGCCCCAGGTGGTTAAATCCGCACGCGTGATGAAGCAGGCTGTTGCGGTGCTTCTCCCTTACATGGAAGAAGAAAAGCGCCTGAGCGGTGGCGAAGGCCGCCAGAGTGCAGGAAAAGTGCTGATGGCAACCGTGAAGGGTGATGTGCATGACATCGGCAAGAACATTGTTGGCGTGGTTCTCGCCTGCAACAATTACGAGATCATCGATCTTGGCGTGATGGTGCCGACACAGAAAATTCTCGATACTGCGCGCGCGGAAAATGTCGATGTGATCGGCCTTTCGGGCCTGATTACGCCATCTCTCGACGAGATGGTGCATGTCGCGGCCGAAATGGAACGCGAGGGCTTTAACGTGCCGTTGCTGATTGGCGGTGCGACAACCAGCCGTGTTCATACGGCGGTGAAAATTCATCCGCGTTATGAGCAGGGACAGGCGGTTTATGTGATCGATGCCAGCCGTGCGGTTGGCGTCGTTTCCAATCTTCTGTCACCGGAAAACAAGGCAGGCTATATCGAAGGTATCCGTTCTGAATATGCCAAGGTTGCAGCAGCACATGCGCGTAACGAAGCGGATAAGAAGCGCTTGCCGTTGGCTCGTGCGCGCGAGAACGCGCATAAGCTCGACTGGGATGCTTACAACCCGCCGAAGCCGACTTTCCTTGGCACCAAGACGTTCGAGAACTACGATCTCGCAGCAATTGCTCGTTATATCGACTGGACGCCTTTCTTCCAGACCTGGGAGATGAAGGGGCGCTATCCGGCAATTCTCGAAGATGAAAAACAGGGCGAAGCCGCGCGTGCGCTTTGGGCAGACGCGCAGACAATGCTTGCCAAGATCATTGAAGAAAAGTGGTTTGCACCGCGCGCCGTTATCGGTTTCTGGCCCGCCAATACGGTGGGCGACGATATCCGTCTCTTCACTGATGAGAGCCAGAAGGAAGCGCTTGCGACCTTCTTCACGCTACGCCAGCAATTGTCCAAGCGCGACGGTCGTCCAAATGTTGCTATGTCGGACTTCGTAGCGCCTCTAGACAGCGGCAAGCAGGATTATGTTGGCGGCTTCGTTGTGACCGCAGGCATTGAGGAAGTGGCAATTGCAGAGCGTTTTGAGCGAGCCAATGACGACTATTCGTCAATTCTCGTTAAAGCGCTGGCGGACCGCTTCGCTGAAGCTTTTGCGGAATTGATGCATCAGCGCGTGCGCAACGAGTTCTGGGGCTATGCGCCGGGTGAAGAACTGCCGAACGACGATCTGATCCACGAGCGTTATGCGGGTATCCGCCCCGCACCTGGCTATCCGGCGCAGCCTGATCACACCGAAAAATCAACACTGTTTGAGCTGCTTGATGCGACCACTCAAACTGGGGTTGAGCTGACGGAAAGCTATTCCATGTGGCCGGGCTCATCGGTTTCGGGGCTCTATATCGGTCATCCGGAAAGCTATTATTTCGGCGTTGCCAAAGTAGAGCGTGATCAGGTTGAGGATTACGCTGAACGTAAAGGCATGAGCGTTGAGGAGGTTGAGCGCTGGCTGGGACCGATCCTCAACTATATACCGGGGCAAACACCGGAGCCAGTTGAAGCAGCTGCTTAAGTAGTTTATTAAATAATAAATATAAAGGCCCCGCATTATGGGGTCTTTATATTTAATTTACTAAAGTTTTATTTTCATAGAATAAATATTGGCTTTTTGAAAATGCCGAAAAATCTTGAAATCATTATGTATGGCTGACCCAAGAATCATGTGTTATGTAATACAGGTGGCTTACGGTTTTGTAGTCGATGATTTGAATTCGCGGATTCCGGCGCCATAGAATCCCTTCAGTTTATATTTGTTTGTCTGGCAATATATCGATGCCGGAGTGTGTATGCTTGCAGCGTTTTTAGAGTAAATATTGCTTCATAAGGAAAATGTTGGGATTCATGCAATGAAATGGGAAGATTTATACGAGAAGATACAATCATCCGATAATGCAGAGCAGTTATTTGAACACGTTAGATCTTATGCTGAAGCGCTCGGCTTTCAATATGCTTCATATACCATGTGTGTGCCGTCTCTGAACAGTGTTGCTCGCTGGGTGCGTTTTGAATCCTTGCCCGACGGCTGGCAGAAGCACTACGTCGCCAAGAAATACGCGGATATTGATCCGATTATTAGGCGAGGGATAAATAGCATCGAGCCTTTGGTTTGGTCGGCTCGACAGTTTGCGGAAGCTCCCCAAATATGGGCGGATGCACAAGCGTTTGGTTTGAAGGCTGGTATTTCCCAGCCATGCTGGGCGGCTCAGGGGGTTTTTGGAATTCTCACATTCCTGCGCGAGAGACCAGCTTTGTCAGAAGGCGAAATCTCGATGCTGCGTCGCCAGATGCAGATTGTAACCAATCTTCTGCATCTTACCATGTATGAACATGTCGATGTTCCCAGCATCAATTGTGTGGCGGAGGTTAATCTGACGGCACGTGAGCGCGAGATCCTGCGGTGGACGAGCGAAGGAAAGACTGCTGAGATTATCGGTAGGATCCTCAATATCTCGACCCGGACCGTTAATTTTCATATCAGCAATGTTCTCATCAAACTTGTTGCTGTGAACAAGGTACAGGCTGTCGCCAAGGCGCGGACTTTTGGTCTGCTCTAGAGCAGAATCTGACCGGAGTGAAACGAGGATTGATAAGAATATACTGAAATAGACTAAATTAGAGCGCCGATCTGATCCAATCAGATCGAAACGCGTTCTAATAACTTCTATCCTTCGGCGGTTTGGACCGAAGGATGCTTCAATCCTTGTTTGACAAAAGTTTTGCCCTTCAAAAAACTGCTTTAATACCACAAATTTAGTAGTATTTTCCGTCACTTGGCTCAGAATACAGTTTCTTGATGCTGCGCAAGTTTGTTCCTGCTTCTGGCAAAAAACAGGCAAGTTTTCGCTCAAGCCTCTCGCAATAAGCGATAGCATACTTTTCCTTTTGTCCTGTCTTTCACGACAATGCGCTCAGAGTGGTTTTCCACGCTAGCGCCGGATCAAGGCATCTGCCCACCCTCCCGCCAGCTACTACGCATCGTGCTTTGTGCGTCCGAAAGGACGCACGACGCTCTAAAACCAAAGTTCATTGAGTAAGACTCATCGGACTTTGGTTAAGCCGGTGTGGCGATTGAACATTTTCAAGGCGTGATGCGTCAGCATCTTGAGCCGCCTTGGTATAAAGCGCATCCCGAAAAGTGTGAAACGGTTTTCGGATTAGATGCGCGTCGAAGTTAAAGTCCGATCCGGTTTCCGGGAGAAACAGACGTGCATCACGCATCCCTGACCAAGAACCTGACGCATCTTGAGCGTCTGGAAGCAGAAGCAATTCATATCTTTCGCGAGGTTGCCGCGACCTTCTCCAATCCGGTTATGCTATATTCGGTGGGCAAGGACTCGTCGGTGATGCTGCATCTGGCGATGAAGGCATTCTATCCTGCGCCACCGCCATTTCCTTTCCTGCATGTCGATACGACATGGAAATTCCGCGAGATGATCGAGTTTCGCGATGCGCAAGCCCGCGATAAGGGCTTTGAGCTGCTGGTGCATATCAATGAAGACGGCGTGCGCGATGGTGTTGGCCCCTTCTCCCATGGCTCCAATGTTCACACCCATGTTATGAAAACGGTGGGACTGAGACAGGCACTTGATAAATACAAGTTCGATGCTGCTTTCGGTGGCGCGCGCCGAGATGAAGAAAAATCCCGCGCCAAGGAGCGCATTTTTTCGTTCCGCAATGCACAGCACGGCTGGGACCCTAAGAACCAGCGTCCTGAAATGTGGAGGGTCTATAATACGAGGGTTTCAGCTGGTGAATCGATCCGCGTCTTTCCGCTCTCCAACTGGACCGAGCTGGATATCTGGCAGTATATCCTGCAGGAAAATATCCCGATTGTGCCGCTCTATTTCGCCGCGAACCGTCCTGTGATTGAGCGCGATGGCATGCTGATCAAGGTCGATGACGACCGCATGACGCTTCGTCCCGGTGAAAAGGTGGAAGAACGCCTAGTGCGCTTCCGCACACTCGGTTGCTACCCGCTCACTGGCGCGATTGAATCAAGCGCCACCAACCTGTCCGATATTGTCGAAGAAATGCTGATCGCCCGCACATCCGAGCGTCAGGGCCGCGCCATTGACCGCGATGAGGCTGGTTCAATGGAAAAGAAGAAGCGGGAGGGCTATTTCTGATGAACGCCGTACTAAAGCCCTCTGTAACAAGTGCAGCCGTCAGCGATTTTCTGGCCGATCAGGAGCGCAAAACGCTTCTGCGCTTTCTCACTTGCGGCTCCGTTGATGACGGTAAGTCCACGCTGATCGGTCGCCTTCTTTACGATACCAAGCTGATTTTTGAAGACCAGCTTGCGACGCTGAAGAACGACAGTCGCAAGTTCGGCACGACCGAAGATGATTTCGACTTTGCCCTGCTGGTTGATGGTCTGGAGGCAGAGCGCGAGCAGGGCATCACTATTGATGTCGCTTATCGCTTTTTCTCAACGCCACGCCGCAAATTCATCGTAGCTGACACGCCCGGCCATGCACAGTATACGCGCAACATGGCAACTGGCGCATCGACTGCCGATCTTGCTGTTGTGCTGATCGATGCACGTCAGGGCGTGCTGACACAGACGCGTCGTCACTCCTTCATCGCTTCGCTCTTAGGCATTCGGCATATTGTGGTGGCCGTCAACAAGATCGATCTGGTTGATTTCTCACAAGAAGCCTTTGACGGAATTGTCGCTGATTATATGAGCTTCGCCAAAGAATTAGGCTTTGCGAGCATCCAGGCCATTCCGCTTTCGGCACGCTACGGGGATAATGTTACCAGCCTGTCTCCACGTATCGATTGGTATGAAGGGCCATATCTGCTTGAACATCTGGAAACGGTGCGGATTGATACGGAAGCGAATGCCAGGCCATTTCGCTTGCCCGTACAATATGTAAACCGGCCTAATCTCGATTTTCGCGGTTTTTCCGGGACCATTGCTTCTGGTGTAATCGCACAAGGCGACACAGTTGTTGTCGCAAAGTCGGGCAAGCAATCGAAGATCAAACGCATCGCCACTTATGATGGGGATTTACCGCGTGCTTCCGAAGGGCAGGCGGTAACTCTGGTTCTCGAAGACGAGATCGAGGTCTCTCGCGGTAACATGCTTGTGGGAGCTGAGGCACGCCCAGAAGTGGCCGACCGTTTCAGCGCGAATGTGGTCTGGTTTGGCGAAGAGGCTTTGCTGCCGGGCCGTTCCTATCTCCTGCGTACCGAAACGGACCAAACACCGGTCACGATCAACGAGATCAAGTACCGCACTGACGTCAACACGTTCGCGCAGGAAGACGTCACACAACTGGATCTGAACGAGGTTGGCTTCTGCCATCTTCAGACGGCGGATCAGATTATATTTGATCCTTATGCGGATAACCGCGTGACGGGCGCATTCGTGCTGATTGACCGTCTCACCAATGCAACTGTTGGTGCCGGCATGATCGATAGTGCGCTGCGTCAGGCGACCAATGTGCATCTGCAGGCTTTTGATCTCGACAAGCAGGCGCGTGCTGCGCAAAAATTCCAGAAGCCTGCCGTGCTTTGGTTCACGGGGCTTTCAGCATCTGGAAAGTCCACGATCGCCAACCGGCTCGAACAACGGCTTCACGCGCTCGGCAAACATACCTATTTGCTCGATGGCGATAATGTGCGTCATGGTCTCAATAGCGACCTCGGCTTTTCCGACGAAGATAGGGCGGAAAATATCCGCCGTGTTGGTGAAATGGCGGGGCTGATGGCCGATGCTGGGCTGATTACGCTGGTATCGTTCATTTCGCCGTTCCGCTCTGAACGGGATCGCGTGCGTTCACGGCTGCCGGAAGGTGAGTTCATCGAAATCTTTGTCGACACACCGATTGAGGAATGCATGGCGCGTGATCCGAAGGGGCTTTATGCGCAGGCACTGCGAGGCGAGATCAAAGCCTTTACGGGTATCGATTCTCCTTATGAAACACCGCTTTCACCCGAGTTACATCTCAACACCGCAGGTCGTGACATTGACGAACTCGTCGCAGAGGTGGAAAAGTATCTGGCCGAACGTGGTGTTATCGGCAGCTATGGCAGCGATTCCTGGTCGATTTGAGAAAATGAAGATATCCGCCTCTCCAAAAGCTGATCTTGACGGCCAGGCACTTCTTGCCGTTTTGCAAGAGGCGACGCTTGAGGCCGGGCGCGTGATCATGAAGCATTATACCGACGGATGTGCGGTGAGTGCCAAGAAGGATCAGTCCCCGGTCACTGAGGCGGATCATGCGGCTGAAGCCATTATTCTCTCCGCGCTCGCTTCTGTTGCCTCCAATATTCCGGTGGTGGCAGAAGAAGAGGCGGCTGCAGGGCGCTTGCCTGCGCATCTGGGACGAAAATTCCTGCTGATCGATCCACTGGATGGAACGAGGGAGTTTCTACTGCGCAATGGCGACTTCACAGTGAATATCGCGCTTATAGAAGACGGTGCACCTGTGGCTGGTCTGGTCTATGCGCCGGTGCGCAATCTTCTCTATGTGGGAAGCCCTGATGGTGCTGTTGAAATTGTAACGAGTTTTGACCATATCGCCAAAAGCCAACGATCGATTAAGGCGCGCATCGCTCCTGCGAAGCGCGTCGTGGTGTGCAGCCGGTCTCATATTACAACGGAGACAGAGCAGTTTCTGAAGGCCAACCAGATCGGCGATAGTGTTTCCGTAGGGTCTTCGCTCAAATTTTGCATGATTGCGCGCGGTGAAGCCGATTTATATCCCCGCTTTGGCCCGACAATGGAGTGGGATACGGCGGCTGGTGACGCAGTACTTCGCGCGGCTGGCGGAATGACGACCACATTTGATGCGCTTCCACTGACTTACGGTCAACGGTCCGATGGCACGGTGCAAAGCTTCGCCAATCCCGATTTTGTCGCTTATGGCGCAGGGACAGCCCCTGTTTTTGCTTAAACTAAAGCATTTCCAGCAAAAGTGGGAACCGGTTTTGCGTTCGGAAATGCGTAAAGACAAATAGTTACAGCGGTTTCAACGATTCAATATTAACTGGAACCGCTGTAAGCGGCATCAAAGCCCCTCTGTGCAACTGATAAGTCGGCTAATCGGGCATGTCTTCAAAAGACTGGAAAAAAAGCGCATACGCCCCTTGCGACTTGAAAACGGCAGCGCTATAAGCCGCTTCACGGTCGGGCTTAAGAGTCACGATTATATGGACACGGAGCGTAGCGCAGCCTGGTAGCGCATCTGGTTTGGGACCAGAGGGTCGGAGGTTCGAATCCTCTCGCTCCGACCATTTTCTTCTTAATTAATATTCCAAAAAATATTTATGCGAAACCGGTGAAACTACTTCGTTTTGCCAAATACGGACATTCGCATGAACTCGCCGTCATATTCGGCAATTTCGACCAGTCTTTGCCTGTCGAGAATTTCAACCTTATACGATCTGAACATCACGAGCCCTTCTTCGCGCAACTCACGCATCATGCGATTGAGATGAATGGGGGTCAGGCCCAGGGCGTCCGCGAGCTGATACTGTGTGAGTGGACAATAAAATGAGTCTGGCTCACCCATTCCGCAGGATTTAACGCGATCTGAAAGCTCCAGCAAAAGATGCGCCGTGCGGACAAATGCGCTTCGGCAGCCAACATTCGTCAGGTGTTCAATGAGCATCGAACGCTGCCGCGAAAGAAGCTCAATGAAAATCATGCTCAGTCTGGGAATCTGCCAGATTGTTTTTTCCAGCGATGACAGCGGTATTTCATAAACCGACATCGGTGTGATCGTCTTGATCGTATTGTAGCTGTAACCGTCTGCGGTTCTCAGCCCGACAAAGTCACATCGCATGGGAAAGTCGATGATTTGGCGTTCGCCACTCGAAAGATCGCGATAAACGCATCCCCAGCCTGAACGCACCAGATGAATACTTCTTATACGAGCGCCCTGATCAATGATGACGGCATCAGCAGGATAACTGCTCTCGGAAATGACGAGAGACTGCAAAGCTTGTTTTTCTTGCGTGTTTAATTTGGCCAGAATTGGAGGAGACTCCAATAAGCTAACCAAGCCGTCGATCAGTAGGGCGGTGGTGTTCAGGTTACCACTATGCATTTGCTGCCTATGCCCAACGAAAGTTATAGAATTTATAACTTTCTGTTCCCGAAGTCGTTCTAATGGTGACTACATTTTTTTATAAAGCGCTAACATAAGTTAATGACACGTTTATTTGACGATAGCAATATTTAGACCAGTCTTCACCGGGGTTGGCAATAAAAATCCTAATAAACTAGCGCAGTTTTTAGCATGACTAGTGTTTTGCGTCGAATGCAAACCTGAGTAACAGGGGAAACTAAGCAATGTTGGAAGTTAGAGAACAGTACTTATGGGCGACACCTGATGGCAGCGGCGATGGAGTTTCTATTGCTATAGGTGAGCGAACAAAAGACAGAGGATATTCGGCCGGTTTGCCTGTGCAGAGTGAGCCACATTTAATGCTCGTCTGTAAAAGCAATCTGGAGCGGGAGTGCCTCTTCAACGGACTAATGATGAACGGACTTAAACTGCCCGTCGTTAGCTATGCATCTATCGATAAGAACATGGCGTTGAATGGTGCAATCGTTATCCTCATGCATATCGGCTCAAAACGTCTCGCCGATCCGTTTTTTTCCGATGAGGTGGAGGCTGCGGTAAAGGCATGGCATCCGATACCGCTCGTACTCCTTGCCGAACGTGAGGAGTGGTCGCAGGTTTTGCGTGCGATGGAGATTGGAGCGCGCGGCTACATTCCGACATCGGTCGATATCAAGATTTGCGTGGAGGCCATTCATCTTGCCTTGGCGGGTGGGATGTATGTGCCAGCTTCGATGCTGATGAAACCGCCGCCGGAGGACTTGAGCGATGATGTATTGGGCGAGTTATTGACGGTACGCGAGATTGAAGTCGTTCATGCAATCCGAGTGGGTAAGTCCAACAAGATCATTGCGTTTGAACTTGGTATGAGTGAAGGCACAGTAAAGGCGCATGTTCATAACATTATGAGAAAGATCGGTGCCGCCAACCGCACCGAAGTCGCTTGCAAGCTGCACAAAATGTACGGCAATAAATTCAGCGAGGAATGAAATTATCCGCATGCATACTGATACACTCTGGAAAATTTGAAGCGTCGGACTGAAAACTCAGCCGGCGCTTCTTAGTTTTTGATGCATCTATACGGTATTCGGAAAAGATGCTCGTTAAAACAAACAGTGAGAGCGAAACGCGCTCTGAGTAAAAGGGTAGGGGCAGATTTGCACCTGCCCCTACAGAATGAGAGTGGGTATCCTTTGAGGGGACTCTCATTCTTTTCTGAGCGAGAGTAAACGCGATGACCTCCCGCTGCAGTCTTTCGGTTAGGTTGATTTCAAGCTCCGTTTGAATCCTCTGCGAAAACCTGCTGCGCACGTAACAGCCCTAACTCCAATCAGCGACGAAGGCTGATGCTGCCAGATGATCCTCCGGATGTCGTGCCAAAGGCAGAACCTGCGGAACTGCCACCGAGAAACCCGGTTCCGGATTGGGCCGTAGCTGCCGACTGGCCGCCTGAGCCGGATGTAAAGTAGCCCGAACCAATGCCGCCGCTGCCGCCGTAATGACCCATTTTGCTACCCATGCCACCGCCTATGCCAAGGACCGTGCCTTTGCCTTCTGCCCAGCCAGTGGTTGCGGCCTGGCCAGCAGCGGTGGAACCTGCGCCGAATGCAAAGCCGCCCGTCACTGCCGAGCCTGCGCCGCTGGCACCACCAAAGCTGCCATTCCAGTTTACGGTTTGCGCGGCTGCAGGCAGAGCGCCAGCCGCAAGAAGTGCGATAGAAGCAATAATGATTTTCTTCACGATGAAACTCCTCCTGTTTTTGACCGACATGTGTCCAAAGCGAATAGCCGAGGGGTGTCGGAGTTAGACCACTAGAGCGAGCATCGGCCCAAAAAATTGATTTTGAGCCGATGCTCTGAGCCGCCGCCCCGGCTTTACATGAGCGGTCCGGGGCAGTGCCATGCCCGGCTGTTGCTCGATGTATTACGCAGAACACATCCCTTGGCGCGCAACTGGTCTGAACTCAGGCCAAGGGCTTTTGCAGAATAAGTACGCTTACGGCCAGTTGCTTGTGGTGGTGGCGTAGTACCAGTTGCACTTGCAGGAATTGACGCTGGCTCTTCGTTAGAGACAGATGCCAAAAGTGGTGCCTGCCTTACTTGACGCGGCGCGGATGCGGAGCGAGCTCCCTGTGAAGGGCAGAACACACCTGTCGCATTGAGGGATGCTCTGACTTCCTTGTTGAGGCAAATCAGATCAAGTGCCGCCCCGTTTTGCCCCATGCCCAGAAGTGCTGCCGCATAGGCGCGCCGATTACATTCACGCATTTCATATGTACTGCCGATGCCGAGGCCCCAGCCTGTAGCTCCGACGCCGACGCTCGCCGAACCTGCACAAGAATGCACGCCCGCTGCCACAAGTCCCGGTGCAAAGGCCGGAACGGTGGTTTTGATTTTGTCTGGCGAGTTGTTGCCTCCGCCAACAGCGATAGCTGTGGCGCCGGCCTGAGCCGACGAGTTTGTGTTATTATCTACATTCACGGTTTGAGCGAACGCACTTCCTCCGAAGAGAAGAAGTGTGCCAGACAAGCAAAGGATACCCAGTTTAGACATAGCTAACCCCTTCCACTTTTTACTTTGTATTTTTATGCTTTTATTATGATAGAGGCGCCAATATCATTTATTTTGTTATTTCCATTTTACGCACGAAAAGGATTATTTCGATATTATGAAAATTCGTAGGCTTGTGAATATAAATGTTGTGTTATTTTTTACCTACAACGTGTAAGTGGTTTATTATTATTAATCTTTATTGCTATCGTTCGGATATTTTCAGATCGCCAATTATGACGTTAGTTTTGCTTCTAAACGAAAGTTTATAGCTAGCGATTGCGATTGCAGGACTATGTTGAGAAGGGAACGCGCAAAAAGCTGGTTGCCTTCAAATGAGAAGCGAGAATTTCTGCCTCGTGAGGTCGCTTTCCGGCTGATGTGTCATCAAGCGGTTGCTTTCTCTTGCAAAACAGCGAAATTACGAACTCAAAGCATGTCGCGGAAAAGTGGGAACCGGTTTTCCGATAACGGCATGCGTGAAAATAAAGAGACAGAGCGAGCGCGTTGGCTATGATCAAAAGCGACTCGCTCTAGTTAGAACAATTCCATCGCCGGGCACAAAATGCAGCTTACTCCTCGCCACAATGCAATTCTGGATATCGCTCGCCGACAAGGGCAGGTGCTGGTCGATGATCTGGCAGCCGCGTTCGATGTGACACCACAAACTGTGCGCAAGGATCTCAATGATCTCTGCAAGGCGCGTTTGCTGCGGCGCATTCATGGCGGCGCACTCTACCCATCCGGGGTTGAGAACATGGAATATGAGGCGCGCCGCCGTATCGCAGCGCATGAGAAGGAGCTGATCGGGCGGGCGGCTGCTGAAATGATCCCCGATGGCGCATCGCTTTTTATCAATATTGGCACGACGACCGAGGCTGTCAGTCACGCGCTCATAGACCACAATCACCTGATGGTCATCACCAACAATATCAATGTCGCCAACACGCTGCGTGTCTATCCCGAAATAGAGGTCGTTATTGCTGGCGGTGTCGTTCGTGCCTCCGACGGTGGTATTGTGGGTGAAGCGGCGGTTGATTTCATCCGTCAGTTCAAGGTCGATTATGCGATCATTGGTGCCTCAGCGATGGATGAAGATGGTGCTCTGCTCGATTTCGATTTCCGCGAAGTGAAAGTCGCTCAGGCTATCATCGCCAATGCACGCCACGTGATTCTTGTGACCGACTCAACAAAGCTCGAACGAACAGCGCCAGTACGACTTGGTCATATATCGCAGGTCCATACCTTCATCACTGACCGTTGTCCGTCACAGCAATTGCGCGATTTGTGCCGCGAAAACGAGGTCGAACTCATCGAAACCGCCGAGCAAGCCTCTGCTGAGGAGAAAGAATCGTAGTTTCGTTTCATTTTCGTTTTGCTTTCGTATGAAATGAATTATATTCGCTTTGGTGGTTGGAGAAGGTCTTCAGGGTTCGCCATGGCGCAGAATAAAATATTCGATAAAATATTCGACATTTTCGTAATCGGTGGCGGCATCAACGGATGCGGCATTGCAAGAGACGCCGTGGGGCGTGGCTTCTCTGTTGGTCTTGCCGAGATGAACGATCTGGCAAGTGGCACCTCGTCGCGCGCCACCAAGCTCATTCATGGTGGTTTGCGCTATCTGGAGCATTACGAGTTCCGTCTGGTGCGCGAAGCGCTGATGGAGCGGGAAGTGCTGTGGGCCAATGCGCCGCATCTCATCCACCCGATGCGCTTTGTGCTGCCTTTTCACAAGGGCGGCGTGCGTCCGGCCTGGCTTTTGCGCCTTGGTCTGTTTCTGTACGATCATCTGGGTGGTCGCAAGAAGCTGCCTGCGACGCGCACACTCGACATGCGAACCGACCCTTCTAGCGCACCATTGAAGCCACTTTTCACCAAGGCTTTCGAATATTCGGATTGCTGGGTGGATGATGCTCGTTTCACCGCCCTGACTGCGCGTGACGCCGCCGATCGTGGAGCGATGATCCTCACACGGACCAAGGTCGTATCCGCGCGCCGTGACCATGAAGCATGGACTGTGACGCTGGAAAATATCGACACTGGCGGGCGCGAAGAGGTTCGTGCGCGTCTGCTGGTCAATGCCGCCGGCCCATGGGCCGATAAAGTATTGCAGGGCGTTGAGGGCGATCGGCAACTGCACAATGTGCGTCTGGTTCAGGGTAGCCATATCGTGGTGCGCAAAAAGTTCTCCGATCCGCGTTCCTATTTCTTCCAGAACAATGACGGACGTATCATCTTTGCCATTCCCTACGAGGACGATTTTACGCTGATCGGCACCACTGATCAGGACTATAAGGGCGACCCGGCCAAAGTTGCGATCAGTGACAGGGAAACCGATTATCTCTGCGCTTGTGCCAGTGAATATTTCAAGGAGCCAGTGCGCCTTGAGGATATTGTCTGGACCTATTCCGGTGTGCGCCCGCTTTATGATGACGGCGCAAGCAAGGCGCAGGAAGCAACCCGCGATTATGTGTTGAAAGAAGATGCCCCTCAGGATGCCGCTCCGCTGATCAACGTGTTTGGTGGCAAGCTGACCACGGCTCGCAGGCTAGCCGAGCATATGCTTGAGAAGATCGAGCATCGTTTAGGCAAAAAAGGTGCATCATGGACCCATGCAGCACCTCTGCCGGGTGGCGATTTTGAGGCAACGTCCTTTGATCGTGAGCTTGAAAAGCTGAAAGCGGCCTATCCGTTTCTTTCGTCCACTCATGCGCGTCGTTTGTTCAGGCTCTATGGAACGCGAGCACACGTACTGCTTGGCAAGGCGAGTTCGCTGGCTGATCTCGGGCGGCATTTTGGTGCCGATCTCTACGAAGCAGAAGTGCGCTATCTCGTTGAGAATGAGTGGGCGCATACGGCACAAGACATTTTATGGCGGCGCACAAAACTTGGCCTGCGAATGAACGCGATAGAGGTTTCTGCTCTTGAGGCTTTCGTTCAACCAGTGAAAGCTGCTTAATCCCTGACTTGCAACGCTTGATATAAAAAGTCATTATCTTCCGGCAGGCGGTTTCCAGCCTTTCTGGGAGGAAAACATGGGTGCACCGCAAGACAGAATTCATGCTGACCGCATCCAGTCCGCTATCGATACGGGTGGTGCGGCCCGCTCGGCTCTCGTCGCGTCATGGCGGCGATCAGCACAGTTGCATGGACTGGACCCGGCGGAGCTTGGTGCCGTCCAGACGCTTTCTGACGGCGAATTTCGCAATGTGCGTGAGCGTATGGAACGTGTCGTCAATATAGCCCAAGCGAGCATGGATCGCCTTTATATGGCGGTCGGCGGTGTTGGTTGCTGTGTGCTTCTCGCTGACAGTGACGGCGTGCCGGTTGAGCGACGGGGTGCTGCAGGCGATGATGATACATTCTACGAGTGGGGTCTGTGGACCGGTGCCGTGTGGAGCGAAGCTGTCGAAGGCACCAACGGGATTGGAACCTGCATCGCCGAACAACGTGCGCTGACCATCCATCGCGATCAACATTTTCACACTCGAAACATAGGCCTTTCCTGCACGGTTGCGCCGATCCACGACCATCAGGGTCGGCTGATGGCAGCGCTTGATGTCTCATCATGCCGCAGCGATCTGACTGAGGCCTTTGTTCAACTGATTTCCGTCGCGGTTATTGATGCGGCTCGCCGGATAGAGGCTGAAAACTTCCGTCAGGCTTTTCCTCAGGCACGCATAATGCTGGCTCCAAGTGCTGATCGTACCGGTGGGGCGCTGATCGCAGTCGACAAGGATGATCTGGTGATTGGTGCGACAAGGGCTGCAAGGCTTTCTCTCGGTCTTACCGATGAAACCCTTTCGGCAGCCCTTCCGGCTGCTGACATTTTGGGTTGGAATGCGGATCCGCGAGAGGATATGGCGGAGTCTGAAAGAAGCGTTATCCTGCGGGCCATTGCGCGTTCAGATGGCAATGTTTCCTCCGCTGCCAAGCTTCTTGGTATCAGCCGTGCCACGCTTCACCGTAAGCTCAATCGCCTGAAAATCATTCGTCCGAACTAGAATCTTCATTCGGTTTTCCAATGTGTCTCATTATTGAGACACATTGATCCTGCATAGTCATCGGTGTGGATGACTCCTCCCAAGAGCCGCGCCATCTTGAATTAAGAAACGCCGTAGGAGCGGCGTTGTCTTTGGGAGGAATGTCATGAACAAGGTAGAATTTCATCGCTCCGTAAAGCCGGAGTTTGCCAAACGCTATGGCAATTTCATTGGCGGCAAATGGGTTGAACCCAAGTCTGGCCGCTATTTCGAAAACACATCCCCAGTCAATGGCCAGGTTCTGTGCGAAGTTGCACGTTCTGATGCGGCCGATGTTGATGCGGCTCTTGATGCGGCACACGCAGCCAAGGATGCATGGGGCAGAACCAGCCCTGCTGAGCGTGCCGTTATCCTTAACAAGATCGCAGACCGCATCGAGGCAAATCTGCCGAAACTCGCAGCCGCTGAAACATGGGACAACGGCAAGCCGATCCGCGAAACCACAAATGCGGATCTGCCACTTGCTATTGATCACTTCCGTTATTTTGCCGGTGCAATCCGTGCGCAGGAAGGCGGAATTTCGGAAATCGACCACGACACGGTCGCTTACCATTTCCACGAGCCGCTCGGTGTCGTCGGCCAGATTATTCCGTGGAACTTCCCAATTCTTATGGCTGTGTGGAAGCTGGCGCCAGCACTTGCTGCCGGTAACTGCGTGGTGCTGAAGCCAGCAGAACAGACACCTGCATCCATCCTCGTGCTGATGGAGATCATTGGTGATCTTCTGCCTGCGGGCGTGCTCAACGTAGTCAATGGTTTCGGTCTGGAAGCTGGCAAGCCACTGGCATCGAGCCCGCGCATAGCCAAGATCGCCTTTACCGGTGAAACGACGACCGGTCGTCTCATCATGCAATATGCCAGCCAGAATCTTATCCCGGTTACGCTGGAACTGGGCGGCAAGTCGCCAAACATCTTCTTCTCCGACGTCACTGCGGAAGATGACGATTTCTTCGACAAGGCTATCGAAGGCTTTGTCATGTTCGCGCTTAATCAGGGCGAAGTCTGCACCTGTCCAAGCCGTGCGCTGATTCATGAAAAAATCTATGACAAGTTCATGGAACGCGCTTTGAAGCGTGTCGAGGCAATCGTTCAGGGTGATCCTCTTGATCCGGCAACCATGATTGGTGCGCAGGCATCTAGCGAACAGCTGGAAAAAATCCTGAGCTATATCGATATCGGCAAGCAGGAAGGCGCAGAAGTGCTGACCGGCGGTGGACGCAATGAGCTCGCCGGTGATCTGGCAGGCGGCTATTACGTCAAGCCGACCGTCTTCAAAGGCACCAACAAGATGCGGATTTTCCAGGAGGAAATCTTCGGTCCTGTTGTTTCGGTCACGACCTTTAAGGACGATGCCGAAGCGCTCGCGATTGCCAATGACACACTTTATGGTCTTGGCGCAGGTGTATGGACGCGTGACGGTACGCGCGCTTATCGATTTGGTCGTGCCATTCAGGCAGGCCGCGTCTGGACGAATTGCTACCACGCCTATCCGGCCCATGCGGCGTTCGGTGGCTATAAGCAGTCGGGTATCGGTCGTGAAAACCACCTCAAGATGCTCGACCATTACCAGCAGACCAAAAACATGCTGGTGAGCTACAGCCCGAAGAAGCTCGGCTTCTTCTAAAAAGTAAAGGCGATTCGTGGCTTTCACGCCTCGAGCCGCCGCCTATCCTTGCAGTTTCATCGGTACAGTACGGCCTCACTTGCACTATCGATCTGAGGCCGTTCCCCCCTGTTTCCTCCCAGGAAAGTGGCGGGTCGGTGCGGTTTATACCCTTGCCGGCCCGCCTAAAAACAGAAGGAACTTCCAATGGCAAAGACAATGAAAGCGGCCGTGGTCCGCGAATTCGGTAAACCACTGACAATTGACGAAGTCCCGATTCCCCAGCCGGGAGATGGCCAGATTCAGGTGGCAATTCAGGCGTCTGGCGTCTGTCATACCGATCTTCATGCCGCTGAGGGCGATTGGCCCGTAAAGCCTAACCCTCCATTTATCCCCGGTCACGAAGGCGTTGGTTTTGTCTCGGCTGTCGGTAAAGGCGTCAAGCATGTCAAGGAAGGTGACCGCGTCGGCATTCCTTGGCTCTATACGGCCTGCGGCCATTGCGTGCATTGCCTGGGTGGCTGGGAAACGCTTTGCGAAGAGCAGCAGAATACCGGCTATTCCGTCAATGGCGGCTTCGCTGATTATGTCGTTGCTGATCCCAATTTCGTTGGACACCTGCCCAAGAACATCGAGTTCAACGAGATCGCGCCTATCCTTTGCGCAGGCGTAACAGTCTATAAAGGCCTCAAGGTCACGGACACCAAGCCCGGTGATTGGGTGGTGATTTCCGGCATTGGCGGTCTTGGCCATATGGCGGTGCAATATGCCAAAGCGATGGGGCTGAATGTTGCTGCCGTCGATATCGACGACAAGAAGCTGGATCTCGCCCGCAGGCTTGGTGCGACTGTGACGGTCAATGCCAAGACGCACAATGATCCGGCAGCCTATATCAAGAAAGAAACCGATGGCGGCGCACAGGGCGTGCTTGTCACAGCCGTTTCGCCGAAGGCTTTTGAACAGGCAATCGGCATGGCTGCGCGTGGCGGCACAATTGCGCTCAACGGACTGCCAGCTGGTGAATTCCCACTGTCGATTTTCAACATGGTGTTGAACGGTGTTACCGTGCGCGGCTCTATCGTCGGCACGCGCCTTGATCTGCAGGAATCGCTTGATTTTGCCGCCGATGGCAAGGTTAAGGCGACCATCCGCACCGACAAGATCGACAATATTAATGCGATTTTTGATGAAATGCGCGCGGGCCAGATTGAAGGCCGGGTTGTAATGGACCTGACGCAGTAATCAGGGCATATTTGTAAATAAAGCCGCCGTAGTAATGCGGCGGCTTTCTTCATGGGAGGAGGAAGCATGGCGCAAGTTGCACAAAATCAGCAGGTTACTGCGACCGAGGCGGCGCTCGAGCTGATAAATGAATTGCAGGCAGAATACGGGCCGATCATGTTTCATCAGTCGGGCGGTTGCTGTGATGGCTCCTCGCCGATGTGCTATCCGCAAGGCGATTTACTGTTGTCTGATGCAGATGTGAAGCTTGGCGAGATCGGTGGTGCACCATTTTACATCAGCGGCTCGCAATACGAAGCCTGGAAGCATACCGAACTCATCATTGATGTCGTGCCGGGGCGAGGTGGTATGTTCTCGCTCGACAATGGCCGTGAAAAGCGTTTTCTCACCCGCTCCAAGATATGCACGATTTGAAACATGTCTCCCAAAAGTGGGCAACGGTTTTGGGGATAAAGACAGGCGTAAAAACAATAGTTAAAGCGCATCGCGCTTTAGCGCTTTGCGTTGATAGGCAAAGCAGCTACTTAAACTATTGGGAATACCGGGGAGAGAGTACATATCGGCCATGGCCGCATCCAATAAAAGAGCGACAATCCATGATGTGGCGCGTCTCGCTGGCGTGTCTATCAAGACAGTATCAAGGGTTTACAATGATGAACCCAATGTGCGCGACCCGATCCGGGAGCGTGTGAGAGAAGCGGGTGCCGAGCTGCGCTATCGCCCGAATGCGGCAGCGCGCAATCTGGTTGAAAGACGCTCGCATCTCATTGGGCTTTTCTTTGAAAATCCAAGCCACAGTTATGTCACAGAATTGCAGAACGGCGCGCTGGATCGTCTGCGTGGCACCCGCTACCGGCTGCTGATATTTCCGGTCGAAAATCGTGCCGATATTCGCGGTTCGTTGATTGAAACGGCGCATGCTTCCGGGCTTGATGGCATAATCGTCACGCCACCCATGTCTGATGATCCAGAGATTTTGCAGGAATTGATTGCTTCCGCCATGCCATTTTCACGGGTGGCGGGTGATTTTAATGTGCATCCGACTGACAGCGTGGCAATCGATGACGCCGCCGCCACCTTTGACCTGATGGATTATCTTCTCAAGCAAGGCCATACGAGGATTGCCATCATTATTGGTGATCTGACGCATCGTTCTGCGCAGTTGCGCCTTGAGGGCTATCGCCGGATGCTTGATGAGGCAGGCATCGAGCACAATCCCGATTATGAAGTTGGCGGTGGGTTCAGTTTTGACAGCGGGTTGACGGCTGGCAGAAAACTGATGGAGCTGCAAAAAAGGCCAACGGCTATTTTCGCTTCCAATGATGATATGGCGGCAGCCGTTCTGCAGATTGCCTATGATTATAAGCTGGACGTGCCCGGTGATCTGACCATTGTGGGCTTCGATGACAGCGCTATCGCAAGTATGGTTTCGCCACAGATTACCACCATTCGTCAGCCCATACGCGAGATGACCCGTGATGCTGTGGATATGCTTTTACAGCAGATCGAAAGCGGCGACGCATCGCCATCGCGCCATGTCGAATACAAGCTGATCATCCGTCAGTCTTCCGGCAAAGCGGCGGAGTAAAGCATGTCTCCCAAAAGTGGGAACCGGCTTTTGTGTCGAGACATGCGGAAAAACAAAAGATTAAAGCGGGGCCGGTAATCCCGGCCCCTTTCGTTTTTAAGATGGAAGAACATCTTCCAGTCCCTTGGTCAGTTCCAGAGCTTGTCGTTCAAACATGCGGCGATAAATGCCACCCGGCTTACGGATAAGTGCATCGTGATCGCCTTCTTCGAGGATCTCGCCTTTGTCGAAGACCAGCAACCGATCAAGCGCACGAACCGTCGAAAGCCGGTGTGCAATGACAAGCGTCGTACGACCGATCATCAGCCGCTCCATGGCCTGCTGGATCAGCAACTCCGATTCTGAGTCAAGGCTCGACGTTGCCTCATCCAGAATAAGGATCGGTGCATCTGCCAGAAACGCACGGGCAATTGCCACACGCTGACGTTCGCCACCAGAAAGCTTCACGCCACGCTCGCCAACAAGCGTCGCATAGCCCTTTGGTAGACGCATGATGAAATCATGCGCACTGGCAAGCATTGCTGCGTGCTCGATCTCGGCCTGTGTTGCGCCGGGACGGGCATAAGCAATGTTTTCGGCCAGCGTCCGGTGAAACAGAATTGGCTCCTGTTGCACGATGGCAATCTGTGAACGCAGCGAAGCCTGTGTGACTTCCGCAATGTTCTGACCATCAATCTTAATGGCACCGCCACTGACATCGTAAAGACGCTGGATGAGCTTTACGAATGTCGTCTTGCCCGAACCCGAATGACCGACCAGCCCCACACGCTCACCAGCATCAATCTTGACCGAGAAGTCGCGATAAAGCGCTGCTGCGTGGTTGCCGTAATGGAAGGTGACGTTATCGAATGTGATCTCGCCATTTCCAATCTTGATTGCAGACGCACCCGGCCTGTCGGCAATGCCATAAGGCTCGGCTTCAATCTGAACCAGTTCTTCCATGTCATTGACCGAACGCTGCAGGTTGCGGATATGCATACCAACGTCGCGCAGATAGCCCTGCAACATGAAGAAAGCGGTCAGAACGAAGGTGATGTCACCCGCCGTTGCTTTACCCTGGCTCCACAGGTAAAGCGCAAAGGCAATGACCACACCGCGCATAATCAGCAGATTTGCGCCCTGAATGAAGCCGTTCAGTGTGCCAATCAGCCAGGTGCGGCGTGTCCGGCCGCGCCACTTGGTGACAACCTTTGCAAGACGCGCATCTTCACGACCTTCAGCACCGAAAGCCTTAACGACTGCATTGCACGAAATGGCATCGGCCAAAGCGCCGCCCATGCGTGTGTCCCAGCTGTTAGCGAGCGTTGCTGCAGGTGCAACAAAGCCCAGCGAAATCACGATCGTGCACACGATGAAAAGCACCGAGCCGATAGCAACCAGCAAGCCCATCATCGGCCAGTACCACGAAAGCAAAGCAACCGAACCGAGCAACATCAGTATTGACGGCAGCAGTGCGACGATCAGCGTGTCGTTGAGCAGGTCAAGCGCCCACATGGCGCGCGAAACCTTGCGCACCGTTGATCCCGCAAAAGCATTGGCGTGCCAATCGGTTGAAAACCGTTGCAGCCTGCGGAACGAGCTTGCTGCCATGTCACTCATGATCTTCAGTGTGAAGTCTGTGATGACATAGAAGGTCAGCTGGCGTGTTATGAGCGCTACTGCGCCCAGCACAAGCAGGACGATCAGGGCCTCGATTGCGGCGTTCCACGCATTGTCGCCGCTAAGCGAAAGCGCATCGACCAGTCGCCCTGAATAGAGCGGAGTCAAAACATCTGCGGCTGTTGCAAGCAGCATGCCGATAATCATCAGCGACAGCCGCACGGGCTGACTTCGCCAGTGGCTGAAAGTGTAGCCAAGGACATTGCGGAACGCAGGTCCCCGGAAATCTATACGAAACCGAGTCATATGAATAATACCAGCCCGCAAAACGGCGGATTCTGGTTCCTTTAAAAGCATTTCCAGCAAAAGTGCGAAGCGGTTTTGCGTCGGACAAAGCGTGAAACGAAGATAAAACAAGCAGCCGGAAGGGCTGCGGCAAATTGGGAAGTTTTTAGGAATATGCCCTTTTAGGGAGGGCGGTCAGGCCTTAGCCTGCAGCACGGGCCAAAGACTTAAAGCTTGGAAGCGCCCGCGTTAACACCGGGCACCGACGGAAATGGATAGACACGCATCTCATACCTCTTGCCAGTGTTTCAGATGTCTGCACAATAAATGAGCAAATGTTTTTGCCAAGTGGCAAAATGCGGAATTTTGCTTTCAATCTATTGAGTGTGGCAAAAATGTCAGACCAGAATGTCTCCCAAAAGTTGGAACGGTTTTGAGGCTAAGACATGCGTAGAGCAAAGACTTACAGCGGTTCCAGTTAATATTGAATCATTGAAGCTGCTGTAACTATTTGTTTTTACGCATTTCCAAACGCAAAAGCGGGAACCGCTTTTGCGTTTGGAAATGCTTTAAAGCACATCGCGCTTTATACCTTTCGTGGCCAAGCCGCGAGCTTGCGCGAGAAATGCGAAATGGTTGCATGCAGTAGCATTGTGAAGGCTGCCAGCACAAACAGGCTGGCGAACATGAGATCGACCTTGGCGCGCCCATTGGCAAGTAACATAAGATAGCCAAGACCTTTCGATGCGCCGACCCATTCGCCCACAACGGCACCGATTGGCGCATAGACTGCCGCCAAGCTCAAGCCTGAAGCAAGCGAAGGGAAGGCCGCGGGTATGCGAACGCGAAACAGAATATGCATCCGTTTGGCGCCGAGATTTTCCGCCGCGTTGATAAGGGTTTGATCGGCGCGCTGCATTCCATCCAAAAAGGTGGAAACGACCGGGAAAAAGATCATTAGAATGGTGACGGCAATTTTGGATGCCGGGCCGTATCCGAGCCAGAGGGTGAGGATCGGGGCAAGTGCAAATATAGGGATGGCCTGACTGAACACCATCACGGGCATGACAAGCCGTTGAGCAAGCGGCGACATCATCAGGCCAATTGCGGTCAGCACACCAATGGCACAGCCAAGAAAAAGCCCACCCAGTACTTCGCCAAATGTCACGATGGCATTATCCGCGATCAGCTGCGCATTGGTGAGGAGGGAGAGAACCACATCAAGTGGACCGGGCAAAATGAAGCGTGGCATTTGCCAGATGCTCACCACTGCCTGCCACAATCCGAGCACTGCAAACGCCGACAGAAACCCGTCGGCGATGCGTTTTTTACGGGAGCGAGAAACCACGCTCGTCACTTTGCTTTTAGCCCCATACTCCAGAAATTCGCTTCAAGCCTGCTGGCGATTGCAAAAATCTGGCAGAGCTTTGGCCAGCGCGGACTGTTCTCGAAATCGGTGCCAATGCGATCTTTGGCGGCCTGATCAAAAAGCTTGCCGACCGTATGGCACATGTCCTGATAGTCAGCCCCGGCATAGGTGTCGATCCACTCCTGATAAGGTGTGCCAGCCTTTGCCGTTGCGGCAAGGTTGATCCCGATTTCACCATAACCATGTGCGCAAGGCACAAGGGCGGTCAGCAGGTCGAGAAAATCGCCCTGATAGCCGCAATCCAGCACATAGCGCGTATAGGCCAGATTTTCCGGCTCTTCGCGGGTGTTGTAAAGATCGTCTTCGCTGATGCCTTCGCGCGCGCAGATGCCGACATGCAGCGGCAGTTCCGTAACCGCCAGCCCGTGCATGATTTCCGCGCAAAGCCGCGTTTCCTGCAAGCTGCCTGCCTTCACGACACCAAGCGCAAAGGCACGGGCATAATGATGCAGATAGACATAATCCTGTCTGAGATAGTGCAGGAAAGCTGACTTGGGCAACGTGCCGTCGCCAAGCCCGCGTACAAATTCATGATCAATATAAGGCTTCCAGTCCTCAAGGGTTGCTGCCCGCAGACGGGTGAATAATTCTGACGAATAATGCGGCTGTGGCACGCTCATCATTTGCTCCCTTCAGCATTGATGTCGATGGCAAATTTCTCGACAGGCAGGATCGAAGACACGAGGCCGTTTTCCTTGAGGTAGGTTTCGTAGCGGCTCCAGCGTCCATAATCGAGGCTGGCAGGGGAGCGTGAGAAACGGGCGACGGTATCTTTCCAGGCGCGCTGGTTCAGCTCGTCTTTGAGTTCAGAACTGTAGGACGCAAACACCTCATAGCTCTGCTCCGGGTGATTGACGATGTATTGCGCTGCCTTTTCCGTGGCAGAGAGAAAGCGCGAAATCTTGTCTTTTTCGGCGGCATCAAGCTTGTTGGAGTTGGCGACATAAACCAGCTCGTCATAGACTGGCACACCTTCTTCCTCGACGAAGAAACACTTGCCCGCAACACCTTCAACCGCCATCTGGTTGAGTTCGACATTGCGATAAGCGCCCATCACCGCATCAACCTGCTTCGACATGAGCGATGGTGCGAGCGAGAAGTTCACATTGATGAGTTCAACATCTGAAAGCTGAATGTCGTGTTTTTTGAGAATTGTGCCGAGCACTGTCTCTTCAACACCCGCAACCGAGAAACCTATCTTCTTGCCCTTGAGATCGGCGATTGAATTGACCGAACCGTCATCGCGCACCATCAGGCAGTTGAGCGGGGAATCCACCAACGTGCCGACACGGATCAGCGGAATATCGGCATGCACATCGAGATGCACCTGCTGCTGATAGGAAATTGCGAGATCAGCCTGCCCGGCCGCAACCATTTTGGGTGGCACGGAAGCGTCCGCTGGTGCCACGATGTCTACATCAAGTCCTGCATCCTTGAAGTAACCGAGCTTGTCAGCCACGATGATAGGTCCATGGTCAGGGTTCACATACCAGTCCAGAATGAGCTTGAATTTATCGTTGGCGTGTGCCGGCTGAGGTGACATCAGGGCAAGCGAAGCCGTGGCGCTGAAAAGCGCAGCAAAAATCAGTTTTTTCAATGTTTCCTCCAGAAACTAAATTACATAAGCACGGGTAATTTCGATCCATTGCCGCACGTGGGCTTCCGGATCGGGATTGAGGGTGATGTCGGTGACGACTGAAACAATGTCGGCGCCCGCCTTAAAGACGCCGGGCGCGCGGTCGACATTCATGCCGCCAATGCCAACGAGTGGAATGTTACCGAGGGCTGTCTTCCATTCCCGCACGCGGTCCAGTCCCTGTTCGTGCCATTTCATCTTTTTGAGAATGGTCGGATAGACAGGACCGAGCGCGATATAGGCAGGCTCAAGCGCCATTGCGCGATCGAGTTCTGCTTCATCATGGCTGGAAATACCGAACTTTACGCCGCCCGCACGGATTGCATCGAGATCGGCGTCATCGAGATCTTCCTGACCGAGATGTATGAAATCGCAGCCTTGCTCTATCGCCAGCTTCCAGTAGTCGTTGACGATGAGCTGGCAATCATGTGCTTTGCAAATGTCACGTGCTGCACGGATTTCTGTGCGCAGTTCTGCATCATCCTTATCCTTGATACGCAACTGCACCAGCTTGATGCCAAGTGGCACCATGCGTTTGATCCAGTCTGCACTGTCAAAGATCGGGTAGAACGGATCGAGGGCCATTACAAAAATGCCTTTCCGATAAGGGGAGTGGAGGGGGCGGCCATATCGCGCGCGTCGATCGGATCGGCTTCATAGGCGAGGCGCCCGGCTTCAACGGCAAGTGCGAAAGCGCAGGCCATTGCGGTGGGGTCACCAGCCTTGGCGACGGCGGTGTTGATCAGCACCGCGTCATAACCAAGCTCCATTGCGTGCGCTGCATGTGAAGGCACGCCGATGCCTGCATCCACCACCAGCGGAACGTCGGGAAAATGCGCGCGCATGGTTCTGAGCGCATAAGGATTGTTCAACCCGCGCCCCGAACCGATGGGTGCGCCCCATGGCATGAGCACTTTGCAACCAGCTTCGAGCAGCTTTTCGGCCACCACCAGATCGTCATTCATGTAGGGAAAAACATCAAAGCCGTCATCGCAAAGGATGCGTGCTGCTTCCACCAGCCCGAAAGGGTCAGGCTGCAGCGTGTCATGATCGCCGATGACTTCGAGTTTGATCCAATTGGTGCCGAAGACTTCACGTGCCATCCTGGCCGTAGTGACCGCTTCGCGTGGCGTGTGACAGCCAGCCGTGTTGGGCAGGACAGACACGTCCATCTGCTTGATAAGTTTCCAGAAATCCTGACCTGCACGCATGTCACTGCTTTCGCGCCTGAGCGAAACAGTCACGATTTCCGTCTTTGATGAACGGACGCTGTCCGCTAGAATGGCCGGTGATGGGTAAAGTGCTGTGCCGAGCAACAGACGGCTTTCAAACGTTTTTCCATAAAACTCCAGCAACTTAACCTCCTTGCATCGGAGCGAGAACTTCGATGCGGTCGCCAGTAGAAATTGTAGTCGTTTCGCGCTCGTCACCCGCGATGAACTCACCATTGAGTGCCGTTGCCACCACAGCCTCGTCGAGTTCGATTTCTGTCAGCAAAGCTGCAAGAGTGGCCGCAGTCGTCTCTACGACCTCGCCATTGAGAACGATGGTCATGAAAGTTCCTCCAAAAGTTCAGGTCTTTCTTCGGGTTGCGTTGCTGCTGCAACGGCCATACGTGCGACCGCCGGTGACAGCAGAAAGCCGTGCCGGTACAACCCGTTGACATAAATGGTTTTGCCGCGCCTGCTTACACGCGGCAGGTTATCGGGGAAGGCCGGGCGGGCATCGACGCCGGTTTCGAGAATTTCCGCCTCGCCGAACGCAGGGTGCAAAGCATAAGCTGCGCTCAACATTTCCAGCGTCGAGCGCACGCTGATCCCACTGCGCTCATCGCTTTCGATCATGGTCGCGCCGATCATATGAACACCATCGCCGCGCGGTACGATGTAAAGCGGGATGCGTGGATGCAGGAGGCGCACAGGACGGGTGAGGTTGATGTCGCGTGAGCGGACCACCAGCATTTCGCCCTTCACACCACGAAGTTCGGTTAGCACGTCGCGGGCGGCAAGGCCACGCGCATCGACTATGATATCCGCGTCGAGAGATGTCTCTTGTGCATCCATTCCAAGATGAAAGACCACACCTTTTTTCTGCAGTCGGTCTGCCAGTTCGATCAGCGTCTTGCGTGGGTCAAGGTGTCCTTCCTGCGCGAAGAACAATCCCTGTCGGAAACGGCCTGCAAGATCGGGTTCCAGAGCATTGATGGGTGCTTGATCAATGATATCGAAAGCATCAGTTCGACGGGCAAAGCGGCGCAATTCGGTGGTATCCCGCAGATGCGAAAGCACGAGTGTTCCCTCGCGTTTGACGCCAGATACCTGGCGTTCCCACCAGCCAATGGCCTCCTGTCCGAGACGAACGACCGGCTCTTCAGCGCTTTCGCCTTCGCACCACGGTGCAAGCATTCCGCCAGCAAGCCACGAGCAACAATCACTGCCGATTTTCGGACTGCGTGCAATGATGGTAACTGCATGGCCTTGATCGGTAAATTCGGCGGCAGTGGCAAGGCCCGCCACGCCTGCGCCGATGATCGTAACCCGCATCATACCTGCTCCCTGATGTCTGTATTCCAGAGGGCATGAAAGTGATGCACAGGGCCATGTCCGTGACCGACCTTAAGCTTGTCTGCGTTCCGGATCGCGGCTTGCAGATAGGTGTGCGCCTCTCGAAGAGCGTGTTCAAGCGAGAGGCCTTTGCCAAGTCCTGCTGTAATCGCGGAGGACAACGTGCAGCCCGTTCCATGCGTGTTGGCGGTGTAAATGCGGGGTGCTTCAAGCCGAATTGTCGGCTGGTCACTGCGGATCAAAAGATCGGTGCAAATTGCCCCTTCCGCATGTCCGCCTTTCATCAAGACAGCCTTTGTACCAAGCTTGAGCAAGGCGCGACCTTGTTCCTCTGCCTCGTCGTCAGTCACTGCCGTTGGTGCGTCGAGAAGGCAGGCAGCTTCGGGCCTGTTGGGGGTCAAAAGGGCGGCAAGGGGGATCAGCTTTTCGCGCAGGATCGAAATAGCGTCTTCACTCAATAAACGATCACCTGATTTGGCGATCATCACCGGATCGAGCACGATAGGGCCGGAAAAATGCTCAAGGCCAAACGCGATTGCCTGAATAGTCTTAGGCACCGACACCATGCCGATTTTGACTGCGGCGACATTGAGATCGCTGAAAACCGCCTCGATCTGGCCAGCGACAATTTCCGGCGGCACATCATGCACAGCGGTTACGGCGCGGGTATTCTGCACTGTGATGGCGGCAATGACGCTTGCACCATAGACACCAAGTGCCGAGAAGGTTTTGAGATCAGCCTGAACGCCCGCGCCCCCACTGCTGTCAGAGCCAGCAATAGTCACGCATATGGGCACGGGCGCCGCACTGCTGCTTGATGTGGTTCGGGAGAAACTGTTTTTTGGGTCCATCATGTCGTCTCTCATTCCGAACGGAAAAATGAGACGTCATGAACCTGTTTGGAGCCTGAACTCCGATGAGGGAACTCCCTCGGCCGCGACGCGTCAAACTCCGTTCCCTACGCAGGTATTACCCGGATCAGGTTCAATGGGTTAACGCGATCAGCGTCTCTCAGCCTTTTGTGTCGCAATATCGGGCAGAAAAGCGCTAAGCACTTTTCTTGATATTGCTTCGAAGGCACCCCAACGAATTTTGTGCTTTAAGGCATAGGCCGGAACAGCAGGCCGGTCAAGAGACAGAGCAAAGCTCTCTGAATATCAAAATCAAAGGTGCTAATTTAGCGATTCCGATAATTTATATATAATTTGTTAAAATTATACGCAGTAAGCTATCCACGGGATTGTTTCGTCCTGCTACAGACAGTTTGGTCTGATTCTCCAGACACGAGAACAGAGAACATCCAGTCAGGATATGTCTGATGAGGGGACAATGATGAGGAAGCGGGAAGCCGGTCAGGCTCGCTCGGATGGTGCCATGGTGCGTACCTCCGAAGAAGATTTCCGCATTCTTTTTACAACCCATCCGACACCAATGTGGGTCTATGATCCTGACACGCTGCACTTCATTGTCATGAATGAAGCAGCCCATGGGCTCTATGGTTATTCCGTTGACGAAATACCCGGCATGACAGTGCTGGACATCCGCCCACAGACCGAACGCGACAGAATGTTTGCTGCCGTGCGCGACCGGAGCGATCTGGAACGTCCTGAGCGCTGGCAGCACCTGAACGCCAACGGTCAGACCATCGATGTTCTGACTTATGGGCGTCAGGTTATCTTTGACGGTAAGCAAGCCATTCTTGCAATTGTGCAGGATATTACCGAGCTGGAAGAGGCCAACCGGCAGGCAAATCATGCCCAGTCGCTTCTCGACAGTCTCGTCAATAACTTGCCGCTTGGCGTGTTCGTTAAGGACATGAAGGATCGGGGGCGTTACCTCCTCTACAATCAGGCAGCGTCCAGCATCAGCGGGCACGATATTGATCGGGTTATTGGTTCGATTGATGCAGAAATCTTTCCTGCGGAGGAAGCAAAGCTTCTGACCCAGCAGGACCGTCTGGCTATGCGCCGCGGCAGTGTTTTGACAGTCGAACGCGATATCCGTTGCGCCGATGGCAAGCCGCGCCGCATGCGTATTATCAAGCGCTCGATCCCTCCTATTGAGGGTGATCAGCCGCGTTATCTCATTGGTATGATAGAAGATACGACGGAGCGGCGACAGATTGAGGAACGTATGGCTCATGTCGCCATGCATGACAGTCTGACGGATTTACCAAACCGTGCCTATTTCTCGCAGCACATTACCGGGGTGTTGAAACAGAGAGAGTGCGCGCCTGCATTCGCGCTGTTTTATCTCGACATTGATCATTTCAAGAACATCAATGACAGCAGAGGTCATCAGATTGGTGATCTGCTTCTCCAGCAAGTCGCAGTTCGTCTTAAAAACATCATCAGTGATCAGTTCATCGCGCGGCTTGGTGGCGATGAATTCGCCATCATTTATCACTGCAATACGGTTGAACAGATCGCCATGTTCGCAGATCGCCTCCTTTCGGCATTCCAGGAGCCGTTCGATCTTGGTGACATCTCTGAATTTGTGACCTGTAGCATCGGCATTGCACAGGCTCCTATGCACGGTGACGATCCTGATGTGCTGATGCGCAATGTCGACCTTGCGCTTTATGCGGCCAAGGCAGATGGAAGGCGGACTTTCTGCTTTTATCAGCATTCCCTGCGCCTTGCCGTTGAGAAACGCCATGCCATGACGACCGACCTGCGTCTGGCTTTGGCTGCACAGCAGTTTGAGTTGCATTATCAGCCGATCTTCAATTTGGAATCCGGGCGCATATCCGGCTTTGAAGCCTTGCTGCGTTGGTATCATCCCGTATTGGGGCTGGTGTCTCCGGTCGAATTTATTCCGATTGCCGAAGAAGCAGGACTGATCGGGCCGATTGGTGATTGGGTTCTTTGTGAGGCATGTCGGGAGGCAGCTTCATGGCCCGAGGACATCAAGGTCTCGGTCAATCTTTCTCCAGTCCAGTTCAATCAGTGCACGTTGCTTGATTCTGTTAAGGATGCATTACATGCAGCCCGGCTTTCGCCGGATCGTCTTGAGTTGGAAATTACGGAATCCGTCTTTCTGCAAAACAGCAAGCACAATACGGAGTTGCTGTTCGAGTTGCGCCGATTGGGCGTCCGCATTGCCATGGATGATTTTGGCACCGGTTATTCATCGCTGAGTTATCTGCGCTCTTTTCCTTTCGACAAGATCAAGGTCGACCGAAGCTTCGTTTCCGGTATTGAAATAGACACCCGCGATCTGGCGATTATTCAGGCTGTTGCGACGCTTGGAGCAGGATTCAAGATTGTTACGACCGCCGAAGGTGTGGAGACAACGCAACAGCTCGAATGTCTGCGTAAACAGAATTTCGGTGAGGTGCAGGGCTTCCTCATGGGGCGCCCGATGCCTGCAGCTGACGTGCCGGAATTCATTCAGACCCGCTGCGGATCGATCCTCGCGACGATGCAGCCGCAGAACGAAATGGCAGTCTGAAAATCATTCCATATTAAGGCTTGACCTTCCAACGGTGGGAAGGGTTAATTATTGTGCAACTCGTAATATCGCTCCTCAAAACAGGGGCTGAAAGGGATTGCCATGAACAAGCCAGTCAAACCGGAAGCCACAAGTTTTGCCATTCCCGTTGAGGGCATGAGTTGCGCTTCCTGTGTTTCGTCCATTGAAAAAGCCGTGGCGAAGGTGCCGGGCGTTGACAAGGTGCTGGTCAATCTTGCAACTGAACGCGCTGACGTGACCTTTAAAGCAGCTCCCGATATGCCTGCGGTCATCGATGCCATTCGCAAGGCTGGCTATGACGTGCCATCCGGTAGCACTGATCTCGCTATTGAAGGCATGACCTGCGCGTCCTGCGTCAGCAAGGTCGAAAAGGCATTGAACGCCGTTCCGGGCGTAACGCGCGCCAGTGTCAATCTTGCGACAGAGCGTGCACATGTAGAGCTTGCGGGTCAGGTGCCGCTCAGTGACCTTATCAAGGCAGTCGAGACTGCAGGTTACGAAGCCCGTTCGCTTGATGAAGCGCGCAGCGACGCGACGCAGGAAACGCAGTCTGACAAGCGCGATGCAGAAGCTGCAGAACTGAAGAAGAGCGTTATCCTTGCCGCAGTTCTGACGCTGCCGGTTTTCATTCTTGAAATGGGATCGCATATCATTCCGGCTGTGCACATGTTCGTCATGGACACGATCAGAATGCAGAACAGCTGGTATTTCCAGTTCGTGCTCACCACAATGGTACTGTTCGGCCCCGGTATGCGCTTTTTCAAGAAAGGCATTCCGGCATTGCTGCGCGGCACACCAGACATGAATTCTCTGGTGGTCGTCGGAACGACAGCCGCATGGGGCTTCTCCGTCGTTGCAACCTTCTGGTCTGATATTCTGCCCGAAGGCACAGTGAATGTTTACTTCGAGGCAGCGGCAGTCATTGTCACGCTGATCCTGATTGGTCGTTATCTGGAGGCACGTGCCAAAGGCCGCACCTCGGCCGCAATCAGCCGTCTGGTGGGTTTGCAGGCAAAATCTGCACGTGTGGTCCGTGATGGCGAAACGGTCGATGTGCCGCTCGACGATGTGCGCGTCGGCGATATCGTGCAAGTGCGTCCGGGCGAAAAGGTGCCTGTGGATGGTGAGGTGATTGAGGGTTCATCTTATGTGGATGAATCGATGATTACCGGTGAGCCGGTACCGGTTGCCAAGGAAGAGGGCGCAGAAGTCGTCGGCGGCACGATCAACAAGACCGGCGCCTTCAGCTTCCGCGCGACCAAGGTTGGCCGTGATATGGTGATCTCGCAGATCGTTCGTATGGTCGAAGATGCACAGGCCGACAAGCTGCCTATTCAGGCGAAAGTTGATAAAGTCACCGGCTGGTTTGTGCCTGCAGTGCTGGTCGCAGCGGCACTGACATTCGTGGTCTGGCTGGTCATCGGCGGCACAGGCATGATGGGCTTTGCGCTGGTCAATGCCATTGCCGTGGTTATCATTGCATGCCCATGTGCCATGGGCCTTGCAACGCCGACCTCGATCATGGTCGGAACGGGTCGTGCAGCCGAGTTTGGTGTGTTGTTCCGTCGTGGCGATGCATTGCAAACCCTGCGTGATGCATCGGTGATCGCTGTCGACAAGACCGGGACACTCACACAAGGCAAGCCTGCACTTGCACATTTTGCTGTTGTCGATGGTGTCAACAAAGATGAAGCTCTGGCGCTGGTCGCCGCTGTAGAAGCACGTTCTGAGCATCCGATTGCCGATGCCATTGTTACCGCAGCAAAGGAAAAAGGTCTGAAGCTTGCGGATGTCTCAGCCTTTGAATCTGTCCCCGGCTTTGGCCTTAAAGCCAGTGTTTCCGGTCATGAGGTTGCCATCGGTGCTGACCGTTATATGGCAAAGCTTGGCTATGACGTGGCGGTTTTTGCCGATGATGCAAGTCGCCTTGGCGATGAAGGTCAGACACCGCTTTATGCAGCAATTGATGGCAAGCTTGCAGCAATTATCACGGTTGCCGATCCGATGAAAGAAACCACGCCTGCAGCTATTGCAGCCATGCATGAGCAGGGTTTGAAAGTGGCAATGATTACGGGCGACAACCGTCGCACGGCGCAAGCCATTGCCAAGCGTCTGGGCATTGATGAAGTGGTGGCCGAAGTGTTGCCTGACGGCAAGGTCGAAGCATTGAAGCGTCTCTCAGCTGGTGGCACGCGCATTGCCTTTGTTGGCGACGGCATCAATGATGCGCCAGCACTTGCCGCAGCCGATGTCGGAATTGCCATCGGTACCGGCACGGATATTGCGATTGAAAGTGCCGATGTGGTGCTGATGTCGGGTGATCTGCGCGGCGTGGTGAATGCAATTGCGATCTCGAAGGCAACGATCCGCAATATCAGCGAAAACCTGTTCTGGGCCTTTGCCTATAATGTGGCGCTGATCCCGGTTGCAGCGGGTATCCTTTATCCGTTCACCGGCACGTTGCTGTCGCCTGTTCTGGCTGCTGGTGCCATGGCGCTTTCAAGCATCTTTGTCCTGAGCAATGCGCTGCGGCTGAGGGGCTTTAAAAGCCCAATGGCGAGTTAATAAAAACAATCATTGAATACTTGTATCGGCGGCCACATTGGTTGCCGATACATCAATAAGAACTTTTCGATACACTCCTCTGGATTTTTTATTTTGCCGCCTATGTGGATGAGCAGGCAACGTAGTGTTGCGCGGCAAAGGATTTGCTGCGACACTCCCACCCAAATCAGGAATACCTCGAATTCGGTTTAATCCGTGCAGCTTTCATTAGAGTAACAGTCATGCACGGCGGGACTGCAGTCACTACTTGAAGGGGGTAATGTCTTGCTTGTTTCTCTTACGGCTATTGTGTTGTTACTGATTGGTCTTGCGCTCGGCGCAGCCGGGATCTATCTCGCCACGCTGGGTGGCAGCTGGGCCTTTATAGCCATCGCTGTCGGCCTCCTGCTGACCGGCTTTTTCCTTCTCAAACGAAATGCTTTGGCGCTCTGGATTTATGCGCTGGTCATTCTCGGAACGCTTGGCTGGGCCGTTTATGAAGTCGGCTTTGATTGGTGGCGTCTCGGCTCCACTGGCGGCATTATTGTCCTGCTTGGCCTCTGGTTGCTCACGCCATGGATCAGGAAGCCGCTGAATGGTGGTGGTTTACCGCTGACCATTGCGACGCTCGCAGCTCTTGTTGTCGCGGGTTACTCAATGACGCAGGACCCGACCAATATCAAGGGCGATCTGCCAACGGAAAAGGTTGCTGCAACACCTGATCTTGGTGGCAACGTGCCCGAGGGTGAGTGGCATCAATATGGGCGTACACCTTACGGGCAGCGCTATTCACCGCTTGCGCAGATAACGCCTGAAAATGTCTCCAAACTGCAGGTCGCCTGGCAATATCAGACTGGCGATGTGAAACAGCCGCAGGATGTTGGCGAAACCACCTACCAGGTGACACCGCTCAAGATCGGCGACTCGCTTTATCTTTGTACTCCACATAACTGGGCGATTGCGCTTGATGCTGCGACGGGCAAAGAAAAGTGGAAGTTCGATCCCAAGGTTGGTTTTAATACCGATCGCCAGCACCAGACGTGCCGTGGTGTAAGCTACTGGAAGGATTCAACGGCAACGGCGGGAGCCAAATGCTCTGAGCGCGTTTATCTGCCGACTTCGGATGCGCGTCTGATCGCGCTTGATACTGCTACCGGGGAAATATGCACTGACTTTGCCAATGGTGGCACGCTCGATCTCAGCCATGGGATGAAATATAACCCGGCTGGCTATTATTACTCGACCTCGCCACCAGCTGTGGTTGGTGACAAGATCATCGTCGGCGGTGCGGTCAATGACAACTATTCGACCGAAGAACAGTCAGGCGTTATCCGCGCCTTCGATATCCGCACGGGTGAGCTGCTCTGGAATTGGGATTCGGGCAATCCGGATGTTACGACGCCGCTGCCGGAAGGCGAGCATTACACGACCAATTCGCCCAACAGCTGGTCGGTATTCAGCGGCGATGACAAGCTCAACCTTGTTTATATCCCGCTCGGTAATCAGGTGCCGGATCAGCTCGGCATGGGGCGTAGCGATAATGTCGAGAAATATTCTTCTTCCATTGTCGCCCTCGATGTGAATACGGGTCAGGTCAAATGGGTGCGCCAGACAGTGCATCACGACCTTTGGGATATGGACGTTCCAGCCCAGCCAGTTCTTCTTGACATCGATGGTGTGCCTGCACTGGTCGGGCCGACCAAACAGGGCGATATCTATGTGCTTGATCGCCGCACGGGCGAGCCGATCATTCCGATCAGTGAGATTGCGGCTCCAACAGGCGCAATCCCAGAGGATCATACGTCGCCAACGCAGCCGATCTCTGATCTGACATTCAGCCCACCACCGCTTAAAGAAAGCGACATGTGGGGCGTGACATTGTTCGATCAGCTCGCTTGCCGCATCGCGTTCCATCAGCACTTCTATGAAGGGCGCTATACGCCGCCTTCTCTGAAAGGCACGATTGTCTATCCAGGTAATTTCGGTGTCTTCAACTGGGGCAGCGTGGCGGTTGATCCGGTGCGTCAGGTGATGTTCGGCATGCCGACCTACCTCGCTTTCACCTCCCGCCTTGTGCCGCGTGCGGATATTCCGCCGCGTGGACAGGATGAGAAGGGCAGCGAGCAGGGGCTGAACCGCAATGACGGCGCGCCTTATGGCGTCTTCATGGGACCATTCTTAAGCCCGCTCGGCATTCCGTGTCAGTCGCCACCTTGGGGCTATGTTGCGGGTGTCGATCTGCGCACAGGCAAGACGGTTTATAAGCATCGCAATGGCACCATCCGCGACATGGCACCCGTTCCGCTGCCATTCAAGGTTGGCGTGCCGGGCATTGGCGGGCCGATGATTACGGCAGGTGGAGTTGCCTTCCTGGGTGCTGCGGTCGATGACTATCTCCGCGCCTATAATCTTACCAATGGCGAGGTTCTATGGGAGGCACGTTTGCCGGCAGGTGGTCAGTCCACACCTATGACCTATACGGTCGGTGATCAGCAATTCGTGCTGATGGTTGCTGGCGGCCACGGTTCGGTCGGGACTAAGCCGGGCGATTACGTGATTGCCTATACGCTTCCGAAATAAAGCGTATCCCGAAAAGTGCGAAGCGGTTTGCGGAACAAGATGCGCGTAAAAATAAACCGACAGAGCACATCAAACAAAAACGCCGGGAAATTCCCGGCGTTTTGCCTTTTTGATATGTCTCTTGTCCAAAGAGCGTTTCAAACTTTCCCGTGCAGCAACTCGCCCTTTCGCGGTGCGGGGCGCACAGGCTTTTGCACGCTATGGGTGGCAAGCTCGTGAATAATCGGACAGTCGGGGCGATTATTGCCCTGGCAATTATGGGCAAGGTGGCGCAGCGTATCGGCCATATTCTGCAGCTGCTTCATCTTGGCTTCAAGATCTTCAACATGCTGGAGTGCGACCTTCTTCACATCGGCAGATGCGCGGTTGCGATCGCGCCAGAGCGCCAGTAGTTCCTTGATTTGCTCGACCTGAAAGCCGAGATCACGGCTTGAACGGATGAAACGCAGCGTTTCGACATCATTCTGCGTATAGACGCGATAGCCCGAGCTGGTTCTATCGGCAGCCTCGATAAGCCCGATGGTTTCATAATGGCGGATCATTTTCGCCGATATGCCCGATGCTTTGGCGGCTTGCCCGATATTCATCCCGTTCCTCGCTGTATCGTGGTTTTACAGGATATAGGAATGGCAAGGTGTCATTCAAAGAGCCTTGCGAGCAGGTATTCGACGATTGTTATGTTAAGAGGCCAGACTATAGCCATCTGGCAAAAGACGCTTGCCGATGAAACGCCCTCCCGCCAGATATCTGACAGGAGGACGTTTTAAGATGCCTCGATCAGGCAGAGAAGTAGTTCTGTGTGCCGTGCGCTTCGATGGCCTGTGCAAGGCGTTCCAGCGCATGCACATAAGCTGCCGAACGGACAGTAACCTTGTGTTGCTTGGCATGGTTCCAGATGGCACGGCCTTCGCGTTCCATGATGGTTTTCAGGCGTTCATGGATTTCTTCAAGCGTCCAGTAATAGCCCTGACGGTTCTGAACCCATTCAAAATAGGAAACAGTTACGCCACCGGCATTGGCCAGAATATCTGGCAGGATGATGACGCCCTTTTCCTCCAAAATCTTGTCGGCTTCAGGCGTAACAGGACCGTTTGCAAGCTCAACAATCAACTTGGTTTGGATGGATGCAGCATTATCGACATGGATCATGTTTTCCATGGCGCTTGGTGCCAATACATCGCAATCAACGGCGACAAGTTCATCAGCGCTGATTGCTTCATGGCCCTTGTTACCAGCAGTGGAAACAACCGATTTGCCCTGTTCCTTTGCTGCCAGAAGCAGATCAAGATCAAGACCTTTGGCGCAATAAACCGCACCTGACGAATCTGACACTGCTACGATCTTGTGGCCGTCACTGGCCATAAGTTTCGCAAAAAACTGTCCAGCATTACCGAAGCCCTGAACTGCAACGCGAAGCTGCGAAGCAAGCCCGAGGTCGTGCGCCAGATGGCGAACCAGATAGAAGCCGCCGCGTGCTGTCGCATCGTTACGACCAAGCGAGCCGCCGAGTGCCAATGGCTTACCGGTAATCACGGCAGGTGAGGATTGACCGACGATCTGAGAGTATTCGTCTGCCATCCAGCCCATGATCATGGAGTTGGTATAGACGTCTGGTGCCGGAATATCGCGGTCTGGGCCGATGATGCCGGAGAAAGCCTGAATATAGGCGCGTGAAAGACGCTCAAGCTCAGCCTTAGAAAGCTTGCGTGGATCAACCTGGATAGCACCTTTGCCACCGCCATAAGGCAGGTTCATCACGGCGCACTTGAAGGTCATCCAGAAAGCGAGTGTTTCGACTTCTTCAGCCGTTGATTCGGGATGATAACGGATGCCGCCCTTGGTTGGTCCGCGAGTGTCGTCATAGCGGCAGCGCCATGCAAGAAAGGATTTACGCGAGCCGTCGTCCATGCGGATCATCAACCGCACCTTCATGGTTTCGCGCGCGTATTTCAGCTTTTCGATAACATCTGGATCGATATTGATATGGCTTGCGGCTTCATCAAGACGAACGAGCGCACTTTCAAGTAGATTTTCCCTAGTCATGAAATCACCTTTCTTGCTTTTATCCCTCTTTAAAGAGGCGTTTATGAACGCTTGAGTAGCGCTTCACGCAATAAAAGAAAAGAGAAAAGGACAACAATATTGTCCTATTTTGATAAAAACTATTTGGAGGCTTTCTAATATTATTAATCACTAATATTAAGGACATAGCAGCTCCTTCGGGCCGTCCGTGAAAACAACCAGAGCTTCGCAATATCCAGCCAAAATTAAAAAGGGTAGTTCAGCCCTGCTTCAAATATCCGCGTTCTACGCCTTCTGCGATTATCCGCTGAGCGACGTCCCAAAGTGTGTCCGATGCCTGTGAAATAGGCGCTTTTCTATCCAGCACGTCTGATGCGGTCACCCCCGGCGTGTGCCAGGTTCCGCCACTGGTGAAAAAGTTATGAAGGAGCGGCTGTAGCCTATCCATCGCGCGCGCGAATTGTGATTCAGGCGTTGCACGCGCCTCAAATTCATCCCACAACGCGCGAAACTCCAGCGCCTGATCGTCCGGCAGAATGCCGAATAACCGGTCGGCGGCCTGTATTTCGCGCTCTTCCTGATCAACAGCTCCCACGGCATCATAAATGAACGTATCGCCCGCATCGATCTCCACGATGTCGTGGATGATCAGCATCTTGAGTACACGCAGGAGATCGACTTTCTCATTCGCATGTTCATGCAGAACCATCGACATGAGCGTCAGTTCCCAGGTGTGCTCGGCATCATTTTCGCGCCGCGAAACATCCAGAAGTGGGGTCCGCCGTATCACCTGTTTCAGTTTTTCTACTTCAAGAATGAACTGGAATTGCTGTCGCAGTCTGGAATTCGGCACAAGTTTTGCAAATTCGCTCTCATGCAGATCTAGCGGCTTAAGCGGCAATGTATCGGTCATCGGCAATCCAGTTGAAGTTGATGTGACGCATTCAATCCGGTTCCACTACTGTCCTTGTCAGACGCGAAATGCAACGCTTGGGCGCTCCGATCTTCGCCATGTCGCGAAATGGTGCTAATGTCGTATTTGTGACGTCTTTTGACGCAAGCCTGCTGTCGGTTTCACGCGCAAGCCAATACAAATATCACCAGAGATTTTTCATGTGCTGCATGGGTGCATGAACCGTAAGACTGGTGGTTGTTCATGTCCCGTTTTTCGTTAGCTTCTATCGTTGGCAACGCGCTTTCCGGCAATAAGAACTGGAAGCCGCAATGGCCGGATGCCGAACCCAAGGCCGAATATGATGTGATCATCGTCGGTGCTGGCGGCCATGGTCTGGGTGCCGCCTATTATCTGGCCAAGGAACACGGCATCACCAATGTCGCGGTCATCGAAAAAGGCTGGCTTGGCGGCGGCAATACGGGACGCAACACCACCATCATCCGCTCCAACTATCTCTATGACGAGAGCGCGCATCTTTACGAACACGCGATGAAATTGTGGGAAGGTCTAAGCCAGGACCTCAATTATAACGTCATGTTCTCGCAGCGCGGTGTGATGATGCTGGCGCATACGGTTCATGACGTGCAGAGCTTCAAGCGTCATATCCATGCCAATCGTCTCAATGGTATCGACAATGAATGGATGACCAAGGAGCAGGCGAAGGCATATTGTCCGCCGCTCGATATTTCGGCGAATGCGCGCTATCCGGTTGTTGGTGCCACCTTGCAGCGGCGAGGCGGTGTGGCCAGACACGATGCCGTGGCCTGGGGCTATGCGCGCGGTGCAACCGAGCGCGGCGTTGATATCATACAGAATTGCCCGGTGACGGCCATTCGTCGCGATGCTTCGGGCCGTGTGACCGGCGTTGATACGCCACGCGGGTTTATCAAGGCAAAGAAAGTGGCCGTGTCGGCGGCTGGCAGTACGTCCATTGTCATGGATACCGCAGGCGTGCGCATGCCACTTGAAAGCTTCCCGCTACAGGCGCTGGTGTCTGAGCCGGTCAAGCCGATCTTCCCATGCGTAGTTATGTCCAATTCGGTGCATGCCTATATCAGCCAGTCCGATAAGGGCGAGTTGGTCATTGGTTCCGGTACCGACCAGTATGTGTCTTATAGCCAGCGCGGCGGTCTGCCGCTGATCGAGCATACACTTGCGGCGATCTGCGAAGTGTTTCCGATCTTCACCCGTATGCGGATGCTGCGCAAATGGGGTGGTATCGTTGACGTCACGCCTGATCGTTCGCCGATCATTGGCAAGACGCCGGTTCCGGGCCTGTTTGTGAATTGCGGTTGGGGCACCGGGGGCTTCAAGGCAACGCCGGGTTCTGCGCATGTCTTCGCGCACACAATCGCCCGCGACGAGCCACACTGGATCAACGCACCGTTCACGCTTGAACGTTTCACCACCGGTCGCCTGATCGATGAAGCGGCTGCTGCTGCTGTCGCGCACTAAGGAATAGGGGAAACACAAAATGCTTCTTATCCGTTGCCCTTATTGCGAGAAGGAACACCCGGAACTGGAATTCGCCTATGCGGGCGAAGCGCATATTGCACGTCCAGCCGATCCATCGACGCTTTCCGATGATGAATGGCGCGATTTCCTGTTCACGCGCTCAAACCCTCGCGGTACCCATTATGAACGCTGGCGGCATATCAATGGCTGCGGTCGCTTCTTCAATGCTGTGCGCGACACGGTAAGCGACAAGTTTGTCACCACCTACAAGGCCGGTGAACCCCGTCCTGCTTTGGCAGAAACTCCGGCTGCGGAGACGAAATAATGACCGATATGCGCATTCATAACAAAGGCCGCGTCAACAAGGCCAAGGCTGTGCGTTTCACCTTCAACGGCAAGTCCTATTCGGGCTTTGAAGGCGATACGCTGGCATCCGCCATGCTTGCCAATGGCGAACATCTGGCCGGTCGTTCGTTCAAATATCACCGTCCGCGCGGCATTCTTTCTGCCGGTTCCGAAGAGCCAAATGCGCTGATGGGCGTCTCAAGAGGACCGGGCCGTTATGAGCCGAACACCCGCGCAACGGTTCTCGAACTCTATGACGGCTTGAAAGCCGAAAGCCAGAACCATTGGCCGTCGCTCAAGCACGATATCGGCGCGATTAATGACGCGTTCTACATGTTCTTCTCGGCAGGCTTTTACTACAAGACCTTCATGTGGCCGAAGAGCTTCTGGAACAAGGTCTATGAGCCTTTCATCCGAGGCGCTGCCGGTCTTGGCAAGTCGCCATCCGAACCGGACCCAGACACCTATGCCAGCCGCTATGCTTTCTGCGACGTGCTGATCGCCGGTGGTGGACCTGCCGGCCTGGCTGCTGCGCTCGAAGCTGCAAAGAGCGGCGCGAAGGTCATCCTCGTGGATGAGCAGGCCGAATTTGGTGGCTCGCTTCTGTCCGAGCCAGAGCCGGTCATCAATGGCCGCGCAAGCTGGGACTGGCTCAATGAAACCATAGCGGCCCTTAAAGCCAATCCGAATGTCACGCTTTTGCCGCGCACAACGGCCATTGGCTATTACCATCAGAACATGGTCGGCCTTTGCGAACGCCTGACCGATCATCAGGCAAAGCCCGCCTCCAATGCACCGCGTGAACGTATGTGGCGTGTGCGTGCAAAGCAGGTCGTGCTGGCGCAGGGCGCGATTGAAAAGCCGCTGGTCTTTGCAGGCAATGACCGTCCCGGCGTGATGCTGGCGTCGAGCGCACGCACCTATCTCAATCGCTATGGCGTCAAGGTCGGTAATCAGGCTGTCGTCGTCACTTCGCATGACAGTGCATGGCTCGCGGCTTTCGACCTCGCGGTTGCAGGCGTCAAGGTTCCTGCCATCATCGATGTGCGTTCAAGCGTTGCCGACAGCCTTATCAACCGCGCAAAAATGCTCGGCATTGAAACACTGACCGGCTGGACTGTGACGGATACCGGCGGTCGTCATCGTGTGTCGTCCGTGCGCGTCAATCCGGTTTCCAATGGCTCGGTCGGTGCTGCACGCATAATTGCCTGCGATGTGGTGCTGATGTCTGGTGGGTGGAATCCGAGCGTGCATCTCTTTTCGCACACAAAAGGCTCGCTTGTCTGGGATGAGGCGCGTCAGATTTATCTTCCGGGTAAGCCGACCGAGGAAAGCCGTTGTGCAGGAGCAGGCAATGGCAATTTCGATTTGCAGGCCGCTCTTCGCGAAGGTGCAGATGCAGGCGCTGCTGCCGCAAAGGATGTTGGGCATAAGGCCAAAGCATCTGAATATGCAGTTGCTGGTGATTTCATCTGCGATGGTGAGAGCGTGCGCGAACTGCCGACAGATCGCGATCCCGGCAAGGCCAAGGCTTTCATCGATTTCCAGAACGATGTGACGGCCAAGGATATTCGTCTGGCTGTGCGCGAGGGCTTCCGCTCTATCGAGCATGTTAAGCGCTACACCACCAACGGTATGGCGACCGATCAGGGTAAGACGTCCAACATTAACGGTCTGGCGATTGCAGCGGATGCGTTGAAGAGGCCAACGCCGCAGGTGGGTCTCACAACTTTCCGCCCGCCTTACACACCGACCACCTTCGGTGCTTTCTGCGGCTACAATCGTGGCAAGCTGTTTGATGTGACACGCAAGACGCCAATCGATAGCTGGGCCGAGCAGCATGGCGCTGCTTTCGAGCCGGTCTCGCTGTGGCGACGGGCATGGTACTTCCCGAAAACCGGCGAAGACATGCACAAGGCGGTGGCACGCGAATGCAAGGCCACGCGTCAATCATTGGGCATGTTCGACGCTTCAACGCTTGGCAAGATCGAAGTGGTCGGCCCCGATGCGGCAGAGTTCATGAACCGCATGTACACCAATCCATGGACGAAGCTCGGTGTCGGGCGCTGCCGTTATGGTCTGCTGCTTGGCGAAGATGGCTTCATCCGTGATGACGGTGTAGTTGGTCGTCTCACGCAGGATCGTTTCCATGTGACAACCACAACTGGCGGTGCCGCGCGTGTTCTCAATATGATGGAAGACTATCTCCAGACCGAATGGCCGGACCTGAAAGTCTCGCTCACCTCAACCACTGAGCAATGGGCAGTTGTGGCGATCAACGGTCCCAATGCGCGCAAGCTCATCGAACCGATGGTCGAAGGGCTGGATATTTCAAACGAAAACTTCCCGCATATGTCGGTCGCGGAATGCACATTCCTCGGCGTGCCAGCACGTCTGTTCCGTATGAGCTTCACCGGCGAACTTGGCTTCGAAATCAACGTGCCTGCGCGTTACGGTCTTTCACTTTGGAAGGCACTCTATGAGGCCGGACAGCAATATGACATCACGCCTTACGGCACGGAAACCATGCACGTTCTGCGCGCGGAAAAAGGCTATATCATTGTCGGTCAGGACACTGACGGCACGATAACGCCGGATGATGCAAGCCTCGGCTGGGCTGTTGGCAAGCAGAAGCCGGATTTTGTCGGTAAGCGCTCGCTGGCTCGCCCTGATATGCTTAAATCTGATCGCAAGCATCTTGTGGGTCTGTTGACCAACGATCCGAAGCTGGTTCTGGAAGAAGGCGCACAGATTGTTGCCGATCCAAAACAGGCGCTGCCGATGACCATGCTTGGCCATGTTACTTCGTCCTATTGGAGCGAGGCCCTTGGTCGGTCTATTGCCATGGCGGTTGTTGCTGGCGGCAAGGACCGTATGGGTGAAACGCTTTATATGCCAATGCCCGATGGAAGCGTACATGAAGCCACTGTTTCGGGAATGGTCTTTTATGATCCCGAAGGCGCGAAGTTGAACGGATAAGGATTGAACCATGCTTGTTGAGACAAAACCTTATTCGAACCGCAAGGTCGTTATTCCGGGTCGTCTGGAAATCCACGCAGCCGATGACGCTGCCCGTTTCGTATTGCGCATTGCGGCCACAAAACTGAAGCTAGCGGAAAAAGCGCTAGGTGCAAAAATCCCAGCAAAGATCGGCGATCTTATCCTCACGGATGATATCGCAGTCGCCTGCATCGGGCCGGATGAATGGTATATCTGGGCCGAGGAAACCAAGGGCGCAACCATCACGCAGGCATTCGCCAAGCTCTATGAAACCGAGCAGCACAGCCTGACGGAAGTGAGCCACCGCGAAACCGGCGTCGATATTACTGGTCCCAAGGCCGAATGGTTGTTGAATGCCGCTTCTCCGCTGGAACTGGCCAAGATGCAAGCGCCAGGAGCCGCCCGTACGATATTCGATCATGCCCAGATTATTCTTCTGAAATGGGACGAAGATCATTATCGCATTGAGGTGTGGAACTCATTTGCCGATCACGTCTGGACCCTGCTGGAACTTGCCAGTAACGAAGTCGAACTCGCAGTCTGATTGATACCTTATTCCTCCAAAAACGCCGCCCAACCGGGTGGCGTTTTTGCATTCTAGAGCGTGACATCTCTTTCCCTCATCCTGAGGAGCCGTTGAAAACGGCGTCTCGAAGGCGAGGGAAAACGAACCAAGCCTATGCCCTCGTCCTTCGACACGGTGCTTCGCACTGGCTCAGGATGAGGAGGGCGTTCGAAAACCCCATATTTCTGAAAGCGAGAGGCTTTCGCTCTCCCAGAGCACCGATCTGACACATTCACACCGAACCGCGCTCGAACCCCAATTTCACCTTGCCTTCCATAAATCCATATGTGAAGACTGTATTCACATAGAAATTCGTGAGGAGGGAATTTCCCGATGTCGGAAAACGAACTGCCGCTGAGCGGGCTCGTCATTGTCGATATGAGCCAGTTTTTGTCGGGGCCTTATTGCTCGTTGCGCCTGATGGACTTAGGCGCACGCGTTATTAAGATTGAGCGGCCCGATGGCGGCGATCTCTCGCGCAGGCTTTATCTGAGTGACACGGAAATAGGTGGTGATTCCACGATTTTTCATGCGATCAATCGCGGCAAGGACAGCCTTGCAATCGATCTGAAAAACCCTGACGATTTGGCGGCGTTGAAGAAGCTTCTCACACAGGCTGACGTGTTGATCCAGAACTTCCGTCCCGGTGTCATAAAGCGTCTTGGCCTCGATTATGAAGCAGCTCAAGCAATCAATCCGCGTCTCGTCTATGCATCGATCAGCGGTTATGGCGAAGAAGGTCCATGGGTCGGGCGTCCGGGACAGGACTTGCTGGCGCAAGCGCGTTCGGGCCTGATGTGGCTGAATGGTGATGAAGGGCAGGGGCCGGTGCCATTCGGTTTGGCGGTCGCTGATATGCTGGCAGGCGCTGCCGCAGCGCAGGGCATTCTCGCCGCACTGGTCCGCCGTGGCATTACCAACAAAGGCTCGCATGTCGAAACCAGCCTTCTCGAAGCGCTGGTTGATTTCCAGTTTGAAGTGCTGACCACTCATTTGAACGATGGTCGCCGTCTGCCGAAGCGTTCTGAGTTCCGCAGCGCCCACGCTTATCTTTCAGCACCCTATGGGGTTTATCCGGCAGCGGACGGTTATCTCGCCATTGCCATGATGCCGATTGCAAAACTCGCGCCCCTGCTTGAAACAGATACACTTGCGCCTTTCATTGACGATCCGAAGATCGCATTCTCTAAGCGCGATGAAATCAAACGCCTGATTGCGGCGCGTATTGCTGAGAAAACAGTCGATGAGTGGCTCGCCATTCTGGAACCGGCCGACATCTGGTGTGCCCGCGTTCTCAACTGGGAAGAACTGCTCAAAAGCGAAGGCTTTTCGGTCCTCGACATGCTCCAGACGGTGACACGTGAAGACGATGTTTCCATCACCACGACACGTTCACCACTGCGCATCAATGGTTTGCGTGCGAAGGTTGCGCGTGCGGCACCGCGCATTGGCGAAAACAGCATAGAAATTCGCGAGGAGTTCGGTCTATGAGCGCGATCAAGCTTAAAGGCATGACCTGGAACCACCCGCGCGGCTTTGATCCGATGGTCGCGGGTGCCGAACAATGGCTTGCTGACAAGGGGGTCGAAATCCAGTGGGAAAAGCGGTCGCTACAGGATTTTGAGACCTTTCCGGTTGAGGAACTGGCGCGCAATTTCGATATGATCGTGATTGATCATCCGCATGTGGGGCAAATTACCAAGGAAGGCTGTTTGCTGCCGCTTGATGTGGCGGGTCGTGAGGCCGAACTCAAGGCGCTTGCGGATGGTTCGGTCGGACAGTCTTTCCCGAGCTATAACTGGCAGGGGCGGCAATGGGCGTTTCCGCTGGATGCTGCAACGCAGGTTCAGGCATGGCGTCCTGATCTGATGGACAAGCCTGCAACCTCGTGGGGCGAAGTGCTGCGGCTTGCACGCTCTGGAAAAGTGCTGTTGCCACTGCGTTCGCCGCATTCGCTGATGAGTTTTTACACACTTGTCGCCAATGCCGGAACACCTTGCTCTGTGGAAGGCGAGCTGATCTCTGTTGAGGATGGTGCCAAGGCTTTCGAGCAGTTACGTGAGCTTGCTTCACTGGTGAAGCCTGAATGTTTTGGCATGGACCCGATTGCTGTGTTTGAGGAAATGGCGAAGCCTGATTCCGAGATAGCCTGCTCACCGCTGATCTATGGCTATGTGAATTATGCCATGCCAGAATTCCGTGAACGTTTAATCCGCTTTTCCGATATTCCAGCGGGTGCGGCGGGTGTTGCAGGTTCTGCTCTCGGCGGCACGGGTATTGCGGTTTCTGCCTTCAGCAAGCATTCAGACGCAGCCATTGATTTTGCTTATTGGATTGCGAGTGGGGATGTGCAGAAGGGGCTTTATGCGGCCTCCAACGGCCAGCCGGGGCATGCGAGTGCCTGGGAAGACGCCATTGTAAATGCAGCGACGTCAGACTTCTATCGGGATACGCGTGCAACGCTTGAAGGCGCATGGGTGCGCCCACGTCACGATGGCTATATGCCATTTCAGGAAGCGGCATCCGAGCGCATTAACAAGGGCTTAGTGGAAAATGAGAAGGCGGAAGATGTTATCGTCGATCTCAATAGACTTTTCCGCGAAAGCTTTTAATTTAAAAAAAGGCTGGCGGTTTGTCGCCAGCCTGATCATTTTTACAGCTTCCAGAGGCGCGTTGCATTCTCAGAAAGCAGCAGCGCTTTTTCGTCTTCGCTGCATCCTTCAAGAAGCGCATGGGTTGTGGCAACCCATGTCGAAAGCCCCGCATCGACACTGCTCGCCCCCGGAACTGCTAAGGTGCAGACCGGCCAGTCACTCCCCCACACGATACGCTCCCAACCGAACGACTGAATGACATGCTCCACATAAGGGCGCAGGGTTTCTACGGTCCAGCTTGCGGAGTCCGCATAAGCCACAACGCCTGAAATCTTGGCGACCACATTGTCGCGCTGAGCAATCTCAGTAATTCCCTTCTGCCAGACTTCCAGCGCACCTGATTTGATGTCCGGCACACCGCAATGGTCGAGTACGAATTGCGCATCTGTTGCGAGGTCGGCGAGAGCCACGGCTTTGTCGATTTGATGCGGCAAAGTGCAAAGATCAAATGTCAGACCGGTGCCTTCCAAGCGCCTGATATTTTCGCGGAACAAAGGCTTTTCCGACAAATCGTCAGGCACGACATGCAACACGCGCCGAAAACCTTTCACGAAAGGATTGCCAAGCTGCTGTTCCAGATATTCGGCAAATTCTGGTTCTTCAGGGCGGCAGGATGCGATTGCACCCTTAATGTAGCCATTATATTGCCGCGAGATTGCCTCAATGTGAACGGTCTCGGCCACAATTTGTGCCGGTAAAACATCCACTTCCATATGAAGCGCTGCTGTAATGCCGCAGCGTTCGGCCTGCTTCTGATAGGTCTCAAACAGAAAGTCGCGGTTCAAGGCTGGTACGTTTCCCAGCCATGGATAATTCAACGCGCTTTTGTCGATCAGATGCAGATGGGTATCGATAATCATGAAAACTCTCCTCCTATGTCATACTTTCAAAAAAGAAGAGAGTTTTCAAATAAGAATTATCGCAGTGAACTATTCTGTTGTGCCGATATCAGAACCAACCAGTTTGGACAGGTCTTTTACCGTATTCTGTAGCAGTGTAATCGTCTGAGTAATGTCTGGTGCAGGGGCAGAATTGACGAGCGTCACATAGGGGCAGGTGAGTGCTGCAATGCAGGCACCATCGGGACCGAGAATCGGTGCGGACAAATTGTAAACGCCTGCGACCTGCGCACTCGGCATCATCTCGTAGCCACGCTCTCTGATCTGGTCGAGCCTCTCATAGAAGCTTTCATCCAGCTTGATGCTATCGCTGTCTTTCACATATTCGGCAATCATCATCTTACGCTCTTCAGGCGAGCGGAAGGCAAGCAGTACATGACCGGAACCCGTATCAAACAGGCTGATATGCGAGCCGACACGGATGGAGATTCCCCAGTAATCCGGGGCTTCCTGCTGGGCGATGACCACCACCGAGCCACGGTCAAAAACCGCGAGCTGGTTGGCTTGTTTTGAGCGGTCGGCGAGATCACGCATATAGGGCGTGGCGAAGGATGCAAGCCTGCGAACCGGCGCATGCAGATGCGCCAAACCGAACAGCTTAAGGGTCAAAGAATAGCGGTCGCCTTCGAGTTTCGTGACGTAGCCGCGCTTCACCAGCCGGTCGAGCATCCGGTAAAACTCATTCGGACTGCGGTCGAGATGTTTTGCAATCTCGGCCTGGCTGAGACCTCCATCAACGCTTGCCAGCAATTCAAGAATGTCCAGCCCCTTGTCCAGCGCTGGCGCGCGATAGCGGTCATCTGTTTCCAAACTCGTCCCCTTCATGAATAGCCTTCTTCATATACGAACATTGCAAATGACGAAAGTCGTGAACGCATCGAAAGCGCCTTGACCGGGTGTGAATATTATGTTTGCATATAAATACACAATTCACAATTGGGGGTGGGCATGGGAGTTGCCCGTCAAGAGGAGGAGAAGCATGAGAAATTTCACGACATCTGTGCTGGCAGGTTCTGTGCTGCTGGCTGCAGGGATGGTTTCCGCGGGGGCTGCGGAACTTCCGGGCAAATTTGAAGGCGTTACAATTGACGCCAAGCTGATCGGCGGTCAGCAATATGAAGCGCTTTATTCGCGCATTGCCGATTGGGAAAAGGCAACCGGTGCCAAGGTCAACATCCTGTCCAAGAAGAACCACTTCGAACTGGACAAGGAAATCAAGTCTGACATCGCATCGGGTTCGATCAACTGGTGCGTCGGTTCCAACCATTCATCCTTTGCACCGCAATATCCTACCCTTTATGCCGATCTGAACGGCTTGCTTCCGAAAGAAGAAATCGAAGGCTTCGTGCCATCGGTCATCAAGGCTTCAACGCTCAACGACAAGCTGATCATGCTGCCGCGTGCACAGTTCGACGTCTCGGCACTTTATTATCAGAAGAGCCTCTACGAGGATGACGCCAAGAAGACGGCATTCAAGGAGAAATACGGCTACGATCTGGCACCGCCTAAGACATGGAAAGAAGTTTCCGATCAGGCTGTGTTCTTTGCTGATCCACCGAATTTCTACGGCACACAGTTTGCGGGCAAGGAAGAAGCCATCAATGGCCGCTTCTATGAAATGCTCGTTGCTGAAGGCGGCGAATATCTCAAGGACGGCAAGCCAGCTTTCAATTCGGAAGCCGGTGTTCGTGCGCTTGACTGGTTCGTCAATCTCTACAAGGCCAAGGCAGTTCCTGCCGGCACGACAAACTATCTCTGGGATGAGCTGGGCGCTGGCTTTGCATCGGGCACCATCGCAATCAACTTGGATTGGCCAGGCTGGGCGACCTATTTCAACGATCCAAAGTCGTCGAAAGTCGCAGGCAATGTCGGGATCGTTCCTCCACCTGCAGGTTCATCGGGCAAGCGCACTGGCTGGTCGGGTCATCACGGCTTCTCGGTCACTGAAACCTGTAGCAACAAGGAAGCCGCTGCATCGCTCGTCTGGTTCCTGACCAACGAGGATTCGCAGAAGCAGGAATCGGCTGCAGGCACTTTGCCAACGCGCACAGCTGTCTGGGATTACGTCATCGAACAGGCTGCGTCCGATCCATACAAGAAGGAAGTGCTCTCGGTATTCCAGGAAACGGCAAAGACCGCTTTCCCGGTTCCTCAGACACCATCCTGGATCGAAATTTCAAACGCTGTCTATCCTGAGCTTCAGGCCGCGATCCTTGGCGACAAGACTTCGCAGCAGGCGCTTGACGATGCAGCCAAGAAAGCAACGCAGATCCTCGAGGATGCAGGCGAACTCTGATTTCGCTTGGTAACTTTATGGCCCGCCTTTGGGAAACCGACTGGCGGGCCGTTTTGACAGGTTTTCCGCTTAGAGTGCCATGCATCCAATTGGACGCACAAAGGACGCTCTAAACTATTGAATCTACGCATCGTGCTTTCCAAAAATCGATTTCGATTTTTAGGCCGATGCTGTGGTCCGCCGCTTCGGAAGAACAATGTTTAAACGAATTTCCCCGCCGGTACTGCTTCTGCTTCCGGCCTTCATCATTCTCGCGGCGGTGGTCCTGTTTCCCCTCGCGCTTTCGCTTTATTCAAGCTTCACGCCGTTCCGGCTGACGCGTCCAGAAAGCCTGTTCACCTTCATCGGCCTGCGCAACTACCAGCGCATCATGACCGATTGGGTGTTTTGGGCTGCATTCATTCGTACGGTGATTTTCCTTACCATCGCACTCAATCTGGAAATGCTGCTTGGCCTCGGGCTGGCGCTGCTCATCAACAAGGCTACCCATGGTCAGCGCCTTCTGCGCACCTTGATGATGTTCCCGATGATGTTCTCGCCCGTGCTGGTCGGCTTCCAGTTCAAGTTCATGTTCAACGATAATATTGGTCTGGTGAACAATGCGCTTCAGTCGCTCGGTATCACCAGTCAAGCCATTCCATGGCTGATCGATGGCAATCTGGCGCTGTTTGCCATTCTGATGGCAGAAGTCTGGATGTCGACCTCGGTGTTTGCGATTCTTATTCTGGGCGGTCTTTTGTCCATGCCACAGGATCCGGTTGAGGCCGCGCGCGTTGACGGCTGCACGCCATGGCAGACCTTCCGCTATGTTATCTGGCCTTATCTGATGCCGTTTGCGTTCATCGCAATGACCATTCGTTCGCTCGATGTGGCACGCGCCTATGATATTGTGAAGATCATGACCGATGGTGGCCCGGCACGGCGAACCGAGCTTATTTGGACGCTTGTGGGACGCACCGCCTATTCGGATGCACAAATGGGACTGGCAAATGCCATGGCATATGTCGCGATCCTGCTCTCGATCCTCTTCACCGTAATGTTCTTCCGCAAGCTTGCTGCCGCACGCGCGCAAATTGGAGCGGAGTGGTAATCATGGCTCACAAAGCACTCTCCAATAACCAGCATCGTCTGCTGCGTCGTGTCAAGAAAGTCGCCTATCTGGTCGGCCTGTTCCTCGCGATGACCGTTATCTGCCTGCCGGGTCTCTGGATTGTTCTGTCTTCGCTCAGACCGCCAGTTGAAATCATGGCGAAGCCGCCGGTTTGGATTCCGCAGGAAATCACGCTTGATGCCTATTACTCGATGTTTTCAGGCGCAGGTGGGGGCGGTATTCCGGTTTGGGATTATTTCCGCAACTCGCTGATTATCTCGGTCACGTCGACAGTGATTGCGCTCATCGTCGGTGTATCGGGCGGTTATGCTTTCGCGCGCTTCCGCTTCTGGGGCAAGTCGACGACCTTTCTTGGCCTCATGCTGACACGCTCTGTACCGGGTATTGCATTGTCGCTGCCACTTTTCATGCTCTATTCGCGCATTGGTATCATCGATACGCATTTCGGTCTGATCGTAACTTATGTGGCGCTCAACGTGCCTTTCACCATCTGGCTGATCGATGGTTTCTTCCGTCAGGTGCCAAAAGATCTGGCGGAAGCAGCCCAGATCGATGGCTGCACACGCTGGCAAGCATTCTGGCAGGTGGAGTTTCCGCTGGCCGGTCCCGGCATTGCGACCGCAGGCATCTTCGCATTTCTCACCTCATGGAACGAATATGCGCTGGCATCCCAGCTCACTCGTTCGGTGAATTCCAAGACCCTTCCTGTTGGTCTTCTCGATTACACCGCTGAATTCACCATCGACTGGCGTGGCATGTGCGCGCTTGCAGTCGTGATGATTATCCCGGCGCTGACCCTCACATTCATCGTTCAGAAGCATCTTGTTGCTGGTCTGACGTTCGGCGCGGTTAAAGGTTGATATAGTAATGGCTCAGCTTTCCATTAAAAATCTCGTCAAGCGCTACGGCACAATCGAAGTGGTGCATGGCATTAATCTCGAAATCGCCGACAAGGAATTTGTAGCACTTGTTGGACCATCCGGCTGTGGCAAGTCCACGACGCTGCGCATGATTGCGGGTCTTGAGAGCATTTCCGACGGCGCGCTGGAAATCGGCGGCAAGGTGGTCAACGATCTGCCGCCGCGTGACCGCAACATCTCTATGGTGTTCCAGTCCTATGCGCTTTATCCGCATATGTCGGTGCGCGAGAACATGGGTTTCTCGCTCAAAATTGCCAAGCAGCCGCAAGCGGAAATCGACCGTCGCGTCAATGAAGCATCAGCCATTCTTGGTCTTGAAGCATTGATGGAACGCCGCCCGGCACAGCTTTCCGGCGGTCAGCGCCAGCGTGTTGCAATGGGGCGCGCTATCGTGCGTAATCCGGAAGTGTTCCTGTTCGACGAACCGCTTTCCAATCTTGATGCCAAGCTGCGCACGCAGATGCGCACCGAGATCAAGAAGCTTCATGCCAAGGTGCAGTCCACGGTCGTCTACGTAACGCATGATCAGGTCGAGGCCATGACGCTGGCTGATCGTATTGTCATCATGCGCGACGGCCATATCGAGCAGGTCGGCACACCCGATGAAGTGTTCAAGCGTCCGGCAACCCAGTTCGTGGCAGGTTTTATCGGCTCGCCGCCGATGAATATGGCTGAAGCAACGGTGCAAGCGTCAGAGCTGGTTTTTGCCAATGGTGACCGCTTGCCGGTGCCTGCCCAATTCAAGGCTCAGGTCAAGGATGGTGCAAAGGTGACGTTCGGCCTGCGACCGGATGATCTTTTCCCGAAAGGCCATGGCCTTTCGTCGGGTGAGGCCATTCACGAAGGCGGCTTGCGCGTTTCCATCACTGAGCCACTCGGCAATGAAACACTGGTCTTTGCGGAGTTCGCAGGAAAGGAATGGGTGGCGCGCATGCTGAACCCGCGTCACCTGCAACCGGGCGAAACCATTCCGATGCAATTTGATTTGTCGCAGGCGCACCTCTTCGATGCCGCAAGCGGCAAGAGCCTGGCCCAGAATCAGGCCCAGGACCTGGTGGTGTAATCATGGCGCGTATTGAAAAAGTTGAACTGCGGATGGTCGACCTTCAGCCGAAGGTCAAGCGTACCGATGCGATCCAGAGCTTTGTCAGCCAGGAAACGCCTATCGTTACCATCACCGATAGTGATGGTGCGGTCGGCACCGGCTATAGCTATACAATCGGAACCGGCGGCTCGTCGGTGATGCGGCTGCTCAACGATCATCTGGTGCCATTGATCATCGGGGATGATGCGGATTGTATCGAAGCAATCTGGCGCAAGCTCGAATTTGCAACCCATGCCACGACCATCGGCGCGATTACGGCACTTGCGCTGGCTGCCGTTGATACGGCCCTTTGGGACTTGCGTGCGAAAAAGCAGAACCTGCCACTGTGGAAACTCGCAGGCGGTGCCAAGGATCGTTGCCCGCTTTATACGACCGAAGGCGGTTGGCTGCATATCGAAAAAGAAGCGCTCGTTGAGGACGCACTGCAAGCCAAAGCCAAAGGCTTTTCCGGTTCCAAGGTGAAAATCGGTAAGCCGCATGGCTCGGAAGATTACGCACGTCTTTCGGCTGTTCGTGCAGCCGTAGGTGACGGCTTTGAAATCATGACTGATTGCAATCAGGGCTTTACGGTCGATGAGGCAATCCGCCGTGCCGAGCGTCTGAAAGAGCTTGATCTGGCGTGGATCGAAGAGCCGCTTCCGGCGGATGATATTGATGGTCATATCCGCCTGACGCGCTCGACCGCGACGCCAATTGCAGTGGGTGAATCGATCTATTCGATCCGCCATTTCCGCGAATATATGCAGAAGGGTGCATGCTCGATCGTGCAGGTCGATGTGGCGCGCATCGGCGGCATCACGCCATGGCTGAAAGTGGCGCATGCGGCAGAAGCTTTTGACATTCCTGTCTGCCCGCATTTCCTGATGGAACTGCATGTCAGCCTCACCTGTGCTGTGCAGAATGGCCGTTATGTGGAATATATCCCGCAGCTCGATGAACTGACCACCAAGGGCATGGAAATCCGTGATGGTCACGCCATCGCGCCGTCCGAGCCGGGCATTGGTATCGAGTGGGATTGGGATGCCGTTCGCAGCCGTTCTGTTGCTGAGTTCACCCGTGAGATCGTGAGCGCGGCATGAGTACACGTATGGGTATGGTTATCGGGCTCAAGCCTGAAAAGATCGCAGAATATAAAAAGCTGCATGCGAGCGTGTGGCCGGAAATTCTGGCACTCATTTCCGAGTGCAATATCACCAATTATACGATCTTTTTGAAAGAGCCTGAGAACCTGCTTTTCGGTACGTGGGAATATGTCGGCCAAGACTTTGAGGCCGACATGAAGAAGATGGCTGATAACCCTAAAAATCAGGAATGGTGGTCGGTTTGCATGCCATGCCAGAAGCCGCTTGAAACCCGTAAAGAGGGCGAGTGGTGGGCCATGATGGAGGAGGTTTTCCACCATGACTGAGACCTTCGATCCCAAAACCTTGCGCCAATGGTGGGCCAAGCCGTCTGAGCCGAAGCCCATCGTGATCTTCGGTGCAGGTAGCATTGTCGGCGACGCGCATCTGCCCGCCTATAAGAAGGGCGGCTTTCCGGTTGCAGGCATTTTCGATCCCAATTTCGAGAAGGCATCGGCGCTTGCCAACCAATGGGGCGTGAAAGCTTTTGCAAGTCTTGAAGAAGCGATTGCAGTTGAAGGTGCGATCTTCGATCTGGCGACACCGCCTTCAGCCCATGCTTCGATCCTTGCGCAATTGCCGGAAGGTGCGGCCTGTCTCATTCAGAAGCCGATGGGCAGTGATCTTGCCGCTGCTACGGAAATCCTGAAGGTCTGCCGTGCGCGTAATCTGAAAGCTGCGGTGAATTTTCAGCTGCGTTTCGCGCCAATGATGTTGGCACTTTACGATGCCGTCGAAAAGGGCTTGCTTGGCGAAGTGGTGGATTTCGATGCATGGCTGGCGCTTGCGACCCCTTGGGGTCTGTGGCCGTTCCTCAAAGGTCTGCCGCGTATCGAGATCGCCATGCATTCGATCCATTATCTGGATTTCGTGCGCGGTCTGCTCGGCAATCCGCAAGGCGTTCACGCCAAGACTATCGGTCACCCAAACCACGAAGTCGCTCAAACCCGCACTGCTGCAATCCTTGATTACGGCGACCGCGTACGTTGTGCGCTGTCGATCAATCACGATCATGATTTTGGCCGCAAGTTTCAGGCCTGCGAGTTCCGCATTTGTGGAACTGAGGGTGCTGCCTACGTGAAGCTTGGCGTTAATCTCGACTATCCGCGTGGCGAACCGGACGAGCTCTGGATCAAGCCGAAGGGTGGCGACGATTGGGTGCAGGTCGCGCTTGAAGGCGCGTGGTTCCCGGATGCATTTCTCAATCGCATGGCGCAGTTGCAGCGTTTTGCGTGCGGCGAAGATGCAGCACTCATCGGCTCGGTTGAGGATGCCTGGCATACAATGGCACTGGTCGAAGCGGCCTATCAGTCAAGTAGCTCACCCGCTACCCCGCTCGCTGCAAAGCCGGAGTTTTAATCATGTCCGAACAGACGATCTATTTTGAAGATTATGAACTTGGCCATGAGCGGGTCACTTATGGCCGCACCATCACCGAAACGGATTTCGTGGTGCATGCCGGACATACGGGCGATTTCTTTCCGCACCATATGGATGCGGAATTTGCCAAGATATTGCCAGGTGGTCAGCGCATTGCCCATGGCACGATGATCTTTGCAATCGGCGTTGGATTGACGGCGACGCTTATTAACCCTGTTGCGTTTTCCTATGGCTATGATCGCCTTCGTTTCGTGCGTCCGGTGCATATCGGCGATACGATCCGCACGCGCGTGACGATCAGTGCCAAGGAAGATGATCCGAAACGGACAAATTTGGGCCGCATTACGGAGCGGTGCGAAGTGCTTAATCAGCGGGACGAAGTGGTGCTTGCTTGCGGCCACATCCTGCTTGTTGAACGAAAGGCATAAAGATGACGATACGATTTGATGGAAAAACCGCACTGGTGACAGCCGCAGCTCAGGGCATTGGTCGTGCAAGTGCGCTGGCTTTTGCGGAAGCTGGCGCAAAGGTCTATGCGACTGACATCAACGAGGGCGCTCTCAAAGAACTCGAAGGTGTCTCTAACATCATCACCCGCAAGCTCAACGTGCTTGATGAGGCGGAAGTGAAGTCACTCGTTGCCGAGATCGGTCAGGTCGATATCCTGTTCAACTGCGCAGGTGTCGTCCATGGCGGTTCGATTTTGGAAATGAAGGACGAAGACCTCGATTTCGCGGTCAATCTCAACATCAAGGCGATGATCCGCACCATCCGTGCCGTGCTGCCGGGTATGCTGGAACGCAAAGACGGCGCAATCGTCAACATGGCGTCGGTTGCTTCCAGCGTGAAGGGTGTGCCGAATCGCTTTGCCTATGGCGTCACCAAAGCTGCCGTCATCGGTCTTACCAAGGCTGTCGCGGCTGATTATGTCGCCAAGGGTATTCGCTGCAATGCGATCTGCCCCGGTACGGTTGAAAGCCCGTCGCTGCAGGATCGTCTGCGCGCGCAAGGTGACTATGAAGAGCAGCGTGCAGCCTTCATCGCCCGTCAGCCGATTGGCCGTATTGGCCAGCCGGAAGAGATCGCGGATCTCGCGGTCTATCTCGCTGGTGCCACCTATACCACGGGTCAGGCTTACAACATCGACGGTGGCTGGACGATCTAGTCCAAGCTGCCAATTCTATCCCCACAAAGGAGTAAACTCATGAAATTTCTTCGCTATGGCGAAACCGGTCACGAAAAGCCGGGCCTTCTCGATGCTGACGGCAATATCCGTGATCTGTCTGCTCATGTGAGCGATCTGTCGGGTGCCGCTTTGAGTCCTGAAGCGCTTGCCAAGCTCGGTTCGCTCGATGTGAATTCTCTGCCAAAGGTTGACGGTAGTCCGCGCCTTGGTCCATGCGTTGCTGGCACCGGCAAGTTCATCTGCATCGGTCTCAACTATTCCGACCATGCGGCTGAAACGGGTGCTACCGTTCCGCCTGAGCCGATCATCTTCATGAAGGCAACC
>Ga0308157_10000855_pt1 | contig 80249 bp, 69 predicted proteins | sample PhyBR1_FD_201035 | JGI IMG/M metagenome (GOLD analysis project Ga0308157, IMG submission 201035) | Phyllosphere microbial communities from UC Gill Tract Community Farm, Albany, California, United States - DLSLB.R1 | ecosystem: Host-associated > Plants > Phyllosphere > Unclassified | place: USA...
GACGAGCCGACCACCGGCCTGCACTTCCACGACATCGAAGCCCTGCTCGGCGTGCTGCACAAGCTGCGCGACGAGGGCAACACCGTGGTGGTGATCGAGCACAACCTGGACGTGATCAAGACTGCCGACTGGATCGTCGATCTCGGTCCGGAAGGCGGCCATCGCGGCGGCACGGTGCTGGTCACCGGCACGCCGGAAGACGTGGCGGCACATCCGGATTCCTACACCGGCCAGTTCCTGGCCAAGATGCTGCCCTCGACCAGCGCGCGCCCGGAACAACCGGCGGCCGTGGCAAACAAGCCTGATGCGCGCCCGCCGCGCAAGGAAAAGCCGGTCAAGAAAGCAGCAGCCAAAAAGGCTGCCGCCCCCGCCAAGAAGAAGGCTGCAAAATGAGCAACGAGCACAAGCAACTGGCCCGCGTACCGATCAGCGTGCGCTGGCGTGACATGGATTCGATGGGCCACGTCAACAACGCCAAGTACGTTTCGTATCTGGAAGAGGCGCGCGTACGCTGGATGCTGGGCGTGGAAGGCGTGTCGATGACCGACCGCATCGCGCCGGTGGTGGCCAACACCAACATCAACTATCGCCTGCCGATCGTGTGGCCGAACGATATCGTGGTCGAGTTGTTTGTCGAGCGCCTGGGCAACAGCAGCGTGACCATTGGTCACCGCATCGTTGACCAGAAGGACGACAGCAAGCTGTATTCGGATGGCAATGTGGTGGTGGTCTGGATGGATACGCAGACGGGCAAGAGTGCGCCGTTGCCTGAGGCTGTTCGAGGTGCTTCGAGCTGAGCTGCGCAGCAGACGCTGCAGATGGCAGTGAAGCCTGACACATCCCTTCTCCCGCAAGCGGGAGAAGGTGGCCCGAAGGGTCGGATGAGGGGGGCTTTTGGAGCTTAAAGCGCCCTCACCCCAACCCCTCTCCCGCAGGTGGGAGAGGGGCTCAAGCTGCAGTTGCAGGCATCGGGGGCGGAGCTGCCGGCATTCGCGCCGTCTTACTTCAACGCAACCTTCGGAAAATCCACCGGCACATCCAGCGCCACGTTGATGTAGTTGGTGAACAGGTTCAACGCCACATGGGCGAGAATCTCGACGATCTGTTCGTCACCGAAGCCCACGCTGCGCAACTCCGCCACATCGGCATCGTCCAGCTGCGCACGTTGCTCCACCACTTTCAGCGCGAATCGCAATGCTGCAGCAGTACGCGCGTCTTCGGATTGCCCCGCCTGTGCCGATGCCATTTCAGCGGCGGTAGCGCCTGCCTTCTGACCCAACACGGTATGCGCCGCCAGGCAGTACTCGCAGCGGTTGCGGTTGGCGATGGCGACGGCGATCTGCTCGCCGAGCTTGCTGCCAAGGCTGCCCTTGCCCAGCGCTCCAAACGCAGCCCACATGCTCTGCAATGCAGCCGGGGAGTTGGACACTGCCTTGAACATGTTCGGCGTCGCGCCGAAGGCCTGGTGGATCTGCGCCAGCAGCGGCTGGCTGGCGGTGGGGGCGGTCCGGGTTTCCAGATTGATGCGTGACATGGTGATCTCCTGATCGGTTGGGGTGGTTGCCGGGCCATCAGCCCGTGAAAGAAGTATCCCGCCCGAATCGGAACCATTTGATACGATCAGTCCATCAAACAAACCAATTAATACAGATGAACAGCCTTCCGCCCGTGGATCGCCTGGCCGGCGTCCTGGAGAACTTCCGCTTCCAGGCCCAACTGTTCCACTCCGGCCCGCTATGCGGACTGACCAGCTTCGATGCGGGCGAAGGCCACGCCTACCTGCACGTACTGCGGCGTGGTCAACTCGAGGTCAGCCATCCCGGCAGCCGCGATATCCCTGCCTCGATGCGCTTCGAGGAACCGACGCTGCTGTTCTATCCGCGCCCGTTCAACCATCGCTTCCACAACCCACCGCGTGAAGGCGCCGACTTCACCTGCGCACGCCTGGACTTCGATGGCGGCATTGCACACCCCTTGGTTCGTGGCCTGCCCTCGCTGATTGCATTGCCATTGGCACGCATCCCAGGCCTGGCAATGACGCTGGAACTGCTGTTCAACGAGACCGACAACGTCCGCTGCGGCCAGCGGCTGCTGACCGATCGCCTGTTCGAAGTCGTGGTCATCCAGCTCCTTCGCTGGCTGCTGGATCATCCGCAGGAAGCAGGAATACCCGCCGGCTTCATCACCGGGCTGTCGGATCAGCGTCTGTCGCGCGCCTTGGCCGCCATGCACGATCGTCCCGGCGAGAGCTGGACACTGGGCAGCCTCGCCGAACAGGCAGGCATGTCGCGCACCGCGTTTGCCAACAGTTTTCGCGACCTCGTCGGACAGACACCGTTGAACTACCTCACCGATTGGCGCATCGCGCTGGCCCAACGCCGGCTGCGGCAAGGCCGGCCGATCAAGACGCTGGCCGACGAGCTGGGCTATGCCAATGCCTCGGCGCTATCGCGGGTATTCACCGCCAGAACCGGGATGTCCCCGCGCGAGTGGTCGAAGCAGGCCGACGCCTGATCAGCGCGCAGGCGCCTCGCGTCGTACCTGCAGCATGCCGTCCACCTTGGTTCCATCTTCCAGGCTCAGCCGCAACGGCAACTGCGCGCCTTCCGTCAGCGACACTTCCGGTTGCATCAGCATTAAGTGCAGACCACCCGGCTTCAGCTCGGCCGATGCGCCCGCGGCAATCGGCAAGCGCTCGATCTCCCGCATCCGACTGACGCCCTGTACCACCGTGGTTTCATGCAACGACACATCAGCAAAGGCCTTGCTGCCCGCGCCGATGACAACCACCTCGCTGGCGCAGCCGTTGCGGATGCGTGCAAAACCGGCTGCCATTCGCGTCGCCGCCGGGGTCAACCGCACCCAGCCCTGCTCCACGCTCACGCAGGCCGGTGCTGCAGCCGCCTCGAACGCACCCAAGGCCAACAGTACGCACACGAATGGTTTGGTTATCATCAGCTCACGACTCCTTGCCGTACGAGAATCCGCAGCATGACCACGCTCATCGAAGTGATCAACCATGGCCCCATCCGTGAACTGCGCCTGGCACGGCCACCGGTCAACGCGCTGGATACCGAACTGTGCCGTGCCCTGATTGCCGCCGTCACCCTGGCCATGACCGACGACGTGCACGGCATCGTGCTGTCCGGCAGCGAGCGCATCTTCACCGGCGGCATGGACGTCCCGCACCTGCTCTCGCATGGCGATGACAAGCGCAAGCTGATGGACAGCTGGCAGGCGTTCTTCGGCGCTGCACGGGTATTGGCTGAAAGCCGCGTGCCGGTGGTAGCCGCGCTGACCGGCCACTCGCCGGCCGGCGGCTGCGTGCTTGCACTGTGCTGCGATTACCGGGTGATGGCACGCAGCGCCGACCCGGCAAAACCCTATGTGATCGGCCTGAACGAAGTACAGGTAGGCTTGGTCGCGCCGGAAGGCATCCAGCGGCTGATGCGCCGCGTGGTCGGCCACCATCGCGCCGGCGTGTTGTTGATCGGCGGCCAACTGGTCAGCGCCGAACGCGCGTTGGAGATCGGCCTGATCGATGAACTGGCTGACGGCGCGGCGCAGGTGGTCGAACGCGCCATCGGCTGGCTGCAGGCCCAGCTCAAGCTGCCGGCGCAGCCGATGCTGCAGACCCGTGCCATCGCCCGTGCCGACCTGCACGAGGCCATGCAGGCCGAGCACATCCAGCTGGAACGCTTTGTCGAGGCGTGGTTCTCGCCGGATGCGCAGGGCGCTTTACAGGCCTTGGCGGCTCGCCTGGGCAAGAACTAGGGATTCGGGAGTTGGGATTGGGGATTGGCAACGGCGGCATGCCGGGTGCTGACCTGCCTGCGTTGCCCCGTCCCCGCTCGCCTATAATCGCGGCCTGTCGAAAAGAAGGCCGCCGCCTTGTCCAACACGCCTGAACCCGTGGTCTCCGAACTGATTGACCTGCTGTCGCTGGAGCGGCTGGAGGACAACCTGTTCCGCGGCCAGAGCCGCGATATCGGCACCAAGTACGTGTTCGGCGGGCAGGTGCTGGGGCAGGCGCTGGCCGCCGCCCAGGCCACGGTCGAGAACGGCCGTCACGTGCATTCGCTGCACGCTTATTTCCTGCGCGCCGGCAACATCGACCACCCCATCGTCTATGACGTGGACCGTACCCGCGATGGCGGCAGCTTCTCGGTGCGCCGGGTCACCGCCATCCAGCACGGCAAGGTGATCTTCTTCTGCGCGGCCTCGTTCCAGCAGGCCGAGCGTGGTGCAGAACACCAGCACAAGATGCCGGATGTGCCGCAGCCGGAGGACATCGAGCCGAGCCGTCCGCTGCCGGCCGATGTGCTGGAGCGTTTGCCGGTGAAGGTGCAGCGCTGGCTTTCGCGCGGCGGTCCGTTCGAATTCCGCCACGTCTATCCGCGCGACGAACTGAACCCGCCCAAGCGCCCGCCCTATCACCAGGTGTGGCTGCGCTTGAACGAGAAGATCGGCGATGCGCCGGAGCTGCACCAGGCGCTGCTGGCCTATGCCTCCGACTTCCATCTGCTCGGCACGGCCACCTTCCCGCACGGCATCAGCTACTACCAGCCGCATGTGCAGATGGCCTCGCTCGACCATGCGATCTGGTTCCACCGCCCGTTCCGCGCCGACGACTGGCTGCTGTACTCGCTGGACAGCCCCAGCGCGCAGGACTCGCGCGGCCTGGCGCGTGGCCAGTTCTATACCCGCGATGGCGTGCTGGTCGCCAGCACCGCACAGGAAGGCCTGATCCGCGTGACCCCCGACGACAACGAAGCGAGCAAGGGCTGAACCATGCGCAAGATTTTCAGCAGCCGGCGCGTCGAGAACGCCGAAGGTGTGGCGGAGATCCTGCGTGATGCAGGCATCGAGGTCCGCGTCACCAACGGTCGCTCGTACCACAGCAAGCGCCGTGGCCAGTTCAGCTATACCGACAAGGTCAACAACGAGAACCTGCCTTCGGTCTGGGTGGTGCATGCCAATGACCAGCCGCGGGCGCGTGAGATCCTGCGCGACAAGCGCCTGCTCGACACCACCCGCCGCGACCATCCCACCGCCGAATACGCCTTCCGCGAAGCACCCGCAGAGGCCGGCAATGGCCGCAGCTGGGCGTGGCGGATCCGCATCGCCCTGCTGGTGGTGATTGCCGGTGTGGCGCTGGTGATCATGATGCGTCATCGCACTGCGCCCCCGCCTGCAGCCACGGCCCCCGCCAACCCGGCACAGGCACAACCGGCCCAGCCGCAACCGGGCGAAGACGAGTTCCGCGTGCGCATCCAGTCCCAGCCTGACACCCCGCCGGCACCGGCACCGGAAAAATAATCGGTCACATCGGGCTTCGGTGCCCGTCCTGTTTGGCAGTACCGTCGAAAAGGCCTGTCCGATGAGCACCGAAACGCTGGAAATCCTGCTGCAGAACGAGCTGCCTGCCGCCCGCCAGGGCTGCACGCAGTCCTATGGGCGCATCGTGATGGCCTGCCAGAACACGGTGACCGCCATCGCCCTGGCCATCACCCGCGATGTGCAGGCCAGCGAGGACATCGCCCAGGAAGCCTTCATCAAGGCCTGGCAGCAGCTCACCCAGCTCAACAACAGTTCCAGCTTCCTGCCCTGGCTGCGGCAGATCACCCGCAACCTGGCCCGCGACTGGCTGCGCGCCAACCGCAACCGTCCGCTCAGCGGCGAGGCTGCGGAAATCGCCATCAGCATGGCCGCCGACCCCTCGCCCAACGGTGTCGACGCGATGGCACGGGTGGAGGAAGAACTGGTCGCCGAGGAAATCATCTCGGCTCTGCCCGAGGACAGCCGCGAAGCGTTGCTGCTGTACTACCGCGAAGGGCAGAGTTCGCAGCAGGTGGCCATGCTGCTGGGCCTGAGCGACGCCGCCGTGCGCAAGCGTCTGTCGCGCGCTCGTGCCAGCGTGCGCGAGGAGATGCTCAAGCGCTTCGGTGAATTCGCCCGCAGCTCTGCGCCGAGCGCTGCTTTCGCTGCCTTGGTCAGCTCGGCGCTGATGTTGGCAGCCCCTGGCGTAGCCAGCGCTGCGATCATTGCCAGCGGTGCAGGTGTTGCCGGCACCAGCGCTGGCAAACTGGGGGTCGGCACTCTGGGCGTCAACACCGCTGGCAGCGGTGCGGCCGCAGGAACACTCGGCGCCGCCGTAAACGCATTGTTCGAGAATCCTTTCGATCTATGGATAGTGGCCGGCGCAGTCGTGTTTGGCACGGTTGGGGCCTATCTCACCAATCTCTACCTGCTGCACTATGCCGAGACGCCGGAGGAAACCCAGCGTGTTCGCCGTTTCATGCGCCTGCACACCATCGGCGCCTTCGTGTTCTGCATCTGCGCCATGGCCGGCGTAGTGTTCCGCATGGGTCTGGTCGGCGGACTGCTGACCCTGGCAACAGGCATGGCCGTATTGAACTACCAGTACCTGGTCACGCTGCCGCGCGTGATGGCGCCGATGCTTGCCCGTGATGCGGCTCGCCATGGCCGCAAGGGTCCGTCCTGGATCTATCAGAGCATGTTCGGGCGCAGCGCCGTGGTCAGCGCATCGCTGCTGGCGGTTGCAGCGACGCTGTACGCGCTGCTGCAGCACTGAACTCCAGCAACAAAACACCCCCGCTGTTGCCAGCGGGGGTGTTGTCGATCGGCGCCTTGGTAGAACTTACTTCGCGGCCGGAGCCTGCGGCGGCATCGGGCCGCGCGGGCCACGATGTTCGCGATGACCATCCTTGCGTGCAGCCTGAAGTTCTTCCGGGCTCAACTTGCCATCCTTGTTGGTATCGGCCTTGGCAAACCACTCGGCACGACGCTGCTCGGCGCGGGCCTGCCGATCGGCCTGGTCGATGTAGCCATCCTTGTTGACGTCCAGACGGGTGAAGTTGGCCTGGTACTCGGCGGCACTGATGCGGCCGTCGTTGTCGGTATCGATGCCACGCATGAAGCCGCCATCACGCGGTCCGCGGTGGCCGCCGTGGCGATCACCGCCGTGACGCCCGCCGTGACGCATCTGCGCCATTTCCTCACGTGACAACTTGCCGTCCTTGTTCGTGTCCAACTCGTCGAAACGCTGCGCCAGATGCGGACGGGCCGCTGCTTCCTGGCGATCAACCACGCCATCATTGTTGGCATCCAGGCGCTGCGGCGCCGGGCCGGTGCTGGTCGGCGCGGCCGCGAACACCAAGCCGGTCGCCGAGGTGGCCAGCAGCATCGCCAGCAGGAGGAGTGGTTTGCGGTGGGTCTTGGTCATGGTGTGGCTCCGTGGTGAGGCTGCGGACGCGGCATTGCGTCCTCGCTACGGTCAACGCACCAGCTATCGGCTTGGTTGACCTGCGTGCCGGCCATGTTCATCACGCAGACAGGCGCAGGTTTTGCGACGCGCCACGGCTATGCTGTACGCATGGCAGCCCACGGCGAAAACAACGAAGAACTGCGCCTGTTCCAGACCGGCGAGCATGCTTGCGGCTACTGGCCGGAACGACAGGCACGCGACCTTGTGCTGGACCCCCAGGACGAGCGGCTGGGCGCGCTTTACCCGATGGCATTGACCTGGGGCTTCCGCCGCTCCGGCGATCTGGTCTACCGCCCGCACTGCGAAGCTTGCCGCGCCTGCGTGCCGGTACGCATTCCCGTGGAGCGCTTCAACCCGGACCGCAGCCAGCGCCGCTGCCTGACGCACAACGCCGACCTGCAATGCCGGATCCTGCCTGCCGAACGTACCGACGAACAGTTCGCCCTGTATCAGCGCTACCTGTCCCATCGCCATGCCAAGGGTGGCATGGACCAGCATGGCCCACATGAGTTCGACCAGTTCCTGATCGGCAGCTGGTCACATGGCCGCTTCATGGAGATCCGCGCGCCCGGCGTGGCCGGAAAACGCGGCCAGCTGTTGGCTGTCGCGGTCACCGACGTCACCGACCTCGGCCTGTCGGCGGTCTATACGTTCTTTGATCCGGACCAGGAAAAACGCAGCCTGGGCACCTTCGGCATCCTGCAGCAGATCGCCTGGGCCAAACGCAACGGCTTGCCACATCTGTATCTGGGCTATTGGATCAACGGCCACCGCAAGATGGACTACAAGCGCCGCTTCCATCCGCTGGAGTATTTCGACGGCAAGCGCTGGCTGCAGGGCGAACAGGGCCTTGGCAACGATCAACGTTGATTGAGAGGCAGCTCAATAGCGACTTTCGTTGATGCGCATTTAACCGGGATTTATGCAGAATGGGACCGTCATCGCGCATCGTGATGACGCAAGGAAGTATCCATTCAACAGGAGCAATGCGTGAAGACCCAACTACTGATTCTGGCTGCAATTGGCACCTTGGCCCTCGCCGGCTGCAAGAAGGCCGAAACCCCGGCCACCGACGCCCCGGCCGCTGCTCCCGCAGCTGCTGCAGCCGAAGTCACCCCGGCTCCGGCCACCGACACCGTCAAGGCCAGCACCGGCGTTCCGGAATGCGACCAGTACCTGGAAAAGGTCTACGCATGCATCAGCGACAAGGTGCCCGAAGCCCAGCGCGACATGATGAAGCAGGGCATCGAGCAGTCGCGTAGCGCCTGGGCTGGCGTGACCGACAAGACCGAGCTGGCCAACCAGTGCAAGACCGCGCTGGAACAGGCCAAGACCAGCTTCGGCGCGATGGGCTGCACGTTCTAAGCAACGTAACAGCGCCATCCATGGACGCCCCGCATGCGGGGCGTTCGTGTTTTCGCAGCTTCGCTTTTCGCCTCATCGTCATGACGACGTGAGAAAATCGGCGGATGCGCATCTCAACCCTACTCGCCCCGATGACCCTGCTGTTGGCAGCCTGTTCCACCACACCCAGCGGCAGCGCCAGCGCGCCTGCCCAGCTACGGTTGGCAACCTACAACACCTCCCTGTACTCCGAGGAGGAAGGCGGCCTGATCCGTGAACTGCAGGGCGACAGCGCGCACGCGCGCAAGATCGCTGCTGTGCTGCAGCAGACGCGGCCGGATCTGGTCCTGCTCAACGAATTCGATTTCGACGACGCCCATCGCGCCGCCGACCTGTTCCAGCAACGCTACCTTGAAGTCGCCCAGCCCGGCGGCGGCGAAGCGCTCAAGTACCCGTATCGCTACCTGGCACCGGTCAACACCGGCGTGCCCAGCGGATTGGACCTGGACAACAACGGCACCGTCGGCGGCAAGGGTCGCGAGCGCGGCAACGACGCCTGGGGCTACGGCCTGCACCCGGGCCAGTACGGCATGCTGGTGCTGTCCAAGTACCCGATCGATGAAGCTTCCGTACGCACGTTCCAGCTGTTGAAGTGGAGCACGATGCCCGGCGCCTTGCGTCCGATCGAACCGAGTACCGGCAAATCGTTCTGGCCGGACGCGGTGTGGTCGCAGCTGCGGCTCTCCTCCAAGTCGCATTGGGACGTGCCAGTGCGCACACCGCTGGGCACCGTGCATGTATTGGCATCGCACCCCACCCCGCCAGTGTTCGACGGCAAGGAAAAGCGCAATGCCGCCCGCAACCACGACGAACTGCGGCTGTGGAAGGAATACCTGGATGGCGGTGACAAGCCGTGGCTATGCGATGACAAGGGCAGCTGCGGCGGCCTGGCTGCCGATGCACGCTTCGTCATCGTTGGCGACTTGAACAATGATCCGGCCGATGGCGACGGCCGCCACGACGCCATCCTCGAACTGCTGGAACACCCGCGCGTGCTGCGCTACCCGACGCCGACCAGCGCCGGTGCCGAGCAGACCAGCCTGGCCTACGCGGAGAAAGGCATCGTCCGCCGCGGCGCGCCGCAGCACGCCACCGGCGACTTCGGCCCGCGCTCGGGCACGATGCGTCTGGACTATGTACTGCCCTCCACCGGATTGAGCTATATCGGCAGTGGCGTGTTCTGGCCCGCCAACGACAGCCCGGAAGCGAAGATCGCCGACGGCAGCGACCATCACCTTGTCTGGGTAGATGTGAAGTAAAAAAAACGCCGGCTAAGCCGGCGTTTTTTTGGCTCCTGGATTTTGTGGGAGCGGCGTAAGCCGCGAAGCTTGTACACCATCAGATGACGATGCATTCCGCTGCTGCAGCATTGTCAGCTTCGCGGCTTACGCCGCTCCCACAAGCGTGCGACTGGGTGTGGGAGCTGGATCACAGCAGCGACGCGTTACCCCTCCCCAACCCTCCCCTTGCCTTCGGCAAAGGGAGGGAGCAAATCTCAGCGCAGCTCAATTCCAATCGCCGCTGCAGCATCACGCGCAATCGCACGCGCCTGATCCACATCAGCAGCCCTTGCCAGGGTCACGCCGACGCGGCGTTGGCCCTGCACCATCGGCTTGCCAAACAGGCGCAGCGCCGAATCCGGATGGATCAATGCTTCGGCCACGTTGCTGAAGAACGGCACGCCGTTGCCCTGCGCCAACATCGCGCACGATGCCGATGCACCGTTGTGGCGGATGGTCGGGATCGGCAGGCCAAGAATGGCGCGCGCGTGCAGCGCGAACTCGCTCAGCTCCTGCGATACCAGGGTGACCAGGCCAGTGTCGTGCGGACGCGGCGAGACCTCACTGAACCACACCGCATCGCCCTTCACGAACAACTCGACACCGAACAGCCCCCAACCACCAAGGTCATCGGTGATGGCACGGGCAATCTGCTGCGCACCTTCCAGCGCCTTGGCCGACATCGCCTGCGGCTGCCAGCTTTCGCGGTAGTCGCCATCCCTCTGCAGATGGCCGACCGGATCGCAGAACGCGGTACCTCCGGCATGGCGCACGGTCAGCAGGGTGATTTCGTAATCGAAGTCGATGAAGCCTTCGACGATGCAGCGGCCGGCGCCGGCGCGGCCGCCGGTCTGCGCGTATTCCCACGCCGGGCCGATGTCGGCCTCGCTGCGCAGCGTGCTCTGGCCCTTGCCCGAGGACGACATCACCGGCTTGACCACGCACGGCAAGCCGATCGCGGCGACGGCCTCGCGGTACTCGGCCTCGGTATCGACGAAGCGGTAGGGCGAGGTCGGCAGGCCCAGGGTTTCCGCGGCCAGACGGCGGATGCCTTCGCGGTCCATGGTCAGGCGCGCGGCACGCGCGGTCGGGATCACCCGCAGGCCCTGCTCGGCTTCCAGCTGCACCAGGGTTTCGGTGTGGATGGCCTCGATCTCGGGCACCACCAGGTGTGGCTGCTCCTGCGCGATCAAGGCCTTCAGTGCGGCCGGGTCGAGCATGTCCAGCACATGGCTGCGATGCGCAACCTGCATGGCCGGGGCATTGGCGTAGCGGTCCGCGGCAATCACTTCCACCCCGAAACGCTGCAGCTCGATCGCCACTTCCTTGCCCAGTTCGCCCGAACCAAGCAACAGGACGCGGGTAGCGGATGGGGACAACGGGGTACCGAGGGTGATCATCAGGCAGGTCCGGAAGGCACAAAAGAGGGTGCCTATTCTAGGCAAGCCGGCGCGGCGAGCGGACATCGTAGCCCGGGGCAGCGTCAGCACACCCAGGGAGTGAGCGGAACTACCGTGGCGATTACGGGCCAGCTTACTCCCCGGGTGCGCTGCCGCTTACCCGGGCTACGGGTTTCCGGCCCTGCGGGGAGCCTCGTCAAAACCGCTTGCATGCTGATATCAATTTGATATCTTTCATTCCAACCACCACGGAAGATGTGCCATGAAAGAGAAGTCCCTCGGTTCCATTACCGGTATTCCCACCCTCCTCGGCACCTTGCTGATGATGCTGGCCGGCACCGCTGCCATCGTCGGTGCGGTCGTGGTCACCAAGAACGGCACCGGTGGCGGCGGGATGCTGGTGCTTGGCGGCATCGCACTGCTGGTTGTTGGCATCTTCCTCAGTTGCGGCCTGTACATGGTCCAGCCCAACCAGGTGGCCGTGATCAGCCTGTTCGGCAAGTACGTGGGCACAGTCAAGGACAACGGCCTGCGCTGGAACAACCCGTTCTTCAGCAAGCGCACCGTCAGCCAGCGCGTGCGCAACTTCGAGAGCGGCAAGCTCAAGGTCAATGAACTGGACGGCTCGCCGATCGAGATCGCAGCGGTCATCGTCTGGCAGGTAGTCGATGCCTCCGAAGCGGTCTACAACGTCGACGACTACGAGAGCTTCGTGCACATCCAGTCCGAATCGGCACTGCGTGCGATGGCCACCAGCTATCCCTATGACCAGCACACCGAGGGCCAGCTTGCCCTGCGCAGCCACGCCGCCGAGATCTCCCAGCATCTGAAGGATGAGCTGGCCGAGCGCCTGGCCGATGCCGGCGTGCAGGTACTCGATGCGCGCATCAGCCACCTTGCCTACGCCCCGGAAATCGCCCAGGCCATGCTGCAGCGCCAGCAGGCCAGCGCGGTGATCGCCGCACGCACGCAGATCGTCGCCGGTGCCGTTGGCATGGTCGAGATGGCACTGTTGGAACTGCAGAAGAACGCCGTCGTCACCCTCGACGAAGAGCGCAAGGCACACATGGTCAGCAACCTGTTGACCGTGTTGTGCTCGGACCGCGGCACCCAGCCGATCGTCAATGCCGGTTCGCTGTACTGATCAACGTAGTGAGGTAATCGCAGTGAATGTTTTCGCCCCCCTGATCATCGCAGCCACCGGCGTTCCGGCCCTGTGCTTCGCCGCGTGGAGCGGACGCCCCGGCACCGCCCATGCACGCGGGCTGGGCCTGCGCTGGGCCTTGATCGCGCTGTGCATGTTCGTGGCGGCCACCGGCGTCTATCTGGCCGGTGACAACCGCAACATCGCCTACGGCGTGATCATCGCGCTGGTGGTGGCGGTCAATGCGCTGGGCATTTCGCTGGTGCTGCATCTACGTCGCGGCAACAACGGAGCACCCCGCCGGTGAGCGAGAAGAAGGCCTATCCGCTGCGCATCAACGCTGATGTTCTGGCTGCGACCCAGCGCTGGGCCGACGACGAGCTGCGCAGCCTCAACGCGCAGATCGAGTACGTGATCCGCGACGCCCTGCGCAAGGCCGGGCGTCTCCCCAAACCTGAGCAAGAACCCAAGGAAGAGCCATGAGCACGCAGTGGAAATATCTGGTCGTGGGACTGAAGACCACCCTGATGGGCAGCTTCAAGACCGAAGCGCTGCAGGAGGAACTGGACAAGCAAGGCCGGCTTGGCTGGGAGCTGGTGAATGTGGTTCATGCCACACCGACCGTCTCCAGCCCGACCCTGATCTTCAAAAAGGCGCAATGATGAAAGCATTGAGCGGATGGATCACAGCAGCACTTCTTTCCCTCGCCAGCAGCGCACACGCTGCCGAGCCGACCGCCTTGGCCACCCAGTTGCTTGACCGGCTTGATGCTGGCCAATACGCCGCTGCTGAAGCGGATTTTTCGCCGCAGATGAAAGCAGCGGTACCTGCTGAAAAGCTCAAGGCGGTGTGGGAGTCCCTGCCAGCGCAGATGGGCCCAGCCGGTCCCCGCGGCGCTGCCGTAACCAGCGAAGCCGACGGCTTCCGCATCGTCGTCATTCCTTTGCACTATGCAAATGGCGGGCTGCAGGCACGCATCGTGCTTGATCAGGACGACAAGGTGGCAGGCTTCCTGGTGCAGCCTGCAGCGGCTGCGCCGGCACCACCGCCTGCAGCGGATGCCAGCGTCATCGAGCAGGACTTCAGCGTACCGGCCAGTGGTAGCGCCAGCGCGCCACTGCCGGGCACGCTGACCCTGCCCAAGGGCAAGGGCCCCTTCCCCGCCATCGTGCTGGTGCACGGCTCCGGTCCGCAGGACCGCGATGAAACCATCGGCCCCAACCGCCCGTTCCTGGACATCGCGCGTGGACTCGCCGCGCAGGGCATTGCCGTGCTGCGTTACGAAAAGCGCAGTCATGCACGTCCGCAGGATTTCAAAGGCAGCTTCAGCGTCGATGACGAAACCACCAACGATGCGGTCGCGGCAGTAAGCGCGCTGGCGGGCAACGCCAACATCGATCCTCGCCACGTGTATCTGCTGGGCCACAGCCAGGGAGGATTGCTGGCCGGGCGCATCGCCAAGGCGGCCAATGGCAAGCTGGCTGGACTGGTACTGCTGGCTGCACCCGCGCGCCCCATCCTCGACCTGCTGGCCGAGCAGAACCGCTACATGCTTGGCCTGGACGGCACGATCAGCGCCGAGGACCAAGCCCAGCTCACCGCACTGGACGCAGCAATAGCGGACGTGCGCGGCAATCCGGAAGCGCGGTTGATGGATGTCCCCGGTCGGTTCTGGCAGCAGCTGGAAGCTGTCGACCCCATCGCCGACGCACGCGACAGCACGCTGCCAGTGTTGGTGCTGCAGGGTGGCCGCGACTTCCAGGTGATCGACACCGACTGGCAGCTGTGGAACAAGGGCCTGCAGGGGGAGCGCTACCGCTTCCGGCACTACCCCGCGCTCAACCACCTCGGCATCGCCGGTGAAGGCAAGGGCTCACTGGAAGAATACGCGCGCCCGGGCCACGTCGATCCAGCACTGATCAGCGACATCGCGCTATGGATCAAGGCGCAGCGATGAGCGATCGCAACACCACGCCAACCGAGACAACGGCATTCAACGTCGCCAAGCCAACCAGCTCACTCCTGCTCTGGTTATGGGCGCCCATGCTGCTGGTGCTCAGCATCGATCCGCTGATCAGGGTGTTCGCCGGCAAGCCGCCTTTCCAGGCGACATTCGCCTCCTGGGGCGGCTGGTTGATATTGTTCCTCGTTGGTGCAGCGCTGACCGTGACCTACCGACGACGCGAACTGCGCGTTGAACCGAAGCAATTGACCATCGCCGCCACCTTGTACACCCGACGCGTGGCGCTGAGTTCGATGCGGCTGGAACGCGCGCGCGTCGTCAATTTCGCAGAGAACCCTGATTTCAAGCCGGGCGGGAAATCCAATGGCTTCCAGTTCCCCGGCTTCCGTGCGGGTCACTTCCACATGAAGGGTGGCGGCAAGGCCTTCTGCCTGATCACCGACAACAGCCGTGTACTGGTGATCCCGCTGCGCGACGGCAACAGCGTGCTGGTCAGCCCCGAACAGCCGCGCGCCCTGCTGGATGAACTCAGGCGGCTGGCCGACGGCGGCGCACAGGCCTAAGCTGCGTACATGCGCAACGCTCCCCATATCCTGCTGAACACACCCGACATCGAGATCTGGCCGGGCGGCCTGTTGCGCGCGCGCAGCAGTGACGATGCACGCGTGCTGGCGCGGGCAACGCATGTACTGCGACGCAAACGCGATGGGCGTTACCTGGCGGCGCAGCTGCGCGGTGGTCTGATGCCCCTGGTGACACGGCTTGCGGACGAATCCGGCATCGACTTTGCACTGACCGCGCTGGAAGCCTTGCGCACACAGCCATCCCGCATTCCCCCCGCGCCCGGCAGCCTGCCCTTGCATCAACTGCAACTGCATCTGCAGCAACTGGATCTGGATGCCGACGCCTACGCCGCCCGGACCGGTCTGCCGCTGGTCGCCGAACCCGCGCATCTGCACCTGGCTGGCTTTGATCGCTACCGCAGGCCACTCTGGCTCACCCGTGGTGCGGCGCGCGGCTGGCAGCGCATGCAGCAGGCAGCGGCGGTTGATGGTGTCGCGCTGGATGCAATCTCCGGCTACCGCAGCCATGACTATCAGCTCGGCATTTTCGAACGCAAGCTGGCGCGCGGGCTGAGCGTGGACGAGATTCTCACCGTCAACGCCGCACCTGGCTACAGCGAACACCACGGCGGTGACGCACTGGACATCAGTACGCCGGGCGAACCACCTGCCGAGGAATCCTTCGAGCACACCGCAGGCTTCGCCTGGCTGCAGCGGCACGCCGCAGGTTTCGGCTTCCACATGAGCTACCCACGCGACAACCCGCACGGCATCATCTACGAGCCCTGGCACTGGTGTTATCGCCGCAATGAAAACGCCACCGCCCGAGGGTGAACGTCGGCGGCTGGTGCAGGCAGCGCTTGGCGCAGGCCTGCTGACCCAGCTACCCGCATGCAAACCCCGATCCAGCCAGGCATTGGCCAGCGATGTCGCGCAGCTGGACCGCACCGCCGTTGCCGGCGTGGTGCGCCCTGCCAGCAGCGCCGGCGTCGTTGCTGCCCTGCAGCGTTGGCCGGGAACGGTCTGCGTCGCTGGCGGCCGCTACAGCATGGGCGGACAGACCCGGGCCGAACATGCGCTGCAGCTGGACATGCAGCGCATGGATCGCCTGCTGTGGCTGGACCCGGAAACACCCAGCGTACGCGTGCAGGCTGGCATGCGCTGGCGGCAACTGCAGGAGCACCTGGATCCGCGTGACCTCGCCGTCAAGGTGATGCAGAGCTACAGCAACTTCAGCATCGGCGGCTCGGTATCGGTCAATTGCCACGGCCGCTATGTCGGCAGCGGCGCACTGGCGGGCAGCGTGCGCGCCCTGCAGCTGGTCACCGCCGATGGTCGCTTGCTGGAGTTGTCCCGCCAGCAGCAACCGGCATTGTTCGCCGCGGTGATTGGCGGCTACGGCGGCCTTGGCGTGATCACCGAAGTCGAGCTGGACCTCGCGCGCAACGAAAGATTGGCACGCAGCGTCGAACAGCTTGCCCTCGCCGACTACCCGGACTGGTTCAACGCCCATGTACTGGGCAGGCCCGGGGTAGTGCTGCACAACGCCGACCTGCTGCCACCGGACTTCAATGCTCCGCTGGCGATCAGCTGGAGCCGCAGCAGCGCCGCACTGACCGATGCAAGACGACTGATGCCCATCCGCGCCAGCCACGCCAAGGACCAGAACCTGATCTGGGCCGCATCCGAACTGCCCGGTGGCGACCAGCTGCGCGATCTCTACCAGACACGCAGCCTGCTCACCGAACCACGCGTGGTGATGCGCAACCTGGAAGCCAGCCTGGATGCGGCGTCGCTGGAACCGCGCACCCGCCGCATGTCGTCCTACCTGCTGCAGGAATACTTCATCCCGGTTGCCGGATTCGCGTCCTTCGCACGCACCATGGCCGGAATCCTGCGCAGGCACGACGTCAATGCACTTAACATCTCAATCCGCCACGCGCCTGCCGACAACACCTCGTTGATGCGCTGGGCGAGCGAGGAGGTGTTCTGCTTCGTGCTGTACCACAAGCAACGCAGCTGGAACGCAGCCGAACAGTACAGCAGCGGCTGGACCCGCCGCCTGATCGACGCCGCGCTCGAGCATGGTGGTCGCTACTACCTGCCCTACCGTCTGCACGCCAGCCAGGCGCAGTTCCAGCGCGCCTACCCGCAGGCGACGCAGTTTGCCGCCATCAAGCAGCAGCTGGATCCTGGCAATCGTTTTCGCAACCTGCTGTGGGAACGCTACCTGCCGCGTTGAGCGGGCTCGAAGCCAAAGTCGCCCTTGTGTATGCGGACTTCCCGCTTTCCAAGGGATACCGGCTTCGCGGCTTACGCCGCTCCTGCAATCGGGAGCGCACCGCATTTGTGGGAGCGGCGTAAGCCGCGAGGCTGACGGCAATCGAGCTGCTGGGCAAATCCGCAATCAAAGGAGGCATCAGGCTTAACACCATGGCAGATTCAGCCAGGTGGGCTGCAATTCGGTGCTGACGATCTACCGGCTTCGCGGCTTACGCCGCTCCCACAGAAGAAAGCAGGCGCTTCACCTCGCCACTTAGTCCTGCGAGCGATTGGTCTTTTGTCTGGGGTCTACACTGAAGTCGGCGATGCGCCATAGATACAGGCTGGCCCAGGTGCGGTACGGGCCCCAGCGTTCGCCGCGCTCGGCCAGCGCCTTGGGCGTCAGCATTGTCTCGCTGCCATCCACGCGCTGTGCGCCCTTGCGGATACCCAGGTCATCGATCGGCAGGATGTCGGGACGACCGAGGCGGAACATCAGCATCATCTCCACCGTCCAGCGGCCGATGCCGCGCACTGCCACCAGTGCGTCGACGATGGACTGGTGATCCATCACCGACATCTGCCGCAGGCCCGGCAATTCACCGGCGCGCTCACGCTGGGCAAGATCACGCAGCGCCAAGGCCTTGTTGCCGGATACGCCACACGCCCGCAGCCCGGGGTCATCAATCAGATCGAGGCTTGCGGCGTGCAGGCGCTTGCCGCCAATCGCCGCCTCCACCCGCCCGACTATCGTCGAAGCGGCCTTGCCACTGAGCTGCTGGAACAGGATTGCCCGCGCCAACGCATCTACCGGGTCGAACGAACGCGCCCAGCCCGGTGGCGCCGGCAACGGCCCGATGCGGCGCATCCAGCCGGCCAGGCGCTTGTCCACCCGCTGCAGGTGCGCCTGCGCCTCATCGATGTCGAAGCCGCGTCGATAGCGGGGCATGGCTCAACGGCGCAAGGCACTGAGTGCCAGCAGCACCCAACCGCCCATCAGGGTGATGCCACCGGCCGGTGCCAGCGTTGTCGGCCAGTGCATCAGTACATTGCCGACCAGGCTGCCGGAGAACAACAACGTTCCCAGCAGCAACACATACAGCGCACCGCGACCCAACTGGTTCACCGAGGACGCCCCCAATCCCACCAGCACCACGCCGTGGCCGAATGCGTACAAGGCCGCGGTGTTCAGGTGCGACTGCGCCAGCGCTTCACTCACCCCATGCGAGGCGTAAGCCGACAGGCCGACCGCCGCTGCCGCCAGCAGGCCGCCGCAGAAAGCCAGAAACGAGGGTTTACGCGCACGCCGTTCCACTCCCAACATCTCGTTCTCCAATCAATCCTGCAAACACCATCCATAAAAAAACGCGCCGCTGGAAGCGACGCGTTTTCTCGATCAGATCATCGACAACAACCCGATGATTACTTGACGGCCCAGTACAGGTCGTAGGAACCATCGACGGTGAAGGCCTTGGCCACGCCACCCTTCCACGACTCATACGGACGGTCAACAACTTCGTTGCCGGTGGTGGTCGCCCATGCACGCAGGCCGTTACGGGCCAGGTCCAGGCCAGCCATGTGGCCGGTGTAGGAAGCAAATGCCGAACGGTGGGCCGGAGCATGCACGTAGGTCACCGGGTTGCCCGCGGGGATCTTGACGCTCAGCTCGGCGGCATCACCCGCAGCAACCGGTGCCGCAGCAGCGGCCGGAGCGGCAGCTTCGCCGTCCTTCTTGTCGGCAGCCGGAGCAGCAGCGCTGCCCTTGCGAACCGGCAGAGCCACGTCGAAGGCGTACTTTTCAGCACCGAAATCGGTGGTGACGATACGGACCGGACCAGCAGCAACCAGACCATTGGCATCCATCGCGCGCTTGATCCATTCCATGTTGTCGTCGATCGACTTCTGGATGGCATCGTTGTTGCGGTCGATGTTACCGGCGTTGACCACCAGCAGGTTTTCAGCCGGCACCTGGACAACCTTCAGGTCGTTCAACGGCGCTTCGGCAGCGGCGTAGTCAACGTTCGGCACCGAGGCCAGCATGTTGGCCATGCGCGACAGACCCAGCTTCAGGTCGTCACCGATGTGGCGGCTGACGTACAGGCCAGCGTAACGACCAAACAGGTCGAAACCGTACTTGACGCTGTAGTCCTGGGTGATCTTGACGTTGCGATCGTTCTTGCCGGTCGGCTCGAGCGTGAACGAGGTCACCTTGTCGGTACCGCGGGTCGGGTCTTCGATGGCAATCACGACGCGCTTGTTCTTTTCGCTATCGGTGATTTCCCAGCTGCCCTGGCCCAGGCCCGTGGAGGAATAGTCCATGCGGGCACCCTTGCCGGCGTCCGGGCCGCTGAACTTCAGCTCCACGGCCTTGTCGCGCAGCACAAGCGGATTCCAATCCTTGAAGCGGCGCAGGCTGTTGACCGTGTCATACACGATCGTCATCTTGCGGTTGGTTTCGATGCTTTCGGTAATGTGGCGCTCGCCCGGCAGACACACGCCAATGAGGACAAACAGGCCAGCCACGATCCCCAAAGCGATCAGGAACTCGATAATACGGGTCATTCAGGAGTCTCCGGGGCCGATCCCACGGCCGGGTTGATTTGAAGGGAAGCCCCCATCCTAGCAGGCTTTCCGCAGGTTGTTCAGCACATTTGGCGCACCGGTTTCCATTACCAGAATGCGCTATCTCACAGATAGGCCGCAGGGTAGCGTCTAAACCACCAACCCAGCGTGCCTTCAGCCGATAGCTCGGACTGTATTTCGTCCGGAGCGGCGGTATTTTCCACCGTCTTGGGTGTCCAACACCAGTACCGCAACCAACTTTTCACGAACCGCCACCGCGCCATCCACAGCGCCGCATGCCGCATTCATCCAGGCCCAGGCAGCACCGGCTGTCCGCCGTTCATACCAACTGCAGCTCAAAGGCCTTGAGCACGGCACGGGTACGGTCGCGCACGCCCAGCTTGGAAAGAATGTTGGAAACGTGATTCTTGATGGTGCCCTCGGCCACGCCCAGGGAGTTGGCGATCTCCTTGTTGGAGAAGCCGCTCGCCATCAGCCGCAGGATCTCGGTCTCGCGGTCGGTCAACGGGTCCGGCCGGTCCAGGCTGACGAACTCATTACGCATGTGCTCCAGCCCGGACAGCAGGCGCTGGGTCACCGCCGGCTGCACCAACGAGCCACCGTTGGCCACGGTACGGATGGCGCCCACCAGCTGTTCCAGGGTCACATCCTTGAGCAGATAGCCCTTGGCACCGGCCTTGAGCCCGGCCAATACCAGTTGGTCATCATCGAAGGTAGTCAGGATGATCGACGGCGGCAGCGTGCCGGCGCGGCTCAGCGTCTGCAGCGCTTCCAGCCCGGACATCACCGGCATGCGCATGTCCATCAGCACCACATCCGGCTGCACCTGCGGAATCATCTCCACCGCCTGGCGTCCGTCGATGGCCTCGGCCACCACTTCAATGCCGTCATCCAGCGCCAGCAGCGAACGGATGCCCTGCCGGACCAGGGTTTGGTCGTCGACCAGACAGACACGGATCATCAATTCACTCCTTGCGGCCCCGAGGCCAACATCATATTGGTAACCAGTGGCAGGCTGGCGCGAAGACGGAAACCCTCACCGCTTCGTGCCGATACGTCCAGCACACCCCCATACTGCGCCAGCCTCTCGCGCATGCCGCGCAAGCCATTGCCCGGCATTATTTCCTCGAAATCGCCACCGATGCCGTCATCATGCGCGCTGATGACCACCTGCGCGGCATCCCGCTCCACGTTGATCCACAAATTGTGGGCGCCGGCATGGCGCACCGCATTGGTGATGATCTCCTGCGTACAGCGCAGCAGCACATGGGCGCGCTCGGGATCTTCAACGCTGAACGGGTCATCGATCCGCAGGTGGATATCCAGCGACGGTACCCGCTCGGTCAGCGGCCGCAGGGCGGCCGCCAGGTCGATCGCCCCGCTCTCGCGCAGCTGGCTGACCGCCTCGCGCACGTCGGTGAGCAACAGTTTGGCCAGGGTATGCGCCTGGCGGACGTGTTCCTGCGCCTGGCCCTCGGTGATATGCCCGGCCACTTCCAGATTCAGGCTCAGCGCGGTCAGGTGGTGCCCAAGCAGGTCGTGCAGCTCACGGGAAATACGGGTGCGCTCGTTGACCCGGGCGCTTTCGGCCAACAGCAGCCGCGTGGCCCGCAGCTCGGCGTTCAAGCGCCGCTGTTCCTCCCGCGCCTGCGTCTGCTGCCGGGCCACCAAGCTGGTGACAAAGATGAACATCGAGAAGCCACCGTATAGCAGCGACTGCAGCAGCGCCTCGAACAGCGGCAGGCCCAGGATCAGGTTATAGACCGGAAGCACCGCCAGCTGGCTGAGCACCAGCCAGATGACGCCGACCCAGCGGCTCAGCAGCCACGGGATCACCCCGGCCGCGACCATCATCAGGATGCTGCCCAGGCCAGTGGCGGACAGATAGCTCACCACCAGCGCCGAAACCGTCAACAGCAGCAACGCCAACCGGTCGTACCAGCTGGTATGGCCGGCGGCATTGAGCCCGCGGGTCAGCCAGAAGTAGCAGCCGCCAAAGGTCAGGTAGGCCAGGAACAGCCAGATCGCCTCCCCGGCGGCAGGCTGCAGCACACCCTCCTCAGGCGCGTACTGGGTATAGATCAGGGGCAGGCTGACCAGGGCCCAGGTAAACAGGCCGGCCAGACGGAGGACTCGGGTATGGCTGAGGTATCCCAACATGCCTGCATGGTAAGGACCCGGCCGCCCCAACGCCCTCCCTCGGAAGTCATGCATGGCGACCTTCGCTGATGGCTCGCCCGGCTCGGGCCACCCATGCGATAATCGCGCCACAGCCCTTTGGGCCGACCGCGATACCCCACGGAGTCACAATGTCGATTGTTATCCGCGACGTGCGCGAGCACGAGCTCGATTCCGTCCTGGCACTGAACAACAACGCTGGTCTTGCGATTCTTCCGCTGGATGCAGCCAAGGTCCGCCGTTTCTACGAAACAGCCGAATACTTCCGGGTTGCCGAACGCGACGGCAACATGGCCGGCTTCCTGGTCGGCTACGGCAGCAACAGTGCCCATGACAGCTGCAATTTCGCCTGGTTCCAGCAGCGCTACCCCAGCTTCTTCTATATCGACCGCATCGTGGTGGCCAGTCGCCGCCGTGGCGGTGGTGTCGGCCGCGCGTTCTATGCCGATGCCCAGAGCTATGCTGAGCTGCGCTACCCACAGATGGCCTGCGAGGTCTTCCTCGACCACGGCGCCGATGCCGCCCTGCTGTTCCATGGCAGCTTCGGCTTCCGCGAGGTCGGCCAGAACACCATGCCCTCGGTCGATGTGCGGGCCAGCATGCTGCTCAAGGATCTGTGCAGCTACGAGTGGGTAAAAGAGACCTATGGCGACAACCTGCCCGACGTTCCCTGGGTAGGCAACACACGCCGGCTGCTGCAACAGCGGCCGACCGGAACCTGAGATGGCAGTGAATTTGGATTACGAACAGGCTGGTGAACTGAAAATCGGGCAGGTCGGCATTGCCAACCTGCGCATCCGCACCCTCGACGTGGAGCGCCTGGCCCAGGAAATGCGCGAACGCGTGGCGCGCGCGCCCAAGCTGTTCGGTCGCGCGGCGGTGATCCTGGATTTTGGTGGTTTGAGCCAACTCCCGGACCTGGCCACCGCACAGCAGCTGGTCAACGGCCTGCGCGACGCCGGCGTCCTGCCGGTGGCACTGGCCTACGGCACCAGTGAAACAGAAACCCTGTCGCAGCAGCTGGGCCTGCCGGTACTGGCCAAGTTCCGTGCCCAGTACGAGCCCGTCGAGACCGAGCCGGCACCGGCCGCAGCCCCCGCTCCCAAGCAGAACAAACGTGCTGCAGCCGCAGCGGCAGCCCCTGCCCCACAGCCCGCTGATGGCGCTGCACCACAGCCCGGCAAGATGCAGCTGACCACCGTGCGCTCGGGCCAGCAGCTGTACGCAGAGAACTGCGACCTGACCGTACTCTCAACGGTGGGCGCCGGCGCCGAGGTCATCGCCGACGGCAGCATCCATATCTACGGTACGCTGCGTGGCCGCGCATTGGCCGGTGCCCAGGGCAACACCAGCGCACGCATTTTCTGTCGCGACTTCCACGCTGAACTGGTCGCGATTGCAGGACGGTATAAGGTACTGGACGATATTCCGGACAACCTGCGCGGCAAGGCCGTGCAGGTGTGGCTGGAACAGGACCAGATCATGATTGCTGCGCTGGATTGACGCAGCTCACAACGACATTCAGGAGAGATCCTTTGGCTGAAATCATCGTAGTCACCTCCGGCAAGGGCGGCGTCGGCAAGACCACCTCCAGCGCCAGCATCGCCTGCGGCATCGCGCGGCGCGGCAAGAAAGTTGCCGTCATCGACTTCGACGTCGGCCTGCGCAACCTTGACCTGATCATGGGCTGCGAGCGCCGCGTGGTGTACGACTTCGTCAACGTCGTCCACGGTGAGGCCACGCTGAAGCAGGCCCTGATCAAGGACAAGCGCTTCGACAACCTGTACGTGCTGGCTGCCTCGCAGACACGCGACAAGGACGCGCTGAACAAGGAAGGCGTGGAAAAGGTCCTCAAGGATCTGGCTGCCGACGGCTTCGACTACATCATCTGTGACTCCCCGGCCGGCATCGAGAAGGGCGCGTTCCTGGCGATGTACTTCGCTGATCGCGCCGTCGTCGTGGTCAACCCGGAAGTGTCTTCGGTACGCGACTCGGACCGCATCATCGGCCTGCTCGACTCCAAGACCGCCAATGCCGAAGCCGGCAAGGCCGTGCCGGCCTACCTGCTGCTGACCCGCTACAGCCCCTCGCGCGTTGAAAGCGGCGAGATGCTGAGCATCACCGACGTGGAAGAAGTGCTGGGGCTCAAGGCCATCGGCGTCATTCCCGAATCCGGCGACGTGCTCAACGCCTCCAACAAGGGCGAGCCGGTCATCCTGGATGCCGAATCGCCGGCCGGCCAGGCCTATGAGGACGCTGTCGGCCGCATCCTGGGTGAAGAGCGCCCGATGCGCTTCACCACCGTGGAGAAGAAGGGCTTCTTCAGCAAGTTGTTTGGAGGATAAGCATGGGACTGCTCGACTTCCTGAGACAGAAGAAGACCACCGCCGAAACCGCGAAGAACCGCCTGCAGATCATCATCGCGCAGGAACGCAGCACCCGCGGTGGCCCGGACTACCTGCCGCTGCTGCAGCGTGAGCTGCTGGAAGTGATCAAGAAGTACGTCAACATCGACGCCGACGCGGTCAAGGTGGACCTGGTCAAGGATGGCGCCAACGACGTGCTCGACATTTCCGTGGCCCTGCCCGACGACAAGTGATAACAGCCCGGCGGCCACGGCCGCCGGGACTCCAGTGCCCGTGAACGAACGCCCTGCCAACGAACCAACCCAGCCCGTGCTGTGCGTTGGCGATATCCAGTGGACCGACGCTGCGGACCTGCTCGCGCGCCACGGCCTGCGCCTGAACCACGTCGCCGCCGGTGAGAAGATTCCCGGCAGTTATTGGGGCGAGCCCGAGGCTGGCATCATCGCCTGCGATGTCTATGTGCGCGACGACACGCCGGTGCATTCGATGCTGCACGAATCCTGCCACCTGATCGTGCTGCCGCCCGAGCGTCGCGCGCAGGTGCATACCGACGCAACCGACTCTGTCCCTGAGGAAGACGCCACCTGCTACCTGCAGATCGTTCTGGCCGGGCAGTTGCCCGGCGTAGGCAGCGCGCGACTGATGGCCGACATGGACAGTTGGGGCTATACCTACCGACTGGGTTCGACCCAAGCCTGGTTCGAACAGGACGCCGACGATGCAAAGCGTTGGCTCCTGGAGCGCGAGCTGATAACACCGTGAGCCTGTAGTGCCGAGCCATGCTCGGCAGAAGCCTTCCGCGGTAAAGCCCCAGCGCAGCATGGCTGCGCTCTACGGGTGAAGCGCTCCTAGCGCGGCCTGGAACTCCCCATATCCAGGGTGACCCGGGTGCCCCGCTCCGGCTGCGAATGGATCTCCAGTTTCCAGCTCAGGTGATCACACAAGCGCGCGATCAGGTCCAGGCCGATTCCAGCGCCTGGGTTGCGCTCGCCCTTGGTCATCTGCGCATACACCTGCGCGACCTCTTCCGGGCTCATGCCGTGCCCCGGGTCTTCGATGGTCAGCACGGCATTGGCGGAGATCCCGAGCCGCACCACGCCGCGATCACTGTTCTCGATGGCATTGCGCAGCAGATTGCCAACCGCCGCCTGCACCACTGCCAACGGCGCAAGCACCTGGCACGGCACGGATTCCACCAATACCAGCTCCAATTCCTTGCCCTTGGCCAGGTAGCGATGGTCTTCGGCAACCCCCGGCAGCAACTCATCCAAGGCAACCAGCTCACTCATCGCAGCCAGCTTGGCCGGATCGCGCGCAAGCACCAATAGCAACTGGATCAACTGTTCCATGCCGGTCGATGTGCTGCGCACGCGCAGCAGTTGCTGCCGCGCTCTGTCCGGCAAGCCCGGCTGCTCCAACGCCAATTCGGCGGCACCGATGATCACCGCGATCGGCGTGCGCAATTCGTGGCTGGCGGTGCTGATGAAGGCACGTTCGCGATCGACGAAATGCTCGTTGCGCTGCAGGTAATCATTCAAGGCACCGGCTATCACTTCCAGCTCGGTACTGCCGCGTTTGTCCACCAGCACCCGCTGCCCACGGCGTTCGGGGCTCAGCTTGGCAATGTCCTGCGCGAGCACCGACAAGGGCCGTACCAGGCGGGTCATGCCAACCCAGGCCATCAGCAAGGTCACCAGCAACAGCGCCACACCCGCCAGCAGCGCCCAGCGGGTGATGAAGTGCTCGAGCTCGCCGAAATCCGAGATATCCAGCGCCAACACCACTCGGCCATAGTCGCTGGTTTCGCGCACCATCACCGCAGTCTGCTTGCCGTCCAACAGTGGGCCGTCATGCAGCCCCGGGTGTAGCTGGGCGAGGCTCTGAGGGATTCCGCCCGGCTCAACCGCCGAGTAGAACCGCAGCGTGTCCGAGTCCTGCCAGTGGTATGCCGGATCGGTGCGCATCTGGCCGATGATGCTGTCCAGTTCGGTGTTCAGCAGCGAGCGCCACACCGCGTGCTCGGCGTGTTCGTGCACATAGTTGGCGGCACTGAACACCGCCAGTGTCACCAGCGCGACATAGATCGCCAACCAGCCCAGCAATTTGCGGCGCAGCGTACGCCGTGTCATTGCGCGCCACCCGCCGCGGGTGCGGACAAACGGTAGCCGACGCGCGGCAAGGTCTGCAGCAGCTTCTGCTCGAACGGACCATCCACCGCGCGACGCAGTTCGTAGATATGCGAGCGCAGCATGTCGCCGTCCGGCGGATCATCGCCCCAGAGCGCATATTCCAGCTGGTCCCGGGTAACCGCCGCCGGGCTTGCCCGCATCAGCACCTCGAGCAGTTTGCGGCAGGCCGGGTACAGGTGCAGCACCTGCCCCGCGCGTTGGGCCTCGAACGTGGACATGTCCAGTTGCAGGTCATGTACTTCCAGTACCTTGCGCGGGTTGCGCCCGTTGGTACGCGCCAGCACCGCCTCCAGTCGCACTTCAAGTTCCGGCAGCGCGAACGGTTTGGTCAGGTAATCATCGGCACCGGCGCGAAAGCCGGCGATCTTGTCCGGCAACTCGTCGCGGGCGGTGAGCATGATCACCGGCACCTCGGAGCGGAACTCCTCGCGCAGCTTGCGCAGCACTTCCGGCCCTTCCATGCGCGGCAGCATCCAGTCCAGCAGGATGGCGTCATAACTCTGGGTGCCGGCCAGGTGCAGACCGGTGATGCCGTCCGGGGCAACATCGAGGGCATGCCCGCGCGCTTCGAAATAATCGAACAGGTTGGCGATCAGATTGTGATTGTCTTCGATGACCAGCAGCCGCATGCGTACGGGACCTTGCCGCCCCCGGGCCGGGACGCCTTCGGCGTATCCTAGCGCCGCCCCTGTCGGAATGCCGTCGTAATGCCATCCGAGCCAGCCATACTGGCTTCGACGTGTTTCCAACATGGTTCACGTCATCATCCTGCCAGCCTTCGACACCGAGCCCTTCGTGCGCCCGAACCTGCCCCGCTCCTCCCGCAACAACAGATGGTTCGTCATCCTGATCGCCCTGGTCATCGCCAGCGTGTTGGCAGGACTGGGCATGCGCTCGCCGCAGCCACCGGACGAGCCGCGCTTCGTGCTGGCCGCACGGCATATGGTGGAGACCGGGCAATGGCTGCTGCCACACCGTGGCAGCGAACTCTACGCAGAGAAGCCCGCCACCTTCATGTGGATCCAGGCGGCCACTTACAAAGTGATCGGTGACTGGAACCTGTCCTTCCTGGTGCCCTCGCTGCTGGCCGCCCTGCTCACGCTGTGGCTGACCTGGGACATGAGCCGGCGCCTGTGGAACCGGCAGATCGCCCGTTATGCCGTCGTCGGGCTGTTCGTCTGCATCCAGTTCGGGTTGATGGCCAAGCGCGCGCAGATCGACATGGTGCTGGTCGGCATGACCACGCTGGCGCTCTGGGGACTGGTACGCCATCTATTGCTGGGCCCGAACTGGTGGGCGCTGGCCCTGGCGGCATTCGCCGCTGGTGCAGGCACCGTGACCAAGGGTGTCGGCTTCCTGCCCTTGCTGATGCTGCTGCCGTGGATGGCCTGGCGCTGGCGCCATCCGCAGGCCGCCGGACCGGGGCGCAGCTGGGGCTGGTGGCTGCTGCTGCCCGCCTTCCTGGCTGGCACCGCGATCTGGCTGGGTCCATTGGCCTTTGCCCTGCTGCAGAACCCCGAGCCGCACCTGCAGTCCTATGCCAAGGAACTGCTGTTCAAGCAGACCGGCACCCGCTACGCCAACGCCTGGCACCACCACCAGCCGTTCTGGTACTACCTGCAGGTAATGGCCACGTTGTGGCTGCCGGGCAGCCTGCTGGCACCGTGGCTGCTACCGGCGTGGTGGCGCCGCTGCCGCCGCGCCGATCCGCGCTACATCCTGCTGCTGGGCTGGGCCCTGTTGGTATTGGTGTTCTTCAGCGCAAGCCCCGGCAAGCGTGAGGTCTACATCCTGCCGATGCTGCCGGCCCTGGCCATCGCGGCGGCGCCATTGCTGCCCCGCCTGCTGCGCCGCACCGGCGTGCGCTGGCTGCTGCTGGCCTACGTGCTGCTGTTGGCACTCGCCACCCTGGTGGTCGGCTACGGCGCCGTGCACGGCGATGGCTGGGCCCAGCGCAATGCGATCAAGCGCGCTATCGACCCGTGGGTGCTGCCGCAGGTTGGCTGGTGGCTGATCGGCTTTGGCGCCGCCTCGCTACTCGTGGTAGCGGTACTGCGACTGCGCCGCGCTGGGCTGGCGGTAGTGCTGACCACGGTAATGCTGTGGTCGATGTATGGGCTGGGTGCAATGCCAGCGCTGGATCCCTACAGCTCCGCCTCGCTGGTGATGGACAAGGTGCGTACGCGCATCGGCCCGGACGCCGAGCTGGGCATGGTTGCCTGGCGTGAACAGAACCTGCTGCAGACCCATCCGCAGGCCACCGATTTCGGCTTCAAACGTCCCGTTGCCGAACAATGGGAGGACGCGGCACGCTGGGTCACTGCCGACCCGCAGCGGCGTTGGCTGTTCGTGCTGGACAAGGCAATGACACCCTGCGCCGATCGTAGCCAGGTCATCGACATCGGCAGTGCCAACCGCAACAACTGGCAGTTGCTGCCCGGCACCGCGCTGCAGGCCGATTGTGTCGCAAGGACCCACGGCGTCGTGGCCGGCAGTGAAGGCGCACTGGAAAGCGACGGCGATTGACACCTGAAGTCTGCAACGCGTCTATGGACGCGGACCTGTTGAAACACACCTGAGAGAGGCTGCGCCGGACCCGGCACAGCCTCGCTTGCATTCATGCTGCCGCGCCCATCCCGGCAGCCAAGCTGAAGCACCGACAAATTCACGACATCGCTCCTACCTGTCTCCGACACAGGCCGACCGAGCATGGCCGCATCCAGATTGACGGTGCCCCAGCTCCATGTCGCAGCAACCCACTTCCGCCATCCTGATTCCGGCCGCCGAACGCAGCCGTTTGAGTTTCGCCGGGCGTGCCCTGCTGATCCCGCTGCTGAGTGCTGCCGCCGGTAGCCTGTTGTTGATGGCAGGCAACGGTGACCAATGGCTTGCCGATCAGCTGTTCCGCTGGCAGGGCAGCCAATGGGCGTTGAAGGACGCGTGGTGGACCAGCCACCTGATCCACAAGGGCGGCCGCAACCTGACCTGGTTTGTTGCGCTGCTGGTGATCCTGGCGCTGATCCGCAGCTGCATGGACCTGCGCTGGCGCCCACTGCGGCGGCCGCTGGCCTACCTGCTGTCATCGGTAGCGCTGACCACCAGCATCGTCGCGCTGCTGAAATCATGGACCCATATGGACTGCCCCTGGGACCTGGAACGCTATGGCGGACTACGCCCCTTCATCGGCCTGTTCGAACAGCGCCCGGTTGCCCTGGGTCACGCCGCCTGCTTCCCGGCCGGCCATGCCGGTTCGGGTTACGCCTGGGTGGCGCTGTTCTTTTTCATGTTGCAGGTGCGCCCGCAATGGCGCTGGCCGGCACTGGGCACCGCCCTGCTGGTCGGCATGGTGTTCGGCCTGGCCCAGCAGCTGCGTGGCGCCCACTTTGCCTCGCACGACCTGTGGGCACTGGCAATCAGCTGGCTGGTCGCAACCGTTCTTTACCTGTGGATGTTCCCAGCGTCTGCATCGATCACATCCCCGGCGCGTGCTGCGCATGGCGCCATTGGAGAAAACGCATGAACGTCGCTGTCGCCCGCCCTGTCGGACTGCAGCTGTCCTGGTCGCGCCTGCGCAACTGGCGCCCGGAGATCAGCACCGAAGCCTTGATCCTGTTGGCCAGCGTGTTCTTCGCGCTGGTCTGCAACACCTTGTTCTGGCGCAGCGCGCTCGCTACCAACCCGGGCAGCATCCTGTTCGCGGTGTCCCTGTTTGCACTGCTGGCGAGCGCGCACGCGATCCTGTTCAGCCTGCTGATCTGGCGCTGGAATGCCAAGGTCGTGCTGACGGTGCTGTTCATCACCACCGCCTTCGCCACGCACTACATGAACAGCTACAACGTCTATCTGGACGCGGACATGCTGCGCAATGTGCTGGCCACCGACCACAAGGAATCAGGCGAGCTGATGACCCCGGCACTGTTGCTGCCGTTGCTCGGCTACGGCCTGCTGCCGGCACTGCTGCTGTGGCGCGTGCGGCTGCGCAAGCGCAGCTGGGGACGCACCCTGCTGTGGCGTGCAGCCTTCCTGCTGGGCGTGATCGTGGCCGGCGGCGCCGGCACCATGCTGTCGTTCCAGAATGTTTCCGCGTTGATGCGCAATCACCGTGAAGTGCGCTACCTGGCCACGCCGGCCAACTATCTCATCGCGCTGAAGCAGAACCTGGCCAGTTCCAGCCCGATAAAGAAGCAACCCAAGTTGCCGCTGGGCACGGATGCCAAGGCCACGCCGCGTACCGCCACCAGCAAACCGCGCCTGCTGGTGCTGGTTGTGGGCGAAACCGTGCGTGCACAGAACTGGGGCTTGAACGGCTACGCCCGCCAGACCACGCCGGAACTGGCGCAGACCGGCGTGATCAACTTCCCGGACATGCATTCCTGCGGCACCAGCACCGAAGTGTCGCTGCCGTGCATGTTCTCGCCGTTTGGCCGTCACGACTACGACGAAAAAAAGATCCGCGGTCACCAGTCACTGCTGCACGTGCTTGAACATGCAGGCATCGCTACCCTGTGGCGCGACAATCAATCCGGCTGCAAGGGCGTCTGCGACGGCCTGGAAATCCAGCGTCTGGATGATGCGACCACCCAAGGCCTGTGCGCCGATGGCCGCTGCATGGATGAGATCCTTCTGGAAAACCTCGCTGCACAGGTACGCGCCAAGCCCGGCGACCGGGTGGTTGTGCTGCACCAGCTGGGCAACCATGGCCCGAGCTACTTCCAACGTTACCCGGCGCAGTTCCGCCAGTTCGCGCCTACCTGCGACACGGCAGACCTGGGCAAATGCAGCCGCGAGGACATCGTCAACAGCTACGACAATGCGATCCGCTACACCGATCATTTCCTGACCCGCACCATCGCCTCCCTGCGCGGAATGGAAGACTACGACACCGCGATGATCTACCTGTCCGATCACGGCGAATCGCTGGGTGAGAAGGGTCTGTATCTGCATGGCGTGCCGTATGCGATTGCACCGGAAGAGCAGACCCGGGTACCGATGGTGATGTGGTTCTCGCCGGGGTTCGCCGCGGACCGTGGCCTGGACATGAGCTGCGTACGCCACCGCGCGGCGCAGCGCAGCGACCAGGACAACCTGTTCCCCTCGGTGCTTGGGCTGATGCAGGTGCAGACGTCGGTGTATGACCAGTCCCGCGACCTGTTCGCCCCCTGCACATAAGGCCATATGTAGTGCCGAGCCATGCTCGGCAGAGGCTTTCCAACAATCCCACCGTAGTGCCGAGCCATGCTCGGCAGAGGCCTTACCGACAATCCCCCTGTAGTGCCGAGCCATGCTCGGCAGAAGGCTCTACCGGTAACGCCCTTGCCGAGCATGGCTCGGCACTACAGGGGTGCATCCCTTTCCCCACTTGCGGCCCGGCCGCTGCCCCACTAGCCTTCGCCGGTACTTACAAACCGGGGTTTGCTGTGAAGAATCGTCATTTGGTCCTGGCCGCCGCCGTTGGCGTGGCCGTGCTCTCGCTGGCTGCCTGTAAAAAGGACGCCGCCACCGACGCCGCCAAGCCGGCCACCACCCAGGCCGCACCGGCCGAAAGCGCCGACCAGTTCATCGCCCGCGTCAATGCCGAATACAAGGCCATGTACCCGGAGATGACCTCGGCCCAGTGGCTGTCGTCCACCTACATCAATGACGATTCGGCCCGCGTTGCCGCCAAGGCCAACGAGCGCTGGCTGACCGTGCTCAATGGCTGGATCGAACAGGCCAACAAGTACGACGGCCAGCCGATGAGCGCCGACACCAAGCGCGCCATCAGCCTGCTCAAGCTGATGACCTCCATGCCCGCCCCGCGCGACCCGCAGAAGCTGGCCGAACTGGCCGGCATCGCCACCAAGCTGGAAGGCGACTACGGCGCCGGCACTTACTGCGTTGGCGAAGGCGACAACAAGAACTGCCGCCAGCTCGGCGACCTTGAGAAGGTGCTGGCCACCTCGCGCGACTACGACAAGCAGCTCGATGCCTGGCAGGGCTGGCAGTCCACCGCCGTGCCGTCGCGCGCCAACTACCAGCGCTTCGTCGAACTGGTCAACGAAGGCGCCCGCGAACTGGGCTATAGCGATGCCGGCCAGATGTGGCGCAGCGGCTACGACATGCCGGCCGACCAGGTTGGCCCGGAAACCGACCGCCTGTGGGAGCAGGTCAAGCCGCTGTACGAGCAGGTGCATTGCTATACCCGCGCCAAGCTGGACAAGGAATACGGCAAGGACAAGGCCGAAGTGGGCGGCGGCATGATTGCCGCGCACCTGACCGGCAACATGTGGCAGCAGGACTGGAGCAACCTGTGGGACATGACCGCGCCGTACCCGAACGCGGGCAGCCTGGACATCACCGCCGCACTGGAAAAGCAGTACCAGACCAACCTCAGTGCCGCCCTCGCCAAGGCCGGTGGCGCCGACCCGGCAAGCCGCTTCAAGGCACAGCGTGAAGCCGAACTGGTCACCGCCCGGCAGATGACCGAGCGTGCGCAGGACTTCTACGTCTCGCTGGGCATGCCCAAGCTGCCGGAGAGCTACTGGCAGAACACCCAGTTCATCAAGCCGCTGGACCGCAACGTGGTCTGCCACGCCAGCGCGTGGGATATGAACATGGGCGGCGACGGCAAGGATGTAGGCCCGGACGTGCGCACCAAGATGTGCATCACCCCGAACGAAGAAAACTTCACCACCATCTACCACGAGCTTGGCCACATCTATTACGACCTGGCCTACAACCCGTTGCCGCCGTTGTTCCAGGGCGGTGCCAACGACGGCTTCCACGAAGCCATCGGCGACACCATCGTGCTGGCAATGACGCCGAAGTACCTCAACTCGATCGGCTTGGTCGGCGCGCAGCAGGAAAGCCGCGAAGCCACCATCAATGCGCAGATGCGCATGGCGATGTCGGGCGTGTCGTTCCTGCCGTTCGGTCTGATGATCGACCGCTGGCGCTGGGGCGTGTTCGACGGCTCGATCAAGCCGGACCAGTACAACCAGAAGTGGTGGGAACTGAAGGCGCAGTACCAGGGCGTGGCCCCGGCCAGCGCACGCGGCGAGGAGTTCTTCGACGCCGGCGCCAAGTACCACGTGCCGGGCAACACCCCGTACCTGCGCTACTTCCTGGCGCGCATCCTGCAGTACCAGTTCTACAAGGGCCTGTGCGACGCGTCCGGCTACACCGGCCCGCTCAACGAGTGCAGCTTCTACGGCAACAAGGAAGCCGGGCAGAAGTTCTGGGCAATGCTGAGCAAGGGTTCCAGCCAGCCGTGGCAGGCCACACTGAAGGAACTGACTGGCACCGAGAAGCTCGATGCCGGCCCGATGCTGGAATACTTCGCACCGCTGCAGGAATGGCTGAAGCAGCAGAACGAAGGCCAGATGTGCGGTTGGCAGGCAGCGGCTCCGGCTGCTGCTCCAGCAGCCGCACCGGCGCAGCCGTCGGCACCGTAAGCGCTGCAACTGAAGATGCACGCAAAGGGCGCCGCAATGGCGCCCTTTGCTTATCCGCTCGCAGCATCTGCGTCGACACCAGATGCGACCTGCAGCAGCCCAGCACATCACGATGTGCCATGCCCCCGCCTTGACACATCGTCATGCCGTGGCATGGTTACCCGGCACCTTCGGGAGATACGGATGAAACTCGCAGCAGGCCTTGTCGCACTCGCCATCCATTCGGCGCTGCCCGGTCCGGCGCTCGCGACCGAGAGCACCGGTACCGGGCAGATATATGTCGGCATCACCGATGCAAGCAGGACGCTAGGCCTTGCATTCACACCGCCGGACGAAGAAGGCTGGACAAGGAGTGGTTCGGGAAGCAATACGACGCTCAGCTGGAATGCGGAATCCGCTTCGGACAACCGCAAGATCGAAGCCTATATGACCACGCTTGATGCACCTATATCTCCGTTATCCGGCTACATCAGGACCATCAAACGCAACCTGGAACAAGGTTACGCAAGCAGCCCCCGCTTCAAGATCAGCGCACTCCAGGTGAGCGAGTATCCTGCAGACCCACGCTGCGCAAAGATCCATCTCCTGCTCGAAGCGCGACAACCAGCAGCGGATGGGCAACGGCAATGGAGCGAACAATACGCACTCTCCTGTGGCTCCCTGCAAGCCAAAGGCGTTGGCTACGAATTGCGCTACTACCATCGCTACACCGACGACAATCGCGATCACGGGTTTGAGGCAAACGCGAATGCAGTGCTCGACAGCCTGAGCATCGAAGGCCGCTGATGCGTGCCCCAGTGTTCCGATCCTTCCCGTAGCAGCAGCGATCCACAGGCACCCGCAACAAGGCCAGAAACAAACGGACGGCAGTCATTCCAAGGATGAGCATGGGCAGCAGCAACACCGCAGCAGGCAACAACATCGATACCCTCCTGACCGGGCCAGGCAGCTATCCGATCGACCTCACTGGTGCCGGCAGCCACACCCTGGTTCGCACGCTGGGCGTGGGCAGCCTGGCCATCGCTCCTGCTGGCTCGGCAGCAAAGTCAGACCTTCAAGTCGCCGCTGATCTCAAGATCAACTGGGCAGTCTTCAATCCATTCGCCACACCAGCCGGCTCCCCCTGGCCGCGGGTGATCCACTACACGGGCAACGATCAAAGCATCTTCAAGTGGGCCCATCAGCGCCCCATCGAGCAGCTGACCTGGGTGCCTGGGCTCGACACCGATACCGTGGTCGATGCAACCGGATCCAACATCCGCACCCTCGCGATTCAACTGGGGCAGACGGAAGCACAGCTGCAGCTGCTTCTGCCTGGGCAGGAAATCGCAGCGAATCTCCACCTCGGTGTCTCCGGCGATATCAGTCGCTTCTCGGCGCAGGGACCACTGCCCCGCTCCCTGTCGCTGGCCCCGGAAACTGGCTCGCGCAGGGAGACCGCTGCGTTCCAGCTACCGGACATGGGCGAGCTGCATGGCATCCATGACCTGATGCTGGTCAACAAGCCGATGGCTCGCCCCATCTCGCTGAAATGCCTGTCACGCTTCAAACATCTGAAGTCGCTGAGCCTGTATGGCAACTTCGTCGACCTTGAAGCACTTGCGGCACAGCCACAACTGCAGGACCTGCAGCTGCGCTACATGCCGTCATTGGCAGGCCTGCCAGCGCTGAGCTGCTGGCCCACGCTGGACGGCTTCATTGCCTTCAATGTCGAAGAAACCGCAGGCAAGCACCTGCGCCAGCAGTTGAAGGCCCGCAGCCAGCAGCGTCCGTGGAGCGGACATGCGTCGGTATCGCAGTTGCGCAAGCCAGCATGGTGGGAAAGCGAGTTTGGCCGTCCGTTCTCGGCCTGGCCAAAGCGTTTGGCCAAGCAGGCCAATGAAGCGTATGACAGCGCTTTGGCCGCATTGGCAGCTGCGCGCACACTTGCCGACGCGGAGGCCGCCCTTACCCGCTTCAGCGTACGCTTCAATATGCTCAAGGGCATCGAAACCTCCGAACGCGACGACCTCGGCGAGGCAATCTGGCAGCTCGGCCGTTCGGAGCATGCCCTGCGCCTCGGCGTAAACGATGATCTCGCACAGCGGTGTTTCGACGCAGCGCGCGACTATTGAGCAGGGTTGCGGACGACAGCCATCGCGATTTTCCCTTGCGCCACCACGGCGATTCGTTCCGGCATGCGATCACCGGACAAGCTCAACGGTGAACGTGAAGCCGCAGATGATCCTGCCACTGCAATCCCGTGCTCAAGGACCACGAAACTCCACCGGCACCTGCAGCGTCACCGTGTCCACCTCCGACGTCGCAGACCCTGGACTTACGTGCCAAGCCAGCGCGGCATCACGTGCGGCTTTGTCGAGCGCTGCATGGCCGCTGCTCTGCGCAATGTCGACGGCCTGCACCCGCCCGCGGCTGGACAGCGTGATCGACAGCAGCACCCTGCCCTCGGCCGATGTGTTCAATGCCTGCCGCGGATAGCGCACCGGGTTGGATCGCGCCTTGGCCGCCACCAGCATGCCAAGGAACTCGGACGCACCAACGCCTTCGGGGCGCTCAACGATGGCAGGCTCGGTGTCGGCCCGTTTCGGCGCCGGCTTGAACACCACTGCCACGCGACGGCGCTCGCCCGCAGCGGCCACCCCGCCGACGGCACGCCAATAGCGCGCGGCGTTGCGCGCCCTGGTATCCAATGCCGGGTCACCACTGCTGTGTTCGATCAGCACCGAGCTGATGGCGCCGCTCTTCAACACGTCGATGGCCAGCACCAGGTAGGTCTCCTTGACCACACCGGAAGGTGGCAACGTGATCGGCGCATGCATGGCCGCAAAACCCGATGCAGGCAGATCCACCACCACCTCGCCCCGCGAAGCGAACAGATTCGGTGGCGACGGCGGCGACGGAGGCGGCTCGGCCAGCAGGCCACGCCCCGTTGCAACGGGCAACGCTTCGGGCAACGCTCGTTCGGCGCGCAGGCGATCGCTGGCCCGTGCATCCGGGTTCGGAGCCTGCGCGCTGCCACCGTTTTCTTCCCAAGGCAGCACGGCTACCCGTGACGACAGTATCGCCAGGCGTTGGGCGGAGGTCTCCGGCAACCGATTCACATGCAGCTGCAGTTCGGTCCGAATCATGCGGTGGTACGTCTGGACCAGGCTGGGCTGGGCGCCTGGCGCGCCATCACCGCGGGTGAGCATCTCGGCAGTGACCAACGCACCGAACGCCAGTTCCTCGTCCGAATCCACAACGATGGCTGCGTAGTTCTCCCACAACGCAGCCGTCATCGGCTGGTAGCCCAGCAATGCTTCCTGCAGCGACACGATATCGCGCAGGCGGGTATCGAGTGAGGGAGCAGGCGCATCCGCAACATCGGTTGCAGCCTGCAGGCGCAATGCCGTGCCCAGCTCGCCAAGCCTGTGGGTCAGCAACTGCATGCCGCTGAAGGTCACCTCGGGCACCGCCGCCCACATTGCCTCCAACGCCAGGCCGCGCTCGCGCCGTGCATCAGCGGCGTTGGCCGGATCGTCGGTGGCCCTGAATCCTGCCAGGAAGCGCTCCTTGGCCCGCTCATACTCCAGCCGCTGCTGCTGGCGAGGGGGAAGCTGGCGCTGGTTCGACCACCGTCGCAGTTCCTGCAGGGCGGCATTGGCCTCTTCGCGGTTGCCGCGTGCGGCGTCACGGGCTATCTCCACCACTTTTTCGGCGGCGTCGCGCTCGTAGGCACTGCGTGAATACCAGGCGATATCGTCTGGCCTGCGCCCGGAGGCCGCCTCAACCGTGTCCATCGACATGATGGATGAAGACACCTTGCGCACCGGTGCCTTGCCGGTTCCAAACAGCACCAGCGAGAACACCACCATCGCCAGCACCGCTGCGGCCAGATAACCAACATCGCGGTCGAGCCACGCCACCCGCAGCAGCGAAGCCACCGCGGCCAAGCCGCCGAGGATCACACCTGCACGGAATGCCAGCATCCCGTCACGCGGCGTGCCGCTGGAAAGCTGGCTTCCAACCCAGACGATGCCATCAAATGCCAACGCAGCAAGCAGTCCCCACAGCGGCGCCAGCAACAACATGACCACCAGGGCGACCAGCAATCCAATGGCGATCTTCATGGCCGCTTGCCCAGGATCAGCACCGGCACGAACACCACGAACAGCAGGACCGCAAACAGCAGCAAGCCGCCTTGCATGCCCATCATCATTGCATCACCCCAGCTGGGGTTGGCTGCCGCCTTGTATCCGCGATAAGCCGGCATGCCCCAACTGATCGCCCAGCCAAGCAGCAAGGGCCCGACTATCGCCATCAGCAGACGCACGCCCAGCCCCGGGGGGCCCGCCGGATGTGCAGCTTGCACGGGCATCGCATGGCCCTGCACCGGCTGCACAGTGCGCGTGCCGGTGGCGCGTGGCCGCTGCTGATGCTGCGCCTTGGTCGTCTTGCGCGTGGCCCGCGCCTTGGTCGCGCGTGCACTATTGGCCAGAAGGGTCTTGCGCGCGCAGGCCGCGCACGGCAAGCCGCTGAAATGCTGGTGGCTTGCGTCCTTGCCGCACTTCACCAGCATGCCGGCGCTGCGTCGCGCATACGATTGCAGCAGGCTTGCCCACTCCTCCGCCGACGGCCGTTGCCCCGGCCGGTCAGAGAACGCGCGGTCGAACATCTGCCGCAGTGCCTCGGGGAACGCCTGATGGCCACTGACCGGTGATGGCTGCAGACGCATGTTGCCGCGGCCGCGGCCGTAGGGATAGAGATTCGCCGCGATGCGCCCGGGAAGATCGCTGGGCACGCTGGCGTCCTGCGGACGCCCGCTGTAAGGATGCAGGCCAGAATTGAGCAGCTGGAAAACCATCACCGCCAACGCGAAGCGATCCTGTGCCTCTTCCTGCCCGGCCTTCACCCCACGCTGCTGGAATTCCGGCGCCAGGTAATCGGTGGTCACCTGCCCGGCAGGAAAGCGTTCGTCCTTGCCCTGGATGCTGAAGCCATCGCAGTCCAGCATCGCGATGAACAAGGACTTGCGATAGAAACGCACGTTGAGTGGCTTGAGGTCCACCACGTAATGCTGGCGACGGTGCAGTGCCGCCAACATCACCGCCAGATTGGCGGCCAGGGCCGCCTTCGCACCCAACGCGGTTGGCAGGCCTTCAGCGCGCGCCTGCCGCTCCTGCAGCACATGCTCGAGGTCGCTGGTGGCGGCAATATCCAGCACCGGCATGCTGAAGCCGATGAAACGACCACTGCGATCGTGCAGCAGCCCGGTCGGCCAGGCGATCTGCACATGGCGCACACCCTTTTCATGCACATCCGGCAGCTCCGGGCTGAGCTCCAGCATGGCCTTGAGCTTGCGCTCGTAGACGCGCGTATCGACGCTTGGGTGATAGAGCTTGGCGACCTCGAGCGGCCGTTCCTTGAGCAGGAACACGCTGCCGGCACCACCGCTCTTGATCAACCTGCCAAGCGTCAGCGGTGCGCGCCGTGCATCCTGGATGGTTTCACCATTGCGTGCCGGCATGTGCTCAGCCCGGCAATGCAAGCAGCAACGTCTTGTCGTCGCCGGTTATCTGGTCGGTGCGCGGATCGGCCAGGGTCGCCTGCAAGGCCTGGCTGCCCTGCGCTTCATCCACGCCGCGCAGATAACGGATCACCGGGCCGATGAACGGCTGGAACAATTCGCTGCCATCGCGGTTCATCGCGAACGGCTGCACGCCATCGGACATCAAAACGACCGCTTCGATATCGCCTTCGAAACGCATCAGCCGCAGCTGCTGCTGCCAGTTGTCGCCGGTGACGAACCAGGTTTCGTTGGCGTACTCGCCGTTGGCAGGCAACGACACCGCCGTCGCCTGCCGCTGCGCGAACGCACATGCGGCGACACCATCGCCGACATGGAAGAACCAGCCGCCACGCGCTTCGGCAACCGCCCCGACCAGCGTGCAGGCATGGTCGGCCAGCCGCACCCCCTTCGATACCGAGGCCATCGCCAACTCACCGCGCGCATCATTGACCGCGCGTTCAATGATCGCGCGCAGCACATCCACGCCCAGCTCCAGCGGTCGGCTGCCCAGTGCGGGATGGGCCGCCACCGCGGACACCACGGCACTCGCCACATGCTGGGCCCCCACGTCGCTATGCGACGCCGAGCCGGCACCGTCACAGACCGCAGCAACCAGCACTGGCCCCACGCAGGTGGAAGCGAACGCATCCTGGCAGGGCTGGCCCCGATCCAGGTGCGAGCGTCCGGTGGCAGATGCCGCCACCACGCGCCACGCCATGGTCAAACCGGCGCCAGCGACCAGGTATCGGTGGACGGCAGTTGCACCTGGCCGCCCGGTGTCGAGTTGGACACCACCCGCATGCTGGCGCTGAGCCACAGGAACAGCTCCTTGAACTGCAGGCCCTGCATGCGCTTCACGCCACGTTCGCCGTTGCGGCTGAACTGCGCGAGCACGGCCACCTCAGCATCACCAACGCCGATCGGGAACACGGCCACACGGTTCTGTGCCTCGCTGTCGCGGCAACGCTCGGCGCTGGCTTCCCAGGCATCGGTAGGCAGGCCGTCGGACATCAGGAACAGCCATGGCCGCGTATAAGCCACACCGGCATTGCGGAAGCGCGCTTTCTCGTCCTCGATCTCCTGCAGCGCAAGATCCACCGCTGCCCCGGTAGGCGTGGTGCCATTGGCCGACAGCTGCGGCGCAGTGAAATCCATCGCGTCGCACCAGTCACCAATGACGCTGGCACTGTCCATGCCGCCGTACTCGATCACCAGCACGCGCACGCGCTTGGCGGCGATCACATCGTCCTTGAGCTGCTTTTCCAGCAGCTTCAGGCCGGCATTCAACTGCTCGATCGGCGCGCCACCCATGCTGCCGGAACAGTCCAGCACCAATACCAACGGGGTGCGCTGCTCGCTGTTGTCGACCAGCGATACGTCAGGAATACCTGCTACGGACATCAGTAGTGCCTCCATGCTCAAAAGAACGTCGTCCGATTGATTATAGCCACAACGTCGATTTCAGCCTTTCATATCCATCCCCACGCCATCCGCTACCGATTGCATCCACGGCCTGCTTATTGCCGCCGCGCGCCCAGCATCGCGGGCACGGCAGCTGCCGCAAGCGAGCGGACTACTGGCCGCGCCGCTGCGCTACCATCGGCGATATCGAGGACATGGCTTCCCTGCCGGTGTTCCGATGCTGCAGGCATCGGCCGGTCTTTCCCTCGGTTCAATCCGCCACCCGGCGGCACGACAGGAGTACCTGGCATGACCTGGATCATTGCTGTTGCTCGTTGGCTGTTCGCCCTGTTCTACACCTACGTTGGTGCCAGTTGGTTCTCCTATAAGTTGTTCGGCACTGCATGGCCGGACCACAAGGAAGCTCCCGCCGCCAAGGCACTTACCAACGCGCTGACCGACAGCGGGATTGTTGATCCATTGATCGCCGGCAGCTGCCTGGTGGGCGGCATCCTGCTGCTGTTCCAGCGCACCGCGCCCCTCGGCATCGCCTTGCTTGCACCGCTGGTGACAGGCATCTTCATCTTCCACCTGTTCCTCAACCACGATTGGCCATGGGGCACCTTCCACTTCTGCTATCTCGCGGTCCTGGCATGGCTGCACCGCAGCGCGTTCCGGCCGTTGTGGAACTACCACCGCCCCCAGTAGTGCCGAGCCATTCTCGGCAGGGGCTTCACCGATAACAATGAAGCAATGCGACGGGCGTTCTACGAGCTTCGCGGCTTACGCCGCTCCCACAGGAACAGGGGCGCAGGCCACGCTCGCTACAACCGACAAGGGCGCCAACGGCGCCCTTGTCGGTTTCAAGCTTTCACGCAGGCTCAGTGCGTGCCCGCAGCCGCCTTGCCCACCGCGCCCAGCTCGCCGGCCAGGTTGCGCTTGTAGGTATCGAAATCGATGCCCTGCTCCGCCGCTTCTGCATGCGCGGCGTCCTTGAGCACATCGGAATACATCAACCGCACCGGCGTGTCGTTGTTCTCGTGCCATTCTGCGGCCTGCATGATCAGCGCCAGCACGCGTGCGGCGCTGGTGGTTTCGCCGGCAATCTTGCCATCCATGCCCAGCACCCATTCGCCATCACGGCGGACGATGCCGGCCAGCAATGCACGGTGCTGGTCGCGAAGCTCGGCATGCGGCTCCACTTTGGCCTTTACCGGCGGATTGGCTTCGGCCTGGTTACGTGCGCGCTCGGCCAGCTTCTTCTTCGCCTCGCGGCGGCCTTTGGATTGGATCGACATCAGTTGTTCACTCTTTGAACGGCCGCCGGTGATGGCGGCGCGACTATTGTCCCCGATGCGGGGGTGAATTCGTGTCAGGACGCGGTTTCGTCACGCTGGGCCCGCTGGCTCATGCGCTCCCACTTCCACATCGCCCAGCTGCCCAGGCCAAACAGGGCCGCACCGATGGCCAGGCTCAGGCCGCTGCGGCTGAGCATCGGCGACAGCACACCGGCAATGATGGCGTTGGTCACCAGGGTGCTGAACGCCTGCATCGACGAGGCCGTGCCACGCTGGCGCGGGTACATGTCGAGGATCGCCAGGGTCAGGATCGGGAAGATCAGGGCCACGCCAAACGAGGTCAGGGTGAACGGCAGCACCGCCCACGGCACCGTCATCTCGGTGGCGAAGGCGTTGTAGCTGATGTTGTAGATCGCCGCCACCGCCATGAAGCTGTAGCCGATGCGCACCGCGCGGGCACCGTCCATGCGCCCTGCCGCGCGGCCGGAGGCATAGGCGCCCAAGGCCATGCCGCCGATGGTCGGGATGAACAACCAGGCGAACTGGCGCTCGTTCATGTGCAGCAGGTCGAGCACGAAGGCAGGCGCCGAGGCGATGTACAGGAACAAGCCACCGAAGCCCAGCGAGCCGGCCAGGGCCAGGCGCAGGAAGCGCGGGTTGATGCCGATGCTGATGTAGTCCTGCAGCAGGCGCTTGGGGTGCAGGCTCAGCCGTGCATGCGGCGGGTGGGTTTCCGGCAGCCAGATGCAGGTGATCAGCAGCAGCAGCGCCGAGAACCCGACCAGGAACCAGAAGATGCCCTGCCACTGCGTCCAGCCCAGCAGCCAGCCACCGATGATCGGGGCGATGGCCGGGGCAATGGAGAAGATCATCGAGACCTGGCTCATCAAGCGCTGGGCATCGTCGCCGTCATACAGGTCGCGGATCACCGCGCGGCCGATGATGTAGCCCACGCCGGCCGACAGGCCCTGCAGGAAGCGGAACAGCAGCAGGGTGCCCATGTCGGTGGAAAGCGCACAACCGACGGAGGCAGCGATGAACACCACCAGCCCGCCGATGATCACCACCTTGCGGCCGAGCGCATCGGACAGTGCACCGTGCACCAGGCTCATCAGCGCATAGGCCAACAGGTAGACGCTGATCACCTGCTGCATCGCCAGCTTGTCGGCGCCCAGATCGGCGCCCATGTGCGGGAATGCGGGGAACACCGCATCGATCGCGAACGGACCGAACATCGACAGACCGGCCACCAGAATGGCGATACGGCGCAGTGAAACCTGCTTGTTTGCTTCCATGGCTTTCAATAACCAGCGACGGCACCGGCGCGGGGCCGATGTGGGGTGGGGACAGGATGAACAGGACCGGGCGCGACGGCGCTCCGCGGCCATGATGCGGCAATTTGTCCGGACATTCACCCACTTCAGCCAGCGGTTCCGGGATGCCCGGCCGTACGCGTGCAACGCGCGGGATTGAAACCGGGATGCAGATGGTAATCCAAGCCGCTGCGCGGGTCTGCCCCGGGCCTTTACCGGGCTATAATCGCCACGCTGTACGAACAAGGTGGGAGAAGCGGTTCACCCCGCTGCCGAAGGCGCAAACGCCCGTAATCGCTCAGGCCCGATACCACCCGTAGCAAAACTCTGGAGAGACCGGTTCAATCCGGCGCCGAAGGTGCACGAAGCGCACGATCCTCGTCGCGTCGCTTCCAAACTCTCAGGCAAAAGGACAGAGGGGCGCGAGGTAAGCCTTTGCTTGCCGGCTGTGGTGGCGCGCGTGCGCGGCACCCGGACGGCAACCGGGCAGACCTGGCTCACCGCCCCTGCCCTGCATGCCTTCTCCGGACGTCAGCCATGACCCAGAACACTCCTTCGCTGCGCGAACTCGAACACCACTCCGCGTTCGTAGACCGCCACATTGGCCCCAACGACGCTGAAATCGCGCAGATGCTGCGCACCGTTGGCCACGATTCGCTCGAAGCGCTCACCGACGCCATCGTGCCGGGTTCGATCAAGTCGCCGGCGCCGCTGGCGCTGCCCGAATCGCTGACCGAAGTCGACGCGTTGGCCAAGATCCGCGCCATCGCTGACAAGAACAAGGTCCTGCGCAGCTTCATCGGCCAGGGCTATTACGGCACCCACACGCCGAACGTGATCCTGCGCAACATCCTAGAGAACCCGGCGTGGTACACGGCGTACACGCCGTACCAGGCGGAAATCTCGCAGGGCCGCATGGAAGCACTGATCAACTTCCAGACCATGGTCGCCGACCTGACCGGCATGGAAATCGCCAACGCCTCGCTGCTGGACGAAGCCACCGCCGCGGCCGAAGCGATGACCCTGGCCAAGCGTTCGGCCAAGTCCAAGTCCAAGGTGTTCTTCGTGCAGGACAGCGTGCACCCGCAGACGCTGGAACTGCTGCGCACCCGCGCCGAGCCGATGGGCATCGAACTGCTGATCGGCAAGCCGGCCGAGGCGCTGAGCGCCGACACCTTCGGCGTGCTGCTGCAATACCCGGACAGCCTGGGCAACATCGGCGACTACAAGGCGCTGGTCGAGGCCGTGCACGCCCGCCAGGGCCTGGTTGCCGTCGCCACCGATCTGCTGGCACTGACCCTGATCGCCGCCCCCGGCGAATGGGGCGCAGACATCGCCATCGGCAACAGCCAGCGTTTCGGCGTGCCGTTCGGTTTCGGCGGCCCGCATGCCGCCTTCATGGCCTGCCGTGATGCCTACAAGCGCTCGATGCCGGGCCGCCTGATTGGCGTCTCGGTCGATGCCGAAGGCAAGGCCGCTTACCGCCTGACCCTGCAGACCCGCGAGCAGCATATCCGCCGCGAGAAGGCCACTTCCAACATCTGTACCGCACAGGTGCTGCTGGCGGTGATGGCCTCGATGTACGCCGTCTACCACGGTCCGGAAGGCCTGCAGCGCATTGCCCGCCGCACCCACCGCCTGGCTGCGATCCTCGCTGCCGCGCTGCGTGGCAACGGCGTGGCAGTCGGCAACGACTTCTTCGACACCCTGCACATCACCGGCGTTGATTCGGCCGCGCTGAAGGCCAAGTCCGAAGCTGCCGGCATCAACCTGCGCATCATCGACGCCGGTTCGGTTGGCATCAGCCTGGACGAAACCGCCACCCGCGCCGACGTCATCGCGCTGGGCCAGCTGTTCGGCGCCAGCGTCGACGTGGATGCGCTGGATGCCAGCACCGCCGACGCACTGCCGAAGAGCCTGCTGCGCAGCAGCGAGTTCCTGACCCACCCGGTGTTCAACACGCACCACAGCGAGCACGAAATGCTGCGCTACCTGCGTTCGCTGGCCGACAAGGACCTGGCGATGGATCGCACCATGATCCCGCTGGGCAGCTGCACCATGAAGCTCAACGCCACCGCCGAGATGATCCCGGTGACCTGGCCGGAATTCGCCAACATCCACCCGCTGGCACCGGCTGACCAGGCCCAGGGCTACAAGGAACTGATCGACGGCCTGGAAGCGATGCTGGTCGAGTGCACCGGCTATGACGCGGTGAGCCTGCAGCCGAACTCCGGCGCGCAGGGCGAGTACGCCGGCCTGCTGGCGATCCGCGCTTATCACCGCTCGCGCAACGAAGGCCATCGCGACATCTGCCTGATCCCGGACTCGGCGCACGGCACCAACCCGGCCTCGGCCCAGATGTGCGGCATGACCGTGGTCGTGACCAAGACCGACAGCAACGGCAACGTCGATGTCGAAGACATCCGCCGCAACGCCGAGAAGTACAGCGACCGCCTGGCCGCGATCATGATGACCTACCCGTCCACGCACGGCGTGTTCGAGGAAGAAGTGGTCGAGATCTGCGAGATCATCCACAAGCACGGCGGCCAGGTGTACACCGACGGTGCCAACATGAACGCCCTGGTCGGCGTGGCCAAGCCCGGCAAGTGGGGCTCGGACGTGTCGCACCTGAACCTGCACAAGACCTTCTGCATCCCGCACGGCGGCGGCGGTCCGGGCGTCGGCCCGTGCGCGGTGAAGTCGCACCTGGCCCCGTTCCTGCCGGGCAAGCTCGGCGACAACGGTCCGGTCGGCATGGTCAGCGCCGCCAGCTTCGGCAGCGCCTCGATCCTGCCGATCAGCTGGATGTACATAACCCTGATGGGCACCGCCGGCCTGCGCAAGGCAACCCAGGTTGCACTGCTCAACGCCAACTACATCGCCAAGCGCCTGGCTCCGCACTACGCCACCCTGTACACCGGCCGTAACGGTCTGGTTGCGCATGAGTGCATCCTCGACGTGCGTCCACTGGAGAAGACTTCCGGCATCGGCGCCGAGGACGTGGCCAAGCGCCTGATCGACTTCGGCTTCCACGCCCCGACCCTGAGCTTCCCGGTTGCCGGCACGCTGATGGTCGAGCCGACCGAGAGCGAATCGCAGCACGAGCTGGACCGTTTCATCGACGCAATGATCCAGATCCGCGAGGAAATCCAGGCCATCGAAGACGGCAAGCTGGACCGCGAGGACAACCCGCTCAAGCACGCCCCGCACACTGCAGGCGCAGTGTCGGCCAGCGAGTGGACGCATGCATATCCGCGCGAGCTGGCAGCGTTCCCGCTGCCGTCCCTGAAGCTGCAGAAGTACTGGCCGCCGGTTGCACGTGTGGACAACGTGTACGGCGACAAGAACATCATGTGCGCCTGCATTCCGGTGGATGCGTACAAGGAAGATGTCGAGGCGTGATCAGGGTTTGATTGCCTGGTGCGTGAATGAAAACAGCCGGCGAAAGCCGGCTGTTTTCTTGTGACGATCGTGAGATGGGAGCAGCTGATCTTTCCTGGTCACTGCAAACAGCAGGGGCAAGGTTTTGGCTTTGTGGTTTCTGCTTAGGCTTCTGCCTTAGCTTTAGCTTTAGCTTTAGCTTTAGCTTGTGCTTTGGCTTTGGCTTTGGCTTTGGCTTTGGCTTTGGCTTCGGCTTCGGCTTCGGCTTCGGCTTCGGCTTCGGCTTTGGCTTTGGCTTTGGCTTTGGCTTTGGCTTTGGCTTTGGCTTCGGCTTCGGCTTTAGCTTGTGCTTTAGCTTTAGCTTTGGCTTGTGCTTTAGCTTCTGCTCTGGCTTCTGCTCTGGCTCTGGCTTTGGCGCTAGCTCTGGCCTTCCCTTCTCCCGTTTACGGGAGAAGGTGCCCAACGGGCGGATGAGGGGGGCTTTTGACTTTGCTCAGCTGGAAGCTTCCCCTCACCCCAACCCCCGCTCCGCGCCCCGGCCCTTGCGCTGGCGCAAGGGCGTTCGATGGGCAGCGAACCGACGGTTCGCAAACTGCCCCTCTCACCCCGTAAACGGGAGAGGGGCTTGGAGCAAACAGCTGCGCCGCTTCAGTACCCCCGCGCCTTCAACCAGGCATCCACCTGCGGTTTGCGCTCTGCGCGCAGCCGCAGCTTGGTCTGGATCCCGGCAATCACCGTCTCCGCATCACGTCGCGAGGTCGGTGCGATGTGTGCATCGGCAAATGCCTTGATCTTGTCCACCATCTGCAGGTTGTCGGCACTGCGGCCCAGGCCCGGGTAGTAACGCGCACGCGAGGTGCTGTCGACCAGGGTGTCCACCTTTTCGCGATGGGCAACGGCGAAGTCGAAGGCCAGGTCCGCATGCTCGCGCGATACGCCGCCAATCATGCCTGCACTGTTGGTTGCACCCGGCTCCCCGGTCAACGCCATGTCCAGCGCACGCTGCGCCAGCGCCTTGTCCTTGGGCAGGGCAAGCAGTCCATAGTACTGGTCACGCACCATTGCAGACGTCTCCTGCTTGGCCAGCGTGTGCAGCTTGTCCCAGGTCGCCGCGTCGGCGTTGCGTGCCACCACACCCAGCACACTGCTGCGCAGGTCCGGTGACAACGAATCCGGCTTGGCCAGGAAGGCATCAAAGCGACGCTGCGCTTCGGCAATCACCTGCGCATCGTTCAACGCCGCCAAAGTGCCGATCAGCCCGCTACGCAACTCCTTGGTCTGCGCCGAGTCGCTGTCCTTGCCGTCCCAACCCAGTGACTGCAGCACCGGCGACAGACGCGAACGTGCGTAGCTGCGGAAGGCGGCCTGGCGCACAGTATCGCCGTCGAACATGCCGTCGATGCCGCTCAGTGTGCCGGAGGCCATGTCCCATAGATCGATCGGTGCATCGGCGCTGATCTTCGCGATCAAATCCAGCAGATCCGCATCGGGCTGCAGACCCGCTGCAGCCAATGCGCTGGTGTCCATCATCACACCGAGCTGGTCGACCACCGGCAACTTGTCGAAGCCTGCGCTCAACGCCTTGAACTGCGTCGGTGCATACAAAGTGCGGTAATAGCCCTTCTGCCCGGCGTTGACCAGCAGCGGCCCACTACAGCCCGGCAGCTGCACGTTGGTCTCGCCATCGACCAGCGTGTGCACCACCTCGCCACCACCGACCCGCAGGCTTACCGGCACGCGCCAATGCAGCGGCTGCTTGTCCTTGCGATCAATCGTGTACTCGCCCTGGCTCAGTTTCACCTGGGTGTTGCCGGCCACGCAGCTGCTGCTGGCTCGGATCAAAGGCACGCCCGGTTGCAGGGTGAAATCATGTGCGACTTCCATGAAACGCTTGCCCGGCGCCGCCTTGTCGATCTCGACCCACAGGTCATCGGTGACGGCATTGCCGTAAGCATGGGCAGCGATGTAACGGCGCACGCCATCACGCCATGCATCCGCGCCCACGTAATCCTCGAACATCGAGATCACGGCCGAACCTTTGCCATAGGTGATGCCATCAAAGGCCTGACTGGCCTGCTCCACCGTCGCCACGTGCTGCACGATCGGATGGGTGGTGACGTAGGCATCGCGGCCCATTGCGCCGCGGCTGGTATGCGCGGCATCGACGTTGTTGATGTCCCACTCCGGGTGCAGCTTGCGGGTGGTGCGCGCCTCCATCCACGACGCAAAACCTTCGTTGAGCCAGAGGTCATCCCACCACGCCATCGTCACAAGGTTGCCGAACCACTGGTGCGCGATCTCATGTGCGGCAATCGAGAACACGGCCTTCTTGTCGGAGACGCTGGACACGGCCGGGTCCAGCAGCAAGGCGTATTCGAAGGTGAAGATCGCACCCCAGTTCTCCATTGCACTGAAGAACTGGCTGCCGCCAGGTGCGGCGACGTTGTCGAGTTTGGGCAGCGGATACTTCACGCCAAAGTAGTCGTTGTACTCACGCAGCACCTCGGCGCTGCCTTCCAGCGCAAACTGCGCCTGCTCGACCTTGCCGGTCTGCGCGATCACGCCGATCTCGGTGTCGCCTTCCTTTACGGTGGCGCGTTCAAACTCGCCGCTGGAGAAGAACAACAGGTAGGTCGACATCTTCGGGGTGGTCTGGAACACCACCTGCTTCAGGCCCTTGCCCAGCGACGTGCTGCTGGCCACCGGCATGTTGCTGACCGTCATCTCCGCTTCCGGCACGGTCACGCTCAGGTCGAACGTCGCCTTGAAGCCCGGCTCATCCCAGGACGGAATGAAGCGGCGTGCATCGGAGTTCTCGAACTGGGTGAACAGCGCGCGCTTCTTGCTGCCGTCAGCCACCGGATAATCCAGCGCGAACAAGCCGTTGGCCTGGGTGTTGATGGTGCCACTGTAGTCGATGCTCAGCGTGTAGCGACCTGGCTGCAGCGGCGTGGCCACGACGAAGCTTGCGGTCTGGTTGGCCTCGTCCACGCTGACCGTGGTCGGCATTGGCTTACCGCCACCGGCCGCCTGCAGCTGGCTCCTGCCGAAGCGCATGCCCGCGGCCTGCAGCACGATGCTGCTGGTGGGCTGCAGCACTTCCAGATCGATGCTGACCTTGCCGTCGAAGCGCATCTGTGCGGCGTGCGGCGTGATCTGTACCCGGTAGTGATCCGGACGGGCAGTACGCGGCAGCTGGGTGGTGGTTTCGTTCTCGCTCGCGCTGGCTGCTACAGGTTCGGCAGCAAACACAGCAGGCGTGGCAAGGCAGGAAAGGGCCAAACCAATGGCAACAACAAGGGAACGGCGCATCAAAGCTCCTTACGGAAGGTCGTGGGCGAGACGCCCATCAGCTCCGCATCATCTGCCCCTCTATCGCCGCCCAACACCGCCGGAAGTCATAGCTCCGCGCGTGCGGCTTCCTGTTGCGCGCGCTCGGCGATCATCGCCCGGTACTGCCGCGGTGCCATGCCGACTTCCGCCTTGAACTTGCGGGTAAACGCACTCTGGTCGCTGAAGCCACACGCCTGGCCAATGCTGGCCACACTGTCCTCGCCGTGCAGCAGGTGCAGTGCGATCTGGATGCGCAGACGCGTCAATACCTGCTGTGGGGTCATCTGGAACACCTTGCGGAACGAGCGCTCCAGCTTCGACAGCGAGAAGCCGGTGATATCCAGCAAGGTCTGCATGCGCACGTTCTCGGCGTAATGCGTGTTGAGGTAATCCAGTGCCAGCCGCAACGGTTCGTATTGGGATTCCAGACCACCGCGCTGGCCGAGGTCACGCGAGATGCCGATCAGTCCGACCACCTTGCCGTTCTCGACGATGGGCCGCTTGCAGGTCAGGCACCACCCCGGCTGCTGGTTGGGGAACAACTGCAGCTCCATCACGTTCTCGATCACTTCGCCGGCCAGCACCCGCGCGTCCTGTTCGGTGTAGGCCTCGCTCATCCCGACCGGATACAACTCGTCGGCACGCTTGCCGATGGCGTCACTGCGCGACTTCATGCCCAAGCGCTGCATCATCGTCATGTTGACGTGGGTGTAACGCCCATCGATGTCCTTGGCGAAAAACAACACGCTGGGAATGGCGTCGAACAGGGCTTCGATTTCGGCAGGGTCAATACGCATCGGATCGGTCGGGCTGGCAGCGGGGGTCGTGCCCAGCCATTCTAGCCAGCCCCGGGGCGGTACTGCGCTGTCTGTAGTGCCGACCCATGGTCGGCAGGCGCGTTACTGGCAATGCCCCTGCCGACCATGGGTCGGCACTACAGGTTTGGCTTTATCGGTAATGCCCCTGCCGACCATGGGTCGGCACTACAGGTTTGGCCCTGTCGTTGCTGCCCCAAAACGACAACGCCCCGCTTTCGCGGGGCGTTGGCTGTTACATCACGGCGCGGCTATCAGCCCCACGGATCCTGCAGGATCATGGTGTGGTCGCGGTCCGGGCCGGTCGAGACGATCGACACCGGGCAGCCTGCCAGTTCTTCCAGCGAGCGCAGGTAGGCGCGCGCGGCCGGCGGCAGCTTGTCCCACTCGGTGATGCCGTGGGTGTTTTCGCTCCAGCCCGGGAACTCCAGGTACACGGGGGTGCACTCTTCCCAGCCCTGCGCATCCAGCGGCGCGTATTCCGAACGCTTGCCGCGGTATTCATAGGCAATGCAGACCTTCAGCTTTTCCATGCCATCGAGCACGTCGAGCTTGGTGATGCACAGGCCGGAGATACCGTTGATGGCCACGGCGCGCTTCAGCGCGACGATGTCCATCCAGCCACAGCGACGCGGACGGCCGGTCGACGCGCCGTACTCGGCGCCACGGTCACGGATGCCCTGGCCGATTTCATCGTCCAGCTCGGTCGGGAACGGACCACCGCCAACGCGGGTCGCGTAGGCCTTGGCGATACCCAGCACGTAGTCGATGGCATCAGCGCCAACGCCGGCACCGGCCAGTGCACCACCGACGGTGGTGTTGGAGCTGGTGACGTACGGGTAGGTGCCGTGGTCGATATCGAGCAGAGCGCCCTGCGCGCCTTCGAACAGCACGCGCTTGCCCTGCTTGCGCAGGTCATGGCAGATGCCGGCAACGTCGGACTTCATCGGCTCGACGTATTCGCCGAAGGCCAGTGCTTCCTGGTACACGGTGTCGAAATCCACCGGCTCCACGCCCAGGTACTTGGTCAGCACGAAGTTGTGGTAATCCAGCGCGGCACGCAGCTTTTCAGCCAGCTGTTCCGGGTAATGCAGGTCGGCGATGCGGATGCCGCGACGTGCAACCTTGTCTTCATAGGCCGGGCCGATGCCGCGACCGGTGGTGCCGATGGCCTTGCCACCCGCTGCCTTCTCACGCGCCTGATCCAGGGCGATGTGGTACGGCATGATCAGCGGCGCTGCCGGCGAGATCTTCAGGCGCGAACGGACTTCAACGCCGGCCGTTTCCAGCTCTTCGATTTCCTTGCGCAGGGCGGCCGGGGAAATCACCACGCCATTGCCGATCAGGCACAGCGCGTCATCGCGCAGGATGCCGGACGGGATCAGGTGCAGGACGGTCTTCTTGCCGTTGATGACCAAGGTATGGCCAGCGTTGTGACCACCCTGGAAACGAACAACTGCGCCGATTTCCTCGGTCAGCAGATCGACGATCTTGCCCTTGCCTTCATCGCCCCACTGGGCGCCGAGAACGACAACTGATTGACCCATGACGGGTAACTCCTGAGTTTGCTGCGGCCATCGGGGCCGCGGACGGGGCCGTGCGCTGCGCTGCGGTCCGCCATCATGGACGCCCCATCGGGGAGCATCCGGCAAACGCCAGGGCCATACACGGAAAAAGCCGAACGGGGCACTCCAGGAGGAGTAAGCCCGACCGGCTTTTGTGGATTATCCGGGTTTTGCCTGACAGCTACCACCCCCGAGGCTGCAGGTTGGTATGGGCGTCAGGGTTTGGTTCAGTGGCGGACCCACCAAAGGACTGCCAGGCCGATGAACAGTGCCGCAGCGCCCATTCCGCGCAGGGATGCAGTGGGCTGTTCCAGCATCTGCGCCGCCATCCGCTTCCACGCCAAGGGCGCGATGAACAGGAACAGGCCTTCGATGATGGCCACGAGGCAGAGGGCAGAAAAGAGGTCTTGCATGCGTCAGAGTCTTCAAAAACCGGGTAGTGCCGAGCCATGCTCGGCAGGAGCATTACCGGGAGAGCAGTTGTAGGAGCGGCGTCAGCCGCGAAGCCCGGGACTCACCAGATTGCAGCCCAGCCTGTGATTTCAGCGCTACCTGCTTCGCGGCTTGCGCCGCTCCTACAGGCTTTGTCGGGAAAGCTTCTGCCGAGCATGGCTCGGCACTACGGAGCCAGAAGCTTCCCTCACCCCAACCCCTCTCCCGCAAGCGGGAGAGGGGCTAAAGAAGGGGCTAAAGGTCAAGTGATCAGCGATCGCTCTTCATGTACTGCAGGAACGGGTCGTTCTTGTCGAGCACGATCACGCCGTTGCCGTCGGTCATCGAGGCGCGGTAGGCCTCCAGGCTGCGGTAGAAGGCGTAGAACGACGGATCGGCCGAACCGGCCTTGCCGTAGATCGACGCGGCCTGGGCATCGCCCTCACCACGCAGCTGCTGCGCATCACGTTCGGCTTCGGCCACGATCACGGTGCTTTCGCGGTCGGCCTGGGCGCGGATGGTCAGCGACTGCTCCTCACCCTCTGCGCGCAGCTTGGCGGCCTCCTGCTTACGCTGGGCGCGCATGCGCTCGTAGACGTCGGCAATCACCTGGCTGTCGGTCGGCAGGTCGATCTGCTTGATGCGCAGGTCGATGATCTCCATGCCCAAGGCAGCAATCGCCTCGTTGATCGACTTCAGCTGACCGGCAATCAACTCGCCACGGTCACCGGACACCAGTGCCTGCAAGGTGCGCGAGTTGATCTGGTTACGCAGCGAGTCGGTGATGATCGGTGCGAGGCGGGCGTTGACGATCTTGCTGTCGCCGCCGGTGGCGCGGTAGTAGGCGCGCACGTCGGAGATCCGGCCAATGGCGAAGAAGTCGACGCTCACGTCCTTCTGCTCGGCGGTGAAGTAACGCGCCGGGGCGGTATCCAACACCTGGAAGCGACGGTCGAACACGCGCACGGTTTCAACCAGCGGCACCTTGAAGTGCAGGCCCGGCTTGATGTCGGCACGCACCACCTTGCCCAGGTTGAGCACCATGGCGGTCTGGTCTTCGCGAACCACATAGACCGAACCCAGCAGGCCCAGCAACACCGCGACGAGCACGCCGATAACGACTGAATTTTTCATCGGCCGGCCTCCTCACGCGATGCCGAGCGCGAGACCGAACGGTCCGCATTGCGAATGCTGTCGGTCGCCGCCGGCAAGGCCGGCGCCACCATTTCCGGGGTCAGCTGCGGGGCAGCCGAGGTCTTGCCGGCATCGGCCGGCATCGGCACGTAGATCAGCTGGCGGCCGTCGCCACCGATGACCTTGCGGTTCTCGGCCAGCACCTGCTGCACGGTTTCCAGCCACAGGCGCTTGCGGGTGACTTCCGGCGCGTTCTTGTACTCCCCCTGCAACAGGGTGAAGCGGCGGGCGTCACCTTCGGCGCGGGCGACGATGGCCTGCTTGTAGCCTTCGGCGGTGGTACGGGCACGCGAGGCCTGGCCGCGCGCTTCCGGTACAACCTTGGCGGCGTAAGCCTGGGCTTCGTTGATCAAACGCTCCTTGACCTGCTGGGCACCGTTGACCTCGTCGAAGGCCGGCTTCACTTCTTCCGGCGGACGCGCATCGGGCAGGGTCAGGCCGGTCACACTGAGGCCGGTCTTGTAGGTCTTCAGCGAGGCCTGCAGGCGCTGCTCGGCGACCACGGCCAGCGGGCCACGGTTGTTCAGCACGGTATTCAGGTCGGCGCGGCCAACCTGCTCACGCACGGCGCTCTGCGCGGACTGTTCCAGCATCTGGTCAGCATCAACCGTACCGAACAGGTACTCGCGCGGGTCGTCCACGCGGTACTGCACGTTGACCGATACGTTGACGATGTTCTCGTCCCGGGTCAGCACCGGCACGTTGCTGCTGAAGGTCTTGATCTGGGTCGCATTGACCTTGACCACCGATTCCAGCGGCCACGGCAGCTTGAAGTTGGGGCCCGGCTGCAGGATGCGCGAGTACTCGCCGAAGCGCAGGACCACGCCGCGCTGCTGTTCGCCGATCAGCTGGAAGCTGGAGAACAACAACAGCAGAGCCAACGCGACCAGCACCCAGCGCCAGATACCGCCATCAAACAGGTCGCGCAGCGGACCGGGCAGTCCACCACCCCAACCTCCGCCATTGCCGCCACGTGGCGTACGCGGCGCGCGGTTGTTGTCCGCACCACCACCGCTGTTGCCGCCGGGTGTATTCCAGGCCATGCATGCTCCATCTGTAAGGGCCAGGCTGCGGGGGCTCCCGCCGAGGACCTGACCATCTATCGAATCCCGATTCTAACAAGGCAGACTCTGAACAGGTTCGGGGCTACCTGAACGGAAAGTTTTACCCGCTGATCAGCGAGCCAGGCAGCTGATCCTGCGGTGCGAGCCCCAGCCAAGACGGGTCCCGCAGTAGCCGTGCAGGCCCCTCCCGGCACCTGCTCTGAACAGGAATAAGGGCAGACCAGCGTTTTCACAACAGTTATGGTTGCACTCCCCCGTTCCGACGCAGGCCTACCGATGTCCCATACCGCCCCGTTCACCGCCTTCCGCATCCACAACGACGACGCGGGCTACCGCAGCGGTCCTGAACAAGTGGACCTGGACCAGCTGAGCCCGGGCGAGGTTGTGATCCGCGCCCGCTGGTCCTCGGTCAACTACAAGGATGCGCTGGCTGGTACCGGCAAGGGCAAGATCCTGCGTCGCTTCCCGCTGGTCGGCGGTATCGACGTGGCGGGCGAGGTTGTCGCCTCCAGCGACCCGGCCTTCCGTGAAGGCGACCAGGTGCTGACCACCGGCTGCGGCCTGAGCGAAACCCGTGACGGCGGCTACAGCCAGTACGTGCGCCTGGAGTCCAGGTGGGTGATCCCGCTGCCGGCCCAGCTCAGCCTGCGCGAGGCCATGGTGCTGGGCACGGCCGGCTTCACCGCCGCGCTGGCACTGCTGCGCATGACCGACAACCGGCAGACCCCGGCCCACGGCCCGCTGGCCGTCACCGGCGCTACCGGCGGGGTCGGCTCGCTGGCGGTGGACATCTTCAGCCAGGCTGGCTACGAGGTGCATGCCATCAGCGGCAAGGCCGAGGCGGCCGACTACCTGACCGCCATCGGTGCCAGCCAGATCCTCGGCCGCGATGCGCTGGCCACCACCCGGCCGATGGAATCAGCGCGCTTCGGCGGTGGCCTGGACAATGTCGGTGGCAGCATGTTGACCAGCCTGCTGGCGCAGACCAGCCCTTATGGCAACGTGGCGTCGGCCGGTCTCGCTGCCTCCGGCGAGCTGGACATGACGGTGATGCCCTTCATCATCCGCGGTGTCTCCCTGCTCGGCGTGGCTTCGGCCGGAACTGCCCGCGACATCCGCGAGCAGGTCTGGCAGCGTCTGGGCAGCGACTGGAAGCCGCGTCACCTGGACCGCATCTGTACCCGCGAAGTGGGCCTGGATGGCCTGCCCGAGGTGTTCGCCACGATGCTGGAAGGCAAATCCTTCGGCCGCACCGTCGTAAGAATCGACTGATATCGCCTATCAGCCGCCCTGGCGTGAGGTGCGTCACTTCACGCCGGCGGCGCGCCAGCACTACACTGCCCCCACTACTTGGGGAAAAACATGGCGCGTATCCTGATCGTCGACGATTCACCATCGCAGTTGATGGGCATCCAGCGCATTGTGGAAAAGCTGGGGCATGAGATTTTCACCGCAACTGATGGCGCCTCTGGGGTGGAGGTTGCCAAGCAGGTGCTGCCGGACCTGGTGTTGATGGACGTGGTGATGCCGAACCTCAACGGGTTCCAGGCAACCCGCACACTCAAGCGCGAGGCGACCACGCAGCACATCCCGGTGATTCTGGTGACCACCAAGGATCAGGACACTGATCGTTTGTGGGGCATGCGCCAGGGGGCGAAGGCGTACATCACCAAGCCCTTTACCGAAGACGACCTGTCTGCAGTGATCGCGCAGGTGTTCAGTGCCGAGGCACCGCCGGTTGGGTGAGAGTGCGTTCTTGGGGAAAGCTTTTGGGAAGGCGGGCTTTGCCCGCCTTTCTTGTTTTTGGTTGTTGGGTTTGCGTTGGGCTTGCTTGCTGGAAGCTTCCCCTCACCCCAACCCCTCTCCCGCGCGCGGGAGAGGGGCTCGGATTGCTAGCGCTCGTAGTGCACTAGCCCCTCTCCCGCGTGCGGGAGAGGGGTTGGGGTGAGGGGAAGCTCCTGGCCAAAAAATCCCAGCCGAAGAAAAAAGAAAAGCGGGCAAAGCCCGCTTCTCTTCAACAGCAACAGCGCAAACCAAACCGCGATCAGTCCTCGCCAAACGCCTTGGCCAGGTCCTTGTACGCTTTGCGCTGGGCTTCGTTGCTCGCTACCGGCGCCACCACTTCCAGCTCCACGATCTGGTCACCATCCGGGCTGCCGGGCAAGCCTCGACCACGCAGGCGCAGCTTGCGGCCGCTGTCCGAATCGGCCGGCACCTTCAGCTCCACCGAGCCACCCAGGGTCGGCACGCTGATGCTGGTACCCAATGCAGCCTGCCAAGGCGTCACCTGCAGCGTGTAAAGAATATTGCGGCCATCCACCTCGAACTGCGGATGCGAGGCGTACTCCACCTCCAGCATCAGGTTACCGCCGCCACTGCCCTGCCCGCTCAGGCGGATCACCTGACCCGGTCGGATGCCCTTGGGGACCCGCACGTCGAGCTGGCGACCGTCCACGGTAATGCGCAGGCTGTCGCCACTGTAAGCGGCCTCCAGCGGCACCGACAGCTTGGCGCGGGTATCTCGCATCGGCTGCGGGCCGGCACCACCGAAACCCGGGCCCGGGCGACGTCCACCGGCACCCGCGCCGCCGCGTTGCCGGGCAAACAGGCTCTCGAAGAAATCGCTGAAACCACCACCGGCGCCACCGCCGCCGAACACTTCCTCGAAATCAAAGCCCTGCCCGCCGCCAAACCCCGGCGGTGCATTGAACTCCTCGCCCGGGCGATAGCCCTGCGCGCGCAGCTGGTCATAGGCCTTGCGCTTGGCTGGATCGCGCAGCGCCTCATAGGCCTCATTGACCGCCTTGAATTTGTCCTCGGCGCCGGCTTCCTTGCTTACGTCCGGGTGGTACTTGCGCGCCAACCGACGGTAGGCCGTCTTGATCTCGGCATCACCGGCGCTGGGCTCAACCCCAAGCGTGGCGTAGTAATCCTTGAATTCCATCCTCACACCTCTGAAAAAAAGCTGGCCCGACACCTTGCGGCAACGGGCCATCGTGCAATCGGCAGGCGCCGTGGCCCCATTCTACCGGGCCACGGTGCCTGCGCAGGTGGAAGTTCGCTCACGCCGTCAGGCGCTGGGCTGGCCCTGCACCACCTGGATGCGGCGCGGTGCCGCTTCGCTGCGCTTGGGAATGCGCACTTCCAATACGCCATTGTGGCTATGGGCCACGATGCCCTCGGCATCGGCGCTATCAGGCAGCACGAAACGACGGTTGAAGGCGCCCTGGCCGCGTTCGTTGCGGGTCAGACGTTGGCCTTCAGCCAGCTCCGGCGCGCTGCGCTGGCCGCTGATGGTCAACACACCCTTTTCCATCTGCACTTCAATGCCGGCGGGGTCAACGCCAGGCAGATCGGCAGAAACGACGAAACGGTTGGCTTCCTCGCGGATATCGACTGCAGGCGCCCAGGCTGACGCGGTGCTGTTGGTGACGGTTTCAAGCAATGGCGACAACAACTGATGAATCTCGGACTGCGTCGGCCACTGGCGGTAACGTACGATGCTCATGATGTCCTCCTGCAAGATATGGGGACTGGCATGCCGGAATGGCGCTGCCTTTCCCATGCACACGACGTATTGTGTGAAGACCGCCTTTTCAAGCTGTTGACGTGGTGCTTCCACCGTCTCTTTAAACTTCAATTCAGCCTAGGAGTCCTGCATGTCCATCAACGTTGGCGACCGCATCCCTGAAGTCACCCTCAAGCGTCTGCGCGAAGGGCTGGAAACGATCGACACCCACGCATTGTTCGATGGCCGCAAGGCCGTGCTGTTCGCCGTGCCCGGCGCATTCACCCCGACCTGCTCGGCCCGCCACCTGCCCGGTTATGTCGAGCATTTCGAGGATTTCCGCAACCGCGGCATCGAAGTGTTCTGCATGGCGGTCAACGACCCGTTCGTGATGCACGCTTGGGCCAAGAGCCAATCGGTGCCGGATGGCTTGCAGATGCTGTCAGACGGCAACGGCGATTTCACCCGCGCACTGGGCCTGGAAATGGATGCCAGCGCCTCCGGCATGGGCATCCGTTCGCGGCGATTTGCGTTGTACATCGAGAACGGCGTGGTCCGCGCTACCTACATCGAACAGCCGGGGCAATTCGAGGTATCCGGGGCCGAGCACGTGCTCGCCCATCTCCCCACATAGGGATTCAATAGAAGGAAAGGCCAGCCATGAGTAAGCAGCCCGCCGCCAAGTCGACAAAAACAACGCAGTTGGCAGGAATCACTGATCGAAAAACCTTGCGCGCCAACGCGCGCAAGAGCATCGAAGACGGCGCTGTAACGCCGACCTACAGTGCCAACCGTACAGCGGTGATCAAGCTGCTCAACGACGCGCTGGCCACCGAATGGGTATGCGTGCTGCGTTACTACCGGCATTTCTACATGGCCAAAGGCATGCTGGCCGACTCGGTCAAGGCCGAATTCCTGGAGCACGCGCAGCAGGAGCAGGCACACGCCGCCCTGCTGTCCGAACGCATCGTGCAGCTGGGCGGTGAGCCCGACCTCAATCCGGACACCCTCACCGCCCGCGCCCATGCCGAGTACAAGGAAGGCGGCAACCTGCGCGACATGGTGCGCGAGAACCTGATCGCCGAGCGCATCGCCATCGACAGCTACCGCGAGATGATCAACTTCATCGGCGACAAGGACACCACCACCAAGCGCATCCTCGAGCAGATATTGGCGCAGGAAGAAGAGCATGCCGACGATTTCGCCGACATGCTGGAAGGCTGGATAGGCGAGTAAGCCGGAGACGTGGTAGAGCCGAGCCATGCTCGGCTGGAGCGTTACCGACAAACCCATGTTGTAGGAGCGGTGTAAGCCGCGAAGCTGACACCAATGAAATTGCAGGGATCGCTGCAACTTGATTCATTTGTTGCTTCGCGGCTTACGCCGCTCCTACAAGCGGGCGGTATTGCTGGCGACGCCCCTGCCGAGCATGGCTCGGCATTACTGGGCATTGCTGGGAAGCCCCTGCCGAGCATGGCTCGGCACTACATTGCGGCGCTTAGTTCACTACGCGGAAGCGGACGCGCGTCCATGTGCCGTCGGCTGCCAGCGCCGTCAGGGTGTATTCGCCGGCGTCATTGAAGTCGCGGGTGAAGGTGCGGGCGCCTTGTGTCTGCGCTATCCAACGGCCGTCGAGCAACCATTCAATCGTCGCCTCGCTGCCCAGCGCGCGCAGCTGCAGGCGCGGGCCGTGCTGGGCGCCCGGCGGTCTAGCCAGCGTGGCCAGATCATTCAAACCTTCGATGTGCAGCACGCCATCGGATTGCCGACCGTCATCGGCGCAGTCCGATGCCAATGGCGGCAGGCTTTGCGCCTGTCGCTGCGCCACGGTCAGCCACGGCGAGGCCATCGCCGGCCAGCGCGCGATCTCGCGATCCTCTATCTGTGGATGGCCTTCGCAACTAGGTGACAGCCGTTGGCCAGTCTTTGCATCCACCTGGAAGCGCATGCGCCCGGATTGCCATAGCCGCGCTTCGCGCTCAGGAAAGCTTGGTGGCACCACGCCGTCCAACACCCAGGCGGGGAAACGGCGCTGGCACATCGCTGGCGGCGTCTGCTCGGCGGCGATGCCCAGCGGCCAACAGATCTCGACCTCGCTGACGCTGTCCGGCCGTGCCCGCACTGCATTGTCAGCGGCCTGCCGCGGCAGGCTGTCGATGACCTCGAACATCAGCGGCAAGGCCGTCACCGCGCCGTATTGGCCCGGCAGCGGCGTGCCATCCGGACGACCAACCCAGACACCGACCGTGTAAGAGCGGGTGCTGCCGATCGCCCAGGCATCGCGATAGCCGTAGCTGGTGCCAGTCTTCCATGCAACGCGCGGACGGTTGCCGGTATCGAAGGTGCCTATTCCATAGCCGGGGCGTGGATTGGATTCGAGCACATCACGCACGATCCAAGCCGCGCCCGGTGAAACCAGCCGCCGCTCGATGCGTGGGTCTTTCGGCGTGTAGCGCACGCGACCGGCGATACCTTCGCGGTTCAACGCCGAGAACGCGCCAACCAGATCCTCCAGCCGCGCACCTGTGCCACCGAGAATCAGCGCAAGGCTGGGCTGGGTGCCGTGCGGAAAACGCAGATTGATGCCGGCATTGCCCAGCCTTGCCGCAAATCGCGATGGCCCAACGCGGTCCAGCAGATCCACCGAGGGCACATTCAGGGACAGCCGCAACGCCGTCGCCGCGCCGACCGGACCATTGAACGCCGCATCAAAGTTGCCCGGCCGGTAGCCACCAAAACTCTGCGGCGCATCGACGATCAGGCTTTCCGAATGGATCAGGCCGTCATCCAGGGCCATGCCATACAGGAACGGTTTGAGCGTTGAGCCGGGCGAGCGCCAGGCCTGCACCATGTCCACATGACCGAGCCGCGCCTTGTCAGCGAAGGTGACCGAGCCGACATAGGCGCGCGCCTCCAGCGTAGTGTTGTCCATCACCAGCAGTGCGGCAGATGTGCGTTCGGGCAGCTGTGAGAAGTAGGAAGAGACACGCTCTTCCAGCGTGCGTTGCAGGCCGCTGTCGATGGTGGTTTCGATCTGCGGCACACGCGGATAGGTGCTACGCATGCGTTGCGCCAGCAAGGCGGCATGCAGGGGCTGCTGCAGTGAACGCGCGACCACCGGCTCGATACGCGCGTCGGCGACATCATCGGCCGACCACACCTTGAGCTCAGCCATGCGTGCCAGCACCTTGTCGCGGGCGCGCTGTGCGGCTTCCGGGTGCCGATCAGGACGCAGCCGGCTCGGCGACTGCGGCAACACCGCCAGCAATGCGGCCTCGGCCTGCGACAGATGCGTGGCCGACTTGCCGAGATAGGCCCAACTCGCCGCCTCCACGCCTTCGATGGTGCCACCATAAGGTGCGCGCTCCAGGTACAGGTCGAGGATCTGTGTCTTGCTCAGGTGCACTTCCAGCTGCAGCGCACGCAGCAGCTGTTTCACTTTGCCCCAGGGCGTGCGCGTGTGCGGGTCGAGGATGCGTGCGACCTGCATGGTCAGGGTCGAGCCACCGGAGACGATGCGCCGCTCCAGCAGCATCTGCTTGCCGGCGCGCGCAAGCGCCCACGGGTTGATGCCGGGGTGGCGCCAGAACCAGCGATCTTCGTAGGTCAGCAGCGCCTGCAGGTACAGGGGCGAGATGGTTTTTGCGTCCGCCGGGTAGCGCCACACACCTTCGGCATCGGCGAAGGCGCGCAGCGGTGTGCCGTCACGCGCGACCACCAAGGTGCTGGTATCGCGGGATTTCGGTAGTGGTAGAGGGAATGCCAGGTCCAGCACAAGCAGCAATGTCAGCAGGGCGGCTAGCGCCCAGCGCAGGTTGCGGAGCGTGAAGATGGTGCGCACGCGGGTGCCAACGTGTTTCAGCCGGGAGGCGCGCGTTTTCAATGAGGATGATTCTTCAGACATTGCCTGTGGCGCTGGGGCGGAACGGCTTGGCCGCGGAAGAGCTTACCCCTCCCCAACCCTCCCCTTGCCGCTGGCAAAGGGAGGGAGCAGGAGCAGCTGCCTGACGCCGCGATTGTTGCCTGTGTCGCTGCGGCGGAATGGCTTGGTCGGGAAGAGCTTACCCCTCCCCAGCCCTCCCCTTGCCTTCGGCAAAGGGAGGGAGCGGGAGCCGATTACGGCTGCACCACCGTGATGGTGCTCGGGTTGGAGCGGCCAACGCCACGCATGTCGGGACGGTACATGTCCTCGGCCAGCGGCGGCGGCACCATGTACGTGCCAGGAGTGACCGCACGCACCAGATAGAACACGTGCGCGGTGCTGCCACGCGACAGCTTCAAAGCGGCCACATAGCGGTCGTCGCGGAACTCCTCGTGCTTGACGTCTGCGGCGCTGGAACGGTCACTGACCTTGACCTCACCCACCACCACGTCGGCCCACTGCTTGGCATCGCCAAGGTTGAAGTTCTCGATTTCCAGGCCCGCTGGCAACAGGTCGGTGAGCAAGGCATCGGGCATGTTCGAGTTGGAAGTGACGCTCAGCCGCACGATCAGGGCCTCGCCTTCCTTCAACGGACGCGGCGTCCACGGCTTGCCATCGGTGCCGAACCAGGAGCGCTCGATGCCGATAACGCTGTTGTCCGGTGCCGGTGGCTGACGCGGGATGCCGGCAACGTCGAGGCTGGCGAACATCGGCGCCTCGCCCTGCGGCGAGAACCGCACGCCCTGCGCCAGCTGCGCCATGTCGAAGACACGGCCGAAGGCCTTGCGTGCACTGATGTCCTCGACCTTGTCGCCGACTGCCAGCTCACCGGATACCAGCTTCTTCTGGTTGGCCATCAAGGCCTTGCCCAGACGCGCCAGCGCTACCTGCTCCTGCGTGCTCAGCCACATCCAGCCGCTGTTGCGGCGTGCGTCCAGGGTGCGCCCCAGATCAATCACGCGCGCATCGTATTCCGGCTTGGACAGGCCGCGTTCGTGCAGCAAGGCGATCATCAGTGCCTCATCGCGCAGGCGGCTGCCGTAGTCACCGAAATACTCCGGACGATCGGCGCTGGACTTGGCGAAGCCAGCAGCAATCGCCGCCTGGCCACGCTTGCTGTCACCCTGGATCGCCAGAGCCGCACCCAGATGCACCAGCGACAGACCGGTCACCGCCTTGCTGCGCTCGTTGTCCCACAGCGTGCGCAGCGTGCCCAGCGGCGCGCGGTTGACCCGTGCCAACACATAGCCGGAATAAGCCTGGTTGGCGAACTTCAGCGCATCGCGGCGATCACTGCCGTAGAACTGGTTGCCACCACTGAGCAGGTCTTCGCTGATCCGGTTCAAGGCCTTCTGCAGCACGTTCTCTGGCACGGCGAAACCGGCGTCCTTGGCATCGAGCAGGAACTCGGCGACGTACGGGGTCAGCGCCGGGTTGATGTAGTCATCGTCGCCCCACATCGAGAAGTTGCCGTTGGACACCTGCATCGACGCCAGCCGCCCGAACGCGCCTTCCATGCGCTCGCGGCGCACCTTGGCGTCCAGACCATCGGCACCGAGCATGGTCGAAGTGGCCTCGTCCAGCATCAGCGCTGCATAGCCCTTGCTGGTGGTCTGCTCGGCGCAGCCGTAGGGGTAGTTCAACGCGCCCTGCAGGGCCGAGGCAAACGGTATCGGCGGCAAGGCGCTGACCAGCATGCGCGCATTGACCGAGCCGCTCATCAAGCCATTGGCAAAGCTGCTGTCCAGGGTGATCGGCGCCAGCGGGTCCAGGGTCCGGGTCTGCGAACGCAGCACCGATGGCCACGCCGCACGCACCGGCAGGTCGTAGCGGCGGTCCACCTTGAAGCCATTGCCATCCACCCGCACCCGTACCTTGGCCACGCTATAGCCTTCCTGCGCGGTCAGCGGGAAGCTCAGCGTGCTCTTGGCGTCCACCGCCAGTTGCACCGTGCGGGTCGACTCACCGATACCGAGCGGACCTTCACCGTCCACGCGCACGTTGAACTCGCCGGGCTTGCCGGTGAAGTTCTGCACGTCGAGGGTGACCGTGCTGCGATCGCCCGGTGCCATCACCCGCGGCATGCTGGCCTCGGCCAGGATCGGCGCGCGCACCAGCGTCTCCACATCCCGGTTGCCGTAGCGGTCGGCCGAATAGACCATCGTCGAAACGCGCAGGGTGCCGTTGAAGTCCGGTACCTGCAGGCGCACCCGCGCATTGCCCTTGGCATCGAGCGCCACCGGGCCGGAGAACAGGTCCACGGTCTGCACGCGTGCGGTCGGCCGTTTGGCCTGCGGCAAGGCCGCCAAGGCCATGTCGCCGCCGAACTTCAACTTGCCGCTATTGCCCTCGAAACTCTCGATCACGCGACCGTAGATGTCATAGGCATCCACGCCCAGCCGACGCTGCGCGAAGAAGTGCCCGGGTGCATCCGGCACCGGGAAGCGGGTGATGTTGAGGATGCCCACATCGACCGCCGAGACGGTGACATGCGCCGGCTTGCCGGCCAGCTCGGGCGCGCTGACGGTCACCGTCATCGGCTGTTCCGGGCGCATCTGTTTGGGCGCGATCAGGCCCACCGCGACGCGGCGGTCGCGGCGGTCCATCGGCACATGCGCGACGCCGACGGCACGCGCCGGAGTGATCTTGCTCGGCGCGCTGCCACCACGGAACACCAAGGCGGTGATGTAGACATCGTGCCGCTCCCAGTCCTTGCTGACCGGGATTTCAAACGTGCTGCCCGGCTTGGCGTCGATGTCCTGCACGTACAGCATGCGGTCGCTTTCCACCATCAACACGCCACGGCCGGCATGCGGCGGGGTCAGCGTGACCTTGACGGTGTCACCGGCGCGGTAGGCGGTCTTGTCCAGCGACAGCTTTACCTTGTCAGGGCGGGCATCCAGCCCACGGTTCTGATCATCCCAGCTCCAACCAGCGCGGAACGGATAGCGCATGGTCAGGCCGGTGGCAGGATCGAACACGTCCACCCGGTACTCGCCCCACTCGACCGGGAAATCGAACCGCGCCGAGGTCGCACCGGCGTCGATGGTGCGGGTTTCCTTGTTCTCGAAGCGGCGGGTGAAGTCGTAGTCCCAACGGTTGTCGGTATAGGTCCAGTGGTAGTCGCGCAGCTCGCGCACCAGGGTGACCTTCAGACCCTTGGCCGGCTGCGGCTTGCCGTCGGCATCCACCCGCATCAGCTCGAAGCGGGCATTGGCGTTGGCGTCGGCGCCGTCGGTGTCGTTGAACAACGGGCGCAGGGCGACCAGCGCAGGCGCCGGCCACATCACCCGCTTCAAGGTGCGGGTAACGGTTCGGCCACCGGTTTCATAGACACTGCCGGACAGCAGCGCAGCCACGGTGGTGGCCTTGCCCGCCTCGGCCGGCAAGGCGACGTCTTCGCGCAGCTTGCCGTCCTTGGGCAGGGTGGTATCGATCACGTCATTGGCTTCGCGCGGCAGCTGCACGGTCGGGTCGCCGAAGAACCAGCCCGGCATCGACTCGACCGGGTGCTGCTCCACCGCCACCGCCAGTCGCGCGGTGAAGCGGTTGCCGTCGGCCGGTGCGCCATACAGATAGGCCGCATCGGCCTGCAGCTTCAGTGCCTCGCCCGGCTTCAGCGTCTTCTGCGCGCTGGCCAGGTCCAGCTTCATGCGCTCGGGCAGGAACTCCTCGATGCGCAGGGTCATGCCCTGCACCGCCTCCTTGCTGGCCGGATCAGTGCGGAACTCAACGGTCCAGCGCCCGGTTGGTGCTTCCGCCGGGATGGTCTGCTCGAACGCGAAATAGCCCTGCTCGCCCGGCTGCAGGCGGGTCTCGCGGAAGGTCTTGCCGTCCGGCTGCTTGAGCCGCAGGAACACCGGCTGGCCGCCGGTGGCCGGCCCGGCCAGGGTCTTGCCGTCGTTGTCACGCAGCAGCGCGGAGATACGCACGGTCTCGCCCGGGCGGTACAGATCGCGCCCGGACCAGGCAAACACGTCGAAATTGGCGTTCTGACGCCCGGCCACCGCGAACTCGCTCAGGTCCAGTGCCGGCTGGTTGAACGGCAGCATGGTGGTGTCGCTGCCGCTGCTGGCGACCAGCACATGGGCGGCATCCAGCGTGTAATTCAGCAGGGCGTTGCCGTTACCGTCGGTCTGGCCCTTGAGGATGACCTCGCCCTTGCCGTCGATGATCTTCAGATCGACCTTCTTGGCCGCTGCGCCATCGGCCAGCGAGGCGGTATGGACGAACAGCTTGTCCTTGTAGGCACGGGTATGCAGGCCGATGTCGCTGACGGTGAAGAACGAGGTATCGAACTCGCTGTCGAAACTGCCGGTGCGCTTCATCACCGCGAAGTACAGGCCGGGCTGCTGCAGCTCCTTGACGTCCTGGATCGGCAGATAGGTCAGCACCCGCTCGTTCTGTTTGCCACCGAGGATGAAGCGGTTGACGTAGACCGGTTCGGCCAGCTGGTTGAGCGGGGTCTTGTCACCGTACTCGCTGTCCAGCTCCCAGCTGCCACGGCGGCCGCCGCGCTGGTACTGGCTGAAGAAGGTTGGCAGGTCCTTCTCGCGCACGCGCAGGAACTCCACGTCCACCTCGGGCACGTTCACCGAAACCACCGGCAGGCCGCGGCTCTCGCGCGCCGGCAGCACGCTGCCCTGCGAGGCAAAGCCAACCGCAGGATCCAGCTCGCCGGTAAAGACCTTCTGCTTGACCTCGGTACCCAGCCGGTTGCCATCGGCGGCCAGCAGGTCGGCCGAGATGATCAGCATGTATTCCTTGGCCGCCTCCACATAGGGATAGCGCAGGGTCTTGCCGTCGTCCGACAGCGACCAGCTGCTGTCCTCGTTGCCGACCTTCTCCTCGAAGCGCAGCAGCTTGTCGAAGTCCTGGGTGCCGACCAGCGGGCGCGAGAACTCCACCGCCAACGCAAGACCGTCGCCACCCTTCTGGTCCGGGTAGGCACGCAGCATGGCGAAACCCTTGACCTCTTCCTGCTTGGTCTGGATCGCCTCACCGCTGGCGCCGGGCAGTTGCCCCGATTCGTTCCTGCTGCATCCTGCAACCAGGGCCAGCGCCACCAAGGCGGCCGCAGCCCAACGCATACGCTTCAACATCCTGTTACCCATGGCGTCCTCCCGCAGATCGCCCGAGTATAACCAGCCGGTTGTAAAGACCTGTGCAGGAGTGCCAGCGGCACCTGCTCCGGTGCTCTATCGCAATGACAATGTCGTTGGAATGCTGGTATGCAGGTCGATCGCCAGGACCCGCCCCTGATCGTCATGCAGCACCAGCGTGTCTGCCTGCTCGCGCAAGCTCAGCACGGCATCGGCGGGCCACTCCACGCGCAGCACACAGCTGCCATCCGCCACCCGGATCAGGTAGCCCAGCGTTTCACCTGGCAGGCCTATCCGCAGCCAAAGCAGTCCGCACTGCAGCGCAAGCCAATGCGGCCCCTCATCGGTGGACAGCAACGTTTCCCACTGCTCTTCGGAGAGCACATCAAGCATGGCAACACGCCTGTTGCCGTCGATGGCATAGCGAACTTCCAAGGCGTCCTTGTTGCGATTGAACCCCGGTTGCAACATGCCCGCAGGCGTTGTGGCCAGCAAGGGCAGTTCCTCGTCGAAGGACCACTCCCGCGCGGGTAGACGCCGTCGGCTTGGCAGGTCCCAGCTCCACTCCTGCAATTGCCCGGCGCCCCCGATCAAGCACACCTCGCGCGAACGAAACAGGCTGCAGGCAAGCACGGGCGCGGGCAACTCCACATGCCAAAGCAGCGTATCCAGCCCGCGGTCTGCATCCATCACCATCAGCCGCTGCCCGCGACGTACCGTCCAGCCCAAGCCAACCATCGAAGCTGCGTACTGGTCCATGCTCAGCGAACCGAGGTCACGCACCGTGTGCGTCACCAGGTCGAAGCGCTGCACGTGCCACCGGCTCTCGCGCCAAGCGAGCGCCAATGCAACCGCACCGGTATCGCTTGCGACAAGTCGCCATGTCGGCACCGCGTAGCGCTGCTGCACCCGGCCGAATGCATTGACCAGCAGCGCGCCGCTTTCGCCCAACGCCACCAGATAGCGCCGCCCAGGAAGCGCAACGATGTCATGCACAGCCCACAAGCCCGCCTCGGGCGCCTGCAGTTGCAGGCGCTCTACCCGATGCCGCAGCTGTAGTGCGGCCGGCACCGCCGGTACGCTCCAGATTGGAACGTCGGCCGCCAACACTGCATCCTTGGCCATGTTCAACAGGCGGTTCAGGTCCTTGCCGGTGCAGGCTACCCGGCCCAAGGCGCGGTCAGCCGCGAGTACCGGCAACAACTGCCTTGCGATGTCACGCGCACGGCCCATGCCTCCACCACGCTGCAGCGCGGCCAACATGGCCTCCCTCGGCGCGGCCGGCGCCTCGACATCAAGCAGCTTGCCCAGCACTTCCAGGTGGGCATCCAAGGTCTCCGGCAACAACTGTGCACGTCGTACCAGGGCCCGGGCCCTAAGCACGTCGTCACCCTGCCCGGCCGTAGCCAGCCACTGCCTTGCCGACTCGCGCGCAGCAGGCACCGGCCATACGGCATCAACGGCGCCCAACCAGTCGCCCAGCGCCACGAGAGCGTGCCCCCATTCGACCCGCAGCTGATCGGCCAGCTTTTGATGTTCTGGCTCCAATTGGGCGATCGCATCGGCGAAAGCGCCATCGCGCCGGGCAACCTGCACCGCCCGTTCCGTGTCACCGGCCAACAGCAGCAATCTGATGCAGCTGGCCGCAGGCATTTCCCATCCAAGCGCCAGTTCCGCAGCCTGTGCATGGCGTTGGTGACGCACAAGATAGTCCAAAGCGCGCTGCCGCTCACACAGCAGCTCAGCCAGCACGAACAGGGCTTCGTCTATCCGCCCCTCCCTGTCAAAGCGCTCAAAGGCCGCCTGGTAGGTACTACGCAGGTAGTGGTCCAGCTCTGCATCGACATCAATCGAATAGCCTGCGCCACGCGAGCCACCGACAGCGAGCGACTCACGACGACCTGGCGTACCGAATGCCTGTCCTTGGGTCCCCCTATCGCCCAGCCCTTTCAGCGGGATCGCATGACGCAGGGCTTCACGCAGGTCGCCGTTTTCGAACATCGCCATCATCCGGCGCATGTAGGCGCCCTGACGGTAGCCGATCAATTTGCTGACCCGGGATGTGGCAACGAGGCGCTGCAACTGCCTCCTCAACGCCGATGGTGCCGCCGGTGGCCTGCGCGCCGGGATGCCGCCTTCGCGTGAATCGCCCTTTGCTCCGCGTACGGGTGCCGAGCCATCAGGCAGCACCCGTGCAAGACTGACCACCAACCGTGGCAGCGCATCACGCAACGCATCCAACAAGCCGCTTCGCTGCCGCCTCCCCTTGCCCAACTGCTGCAACAACGACTCGCGCTCCGCGCTGGCCGTCGGGATTACCTCTCCCAGCACTTCACGGACACCCTTGCCCTGAAGATCAGGCAGCTTCAGGGCCGCCGCGGGCAAAGCCAGGTCATACAGGGTCCTCACCGCGTAATCACTGACATCAAGCCAGGCAGTGACGTCGAGGCGCTCGGCATCGCGCAACTGCAACGGCCGCGCAAGTGCGCCATCAATCAGCACCAGATCGCTCGCGGGAATACAGGCGCGCTCCGTTGCAGTCAACGGACCTGCGTACAAACGACCTTCGATCCGGCACAGGGGAATGCCTGCAACGACGCCACAATCGAGCGACTGGGCCGTTGGCCAGCACAGCAGATCACCCTGGTCGAAGCGCCAAGCCTGGCTGCCAGTCTTCCAATTGCCAACCAATCTGGCCTGGCGTTGTGCCGACGACAACCACTCATTGGGAAACCACAAGGCGGCAACCAGATGCCGCCCCTGCCAGGATGGCCTGCAAACCTGGGTAAAGCCGGCATCAGTCATCACCTTTCTCCGTTCCACGAACGGTAGCCAGCTCTGACCGGCCACCATTTCCCAGCACCCTCAGATTGCCGGCCAGATCGACCAGGGCGACACGGCCACCGTCAGCCGACACCGATACGGTGCTGATGTCGGTGCTTGAGGTGTACAACACCTCCGGCCCATCTTCATTTACCGCCAACAAAGCGCGACGGTCCGCACGCAGCACCAACAGGCGATCGGGGTACTCTCCACCCTCGCCCGCGACCAGCCCCTGTGGTTTCCAGTCCTGCCACAGCGACACTTCGTGCAGCCGCGGCTTTGTTGAATCTCCGAGTTGAACCAGACGGCAGCTGGAACGACCACCCTGCTGGTACTGGACCGCGACCAAGGCCGCACCCTTGGGTCCAGGCTGCCTGGCCAGCCAAACCGCACCTGGCTTTTGCGGCGTAGGGACATAATTCGGACCTTCAACCGCACCACCAGCACGGACCAGCCCAACTTGAACCTGAGCGCCGTCAAAGCGCGCGCACAATGCCGATGCTTCATCCACTTGCTGCAGTGCGAGTACATTGCTGGCGACCAACCTGGGGCCAGCTGCAGTCTTCCAGCCCAGCAAGCGTCCATCATGGTCCAACAGCAACAGCTCATGGTCCGCCACCCTTCCGCGGCCGTGTGCGTTGTACAGCATCGCCCCCGCCATCAACTGCGGCAAACCGGGCCGCACGGTCATTACCGATGGGTCTGGACGTCCGTGCAATTCGCGCGGCAAACCCTGCATCTTCCAGAACCGCATGTAGCCCGTGGTGACCAACACACCGCAGAATTCCTTGCCAACCATCAATCCACTGAGCAGGTCCATGCCCGCGGACCACTCGTGGTAGCGGGTCAAATTACGCTTTCGCCGGGCCTGCCCTTCAGCGGGGACGTCCAACTGAAATGCGCGCCTGTGCCCCAGCAAGGGGACGACGACCCGTTGCCCATCAAGACTGAAGACAGGCCGCTGCTGGCGCGAGAAGCGATGCTTGCTGTCTGCTGCCTGACGAACCGGTGCGCCGCGGAATTCGCCGCGCAGCAACCTCGCCGCAGCGCCCGATGCCGGAACTGGCAATAGCAGCGAACGCTCGCTTCCCCTCCGGCCGACGCGCACATGCAGTTGCCCATCCATGCCAATCCGGGCCAATGCGATATGTGTGCAATCCAATGCTGCCACTGGCCGGTCAGCGCAAAGCCAACGCTCACCCTGGCCATGTTCGCGCTGGAGGTACGCCGACCATCCCGCCCATTGATCGCCGCTGGCCAGCAACGGCGTGCGCGACTGCAGGAGACGCAACAGCGCCTCCGGAGTTTCGGCATCGGACAATTCTCCAGGCGTGTGCGCCATACCCCATAGGAAACGTGCGCGCATGCCACGTGCACGCCGCGCCAGCAATATCCACATGGCAACCTGCAGCAAGCGTGGCGCCCCCCATTGCAACGGGCCGGCATCGAACAAGCCAATCACCACTGTGTCGGCTTGCCGCTCCACCGATCGTGGTGCCAGGAACAGGTGCTCTCCCGCTGCAGCCCGCCGCAGGAATTCGTCGGGCACGGCGTCGGCCATGCCCCACTCGCTGAGCAGCAGCCGCTCGTAAGGACCGCGCCGTTCGATCCCCCCCAGCCCGTCGTGAAGCGGCGACGGTGCAGGCATCTGCACCTGTCCGCGGCCCAGCAGCGGATCCAGCCTCAGCAGCAAATCGCCCAGCGTCGCGGCGATATCCGGCGAGAACATCTGCAACCACGTACTCCATGGCTGCAAAGCCAGCGGTAGTGCACCGACCGTGCTCACGCCGACATCCAGCACGCGCGCAGCCGCTCAGCCCATGCAGCATCCATCGGCAGCAGGCTCGACAGCGAGATCACCTGCGCAGGCGACGGCAACAACAACAGTGGCAACACGCCATGCCGGCGCAGCAGAGCGGCCTGCACCAGATCAGTCGATACATCTGGCCTGGAAGTAGTTGGAAGCCAGAGACCGGCTGCGTCCACATCAGGCGCGATATAGGTCGCACCCTGTACCCATGGCAACTGATCGAACGGTCCAACGACCACCAGCAGATCGGAGTGCGCGGCCACCCGGAATGGCGAGGGCATGATCCCGCTGATAGCCTGAAGCAAGGCCCGCGCCGCGTCTCCCGTGGCCACGACACCCTGCGCCGCCGGCGGATCTGCCGGCGCACACCACGACCACTTCATGCGCTGACCGAGACGTGCGCGACCAGCCGCGTGCGCTCAACCGCCAATACCTCCGGCATCGCGGAAGCCACGAAATTCGCATCTATCTCGCGCAGCAACGCTTCAGCCAGCGTGCGCGATGTGTCTTCGCCACCGGCCTGCAGACAGGCCCGCGCAGCATGCACCAACCTGTCCACGCGTGATGCGGGTTGCTGCGCCGCCAGTTCGGCGGCTGCACTCAGCGTGGGGTTGGCAGCTATCTGCAATGAATCACGCAACGCTTCCTGTGCCGCCAACTGGGCCTCCGTGCTTGGCAGTACATAGAAAAGCGGCCATAGGTCTGCCCGCGTTGCCACGCACCTTCCTGCCAGCACGGTGGCAGCGGCTATCAAACGCTGGGTCCGGACGATGCGACGATCCGATAGCGACAGCCCTGCCTTGCGCAGCTGCCGCACCGCATCGGCCAATGGTGCACGTATGCCATCCAGATCCACGGACAACACGCGTTCAGCCAGCAGATCCAGATCACCCAGCATGTGCATGTCCTGCGTGCTGGCCTGTTCAGCGCGCCAGCCCCCCTCCAGCAGTGCTTCCAACTCACTGTCTGCAACCGGAGCGACGAACAGCCGCAACAGGAACCGATCGGCAAACGCCGCCAATGACTCGTCCTCGGGCAGGCTGTTGGCTGCGCCGACGCATACCCGTAACGGGCATGCCACGTCGGTGTGTCCGCGCCGGAACCGGCGTTCGTTGAGCACACCCAGCAGGGTATTGAGGATGGCCGTCGAACCGAGGAACACCTCATCCAGGAAAGCCACGTCCGCTTCGGGCAGCATGCCTGTCACGTCCGTCTCAACCCGCCCCTCGCGCAGTCGGCGCAGGTCCACCGGTCCGAACAGCTCTGCAGGCTCGGTGAACCGACCAAGCAGGTATTCGAAATAGCGCCCGCCTATCAAACCCGCCACCCGCCTTACGACGGCACTCTTGGCGGTACCTGGCGGGCCGATCACCAACAGGTGCTCGCGTGCGACAGCAGACAGCAGGATCAGCTCCGCCAGTTGCTCGCGCCCTACCAATCCAACTGTGGCCGTTTTTACTACATCCCGCAGGCGCGCAGCGGCGCTGACTAGTTCATCCATGATCGGCATTGCCGGCACATCGTGCTCAATTGAGGTCAGCGCACTCTAGCTCAGCCGCCAATGGCGAAACAGCCCCATCATTGCAGCAGCTCCGGCCCAGCGATCCGTGCCTGCGCTAGCGGTGCTTCCGATCAAGCTGCCCCACTCGATCAGAACGCATCACCCGGTACGCGGACCCAGCCTTCCATCAGGATACGGGCGCTGCGGCTCATCACCGCCTTGGTGACGGTCCATTGGCCATCGACCAGCGCGACCGCGGCACCAACGCGCAGCGTGCCGGAGGGGTGGCCGAAACGCACTGCATCACGCTGACCACCACCGGCGGCCAGGTTGACCAGCGTGCCCGGCACTGCCGCTGCCGTGGCGATGGCCACCGAGGCGGTGCCCATCATCGCGTGGTGCAGCTTGCCCATCGACATGGCGCGGGCATTGAGGTCGATGTCGGCGGCATGGATCTGCTTGTTGCCGCTGGAAAGGTAATCCCGAGGGGGTGCCACGAAGGCGACCTTGGGTGTGTGCTGGCGCTTGAGGGCTTCTTCAGGGTTCCTGATCAAGCCCATGCGCAGCGCGCCAGCGACACGGATCGCTTCGAGCTTCGCCAACGCCGCCTTGTCTTCATTGATGGCCGGCTGCAATTCGGAACCGCTATAGCCGACATCCGCTGCGTTGATGAAAACCGTAGGAATGCCAGCGGTGATCATCGTCGCCCGCAGCATGCCCACGCCGGGAACGTCGAGTTCATCGATCAGGTTGCCGGTGGGGAACATCGCACCGCCACCCTCACCTTCGCCCTCATCGGCCGGGTCGATGAACTCCAGCACGATTTCCGCTGCCGGGAAGGTGACGCCATCGAGATCGAAATCACCAGTTTCCTGCACCTGACCGTTGGTGATGGGAACGTGGGCGATGATGGTCTTGTTGATGTTGGCCTGCCAGATACGTACCGCGCAGATGCCGTTCTCCGGCACACGTGCGGGATCGACGTAGCCCGCGTGCAGTGCGAACGCGCCAGCACCGGTGGACAGGTTGCCACAGTTACCGGACCAGTCGACGAAGTCGGTATCGATCGACACCTGCCCGTATAGATAGTCCACATCGTGATCAGGCTTGCTGCTGGGCGAGATGATCACGCACTTGCTGGTGCTTGAAGTGGCGCCGCCCATGCCGTCGGTGTGCTTGGCGTACGGATCGGGCGAGCCGATTACCCGCTGCAATAAATGATCACGTGCGGGGCCCGGCTGTTGTGCGCTGACCGGCAGGTCTTCAAGGCGGAAAAACACGCCCTTGGAGGTGCCGCCGCGCATGTAGGTTGCCGGGATCTTGATCTGGGGTGTGTGGGACATGGTGTGGATTTCCTTGCTTCGATCTTGAAATGGAGGTTCGGACGCAGCACGCGCCGCCCCTGCCCTCACCCCAACCCCTCTCCCGCGCGCGGGAGAGGGGCTTGGGCGTCATGCGTTTGCCGACTCCAGGAAATCCTGCGCAAATCGCTGCAACACGCCGCCGGCCTCGTAGATCGCTACTTCTTCATCCGAGTCCAGCCGGCAGGTCATCGGCACCTTCAACACTTCACCGTTGCGACGGGTGATGACCAGGGTCAGATCGGTACGCGGGGTGCGCAGGCCGATCACGTCGTAGCTCTCGGTGCCGTCGATGCCCAGGGTGTTGCGGTTGGTGCCCGGCTTGAACTCAAGCGGCAGCACGCCCATGCCGATCAGGTTGGTACGGTGAATCCGCTCGAAACCTTCAGCGGCAATCGCTTCAACACCAGCCAGGCGGACGCCCTTTGCGGCCCAGTCACGCGAGCTACCCTGGCCGTAGTCGGCACCGGCGATGATGATCAGCGGCTGCTTGCGTTCCATGTAGGTCTCGATCGCTTCCCACATGCGCATGACCTTGCCTTCCGGCTCCACCCGCGCCAGTGAGCCCTGCTTCACGCTGCCGTCTTCGTTGCGCACCATCTCGTTGAACAGCTTGGGATTGGCGAAGGTGGCGCGCTGCGCGGTGAGGTGATCGCCGCGGTGGGTGGCGTAGGAATTGAAGTCCTCTTCCGGCAAGCCCATCTTGGCCAGGTATTCACCGGCCGCGCTGGACAGCAGGATCGCGTTGGATGGCGACAGGTGGTCGGTGGTGATGTTGTCCGGCAGCACCGCCAGCGGTAGCATGCCGCGCAGCGTGCGTTCACCGGCCAATGCACCCTCCCAGTACGGCGGGCGGCGGATGTAGGTGCTCTGCGGGCGCCAGTCGTACAGCGGGCTGACCTTCTCGCCATGCTCGACGCGGACGTTGAACATCGGGTTGTAGACCTTGCGGAACTGCTCCGGTTTCACTGCCGCCTTCACTACCGCATCGATCTCGGCGTCGCTCGGCCAGATGTCCTTCAGGCGCACTTCCTCGCCCTCGGCATCCACGCCCAGCACGTCCTTCTCGATGTCGAAGCGCACGGTGCCGGCGATGGCGTAAGCGATCACCAGCGGCGGCGAGGCCAGGAAGGCCTGCTTGGCATACGGATGGATGCGGCCATCGAAGTTGCGGTTACCCGACAACACCGCGGTCGAGTACAGGTCGCGATCGATGATTTCCTGCTGGATCTTCGGGTCCAGCGCGCCGCTCATGCCATTACAGGTGGTGCAGGCGAAGGCGACGATGCCGAAGCCCAGCTTCTCCAGGTCCGACAACAGACCAGCTTCTTCCAGATAGAGCTGCACGGCCTTGGAGCCAGGCGCCAGCGACGACTTCACCCACGGTTTGCGGGTCAAACCGCGCGCATTGGCATTGCGCGCCAGCAGCGCGGCGGCAATCACGTTGCGCGGATTGGAGGTATTGGTACAGCTGGTGATGGCGGCGATGATCACCGCGCCATCCGGCATCAGGCCCTCGGCTTCCTCGCCCTTGCCGCTGAGCAGCTTGGCTTCGTCGGCGATGCCGCGCTCGGCCAGGTCCGACACCGGCAGGCGCTTGTGCGGGTTACTGGGACCAGCCATGTTGCGCACCACGCTGGACAGGTCGAACTCAACAACGCGTTCGTACTGCGCGGTTTCCAGTGCATCCGCCCACAGGCCGGTGGTCCTGGCATAGTTTTCGACCAGCGCGATCTGCGCTTCCTCGCGGCCGGTCAGGCGCAGGTAGTCGATGGTCTGCTGGTCGATGTAGAACATTGCCGCGGTTGCGCCGTATTCCGGGCACATATTGGAGATGGTGGCGCGGTCACCGATGGTCAGTGCGGCTGCACCCTCACCGAAGAACTCAAGGTAAGCGCCGACCACGCGTTCCTTGCGCAGGAACTCGGTGATCGCCAGCACCACGTCGGTGGCGGTGATGTTCGGCTGCGGCTTGCCGCTCAGCTTGACGCCGATGATGTCGGGCAGGCGCATCCAGGACGCGCGGCCCAGCATCACGTTCTCGGCTTCCAGACCGCCAACGCCGATGGCGATGACGCCCAAGGCATCCACGTGCGGGGTGTGGCTGTCGGTGCCAACGCAGGTATCCGGGAAGGCCACCCCGCCCTGCTGGTAGATCACCGGCGACATCTTCTCCAGATTGATCTGGTGCATGATGCCGTTGCCCGGCGGAATCACATCAACGTTCTCGAAGGCCAGCTTGGTCCAGTCGATGAAGTGGAAGCGGTCTTCGTTGCGGCGGTCTTCGATTGCGCGGTTCTTGTTGAATGCATCCGGGTCATAGCCACCGCATTCCACTGCCAACGAGTGATCGACAATCAGCTGCACCGGCACCACCGGGTTGACCTTGGCCGGATCACCGCCCTTGTCGGCGATGGCGTCACGCAGACCCGCAAGGTCGACCAATGCGGTCTGGCCGAGGATGTCGTGGCAGACCACCCGCGCCGGGAACCAAGGAAAATCGAGGTCACGCTTACGCTCGATCAGCTGCTTGAGCGAATCGTCGAGCGTGGCCGGGTTGCAGCGGCGCACCAGGTTTTCGGCCAGCACGCGCGAGGTATAGGGCAGCGTGGCGTAGGCGCCGGGCTGGATGGCATCGACTGCGGCGCGTGCATCGAAATAGTCGAGCGTGCTGCCTGCGAGGTGTTTGCGGTAATCGGTATTCATGGCTGGCCTGTGAGGGTCTGGGCTTGCTGGTGTGCTTTGGGTTGTGCGCGAATGCATGCAATTGCTGCAAACCCACAGCAACACATGGAATCTGGCAACTCCCCTCTCCCGCCTGCGGGGGGAACAAAGGGCCTGCCCCCGCGAAGGCGGGGGTGCCCGGAGGGCGGATGGGGGAGCTCTTGCTCTTGCTTCAGCGTTGCTTCGCTTTTTCCTTCAGAGCGAAAAGCTGCTCCACGTGCCAGGAGCTTCCCCTCACCCCAACCCCTCTCCCGCAGGCGGGAGAGGGGCTTTATCTCGCTTGTGGCGGAGATGGCTTTGGTTTCATTAAGCGCGCTTATCCAACGGAACGAAGGTCTGGTCTTCCGGACCGGTGTAATTCGCGCTCGGGCGGATGATCTTGCCGTCGATGCGCTGCTCGATGATGTGCGCGCTCCAACCCGCGGTACGTGCGATCACGAACAGCGGAGTAAACATCGCGGTCGGCACGCCCATCATGTGGTAGCTGACGGCGCTGAACCAATCCAGGTTCGGGAACATCTTCTTGATGTCCCACATCACCGACTCCAGACGCTCAGCGATGTCATACATCTTCATGTTTTCCTGCTCGGCCGACAGCTCGCGTGAGACGTCCTTGATCACCTTGTTGCGCGGATCGGACACGGTGTAGACCGGGTGGCCAAAACCGATCACCACTTCCTTGCGCTCGACGCGGGCCTTGATGTCAGCCTCGGCTTCGTCCGGGGTTTCATAGCGCTTCTGCACTTCGAAGGCGACTTCGTTGGCACCGCCGTGCTTCGGTCCGCGCAGTGCGCCGATACCGCCGGTGATGGCGCTGTACATGTCGCTGCCGGTGCCGGCGATGACGCGGCAGGCGAAGGTCGAGGCGTTGAATTCGTGTTCTGCGTACAGGATCAGGCTGGTGTGCATGGCCTTGACCCAGGACTCGCGCGGCTGCTCGCCGTGCAACAGGTGCAGGAAGTGGCCGCCGATCGAGTCATCGTCGGTCTCCACGTCGATGACCTTGCCGTTGTGGCTCCAGTGGTACCAGTAAAGCAGCATCGAACCCAGCGATGCCATCAGCTTGTCGGCGATATCGCGCGCGCCCGGGTGGTTGTGGTCGTCCTTCTCCGGCGACACGCAACCCAGCACGGAAACGCCGGTACGCATCACGTCCATCGGGTGCGCCGACGGCGGCAGCTCTTCCAGCGCGGCCTTCACCGATGCCGGGATGCCACGCAGCGCCTTCAGCTTGGCCTTGTAGGCACGCAGCTCGGCCTTGTTCGGCAGCTTGCCGTGCACCAGCAGGTGGGCGATTTCCTCAAACTCGCTGGTGTTGGCCAGGTCCAGGATGTCGTAGCCACGGTAGTGCAGATCGTTGCCGCTGCGGCCAACGGTACACAGGGCGGTGTTGCCGGCAGCGGTACCGGACAGGGCGACGGACTTCTTCGGCTTGAACGCCGGTGCGGCGGTGGATTCAGACATGGTATGAACCTCGATCAGATGCGGGATTTTGAAGCCCCTCTCCCGCCGGGAGAGGGGTTGGGGTGAGGGTGCAGTCAGCCACAAAGACTTCGTCGCACCCTCATCCGGCGCTACGCGCCACCTTCTCCCACAGGGAGAAGGAAGTGCAGTTACTTCTTCGCAGCAAACGTCTTGTCCAGGCTGCGCTCGAATTCGTGGTAACCGATGCGGTCATACAGCTCCTCTCGGGTCTGCATGCTGTCCACCACATTACGCTGGTGGCCGTCACGACGGATGGCTTCGTACACATTCTCGGCCGCCTTGTTGGCCGCGCGGAACGCCGACAGCGGGAACAGCTGCATCGCCACGCCGGCCGAGGCCAGTTCATCACGGCTGAACAGCGGCGTCGCGCCGAATTCGGTGATGTTGGCCAGCAACGGTACCTTCACTGCGTCAGCGAAACGCTTATAGGTCTCCAGGTCGTAGGCGGCCTCGGCAAAGATGCCGTCGGCGCCGGCTTCCACGCAGGCCAGCGCGCGCTCGATTGCAGCGTCCACGCCTTCCATCTGGATGGCGTCGGTACGCGCAATCAGGAAGAAATCCGGATCGGTCTTGGCATCGGCGGCAGCCTTCACACGGTCGACCATTTCACCCTGCG
>Ga0308157_10000856_pt1 | contig 80228 bp, 92 predicted proteins | sample PhyBR1_FD_201035 | JGI IMG/M metagenome (GOLD analysis project Ga0308157, IMG submission 201035) | Phyllosphere microbial communities from UC Gill Tract Community Farm, Albany, California, United States - DLSLB.R1 | ecosystem: Host-associated > Plants > Phyllosphere > Unclassified | place: USA...
CCGGCGCTTGAGCTTTGCTTGGGTAAAGTTGCGGTCGCTGCTGTTGACTGCCTTGAATTTGCTGCCGTCGATCGCCACAACCGCGTCCGAGAACAGGTCCAGTTGCTGGCACAGCACGACAAACTGCTGGCACACATTGCGGATCGCTTTGCCATTACCTTTGCGGAAGTTCGCGATCGTCTTGAAGTCCGGCGCCAAGCGTTGCGTCAACCACATCAGCTCGACATTGCGCTGCGCTTCGCGCTCGAGCCGACGGCTCGATTGGATGCGGTTAAGGTAGCCATAAATGTAAAGTTTGAGAAGAACTGCGGGATGGTAAGCGGGCCGGCCCGTCTTTGCTGGTTGCACCCGAGTGAAGCCCAGGAGGCCAAGGTCAAGTTCGTCCACGAATACATCGACCACTCGCACTGGATTATCTTCGGCCACGTAGTCGTCCAAGAGTTCGGGCAACAGAGTGCCTTGGCCACGATCCTCGCCTTCAATAAAGCGCTTCATTTTGCATCCGTCTTGATGAGATACTGTCTTAACGTTTACCGGACGACGTCCGTTTACACGACGCTACGTTTTTACACAGCCTGGGCCGAAAGCGGACGGTCGGTACAGCACTGTACGAAAATGTTGCCGCCAGAGCAAGTAACAGGTTTTATTAGGCGTTCCAGGCCGGCATTGCGCCGCGCGCAAATCAGGCGCCGCTGCGCACGGGCGCCAGGCCGCGCCGGCGCGCCAGGCCCCGTTCGCACAGTGCACCGGCGGCATACAGCAGCACGAAGGCCGGCGTGACGAACAGGCCGTACGCGTCGGGCCACGACAGGAATTCGAGGGCACGACCAAGGCCCAGCGCCTGCACCACGACCAGCTGGGCGGCAATCGGCAATTCCAGGAAGACTAGCTGCGACGCATCGTCGCCAGCACCGAGCGACACAATGCCGACGCAGGCCAGGATGAACACGGCATACGGGGCGCACAACAACAAACCGAGTCGGGACATCACAGGAGCAGGGTCGGACCCTGTTGACAATAGGCGGTACGAATCGTCACGACGTGACAGGGCGACAAACACCGCCACCTTACCACCGCAGCACAGCCCAAAATCCTCCGAATGTCACATGGCGCGCGAAACGGTTAACGTAATGCGAGGCGCATATTCCGGGTGCCGTCCTCACGATCGATCGTCACCTCGAAGCCCAGTTTTTTCACCATCGCGACGATGCGCGAATTCTGCGGCAGCGCTTCGCCGACGATCTCGCCGGTGCCGCGCGCGCGGCAATACCGGATCAGCTTTTCCATCATGATGCGCCCCAGCCCCATTCCTTTGAGGTCCGAGCGCACGGTGACGGCGAATTCGGCGCTCGTGTTGTCGGGATCGGCCACGACACGGGCGACCGCCAGCGTCTCGAACACCCCGTCCGCGTTCTTGCGGGTGGCGATGAAGGCCATCTCGCGGTCGTAGTCGATCTGCGTGAAGCGCGCCAGCTGCGACGGCTGCAGCTCGCGGATGCGCACGAACATCCGGTAGCGTACGTCGTCGGGCGTGAGCGCGTCGAAGAACGCCAGGTGCGCCGGGCCGTCTTCCGGGCGGATCGGGCGCAGCAGCAGCGGCGCGCCCTGCCACTCGATCGTCTCTTCCAGTTCGCGCGGATAGGGCCGGATCGCCAGCCGGTCGAGCGTGCTGCCCGAACGGTCGGCCAGCGCCAGCCGCATGCGCGCGTCGAGCACGATCGCGCCGCGGCTGTCGACCACCAGCGGGTTGATGTCCAGCTCGACGATTTCGGGAATATCGGAGATCAGGCGCGAGACCTGGATCAGCACCGCCAGCACGGCGTCGAGATTGGCGGCCGGCCGGTTGCGGTAGCCGGCCAGCAGGCGCGCCACGCGCGTGCGGTCGACCAGGTCGCGCGCCAGCACCAGGTTCAGCGGCGGCAGGCCGACCGAATAATCATCGAGCACCTCGACCGCCACGCCGCCCTGGCCAAACACCAGCACCGGTCCGAACACCGGGTCGAGCGCGGCGCCGACGATCAGTTCGTGGCCGTGCGTGCGGCGGCACATGGCCTGCACCGAAAAGCCGTCGAAGCGCGCCTGCGGAAACAGCTCACCCAGCCGCGCGCGCATGCGTAGCGCAGCAGCGCGCACGGCGTCTTCCGAATCGAGGTCGAGCGTCACGCCGCCGACGTCGGACTTGTGCATCACGTCGGGCGTGAGGATCTTGACGGCGACCGGGAACCCGATCGCGCGCGCCGCTGCGACTGCCGCGTCGGCGTCAACGGCGGCGCGCGTCTCGACCAGCGCCAGGCCGTACGCGCGCAGGATCGCCTTGGTTTCAGGATCGGACAGCAGCAGGCGCTTGGCGGCGATCGCCTCGCGCACGAGCGCGCGCGCGGCGCTGCGATCGGGCGCCATATGGCCTGCCATCGACGGCGGCACTTCCATCAGCAGGTTCTGGTTGCGCCGGTAATTCACCAGTTGCAGGAAGCCGTTGACGCCGTCTTCGGGCGTGCGGTACGTGGGCATGCGCGCCTCGGCTGCGATCGCGCGCGCGGCCACGACCGAGGCGCCACCCAGCCAGCAGGAGAGAATCGGACGCGACGCGGCGCGCGCCAGCGGCGCAATCGCATTGGCCACGTCGCGGCTGTCGACGGTTGCCGTCGGCGAATGCACGACCAGCACGGCGTCGACCTGGGGATCGGCCAGCAGCACGTCGAGCGCCGCGGCATAGCGCTCGGGCGGCGCGCCGCCCAGCAGGTTGACCGGGTTGGCGCGCACTGGATTGCCGGGCTGCGCACCGTTCCAGCCGGCCGGCAGCACGGCGTCGAGCCGCATGACCGATTCAGGCGACAGCGTCGCCGCCAAGCCGTCGCCGTAGCGCAGCGCATCACGCGCCAGCACGCCCGGCCCGAGGCCGTTGCTGATGATGGCCAGGCGCTCGCCATGCAACACGCGCGCATAGGCCAGCGTCTCGACTGCCGCGAACAGCTGCTCGGTGGTATGCACGCGCAGCATGCCGGCGCGCCGGATCGCAGCGTCGAACACGTCGTCTTCGGTGGCCAGCGCCCCGCTTTCACTGGCGGCAGGACGGGCGCCGTCGGTATCGCTGCGCGACTTGAGCACGATCACGGGCTTGCTGCGCGCCGCGGCGCGCGCCGCCGACATGAACTTGCGCGCGTAGCGCAGCTGGTCGACATACAGCAGGATCGCGCCGGCATTGCCATCGCTGGCCAGGTGATCGAGCACGTCGCCCAGGTCGACGTCGGCCGAGTCGCCCAGCGAGATGAAGTGCGAAAAGCCGATGCCGCGCGTGCGCGCCCAATCGAGTACGCCCGTCATCAGTGACCCGGACTGCGAAACGAACGCGATCCGCCCCGGCAGTGCGCCGCTGTGGGCCACGCTGGCGTTCAGGCCGAGGCCAGGGACCAGCAGGCCCGCGCTGTTCGCGCCGAGAAGACGCAGCAGATAAGGGTGCGCCGCGTCGAGCGTGGCCTGGCGCAGGCTGCGCCCCCGTGCATCGCGCCCGCGCGCCAGCCCGCTGGTGAGCACCACGGCTGCGCGCGTCCCACGCTCGCCCAACTGGCGCACCAGTTGCGGCACAGTGGCGGCCGGCGTGCAGATGACGGCCAGGTCGGGCGCCTCGGGCAAATCGGCCACGGTGGCGTAGCACGGCACCTCGCCCAGCTGCTTGTATTTGGGATTCACGGCGAACAGCTTGCCCTTGAAGCCGCCACCCTGCAGATTGGCCAGCAACGTGGCGCCCATGCTGCCCGGGCGCGCAGAGGCGCCGATCAGCGCCACCGACCGCGGCGCGAACAGGTGTTGCAGGTTACGGACGCTCATGGGCGCGCCGGGGAAGTGTGCGGCAACGCGGCGCGATGCGGGAAGCGGGCGACATGCGACATGGATGGGACCTTTGCGTCAGTGGCGTCAAGTAACACCAGCATACCGCCACGGCGCACTGCAGCGCGCACAAATTCCCGCGCCGCAGCTAGCGGAAGGCGAACACGCCGCCGATGCGCCGCTCGGGCAGCGCCCGCAGTTCGGCCGAACAAGCAAGCAATTCGCGCATCAGGCCATCGGCCAGGCCCTGCGTATGACACGCCACGACGTGGGCATCGAAGGCCACGCCGGCCATGCAGCTGCGCATGTGCTGCGCTTCAGGCAAGTCGCATAGCGCGATGGCCGCCAGCATGTCGTCGGACGCCGGCGGCAGCACCGCATAGAAACGCAGGCGGAACTGGCGATCAAGGAGCATGCTGCCGTTCAGGAAACGGTCAACACCGACATCGAACAGGACGTGCGCAATGACTTCGGCCGCCCTGCCCGCTACTTCATCCCGATTCTTCCTGCGTCGCAGAGCGAGCAGTCGCTCGATCAACACCATGCCTGCCCTTGTCATTGAATTGTCATTGAATCAACCCTGCATGCTATCAGCCGGGCACCTTGCCCCGCAAGGTTTCCGGCCGTCATCATGACAGCAGTGTTGCGCGGACGCCATGCTAGAATTACCGCGTGAATCCAACCGTCCATGTCTGCCTGCGCCGCGCGCTCGTGTGGCTGATGCTGCTGGCGATCCCCTTTCAGGGCATCGCTTCGGCAGGCATGCTGGCGTGCACGCATACGGCCATGCAGCATGGCAGCGTCACCGCCGTGACCGCGCCGCACCACATGGCCGCCGGCGCGGATCACTGCCACGATACCGGCCAAGAGGTTGCCAAGGCAACCGACCATGCGCCGACGGAGCATGACCAGGAGCGCTGCAGCGCCTGCGCAGCCTGCTGCATCGGCGCCGCCATGGCCGGCGCACCAGCCATTCCCGCCGCGCCGCAGACCTTGTCAACCCGCCTGATCGAGGCACCCACCGGCCGCCCCAAGGCCGTCGACCTCGCTTTACCAGAACGACCTCCCCGCTTCCCGCTCGCCTGAATCAGCAACCCACCGCGCCACGCTGGCGCGGCATCACTGCATTTCACCGAACGAGGAACCATGTCGACCTTTACCCGACCACAGCTGCTGCTGGCCTGCGTGCTGGCCAGCGCCTGCGCCCTGACGCCTGCCGCAGCGCAGAACAGCCACCGGACTATCCCAGCCGCGAACGCAGCCGACCCGGACGCCGCCGTACCGGACACCCGCTACCAGCCGGCGTACGTGCCACCGGCACGCGCCGCCGCAACCACCACGCCTGACCGCAACTGGCAGGAACACAACCGCATCGTCGCGGGCCAACCCGGCCATGACGCGCATGCCGGGCACGGCAAGCCGGCGCCCGACCCGCATGCGCACGACCACGCGCACCACCATGCCCCTGCACAGCCAGACCACAAGGAGCACCACTGATGGCAAGTCCAATTTCATGGCATGCGACGCTGGCCCTGAGCCTGGGCCTGCTTCTGACCGGCTGCGCCAGCGTCGCACCCGAGCGCGCATTCGAGGCCAGCGCCGTTGCGGCGAAGGCGCGCACGGGCGTGGATGCGCGGCTCCTTCGCAGCGATGCCGACCGCCAGGCCTTGCAGGCGGAGATCGACGTCCTGCTGCAGGCGCCGCTGACGCAGGACGCTGCCGTGCGCATCGCCGCGCTGAACCACCCCGGCCTGCAGGCCACCTACTGGGAGGCTGGCATCGCCCAGGCCGACGTGGCCCAGGCCGCGCGCCTGCGCAACCCTGGCTTCGGGTTTTCGCGCATGGATGGCGGCGGCAACCGGGAAACCGAACGCTCGGTCTCGATCGACCTGGCGGGCCTGCTCACGATGCCGCTGCGCCAGCGCATGGCCGCCCGGCGCCTTGACGAAACGACGCTGCGCGTGGCCGCCGCCATCGAGCACCACGTCAACGCCACCCGGCGCGCCTGGATCGAGGCTGTGGCTGCACGCCAGGCCGTGGCCTATGCGCGCCAGGTAGCGGATGCCGCCGATGCATCGAGTGCGCTGATGGCACGCATGACCCAGGCCGGCAATGCCAGTGCGCTGGACCTGGCGCGCGAGTCGGCCTTCCACGCCGAAGCCGGCGCCGGCGTACTGCGCGCCGACCGCCTGGCCAACGCCGCGCGCGAACATCTGACACGCCAGCTCGGCCTGTGGGGTACGCAGGCGCTCTACACGCTGCCCGAGCGCCTGCCCGACCTGCCGGCGGCGCCCGCCGAACTGGCCGGCATCGAGCGCACGGCGCTGAGCCAGCGCCTGGACGTGCAGGCCGCGCGCGCCGCCGCAGCCGGCACCGCCGCCGACCTGGGCCTCACGCGCACCACGCGCTTTGTCAATGTGCTCGACCTGGGCTATGCCGACAAGCGCGAGACGGGTGAACCCAAAAGTGATGGCTACGAGATTGGCCTGGAGCTGCCGCTGTTCGACTGGGGCGGCGCCCGCGTGGCGCGCGCCGAAGCGGTGTACATGCAGTCACTCGGCCAGGTCGCGGCGGTTGCCGTCAACGCCCGCAGCGAAGCACGCGCGGGCTACCTTGGCTACCGCGCCAGCTACGACGTGGCGCGCCACTATCGCGACCAGGTGATCCCGCTGCGCAAGCAGATCGCGGACGAGACACTGCTGCGCTACAACGGCATGCTGGCCAGCCCGTTCGAGCTGCTGGCCGACGCGCGCGAACAGGCCGCCGCAGTCCACGCCACCATCGAGGCACTGAAGGAATTCTGGCTGGCCCAGGTCGACCTGGAAACCGCCATCGGCACGCGCCTGCCGGCGCCATCGACCACTGATATGAAGGACACCCCACAATGACCAACCGCAGATCGTTCCTGACCGGCGCCGGTGCCGGCATCACGGCACTGGGCGCCTCGCTCGTGAGCCGCGCCGGCGCGGCGTCGCTGCCGGAAGCCCCGACCCATACCTCAAGCGCCACCGCCGCGCCGCTGGCCCCGACGGGCGGCCGCCCGTACAACCCTGTCGTCACGCTCAACGGCTGGACGCTGCCGTGGCGCATGAAGGACGGCGTCAAGGAATTTCACCTGGTGGCCGAACCGGTCGTGCGCGAATTCGCGCCCGGCATGCAGGTCAATCTGTGGGGCTACAACGGCCAGAGCCCGGGCCCGACCATCGAAGTGGTCGAGGGTGACCGGGTGCGCATCTTTGTCACCAACAAGCTGCCCGAACACACCAGCGTGCACTGGCACGGCCAGTTGCTGCCGTGCGGGATGGATGGCGTGACGGGCCTGACCCAGCCCGGCATCCAGCCCGGCAAGACCTTCGTCTACGAATTCGTCGCGCGCCATGCGGGCACCTTCATGTACCACCCGCATGCCGACGAGATGCAGCAGATGGCGATGGGGATGATGGGTTTCTGGGTCACGCACCCGAAGAACCCGCGCCAGCACGCCGTCGACCGCGATTATGTGATGTTGCTGTCCTCGTACGACATCGAACCGGGCAGCTATACGCCGCGCACCAACACGATGCTCGACTTCAACCTGTGGACCATCAACAGCCGCGTGTTCCCGGGCCTGGATCCGATGGTCGCGCGCCTGGGCGACAAGGTGCGCATCCGCGTCGGCAACCTGACGATGACGAACCACCCGATCCACCTGCACGGGCACCGCTTCGAGGTCGCTGGCACCGATGGCGGCTGGGTGCCGAAGTCGGCGCGCTGGCCCGAGGTGACGACCGACGTCGCCGTCGGCCAGATGCGCGCGATCGAGTTCGTGGCCGATGCGCCGGGCGACTGGGCCTTCCACTGCCACAAATCGCACCACACGATGAATGCGATGGGCCATGACGTGCCCACGCTGATCGGCGTCGACCATCGGGGCGTGGCCGAGAAGATCAACAAGCTGGTGCCGGGCTATATGGTCATGGGCGACAAGGGCGGCTCGATGGGCGACATGAAGATGCCGCTGCCGGCCAACACGCTGCCGATGATGAGCGGCGACGGCCCGTTCGGCAACCTGGAAATGGGCGGCATGTTCACGGTGCTCAAGGTGCGCGAAGGCCTCAAGCGCGGCGATTACAGCGACCCTGGCTGGTACCGGCATCCGGCCGGCACGGTCGCGCGCGAATGGAGCGGCGACGGCGCCGGCACGCTACCGCCAGCGCCACGCGCACCGGATGCCCGCCCCGCGCCGGCGCCCGCCGGCCAGGCCATGGAGGCGCGCAAACCCGGCGCGAAGGACATGACCGGGCACGAGCACCACTAGCCTGCTGCGGGCGTATCGGGCGTATCGGGCGCCTCAGGTACCTTGCGCAGCAGCGCAATCAGCTGCTGCGGCGCGACCGGCTTCGTGAAGTGCTCGTCGAAGCCGGCCGCCAGCGAGGCGGCCCGGTCTTCCTTTCTGCCGCGCCCCGTCACGGCCACCAGGTACGGCCGCGGTGCATCCTGCGCCAGCACGCCCGCCAGTTCCAGGCCATCCATGTGCGGCATGCCCAGGTCGAGCACCGCGATCCGGGCCGGCCGTTCGCGGTACAGGCGCAGCGCTTCTGCGCCATCGTGCGCCACCATCACGGTCGCGCCTTCCGAGCGCAGCAGCCAGGCCAGCGATTCCGCTGCATCCACATTGTCGTCGGCCACCAGGATATGCTTGCCCAGCGCAGCGCCGTCAGGCACGGGAAGCACCTCGCCCGGCGCCATGGCCGGCTCGTCGCACAGGCGCAGGCGCACGAGGAAGGTCGCGCCGCGGCCCGGCCCGTCGCTGTCGGCCCGGATGCTGCCGCCATGCAGTTCGACGAACCCCTTTGCCAGCGACAAGCCGATTCCCAGCCCGCCCTGCGCCAGGTGACTGGCACTGCCGGCCTGCACGAACGGATCGAACACCCGCTCGAGCATGTCGGGCGCCAGCCCCACACCGCTGTCGGCCACCCAGGCCACGGCCTGGTTGTCTTCGCGCCGCAAGCCCAGTTCGAGACCACCACCAGGCGGCGTGTATTTCGCTGCATTCGTGATCAGGTTGGCGAACACCTGCGTCAGGCGCAGCGGATCGGCGTCGACCCACAGCGGTTCGTCGGCCACCCGCAGCGCCACCTGGTGGCGTCCGGCCTCGATCAGCGGCATGCTCGTTTGCAGGGTTTCGCGCAGCAAGCGCCCCAGGTCCACACGTACGCGGCGCAGCTCGATCTTGCCGCGGGTGATGCGCGACACGTCCAGCAGGTCGTCCAGCAGGCGCGCCATCTGGTCGGTCTGGCGTCCCACCATGGCCGCGATCCATTCGATGCGTTCCGGCGCGAGCGCCTTGCTGCGCAGGAGCGAGGCCGCATTGGCAATCGGCGCGAGTGGATTGCGCAGTTCGTGCGCCAGTGTGGCGATATAGACATCCTTGCGCCCGTCGGCCTCGCGCAGGCTTTGCATCGCCGCTTCGCGCTCGGACACGTCCAGCACCAGCGAAAACACGGTCTGGATCTCGCCTGCCTCGTCGACCAGCACCGAGTTGTACCATTCGCAGCACAGCGCGCGCCCGTCGCGGGTGCGGTTGCGGTTGGCTGACTTGGCGTAGCGCGTGCCGGAGTCGATCAGGCGCGCGATCATCGTGTCGACCTGGTCGGCATCGCCCTCGTGAATCATGCCGATGCGGTCGATCCGCCGGCCAATGGCCTCGCCGGCCGACCAGCCGAACAATTCTTCGGCGCGGCGATTCCACAGCGTGATGACCAGGTCGCGGTCCCATTCGATCACGGCAAGCGGCGTGTTCTCGATCAGGTAGCGGGTCTGGTCCAGCGCCCGCGCCAGCGCCGCACCGGCCTCGGTGCGCTCGGTGATGTCGTCGATGACGATCACGATAGAGGCCAGTTCGGCGGCGCTCTCGCGAAGCGGCGCGCCACTGACCGCATACACGCGGCGCGCGCCTTCCTGCACGCTCTCGATCATGGCATCGTCAAAGGCCCGGCCGCTGATCGCGCGCGCGACCGGTTCACGGATCAGGTCCAGCATGCCGCCCATACCATCGGTCCCGAAGTGGCGCGCCATCTGCGTGGCCTGGTCGTTCGCCATCACGCAGCGGCCCTGGGCGTCGACGATCAGGACGCCGTCGGGCAACTGGCGCAACACGGTGCCGAGCAGGTTTTGCCACTGGGCGTGGGCGCGTGTTTCGATCATTTCCTGGAACGTTGCATGCAGGCGCGCGTGCAGCGCGATATTGTCGATCGCCAGCGCGCCCAGCACGAACAGCGACGTGGACAGCCCGTACAGGCGTCCGGCATAGAAACCGAGGTCGTAGAGACCCGTATTGAACACGCAGGACAGGCCCACTTCGAAGACCCAGGCCGCCATCGCCACGGTCAGCCAGACATCGAGCACGGTGCGCGGGCGCTTTTGCACCGTGGCGTACAGCACGTAGACCGACAGGACCAGTATCGCGATCGAGATGCCATGATAGAGCGGCAAGGTGCGCGTGCCGTCGATCAGCCTGGGCAGATACGGCGCGCCGGTCGTGCCCACCAGCACCAGCAGCGACACGAACAGCGCTGTGAGCAGCGCGCCGATGCGCATGAAGTGTGGCGGCAGCGGCGCACCCGCCAGGCGCCCACGCGCGCTGCGCGAGTAGCCCAGCACGAACAGCGGATACAGCGCGTGCCAGGCTGCGTGCAGCCAGGCCGACGTTTGCGGATTACCGCCGAGCACGCCTTCGTCGCCAAGCAGCCCGTGGAACGTGAGCATGTGGGCGCCGGCGATCAGCGCGGTGAACAGATAGCCGAGCGCGAGGATGCCCAGCGCCAGCGAGCGCCGCGTGTGGACATGGCCGAGCAGCAGGATGCCGGTGACGAAGTTGCTGGCGATCAGCGTCGACAGATAGATCGGCAGGAATTCCGGCGCGTGCGGCAAGGGGACGCCGGCTGCAGGCACCAGGACGGCGAACCCCAGCGCCAGCGCCGCCAGCACCAGCACGGCCCGGCGCAGCTGGGCGCTGCCCGGCGGATGCTTGACCAGGTCGATCGGTTCTGCGAGTACACCATCTCTCATGAGGATTCCGCTGACGGGGTCGGTCGGAGATGCACGGGTTTGGTATTGTTCTTTCTACAAAATATAGCCTAAATGAATATTGTTTGGTGGCGTATTTATCTGCTTATCGTCCAGGAAACGCACTGGGCCGCGTCGCTGGCGTGCAGGCCTCAGGCGCCGGCCGTTACGGGATAGCCCGCCCCGTCGATGGCCGCCGCCAGCGGCGCCACGGCGGCCGTGCTGTCGATGCGGACCTTGCCGCTGGCCAGATCGATGGTCACGTTGGCGGCCGGGTCGACGGCGTGGACGGCGGCAGTCACGCGGCCAACACAGTGCTTGCAGGTCATGTCGGCAACAGTCAATTCATACATGGGAATTTCTCCTTTGGTTGGGAGCGCAGGCTCGGATACGGGCACGGGCGCCCCGGTGGTGGGGGTGGAATGGGGTGCCGCGCGCCAGCGGCGCAGCAGCAATGCGTTGGCCACGACGCTGACCGAACTGAGCGCCATCGCGGCGCCGGCCAGTACCGGATTGAGCAAACCAAAGGCGGCCAGCGGCACGCCGATCAGGTTATAGACAAAGGCCCAGCCGAGGTTCTGGCGAATCTTGCGCCAGGTACGCTGCGAGACGTCGAGCGCATCGGCCACCAGCATCGGATCGCCCCGCATCAGCGTGATGCCGGCGCTGTGCATGGCGACGTCGGTCCCGGTCGCCATCGCCATGCCGACATCGGCGGCGGCCAGCGCCGGCGCGTCGTTGATGCCGTCGCCGATCATGGCGACCGTGCGGCCAGCCTGGCGCAGCGCCGCGATGACGTCGGCCTTGTCGGCCGGCAGCACCTCGGCATGCACGCGCGTAATGCCGAGCGCGCCCGCCACGCCCTGCGCGGCGCCGGCGCTGTCGCCGGTCAGCAGCACCGGCGTGATGCCGCGCGCGACCAGCCGCGCGACGGCAGCCTGCGCGCCTGGCTTGAGCTGGTCGCCGAACGCGAGCAGGCCAAGCACAGTGACGGCGTCGCCGCGCCGCTCGGCCAGCCAGGACACGGTGCGCCCGGCCGCTTCATGCGCCTCTGCCCCGCCCGCCAGTACGCCGAGGTCGTTCATCAGGCGCCGGTTGCCAAGCAGGATGGTTGCGCCATCGACGTCGGCTTGCACGCCACGCCCAGGCAGCGCGCGCCCGTCGGTTGCGTCCGGGACGGGCAGCGCGCGCCGCGCCGCTTCATCCAGCACCGCGCGCGCCAGCGGATGGGCGCTGGTTTGCTGGACCGCGGCGGCCAGCGTGAGCAGGCGCGTCGCATCGGGTCCTTCCAGCGCCAGCAACTGCGGGCGGCCCTCGGTCAGGGTGCCGGTCTTGTCGAACACGACGACATCGACGGCGTGCGCCGTTTCCAGCGCCTCGGCGTCCTTGATCAGGATGCCGTGGCGCGCGGCCACGCCGGTACCGACCATGATCGCCGTCGGCGTGGCCAGCCCCAGCGCGCACGGACAGGCAATCACCATCACGGCTACCGCGTTGAGCAGCGCGCCCTGCCAGTCCCCCGTGCCCACGCCCCAGGCCAGCAATGTGACGAAAGAAATGGCGAGCACCACCGGCACGAACACGGCGCTGACCCGGTCAACCAGGCGCTGGATCGGCGCCTTGGCCGCCTGCGCGTCCTCGACCATCCGGATGATCTGTGCAAGCGTCGTCGCGCTGCCGACGGCGGTGGCGCGCACCAGCAGGAGGCCGTCGGCGTTGACGGCGCCGCCCACGACAGCATCAAACGGTCCCTTTGCCAGCGGCAGGCTCTCGCCAGTCAGCAGCGACTCGTCGACGTGGCTCAGCCCCTCGAGCACGACGCCATCGGCGGGTACCCGTTCGCCGGGCTTGACCACCATGACGTCACCCACGCGCAAGGCCGCCAACGGCACGCGGACATCGGCGCCGTCGCGGCGCACGAGGGCGTCGGCGGGCTGCAGGCGTTCCAGCGCGCCCAGTGCCTCGATCGTCTGACGGCGGGCACGGCCTTCCAGCCATTTACCGAGCAGCACCAGGGTGATGACGACGGCCGATGATTCAAAATACAGGTGAGATACAGCATGCCCGCTCTGCGTCAGCAGCAGGTACAGCGACAGGCCGTAGGCCGCGCTCGTGCCGATCGCAACCAGCAAGTCCATATTGCCGGCCCCCGCGCGCAGCGCACCCCAGCCGGCGCGATAGAAACGCGCGCCGAGCCAGAACTGCACGGGCGTGGCCAGCAGCCACTGCACCCAGCCGGGCAGCATCGCGTCGATGCCGAACGGCGCCAGGAACATCGGCAATACGAGCGGGATGGACAAGAGCGCGCCGATGGCGACCGGCCACCAGCTGGCTGTGCCGGTCTTGACGGAAGCGGCAGGCGCGTCGGCCGTGTCGACGCGGGCCGCATATCCGGCCGCTTCGACGGCGGCCAACAGCGCTGCAGGTGGCGCAGCACCATCGATGCGGGCTTTTTCGGTGGCCAGGTTGACACTGGCGCCCGTGACGCCAGTGACGTGGGCCAGGGCTTTTTCGACACGCGCCACGCAGGAGGCGCAGGTCATGCCATCGATCACCAGTGTGACCGGCGGCTGTGCGGGAGAGGTAGTGGTAGCATCCATTCGACAAGGATAAACCTTCCTACTACGGGAAGGTCAACACCCTGGTGAAGTTTGCCTGGCGTTAGCTGCCGAAGTTGAACAGTACGCCCACTGCGAGCTCGATCCACAGCGCGGCAAACACCAGCGCGAGCGCGCCGATGACGGCGATGCGCTGCCACAAGGCCAGGCGGGCGACACGGCGGCCCGTGCGCAGGCAGGTCCAGCCAGCGCCAGCCAGCAACACCGCAGCGACCGCGAAATCGAAGCCGGTCCACTGGACCCCATGCGCGAACTGCATCCCGGCCAGCGGGACCAGCAGGATCATCGCCGTTGCCAGCGCGACGCGCACAGCGTCAATGCCCATCGACGCGCGCAATGCACCATCGTTCCGAGGGATGTCCCTGCCTGCCATTGTCATGAAATGCTCCGGTAAGTCACCGGCCAATCCTGCCGGAGCCGCCAGTGTAGTCCTATTGTCGCCCCGACAACAACCACTCTCACAACAACGGCCATCCGATGAAACATTCTGTTACATTCGTGGTACGCCAGACTTTATATACTGACATACGGTTTTTCTGGATCTGTCACCATGCGCGCCCTGCCGTTCGCCCTTTTCCTGTCATGCGCACTCACCACCGGCGCCGCGATGGCGCACGTGCCACTGCGGGGCGCGCCGCCCGGGCTCGCCGTTACGACCGCGCAGTCGCCAACGCTGGTTGCGCTGCGCGATGCCGAACGACACCTTGCCGAGGCCGTCGCCACGCGCGATGTCGACGCACTGCGCGACCTGATCGCCACCGACTACTATCACGTCGAAACCAATGGCCGCGTGCGCACCCGCAGCGAATTCATGCAGGTGCTGGTGCGCGACGAATATGAGTTTCGCTCTTACAGCAATGTGAGCATGGAAATCCAGCTGCTCGGCAGCGGCCACACGGCCATCGTCCGCGGCCGCATGCAGGCCGATCTGCAGCCAGTCGGGGGGCCGCGCGAGTTTCGCGGGCGCTATGTCCGCGTCTGGCAGTTGCAGACCGACGGCTGGCGCAATACGATGATGCAGAGTACCGAGATCCGGCCAGCACGCTGATAATTGCCTTCGCGCTCACCCTGCGCGGCAGCCAATTGCAGATGCTGGTATTCTGGACAAGTCAGGGCGCACGCTGAACACGTTTCGGCGGTGCCCCGGGGTGCGCGTTGCCCATCCCAGGTTGACCAGCACATGCACGACGCCGGGCCGTGACGAACATGGCCCTGGTGCCTCGCTTCATACCGGAACAGCGTTCCCAACCATCTGAACGGAGAATGATCATGCCATACGCATTGCCACCACTGCCTTACGCCTACGATGCCCTCGAGCCGCATTTCGATTCGCGCACGATGGAAATCCACCACACCAAGCACCATCAGGCCTACATCACCAACGTCAACAACGCACTGGGCGAAGCCGGTGTCGCCGAGATGCCGGTCGAGCAGCTGATTGCCGACATCGGCAGCCTGCCGCAAGCCGTCCAGGGCGCCGTGCGCAACAATGGCGGCGGTCACGCCAACCATTCGCTGTTCTGGACCGTGCTGACCCCGGAAGGCGGCCAGCCAACCGGCAAGGTAGCCCAAGCCATCGAAGACGACCTGGGCGGCTACGAGAAGTTCAAGGATGCCTTCACCAAGGCGGCGCAAACCCGCTTCGGTAGCGGCTGGGCCTGGCTGACCGTCGGCAAGGACGGCAAGCTGCTGGTCGAAAGCAGCGCCAACCAGGACAGCCCGCTGATGGGCCAGTTCGCCGGCATGTCGGGCGGCACGCCGATCCTGGGCCTGGACGTGTGGGAACACGCGTACTACCTGCAATACCAGAACAAGCGCCCTGACTACATCGCGGCCTTCTTCAACATCATCAACTGGGCGGAAGTCGAACGCCGCTACGAAGAAGCACTGGCCAAATAAGCCGTTGCCCGGGCCTGCCATGCAGGCCTGTCTTCAAGCGCGAGGCCGGCCATGACGCCGGCCTCGCGCCGTTTACGCCTGCATGGTTCTGTATTAAAGGACACCCCATGAAACTGCTGCTGGTTGGATCAAGCGGACTGGTTGGAAGCCACGTGCTGGAGATGGCGCTGGCCGACCCGAAGGTCACGTCGGTAGTGGCGCCAACGCGGCGCCCGCTGCCGGCGCACCCGAAACTGCAGGCGCCCGTCGTCGACTTCGATGCCTTGCCGCCGGACGCGCCCTGGTGGCAGGCCGACGCCGTCATCTGCACGCTGGGCACGACGATGCGCAGCGCCGGTTCGCAAGCTGCTTTCCGGCGCGTGGACCACGATTACCCGCTGGCCGTGGCCAGGCTGGCGCGCCAGCACGGCACGCCGTGCCACGTGCTGAACTCGGCTGTCGGCGCCGATCCCGACGCGCGTTTTTTCTACAACCGCGTCAAGGGCGAACTCGAACGCGACCTGGCCGGACTGGGATTTACATCGCTGACCCATGTGCGGCCCGGCCTGATTGGCGGAGAGCGCCACGAACGACGCCTGGGCGAACGCGTGTCCGGCGTCATACTGGGGCTGCTCGGGCCCGTGCTGCCGCGCCGCTGGCGCATCAACCCTGCCCCGCGCATCGCGCACGCCCTGATCGACGCCGCGCTGCAGGCACGCCCGGGCGTGCACATCGTCAGCTCGGATCAGCTGGTATAAGCGGCCTAGAGCTTCACGTTCAATGAGATATACGCAGCCCGGCCATTGCCCGATGAGTACATCGGCTGCGCCTGGCTTGCTGGCCAGAAGAAGTTGTCATACCACGCGTATTCGTAATTGCGGTCCGCGATGTTCTTGACCTGGACATCAATGCTGGTGCGCGGCGAGAGCACATAGCGGACATTGGCGTCGAACAGCACGAACCCGCCGAACTTGCCCAGCTCGTTGGGGGTATCGATGTAGTAATTGCCCTGCGAGCGGCCCTGCAGGCCGAAGCGCCAGGTGTCCGAGTGCTTGTAATCCAGGCTCACATTGGTGATGTGGCGCGGTGTCGAGAACACTTCCTTGCCGGCCAGCGACACGCCATTCGTGCCCGTAGCTTTGAGCACTTCGGCCTTTTGCAGCGAGTGCGACAGCGACAGTTCGAGCTTGTCAGTGACCTTGCCCGAGAGCTGGAAATCGAGGCCTTCGCGGCGCGTCTCACCCAACCCGACCGTGGTGCCGGTGGCTGGCATGTTCGCCACTTCGCCGGTGGCGTCCTGGCGCCAGAGCGCCAGGCGCAGGTCGCTGCGCGTGGTGGGCTTGAGCTTGACGCCCACTTCCTTGCCGGTATTGACCGATGCGTCGAACGGCGCCTGGCCCGGTACCAGATAGGCCGGCCCCACGGAGCCCGTCAGGATCTGGAACGTGCGGCCCCAGTTACCATAGACGCTGATGTCCGTCGCCGGACTCCAGACCATGCTGAACTTGGGCTGCTTGATCCAGCCGTAATCTTGCAGCCCTGCACTCGTGCCACCCGCGAGCGGCTGGTTGCCGGTGAAGCGGTCGACCCGGTAGCCCGGCACGAGCTGAATCGTGTCGGTGGCCTTGATCACCGCCTGCACATAGGCGCCGACATTGTTGAACTTGTAGCGGTCATCGTTCTGGATGCGCGCCGGCGTCGTGAAGTCCGTCGGGATCGCGACGTTGTAACGCAGGCGGCGGTAGCCGTTGTCCTGCCGCTCGGTATTCACACCGCCATCCACCGTGACGCGCTCGTTCGCCCGCCATGTCAGGGTGCTCATGAAACCGAGCTGCTCTTCGTCCCACAGCCGGCGCTGGCGCGGTGCATTGCCTTCGGGATTGCTGGTGAACGTGACGCGGCGGTCGTCCTTGTATTCGTTGTAGTACAGCTTGTTGCTCAGGAACGCGTTCGGCGTGATGTGCCAGTCCAGGTGCGCGCTGGCATGGTGCATGTCGCGGTCGGTCTTGTCATTGGCGTTCTTGCGCGGCGACTGGCGGCGGTCGGTAGCCAGTTCGGCCGCGGTCAGAAAGCCCGGCTCGCCCGACGTGTGCTGGTAGGTGCGCACGACCAGGCCGGCCGTGACCGCCTTGTCGGTCGACGTGACAAACCACTTGCCGCCGACCGTGTATTTATTCGAGTCGCCGTTCGCGCGATAGCTGTCGGTCAGTTGCCTGGCCACGAAATAGTTTTGCGCAAAGCCATCGGCCTCGCGGCCATACGCTGCCTGCACTTCGCGCGTGTTGAAGCTGCCGTAAGTGAACCGGCTGTCAAAGTAATTGCCGCCCTGGCGCGTGCCGACGTTCAGGTTGCCACCAATATTGTGCAGGCCGTAGCGCGGGTCGTTCGTGCCGCGCACCACTTCGATATAGTCGACTTCGAGCGGGAAGATCATGTCGATGAAGCGCTGGTTGCCGCTGTTGACATTGCTCGGAATGCCGTCGATCAGCACCTTGATGCCATTGATATAGCCTTCGCCATTGAATGCGCGAAAACTCGCCTTGCCCGATTCGGCGCCCATCCTCGTTTCGGTCAGCTGCACGCCCGGCAACTGGCCGACCAGCTCCCAGCTATTGGTCACGTTCTTGTCTTCGATCTTGTCCGCACCCAGCACGTCGACCGATGTCAGGACACGGCTCGAGCGCAAGGCGCCGGCATCGCGCTGCGCGCTCACGCGCACCTCGCCCATCACGATTGCGGGATCAGCGGCGTGGGCGAACGTGGAACCGAGGGTTGCGAGAGCAAGTGCATGGGCAATTGGGAGGAGCTTGAATGTCATCAGAAAGACCTTGTCATGGACAGCGCAAGCGGCAATGCTTGCTGAGTCAATAATGATAAACCATTATCAGTAGTGATGGCAATAAGCCCGATGTTGCCGGGCATGTCCTGTACTTGACCTCAGTGCGGCTTCCCTCATTCCGAACACGCACGCCCCGTCGTGAAGTACGACAAAGTAGAAGGCGAAAAAAAGCCGCAGCGCGAATGACGCCATGCTTGGCATCATTCGCGTCATCTGCGGCCCTGCGTCAAGTGACGATCAGCGGTTTGGCACCACGCGCCATACGGTGTTGGCCAGATCGTCGGCGATGATCAAGGCGCCGCGCGGATCCACCGTCACACCGACCGGACGACCACGTGTCTTGCCGTTGGCATCCCGGAAGCCCGTGGCGAAGTCGATCGCGGCGCCGGCTGGCCGGCCGTTCGCAAACGGCACGAAGATCACCTTGTAGCCAACCGGATTGTCGCGGTTCCAGCTACCGTGTTCGCCAACGAAGGCGCCATTGGCGAACTTCGCGCCCATCGCCGGCAGCGAGAAGTGCAGACCGAGCGCGGCAACGTGCGAGCCCAGGCTGTAGTCCGGCTTGATTGCAGCCGCGACTTTTTTCGGGTCCGACGGCATCACGCGCGGGTCGACGTTCTGGCCCCAATAGCTGTACGGCCAGCCGTAGAAGCCGCCTTCCTTCACCGACGTCAGGTAGTCAGGCACCAGGTCCGGACCCAGTTCGTCGCGCTCGTTGACGACCGACCACAACTGGCCGGTTTCCGGGTGCATTGCCAGTGCCGTCGGGTTGCGCAGGCCCGTCGCGTATGGCTTGTAGGCGCCTGTCGTCACATCGATCTGCCACACCATCGCACGGTCAACTTCGGCTTCCATGCCGCGCTCGGTGATGTTGCTGTTCGAACCGATACCAACGTAGACATAGCGGCCATCCGGGCTGATGGTCATCGCCTTCGTCCAGTGGTGATTGATCTGCGACGGCAGGTGCGTGATCGTGACCGGTGCGGCGGCGGCCTTGGTCTGGCCGGCCTGGTAATCGAAGCTGACCACCGCATCCTGGTTCGCCACATACAGCTTGTTGTTGGCGAACGCCAGGCCATACGGTGCATTGAGGTTTTCGGCAAACACCGTCTTGAGCTCGTACTGGCCGTCACCATCGGCATCGCGCAGCAGCGTCAGGCGATTCCCGCCTTTGACCTTGGTATTGCCCTGAGCCTTGATATAGCCGGCAATGACGTCCTTTGGCTTGAGCTTGGCCGCGCTGCCGCCCCGCCCTTCCGCCACCAGGATGTCGCCATTCGGCAGCACCAGCATCTGGCGTGGAATCTTCAGGTCGGTCGCGATGGCCGTGATGCTGTAGCCTTCTGGCACGGTCGGCTTTTGATCGCCCCATGCGGCTGGCTCGGCAATCTTCATGCTTGGAAACAGGCCGCGCTCTGGCGCCGGCAGCTTCGGATCGGGACCGCTGACGAGGTTGGTATTGGCTTCGTTACTGCAGGCGCTGGCCAGCAGGGTCATGCTGAACAGGGCGAGTGCGCTCGAGCGATTCATTTCAGTCCTCCCGAACGTGGGTTAAGTCCTGCAACAGCGGTAATGCAAATCAGGATGAAGACGACGACCGACATGATCAGACCCGTCGGCATCAGCGCCCAGGCATCCTTGGCATGCTGGAAGGCGTTGACCAGGCCGATCACGAAGGTCACGAGCAGCAGCACGAAGTAGGCCAGTGGACGACCGGCTTTCGTGCGCGCACGCAGCAGATTGACCAGCGCGAACACGAGCGCCAACCCCGCGAACAGCAAGGCGCCGGCGTTGAGCCACGACGCGAAATTGCTCCACTGGATCTGGTAAGTGTTGTAATAGGCGATATCGCTGAGCAATGCGCCAAGGAACAGCGACACGCTGCCGGCAAGCAGGATCGTATGGAGCACGCCTGGCGGGCGGACATAGGCTGCGCTGCCCGTGGTGACAGTAGACATGGGGTTGACCTTATTGGTAATTTTGATAACGCAGACTATAGCCGCTATGCCGACAGGCTGTCGCCTCGTTGAGCACGGCGCATATCGCGCGTCGTCGCCATACCAATCGCCCGTTCGCACATCGATGGTGAAGACGATATTTGCCGGTAGCACCGGCCTTCAGTGCAGCCGTCTCGCCGCCAGTGCGATCCGGTACATGGCGCATCCGCCATCGCGCGCCGGACGGTGGTCGATCTCGACCGACAGCAAGGGCCGGCGGGAAGCGCCCGAGCCAGCCAGGGTCTCCGCCTGCATCTGCGCCTCCCCTGCGGGGCAGACGTAGCGCAGGGGTCGTGCCACCGGCCAGTGGGTGCAGGACTCCAGCCGGGCATTGCGCGTAAACACCTGGAACACCAGCGGCAGCAAGACGAAGCGGTGCGCTGCCGCCGACGCCTGCACGGCATCGCACCACAGTTCGGCGCCGTCCGGCGTATGGCGCAGCAGCAGGCCTTCGCGCAGCATCAGCGCCGTCGTCTCGAGGCTGGGGATGAAGCGCAGGTCCATGACCCTGCCCACCAGATGCGCGTGGCTGACCACGATGGCCAGCATGGGCAGGTACCTGGCCATCGCCTTACGGCGCCCGCAGGGAAAGGCAGCGAGGCAGGTGTTCCTGCAGCGCTGCCATGCAGCGCGCGGCCATCTGCTCCTGGTCGCCGATGGCGTTGTCGCTGTCCAGGTCGCCATCCTGGGCACGGTCGAACTGCGCATACCACAGCACTGTTCCTCCTGCCCCATGCCGCAGGATCAGGGATACCCGCAGCAGCAGGGCGTCCTGGCGCACGGCGCCCTCGAGCAGGTAGAGGGCGCGGGGAGGCTCGACTGGCGGCGGCGCGCGATCCCCGCTTGCCAGGCTGAGCGAATGAAGTTCACGATACAGCCGGAATCCCAGTTCGTCGTTCAGCCCGGCGGTGAAATGCACGGCCTGCGCGTCGCCGCACAGGCAGATGAGTGGGCTGAACAGCAGCAGCGGCGCAGGGGCAACGCCCGAGATGCCTGCCGCCCCGTTGTCGGCCAGTGCGATGCGGGCATGGTAACGGCCTTGCGGCACCGTGATACGCAAGGTATCGGCAGCGCCTTCGTCCGCGTAATACGCCGTCAGGCGCAGGCGCAGCCGTCCGGCCTGGACACGGACGATGGGATCGTCTGCGGGGAGATACGATGCGGGATCGCGGCCGAACACGGCAACGCCGATCGCGTGTTCCGGCGGCGAGGCAGCGGTGTCTTCGCACAGCAGCGCACGCTCGACCAGATAGGCGAGCAGCGCCGTGCAGCGGCGGGCCTTGGCAAATCGCTTGCTCGTCAACACACGCTGCAAGGCCTCGCGGACGGCGTCATCCGAGCATGGCCGTGGCGCATTGCCCACGGCCGGCGCTCCGGTAATGAGTGACAATGCGGGGGAATTCATCGTGCTCTCCTGTAGGGCGCGTTGTACGCACAGTGCCCACCCATCCTATGACAACCCAGGCATTGCCGCCTTCCGGTTACCTTCCCGCGCCTCCCGACACGGCAAGTCATTGATTCGGCTCATGAAAGCGGGCGTGGCAACCTGCCTGCCCCTGGCGCCTGCAGCCAGCCGCGCAGCGCCCAAGCAGAGAATGGCCGCCAGAGCAACTGAAAGATTGTCAGGTTTACAAAACCATCTCTCACGTGAGATATTTACAGCCTACAAGTCGGCGGGCACCGTCCCGCCTGCCCCGGCCGACCGGGATGCGCTTCACCCACCCTCAGGGAGTGATCTTGAACCACGCATCACCACCGGAATTACTTGCGCTGCAAGAAAGTGACCCGCTGATCGATGGCGGCCGCTTCCTGCTTGGCGACTGGACGATCGATGTTGCCGCGCACCGGATCGTGCGCGGCGACGACGTGATCGCGCTGGAGCCACGGCCAATGGCCGTGCTGGCCGAACTGTGCCGTCGCAGCGGCGAGGTCGTCACTGCCGATACCCTGCTCGATGCCTGCTGGCCTGGCCAGGTGCAGGGTGACAACCAGGTGCACAAGGTGATTGCCGGACTGCGCCGGGCGCTGCAGGACGCGGCCGCCAACCCCCGCTACATCGAAACGATCCGCAAACAGGGCTACCGGCTGATCGCCCCGATCCGCGTATTGTCCGATGGGGGACCGCGCAGCCTGAGCGGCGCCTGGCGCGGCGCGTCGCCGTTTCGGGGACTGGAGCCGTTCGGCACGGAACATGCGGCAGTGTATTTCGGCCGTGACGACGCCATCAGGCAGCTGCATCGGCGTCTCGGCGAGCAGCAGGCGCGGGGCCATGCGCTGGTGGTTCTGCTGGGTCCCAGCGGGTCCGGCAAGACATCGCTGGTGCGGGCCGGTCTCATTCCCGCCATGCTCGCCGCCTGCGTGCCGGGCGACACACGCGTGCGGGCCTGTACGGCGACGGTGCTGGACCTGGGCGCGCTCGACGAGACCGGCCCCTGGCAAGCGCTGGCAGGCGCCCTGCTCGATTGGGAAATCGATCATGTCGCGCTGCTGTCGGGCCACAGCATTGCCTCGCTGGCAGCGCTGCTGCGCGCCGGTCCGGACGAGGTGCTGCGGCTGCTGCGGATCGGTTTGCAGGCACGGCGCGCCGGCAACCAGGGCGTGCCGCTGCTGGTACTGGACCGCCTGGAGGGCATGTTCGGCCCGGCCATGGCAGCGGGCCTGCAGGATTTTCTCGACTGTATCGAGCGGCTGGTACGCAGCAGCCTGGTACTGGTGCTGGCCGTGTGCCGCAACGATTTCTATCCCAGCCTGTCGTCCCACCGCCTGCTCATGCACGACAAGGAGCACGGCGCGCACATGGACCTGGCCCCGCCCGACGCCCAGGCGATCATGCAGATGATCCGCCTGCCCGCGCGCGCGGCCAACCTGACCTATGGCAGCGATGCGAGCAGCCTGAACCGGCTCGACGATCGCCTGTGCGCCGATGCAATGCAGGCAGGCGACGCCTTGCCGCTGCTGCAATACACGCTGCAGGCCCTGTACCTGGCGCGTGCGCCGGGCGACGAACTGACCTGGGCCGCCTACGATGCACTGGGCGGGCTGGAAGGCGCCATCGGCAGCCGGGCCGAGGCGATCCTGGCGGCCTTGCCGGGCGCCCAGCAGGCGGCGCTGACGCGCCTGCTGCCGCGTCTGGTCACCCTGTCTGCCGACGACGCGTCGCCCAGCAGCCGCTCGGTCACCGCCGCCAGCCTGGCCGACGCGCACGAGCGGGCATTGGTCGATGCGCTGATCGAGGCGCGCCTGCTGGTGGCCGACCGCCTCGGCGGCGGCGAGATCGGCTTTCGCGTAGCGCACGAAGCCTTGCTGCGCCGCTGGCCACGGGTCACTGCATGGATTGCGCAGCACCGGGCAACGCTGACCGCCCGCGCCGAGCTGGGACCGTGGGTGCGCCGCTGGCTGGACAGTGGCCGCGCCAGGACATGCCTGTTGCCGCGGGTGCCGTTGCTGTGGCAATCACGGGATGCGGTGCGCGCCGCGCCACAACTGTTCGGGCGCGACGAACACGACTTCGTGACGCGCTCCCAGGCGCGTCTCACGGCGCTGGCACGCTGGCGCGTGGCCGCGCTGGTCGGCGCACTGGCGCTGGCGCTGACCGCCGGCCTGGCCGCCGTGCACAACGCGCAGCTGGCCGATACCGTGACGGCACGCGAGCGCCAGAGCCGGCGCCTGGCCACCTTCATGCTGGGCGAGCTTGCCGACCAGCTGCGCCCGATCGGTAAACTCGATCTGCTCGGCAGCATCGGTGAACAGGGCTTACAGGTACTCAACCCACAGGATGTTCGGGACGAGCTGCCGGCCGACACCTTGCAGCGCGCCAAAGCGCTGGTCGTGATCGGGGAAGTCAACAGCAGCCGCGGGACACACCAGCTCGAGATGGCCGGCACGGCGCTTGCGCGTGCCTACGCCCTGCTCTCGGCCATGGGGCCGGCGCCAGGCATCGATCCTGGTGAATACTACAAGACGCTCGGCGCCAGCGCGTTCTGGCTGGGCCAGATCGCCTATGACGCCGGCCGCCTGGATGACGCCACCACGCAGATGGCGCGCTATCGCGCCGCCAGCCAGGCCTGGCTGGCCGCTGCACCCGCGCATCCCCAGGCCAGGGCCGAGCTGGGCTATGCGCTCGGCAGCCTGAGTTCGATTGCGATGCGGCGCGGCCGCTGGGCTGACGCGCAGCGCGGCTTCGAGGCCTCGCTTGCGCTCAAGCTGGCGGTGCTGGCCGACCATCCGGACGATATCGACGCGCAGGACGCGGTCGCCAGCGCGCGTGCCTGGCTGGGCCAGCTGGCCCACCTCAAAGGTGACAGCCGGCGCGCGCTGGCGCTGTACGACACCGCGCGCACTGTGCAGCGGCGACTGCAACAGACCCACCCAAGCCAAGCGGTGCGGCTGCGCGACCTGGGCGTCATCGAGAGCCGGCGCGCAGAAGCCTTGCAGGCGCTGGGCCGGTCCTTCGATGCCATCGCGGCCAGGCAGGCAGCCGCGCGCTGGATGCGCCAGGCGCTGGTCGATGGCGCCAGCAACACCTTCTGGCAAGCCGAAAGCCTGCTGGCCGACAGCGCCCTGCTGCTGGCGCAGTCGGACGCCGGCATGTCCATCGCCGCCGGGCTGGCCGCATTGCAGCGCCGCCTGGCGGGTCAAGACGAGGCCGGCCAGGCCATGCGCGAGTGGCGCCAGAGCGCCGTACAGGCGCGCCTCGTGCGCGCCGGGCAAGCGCTGCAGGCACGCGACTGGGCCAAAGGGCGCGCCGAGGCCAGCGCCGCGGCGCAGGACATCCGCGGCCTGATGACGCAGTACCCGTATCTGTGGCAGGGCCAGGAGCTGCAGGCACGGGCCGCCATGCTGCTGTTGCAGGCCGAGGCCGGCGACGCGACCAAGACCTATCCGGCCGCGCAGTGCAAGGCGGCGCGCAGCGCCTTGCAGCCGGCCATCGACACTGGCCAGGCGGGTTTCGTGCGCGAAGCCTGGCTGGTGGCACGTGCATGTGCAGGGGAAGGCGCCATCACCGGCGCCGATGTGCAAACGCTGACGCAAGGCGGCTACCAGCCGCAATCGCCGGTATTTCTTAACGTAGTATCAACCAGGATCGCACCATGACAACAGCAGCGCCGGTCTCCATTGCCGCATCCGTGCCAGGCAGTGCCCCCATCTTCTTCGTGGTGCCCGTCATTCCCGACGACGGCAGTGTGGAAAACGTGTTCTACTACGCGCAGGCTGGCAGCGACCAATATTGGGAAAAGATTTCGCCCAAGGACCTCGACGCCAGGCGTGGAGGGGGCGATGCGAATGGGGTGATGCTGTTCCAGCCTGACATCGAGACCATCCTGCAGCATACACACCTGACGGGCGACCGGCTCGACCGCAGCGTCACGCTGTACGCGGGTGTGGCACGTACGCTGTCGGTGAGCGCCGATCCCCTGCCGAGCGCGTGCCTGTTCGACGCCAACCGGTTCATGGTCATTCCGGTGGTTCCCCACACCACGCGCGGCGTGATCCTCGTCTTCAGCAAGCACTCGACCGGCAAATCGCCCGCGCCCGTGTTCGAACTGATTGCCACCACCGATCCGGAAATCAAGAACGGCGTGGGCAAATAGACCGGCAAGGATTACCGGGGCTCACCAGGGGCGCGCGCTGCGGCGCCCCGCCAGTAGAACTGCGCACGGCTGCGCCAGATGATCAGCAGGGTCACACACAGCGTCGCCGCAGCGGCCCAGGCGAACGATCCTGCGCCGAAGTGGCCCAGCAACATGCCGCCCACCACGCTGCCGGCGAAGATCGCGAGATTCCACACCGTCGTCATCATCGACTGCGCCACGTCCTGGCCAGGGCCCGATGCATTGGACAGCGACGTCACGAACAAGGTCGCCGCCCCGCCGAACGCCAGTCCCCATATCGCAATTGCCACGTACACCACCGCCGGCACGCCGGGCCACAGCGCCAGCATGACGGACGCCAGCAAGAACAGACCCGTGCTGGCCATGACCAGCTGGCGCAGCCAGCGGTCGACCAGCGTGCCCACCAGCAGCAGGCTCAGTAACGCAGCGCCGCCGAACAGCGCGAGCAGGAAATCCACGCGCGGCGCCAGCCCGGCCAGCGTCACGAGCGGCGCGATATACGTGTACAACAGGTTGTGCGTGACGACGTACAGCAACAGTACCGCCAGCACGGTCCGCACGCCGGGCAGCGCGAACACCTGCGCCACGCTCTGGCGTTGTTGGCCGGGAATGGCGCGCAGCGCCGGCAGCCGCAGCACGATCCACAGCATCAGCAGCGCCGCCAGCGCACTGAGCGCGCCGAACGCGATGCGCCAGCCAACCAGGTTGCCGACATAGGTGCCAAGCGGGATGCCGACCGTCAGCGCCAGCGGCGTGCCCGCCATTGCAATCGCGATCGCCCTGCCCTTGTGCTGCGGCGCGACCATACGCGCAGCGTAGCCGACCAGCATGGCCCAGGCCAGGCCCGCCGCCACGCCGCCCAGGAAACGGGCGACAAAGATCAGCGCCAGGCTCGTGGACAGCGCGGTGATCGTGTTGGCAATCACGAAGCCCGCCATGGCGGTCAGCAGCAAGGTGCGACGGCCGACGCCTTGCGTAGCGGCCGCCAAAGGGATCGCGGCCAGGACCGAGCCCAGTGCGTAGGTGCTGATCAGCTGTCCCATCACGGACTGCGAACTGTCCAGGCTGGCAGCAAGCTGCGGCAGCAGCCCGGCGGGCAGGACTTCGGTCAGGATGACGACAAAGCTGACCATCGTCAGGGCCAGCAGCGATGTCAGCGGCAGCTTCGGGATGGCGGGTTGATCACGGAGTTGGTCGGGGTGCGTTAAGGTATCTGGTGTCATGTGTATTGCAATGGCGAACGCGGCAGCGGCGACGCATGGTTGACCCATGCACCGCTGCTGCAAACGCTGAGGAAAGTGAAAAGGTGCGGCCTGGCGAATCAGACGTCCAGGTTGACCCGGTTGCCGCTGCGGTCGGACGCGATGATCGCGTCGATTACCGCATGCATCCTGACGGCATCAAGGAAGGTCGGTGCCAGCTGCGTGCCATCGCGTACATCGCGCGCATAGGCCGCATACAGATGAGCGAGCTCGGCCACGCTGCCGCCGAGGTCATGCGCCGGCAACCAGTCGTACTGCGCCGGCACGGGCAGTGCCTGCAACGGCTGGGCGTCGCCGCGCGCACCTTCGATCAGGTTGAGCGATGGACCGAAGCTGGTCGCATTGGTGATGCGCAAATCGCCTTCGGTCCCCGTCAGGTCGATCTGCACGCCGGCGTTATTGCGCTTGCCCGCTTCGAGCTGAACCGACAGCACGGCGCCATTCGCAAAGGTGCCGGTGACGAGCACCTGGTCGGGATTGGTGCGCGGCAGCGTCTCGCCGGTGTCAACGATCGTCATTTGCCTGATCTGGTTGGCGGTGAGTGCGCTCAGTGTGCGCGGAAAGCCGAAGTGCCTGAACAGAATGTCGAGGAAGTGGCCGCCGAAAATTGGCAACAGGTCCGAGAAATTCTCGGTCGGCACCGTATAGGCCAGATAGCCCATGCGGCGCGCACCGAACGCGTCGACGCTGACATGCATGCGCACCGAACGCAGTTCGCCGATATAGCCGTCGGCCAGCAGATCGCTCATGTAGCGGTAGCTCGGCGACAGGCGGCGCTGCAGGCCGACGACGTGGCGCACACCAGCCGCTTCGGCCAGCGCTGCCAGCTCGGCCGATACGGCCATGCTGGTGGTGAGCGGCCATTCCGAATACACGTCCTTGCCGGCCGCGATGGCAGCGCGGATCGCTGCCTCATGCTGTGGCGCCTGGTTCAGCACCAGCACCAGATCGACCTCAGGGTGCTCGACGAGCGCCTGCAGCGAGGTGACGGGATAGGCTATGCCATGGCGCGCGGCCAGTGCCTGTGCTTTGTCGGCGCTGCGGCTGTAGACGGCCGTCAGCTCAAACTCGGGCAACAGGGCCAGCGACGGGATATGGCCGTACTCGGCCCAGGTGCCGGCGCCGACGATGCCGACGCGGATTTTTTTGTCAGACACTGCGGGAGTGGGTGAAATGGTCATGCGAGAGACTCCCTTGAAACTGTTGGACCAGCGATTGCGGCATCCAGCATTTTAACGGGGGTGGGGAGATCGTGCTGCGGAGTGGGCTGTAAAGGGAAGTGACTCAGCTGAGAGGAACGAACAGAGAAAAAGCCAACTTGCGACGGTGGTGCTCAGTCAGTTGATCGAAGCGTGGACGGAGAATCCTGTTATGCAAGCGCACCAATTCAATTTTGCAACTTCGGCCACCGATACCCGATCAAACGATCTTTTGGTAGAGCCGAAATCGAAACGGCGTTAGCAAAATTACCGCCAAGGCATAAAATACTGTCTTCAGTTTGGCTTACAAAAAAGCATACTGATGGCATTCCATTCAGGCGAGCCAGCAAAACAAGCGCACCAAGACGGGGCTCTTTCAGCTGCACGCCCCATTTTAGCCACTTGTAAGGGTTAGTACTTCCGGTACCTTGCATACCGGCTTTTCCAAATGCCCAATTGGCAAAGGCAGATGCCCAAGGGACTTCATCGTTTTTTTCACCCTCGAAATTTGCATCAGCCAAGTATTCAAGTATTCGCGGATTATTTTCATCTCCTGGAATTTCCTTCTGCCCAAGCTCTCCTTTTGCCACTAAAAACCATTTTGGCGGATTACCACGAATCTCAATGGGCGATTCAAGACCAGCGGCAACATCTCGTAACGCTGCCTCGGCTTCAAGCAACTCTGGTCGAGCTATCGCGGTAGAAATCTTCGCCGCTGCACTTTGCTGCATGGCAGCGGCATTAAGGAGATCTTGAGAAATTACAAGTACGATGGGATTGAGGTTTGATGATGGATCCCGGGTGATCGGCGCTTTCGAACTCCAACGTTCAACCACCTTGGAAATCGTATCGATATTTGTCACGACACTAGTCAAGGCTGCAAGCACGCCCGTGAAAACCGCAACCTTGGCCCATTTTTGTGAACCCGAATTCGCAGATCCATTGTTGGCATTCATCTTGACCCCTTCCGGTATCAGACGCGTTGAAATAAATACACGATCGAGAATATCAGGCAATTCACTCACGGATTCGTCGAATTGCAAACGGAAAATTTTCTGTTTACATATGATCAAGGCTGTGAGCTCTGAACTTTGACTGTGCCGCAGCCAAAAAATTCCTTTCAAAGTCAAGACCCGTCAAGAGACGAGAACCACATGACTTTGTTTATTCTTTGCAGTGGGTACGCAATAATCCGCCCATGCCTGGATTAACAGAATTCTTTTTCCAGTAAGTAGCCATGCCGGTAAGAAATTTTAACCAGGCTCCGCAAACTGTGCGCCAAGACGTGCTCGAAGCCCCGCGTGAGAATACATGAACTGCCGCCTGCACACGGGCGCGAATCATCAAACTAAAGGCGTATAGAGCGACGTCGCGGTGATCCATGCGTTGCAATACTGTTGTTAAGCTCATGTGTGACGACATTGCATCGTCACGGCGGCAGAAACGATGACCTTAGCTCTTGGAGTTACTTTCGAGAAGCGCGATTGACGCAGTTGACAAAGGTTACTGGCGCTCTTTCCCTGTCTTCATACGCGCGCACTGAACCATGCTGATACTGTGTAAAACCCAATTGGAATGGCGAAGGCTGACGTCATTTCTGCATGTCAGATCTGGCCCCAGTTGTGCCCGGCAGTAAGCAAAGGGGAGTGAGCTGGATGCAAGGTGGGCGGGGAACCCTCCTACGCTACAATGCCACCAAAGAAAAAAGCCACCTTGCGGTGGCTTTTTTCATCGTTCTTGGCGGAGACGGTGTCCGCCAACCCGACGGCCGTTATCGTCCGCGAATGTCCGCAAGTCGTTGATTTCAATCGAGAATACCAAATGACTTTGTTCGCTACAGTCCGCTTAGATGCGTTACAATCCAGCCAATCATCGGGGGTAGGAACGGGGGTAGGCTTTGGCAAGGACAGTTGAAAAGTTGACGGCGATGGCCGTAAGCCGTGCGAAGGAACCAGGCTATTACGGCGACGGCGGTGGCCTGTACCTGCAGGTGTCGGCCAGCGGTACCAAGAGCTGGATATTCCGGTATTCACGGCTCAACAAAGAACGGCAGATGGGTCTGGGTGCGCTGCACACGGTCAGCTTAGCACAGGCGCGCGACCAGGCAAGGGCATGTCGCGCCACGCTGCTGGCCGGCGGCGACCCGCTCGACCAGCGCAAGGCCGAGCAGCTGGAGGAGGCGCTCGACCGCGCGAAGACCATCACGTTCGACTATTGCGCTGCGGCATATATCGCCGCGCATCGCGGGAGCTGGAAGAACAAGAAGCACGCGGCGCAGTGGGAGAGCACGATGGCCACGTACGCGAGCCCGATCATCGGCCAGCGCGCCGTGGGGTCTATCGATACCGACCTGATCGTCACCGTGCTGCAGCCGATCTGGCAAGAGAAAACGGAAACGGCAACCCGCGTGCGCAGCCGAATCGAGAATATTCTGGACTGGGCGACCGTCAGCAAGTTTCGCGTTGGCGAGAACCCGGCGCGCTGGCGCGGCCACCTGGAGAATCTGCTGGCTGACCCGGGCAAGGTGAATCGGGTGGTGCACCATGCAGCCCTGCCCTGGCAGGAAATCGGAGAATTCGCCACGGACCTGCGCAAGCGCGAAGGTGTGGCGGCACGCGCGGTCGAGTTCGGCATATTGACGGCGGCCCGTTCCGGGGAGGTGCGCGGCGCGCGGTGGGATGAGATTGATTTCGACTCCGCCATGTGGGTGATACCGGGCGAGCGAATGAAGGCCGGAAGAGAGCACCGGGTACCGCTGTCGAGCGCGGCGGTGGACGTGTTGCGATTGATGCCGGACGTCAGCGATTACATCTTCCCCGGGCAGCGCCAGGGATCGATGCTGTCCGACATGAGCCTGACGGCGGTGCTGCGTCGGATGGGTCGACCCGAGATCACGATGCACGGGTTCCGCTCGACGTTCCGCGACTGGTGCGCCGAATCGGCCGGCAACTCGTTTCCGCGTGAGGTCTGCGAGCATGCGCTGGCGCACAGCCTACCCGACAAGGTCGAGGCAGCGTACCGACGCGGCGACCTAATCGAGAAACGCAAAGTGCTGATGCAGGTGTGGGCCGACTATTGCGCAGCGCCAGCCGTGAGCGCGTCGGTGGCGCCGTTGCGCCGCAGTAAAGCTGCTGTCTGATTGGAGGGGAGTATGGGCAACGAGATTTACGACGACCTGGACGAGCTGCCGGCGCCGCCGCGGGTCGACATTCCGGCGGCCGACCTGGTGCTACTGGAGCGGGCCGCGCTCGCGATCGGTGCCGCGCGCGTGGACGTGGTTGATGGCGAAGGCTATGTCAATCTGCACTTCGCCGACGGTTCGATCGTGCACAGCTGGAACCCGCTAATGTTCAGCGGCGATGCATTTGACCTGGCCGTGCGGCTTCGACTTGAAATTTACATACACGAGCAGGACACCACCGTGATGACCGCCAATCTCAAACTGGCAAACGAGCAGCACGGCGACGACGCTGGCGCAGCTACTCGTCGGGCCATCACCCGCGCTGCGCCCGAGATCTAGAATAAGCCAGCAGGCTCAGCAGCACGATCCCAGCTGTAAATGATGACTTCATTCCGTTCAACGCCACGGCCACCACCCCCTACCGTATAGGTAATCGGAACGGTGTCCATCTGGAAGTCTGCAAAGATTCGGCGTATGTCCGGATGATCGTTCAAGCTGACAATCGCTTTGCCCTTCAGGCGGCCCATCATCGAGGCCATCTTCTCGTATTCCTCCAAGCCGAAGTCGACACCATAGCCCGCTGTCTCCCAGTAGGGTGGATCGAGGTAGAACAGCGTATGGGGGCGGTCGTAGCGATCCATCAGCTTGGCCCAGTCCATGTTCTCGATGTAGGCACCCGACAGGCGAAGGTGTGCAGCCGACAAATTTTCCTCGATCCGCAGTAGGTTGATGGGCGGCGCAGTAGTGGCGGTGCCCCATGACTGCCCTTCCACCTTGCCACCAAAGGCGTGCTGCTGGAGGTAGAAAAACCGAACTGCGCGCTGAATGTCGGTCAACGTGTCGGGCGGCGTCTCCTGGTGCCACTTGAACACCTCTCGACTGGCCAGCGCCCATTTAAAGTGGCGGACGAACTCTTCAAGGTGATGTTGCACCACTCGGTATAGGCGTACCAGCTCCCCATTGATGTCGTTGATGACCTCAACTTTTGCTGGTGGTCGGAGGAAGTAGAGCGCAGCGCCGCCGGCAAACACTTCGACGTAGCAGTCGTGGGCGGGGAACTGAGGAAAGATGTGATCGGCTAGACGTCTTTTGCCACCAAGCCAGGGGATGATTGGATTTGCCATATTTCTACGAGGTCCCACTAAATACTGTACGGATATACAGTATAAGCGGTGCGTCGTGGAAATTTCCGCACCCGGGAAAAGATAGTATCTAAGCAAACTAGAGCGCCGAAGCGGCGCCCTACTTCGGCCAGGCCTGGACCGTCTTCGCATGGCGCCCCGCGCACACCGCATACTGGCCCAGGAGCTCGATCGCCCAGGCCTGCCACACGTCATAGTCGGGCGCGGCCGGGCGCTCGACTAGCGGGCACGGCGCGGCCAGCGCGCTATCGAGGGATGCTTTTGTTGGCGGCTTCGATTGCGGCGTCGAGGTTGTGCACGCGGTCAGCATCAGGCACGCAACCAGCAGGCAGAGGTTTCGCATTGCGCAGCTCCTTGGTGAGCGCCGACATGCGCGGCGCCAGGGTGGATTGAATGGCGGCGAACTCGGTCGCGGCCTCGGTGATGCGCGCGGCGTCGGCCTGCAGCGTGGTCAGCGCCAGCTCGGACTGGCTGCGCATGGTTTCCGCGTGCGCGCGCTGCAACTCGGCAATCTCGGCGTCGTGCCGCCAGCCGTTCGTGAACCAGCCGGCCGCGCCGGCCAGCGCCATCGCCAGCAGCAGGCCCAGGCCAGCCGCCAGCGCGCGGTACTGGACCGGGATCATGGCAGCCCCTTCAAGCACAGCTCGCGCTCAGCCTGGCGCCGGCGCGTGAGGCCACGTACTTCCTTGCCGCCGACCTTGTTCCACATCAGCAGCGCATTGCAGGCGCCGACCATGTCGCCAGCGTTCGTGCGGCGCGCCATGCTCGAGCCGCAGAAGCCACTCACGCCAATGTTGTAGGCGACGTCGACGAAGGCCACCTTCTGGCCATCGGTCAGGCGAGCGAGCGGGATGCACATGGCGATGCCAGCGGCGTGCCGCTCGAGGTCGCGGTCGAGCTGGGCGCGGCACTGCGCGGGCGTGTACGTCTTGCCCCACGCCGCGTTCTCGGTGGCGCCGGTGCAGTACGTGAGCACGCCGGCCATATCGCGATAGGTGGTGAACTTGGTGTCTTCAAATGGCGGCGTGAATTTCAACAGCGCGGTAGCGGCCACGACGCCGACCAGCGCGACCAGGCCGCGCCGCTGGGTTGGTGCGCCCTTAACCATTGCCGGTCACCGACGGTTGTGCCACGACGCGCGCGATCGCGGCGCCGAGCGAGGTCAGGCCGGCGGCCACCACCAGAAGCGGCGCGGTGCCGCTGGCGTACAGGTTCATGCCGGCCTCGATGGCCGAAGCGATGGCGGCCAGCAGCGCGAAGCGTACCGACCAGAGTTTGGGGAACTGCTTGCTTGCGTCGTCGATGAATTTCATGGTTTCTCCAGTGGTGGGCAATACGGCTTTACTTCGGGCGCCTGCAGCTGCGCAAGGAATTGCGCCAGGCGCACTTCCCGCTCGTGGCACTCCAGCTCGGCCAGCCGGTTCTCGCGCGAGTTGCGCTGGTGCGTGTACCAGGCGTTCAGCAGGAACGTCAGCAGCGCGGTGAGGATGCCGACGATGACACCGACCTGCGTCAGGGTCAGGGAGGTGGCGACCGTTACTGCGGCGCCGGCGTAGCTGCCGACTTCCGGCGGGGTGGTCTTGCTGATGCTCATTGGTGCCTTTCGATGGGCGTAAAAAAAGCCGCTCGAGGCGGCCTGGCTGAGTTGCGTGTATGTCAGATTTCTTCAACCTCGAGCGTGGTCGCGTACGCGTTCATGAACTGGTAGGCAAGGTCCGAGTCTTTCGTGCGCCGGCCGTAGACCATGAAGTCGCGCTCGAGCTGGACGTCAGCATGCATCGGGAACACCGACAGCAGGATCGGATGCGCGCGGCTGTTGCGCACCAGGTTCAGGAACGTGGCCCGGTCCGCCGCCGGCATGGCCCGCAGATCGACCGGAACCTTGCGGCTCATCGTGCCCGGGTCGGCCAGCTGGCCGCCGGCGGCGCTGCGCGAGATCTCGGTGCGGTCGACCATCGTCACCGACGCGGCCGAGGCGTTGTAGGTCAGCGACCAGAACGAGCTGGCCACCATGCAACCGGCTTCGATGTAGCCCTGCAGGTTGTCCGGATCCGTGATGTCAACCGCCACGGCGCGCGCGGCGATCTCGACCGGCAGCCAGTGGCGTGCGTACGCGCCGCCACCGTAGGCGTACGCGCTGGCGGCCTGCGCTGGCGTGAAGCCGCGCAGCCGAACCGCCGGCGCTGGGCAGGCCAGCACCAGGCCGCTGTCGTAGTCGTACGACTGCCAGCTGTCGATGTAACCTGCCGGGCGCGTCGCCGCGGCGCTCGTGCTCGGATAGTACGACCCGGTTTCCGGCCCCACCACCCCCATCGCGCCCCACACCAGGATGCCGGCGGCACCATCGCCTGCATAGGCCGCGCCCGCGCTGGTCCGATGGCTGAAAATCTGAATGGACGAGCTGCCCACCGCGGTGGCTGTCGCCGTGATGCTGCAGCGGTACCAGCCGCCAGGGTATGCGTCCATCCGTGACGTGCAGTTCGAAGCCGAAGCGACTTGCCCGCTGGTCAGGTCGAAGTAGGCGCCGACGTTCGTGAAGCCCGCGCCCAGCACCAGGCGCACAAACTGCTCGCCGGTGTCCCTGCGCACGAACACCGACTCAGTCCGGACGTCACCCACGGCCACGGAGCCAATGCCCTGCTGCAGGTAATGCGCGCCGCTCGTCGTTGTCGCGATCAGCCGATCGGCCGTTACGGCACCGTCAGGCGCCGCCGCCGCGTTGGCTGCCACCGTGACGGCACTCTTCGTCCAGGCGGCGTTGTCGAATGCCTCCGTGTAGGTGCGGTTGTTCGTGATGGCCGCCTCGCCCGACAAGCGCACGCGCAGCCGCGCCGTCGGCGACAGGTTGCAGAACGGTAGGCCGACGAAGCCGATCGGTTCGGCATCCGCGAATGCTGCGGTGACCCGGGCCTCGCGGCCAGTGGCGCGCCACACCGGGTAGACCTGCGCGGCAGCCAAGTTACCAACGGCCAGCGCGCCGGCCGTGCTCGATGCGGTCAGGGTCGCGCGCTCGATGGCGTTGTCGGAAACGATTCTCAGATTGGGCATCCGGCGCTCACCAGGTGATTGATTCGATTTCGGCGGCAGTAGTCGCCAGATCCAGCTGCGCCTTCAGCTCCTGCGCGTGCTTGAAATGCGCTGTACCGCGCTCGGCGATGGCTACATTGAATGCGATCCATGCCCCGATGTCTGGGAGTGGCACCCATTCGTTGTCGATGGCTTTCCAGGCTGCCGGCCAATCTGGGTTGGTGGGCATTGCACCTGTCAGCGCAACGACGTTGTTGATGCCTTGAATGTCTACTCGATCTGACTCCGTGTAGGCAATGCGTTTGCCGCTGAATTCAAAGTAGCCGTTATTCGCTGCCAACCACCACGCGTTGATTTCCGCTCGCTTCCGCGCTTTGATAGACGAGAGTTCATCCGCTGCATCTACCACGATACCACCGCCAATAAACGGGGAACCTGTGACGTCAGCGAGCGCCTTTTCAATCGCAAGAGTCATTGCGGGCGCACCCATAGCCTCTGCCGACGGAACAAGATTCCACTCCCATGCCACAGGCAATTTTGCGATTGCGTCAGCTTCTTCACGATAGGATTGGACGCGTACGGAAATCACTCCCGCTACTGCATCGATTTCGATCGCACGCACGCGGTGATAGCCCAACGTGACGCCGTTGTCGGCCTTGACTTGCTTGATGATGGGCATGCTTATAATCCCGAAGTTGAAATAATGATTGCTATGGAGCTGCGCATAATGTCAACTGACCCGAACCCGGTATCCTCGCGCGTCCAAAGCCGTAATGAATCGGTCTTACTTAACGTCGACGCGCCATTCCAAAGCCACGATTTATCATAGGTTCGATTGACATATAAGCTGCCGTCGTACGAGCTTGTTTTTCGATAATCATCCGGCCCACCAATTACAGCCATTGGCCCGATGTTTCCGGGTATCTGCGCGCTGCTCTGATTGCCGTTAAAAATCGCCAGCGCGTTAAACGTCATCGGCCTGCGCATAAGGTCGGCGGTGATCGTGGACCCGTCAGCACTAAATAAATTGAACCCGGTCAGCACGCCGGGCTGCGGTGCAGCGAAAACGAATATTTCGACTGGTTCCAGGTTGTCAAAACCTAAGTTGTCGTATGTGCCATTCCCACACGATACATACAGAATCCAGGTGTTACCCTCTCGGAACATGGAACTGATATATACAGGTCGCCCAGGGTGAAGCGCGATCGCGGGAAGTATCTCCCCTGCCCATTCGATGCTATATATTGCGTAGCTTCGAGCGCGGTACGACGCGGACCCTTGTGGCGCGTCGATGGCGAGGAATTGTGCGCGCCCAATGTAGCCGTAAGTTACCGCGTCGGCGGATAACGTCAATTCGCCACTGGTGTTTGTAAAAGTGAATTCGGCCATTATCGGACCAGTAAAAGGATGCTTCGATCGCGGTTGGCCGAACGGACGATCACGCGGGGGTATCCAGCGTCCATATTGAGGTCGACGCCCGGATCGCCTTCGGACGGCAAGCCGATAGTATTGACGATGAATGCTTGGCGCCCTGCGAATGCTGGATACTCCCAGACGCCCGTCGTCGTCGGTGCGAAACTCAGCGTCGCCGCGATCACCCCGCCCGCGACGCTGTCGGTATCCCACACGTAATTGCCATTGCTGTCGTATATGGTAAGCGGCATGACGTCACGCGCTAATTCTGAAACGGCGCGTATTATTCACATTGAACCCTTCGATTATGTTGTCGCGGATTTCAACGCGCGCCCCACTATCAGCCGTGGCAAACCGTCCGATAGTGCTGCTAATTGCTGAAATCTGCGTGACGTTTATCAGATCAGCGGTTAAGGATTTAGTCTTGACATGGCGCGCTTCGACCGCGCCTTCGCCCACCAGTGAGCCGTCGGCCACTCGGGTAATGCTCAAGCCGCCGATTTCAACTGAACCGACCGTATGGCGGTTTCGGATTTGGATAACGGCTTTGGATAATGTGCCGGAAACAGGAAGTGTTATTTTGGTAACGAATGTGCGGCCGCCCTTTGGCGATGAATAGTTTAAATGGACCGGCATCCCATCAAGCCAGTTTTCGCTAACACGCTCGCCCGTCATATTGTGGTCAATGTATCCGGGAATGGTCGTGAATAGCGAAAAGTACCCATTAAAATCATTAGACAAGGAAACTTGGCATTTGATTATATACGTCGCGCCAGGCGTGACCGGGAACGAACGCGACGTAGATAATGACTCGCCCGCATTGGCCGACAGATACATTGACGAGCCGGATTGCCAAAACGTCGAAATGCCCTGGTCTGCCCAAAAAGAAACCGACGCCCGCTCCACTCGGTCCCACCACGCCAAATCCCGAAACTCCGGATCGGGTACGATATTGTCAGGCGTGCCGACGACGAGATTCCGCGCACGCACCTTCGCGCCAAACTCGCCGCCGGCGCCCAGCAACAACGTACCGTCGGGCGCGAAAATATTGACCGTGCCAGCCTTCAGAGCAGCGCCATTGATCGACCCTGTCACGAACAGGCTGCCGTCGAAGATCGCGCCCATTACCAGCCAGCTCGCACCGTCCCATCGCTTGGTCATCGCGTACGTGCCGCCGTTCGAGATCGTGACGACATCGCCCAGCACGTTACCGCCCGGCGTCGCGGCGTCGGCCGTGCCATCCGACCAGGCATTGCCAGAGGCGAAATACATGCCGGCACCACGAGCGCCAGACCCACCATCTGAACCGTTGGCGCCATCGCGCACCACCGCAATGATGCAGCTCTGCGAGAAGGTCTGGCCACCGGCGACGATGCGCGCAGTGACGATCGCAGCCGGCCCCTGCATGTCGGCGTAGCGCACGACAGCGCTCTTGCCGGTCACGCCGGTGAGCGCCGCGCCGTCAGCCGTGAAGGTCACGTCCCCTTCCAGGCCGACCAGCGTGGCGGTGATCGTGATGGTAGCCACGTCGACGGCACCAGCAGCATTGAGGTGAAACAGCGATGTCGTCGCGCTCATCAAAATCGACGCATTCTTCGGATTGATGACCCGCACGGAGGCGGCCTGCAGGATCGCGTCGCGGTCATTCAGTGCTGTGCTCATACGAGGAATCCAACGGTGACCCGGCCAGTTTCCCAGTCAGGTGCGAGTGAAATAACGATGCCGCTCACGCCAGCGTCCATACCGAAGCGCGGCGCGTAGACGGTCACGGCCTGGCCAAGTTCGAGCGCGAGCAGTTCCGGAACGCCCTCAAACTCGTACGTGGTGCGCGGCACCTTCCACAGGTCGAGCCGGCGCTGCGCCTCGGCGTCGGCGTCGGCGCGCGTGAGCAGCATGGTGTCAACCTGGACCGGCTCGGCATTCAAGCGACGGGTGGCCAGCGTGGCCTGGTCGGCCTTCGTGGTGGACAGCCACTCTTCGGCGAACAGTGTCTTGTGCACCTCCGGCAGGTTCGCCAGCGTGCCAGCGTCCTGCATGGTCCAGCACTTGGCGAACCCCAGCTTCACGGCACCAGCGGGGTCCGTGCGCGCCGTCGGCTGCAGCGCCCCGTCCCCATCGACCATATGCTCGGGCCGGATCACCACTGGCGTGCCGGTAGCAGGCAGGGCAACCTTGATCAGCCGAGCCAGGCCGAGTCGCGACATCACCAGCTGGGCGCCAACGCTGCTGAGCAGCATCTGGCAGGCGGCCAGCACATTCTGGCGCGCCGTCGAAGACAAGCCCAGCGGCTGCTGGTGCGCGACGTCAAACGCGGTGATGTTGGTCAGGTCGAGATCGGCATCGTTGAAGCGGTCGGACGTCTTGCCGTAGTTGGTGACCAGACGCTTCACCAGCTGCGCCGCGGTGTCGACGTAGCCGCCGGCTGCGGCGCCGCGCACGGACGCGGTGACCACGCCCGCTGGCGCGTCCTGCAACTGGAACGTGCCGGCCGCCAGGTCGGCGGTGAACGCCACCGGCGCGCCGTTGTCGCGCACCTCGATGATCGAGTCGATCGCCCCGGCATGCAACTGGTACTTCAGGATTGCGCCATTGATCAGCAGCGGCGTCACGTTGAACGTCTGGCCCAGCGCGATCGGCAGCAGTGCATCCCGCTGCTCGCCCGTGCCGCCGAGCTTGACCTCGCTGATCGGCGTGTTCAAGCGCTGCGACTTGTCGCGCAGCTTCAGTGCCAGCGCCTGGCGGCCGCGCGGCGCAATGTCGGCCACGATGCCGTTGAAGATCATCCGGAAGTCCGCGCGACCCCAGCGCACATCACCGATGTACGCCTTGATCGACCGATTGTTCCAGATGTACCCAGGCCCGGCCCAGGCATCGCGCGCGCCGCCGACGTTCTCGAGTTCGAGTTCGCCAGTCGATAGCCCGCCCTCGCCGTCCAACAACAGCCGCTCAGTGAACAGCCTGCCGACAGTGGCGATGGGCAGATACGTGGTGTTCGCCGGCGCATCGCCGGGCCCGGTCGTGAATGGTTTCGTCGCGAAGTACACGACGGACTCCACGCCACCGATCTGCACGGCCGCCTCGATGAGGACGACACGATAGGCGGCCGAGCTTTTCAGCCAGGCCAGGAACTGAGCATCATTCATGCGAGTGCAACCCTTTGTTCGCTGTTGGTGACGGACTTGAACCCCGTCGTGGTGGCGCCGGCGACGCGCTCAGCGTTCTCGCGCGCTGCCCGGGCATTTGCCTCGATCACGTGTCCGGTCTGCGCAGCTTGGTCAGCCCGCAGGCTGGCCAGCTCCTGGCGCACCGACTTGAGCTCGGCGACCAAGGCGACGGTGTTGTCTGCGCCGTACGAGGCATACGTGACCGGCGCTGACATATAGACCTCCGACGCGACCCGGGCGCCCGCCACCGGGGCATCTTTGCCCATCGCCTGATGCATCAGCAGGATTGCGTCGCGAACGGACATCACCTCCTTCTTCACATCGATCAGGCCGGACACCGACAGCTTCAACGCGTCCAGCTGCGCCGTGCCGGCGTCGACCTGATCGCCCGCCCAGCGCGCCATCTCTTCAGTCATCGCTTGCGCGTAGTCGAAGTCTTGCTGATAGCCGGCACCACTGGCGTTGACGGCGCGCGATGCCTCGAGGAACGCCGTGTACACGTCTTGGTAACGGTCTTGCGCCTTCTCATCGCCGCCACGAGCAGCCCTTGCGACCTCCTCGTACTGAGACTTCGCTTCTGCATACTTTGCCGCTGGCGACAACGGTGATAGGCCGCCAAGCAGCGCATTCTTTCCCACGTTGCGCAGGCTGGCCGCGAACGACCCCATGCGATCGGTCGCAGACTTAATGGCGTCGGACTCGGAATTGTAAGCATCGGTCAGCGCTGAACGCTGCGCGGACAGGTCCTTCGTGATCGCCTCGACCTCGGGGTGCAGTTCGGCGAAGGCTCCGGCCACGCCCAGCAGCACGGAAACCGACTCCGCCCCCTGAACGCCCAGCTTCATCTGCGCTTCGACAAGAGCCCGGAAGCCCTCTTTCGTCGCGGGCATTTGCAGGTTGACCGCCGCCAACTGCTTGGCGATCTGCTCGTTTACGGTTAAGTTTTTCTCCGCCTCGGTATAGAAGGCGTCGTAGTACGCGCTGGCACTACCAAACAGCTTTTCAATACCACCAGCAGCCGCCATCAGCGCGCTGACCGCACTATCGCTCATGCCGGAGAACCCGACCAGCTGAGAGCGCATCGCGCCCAGTGCCGCCTGCGTGACATTGATCTGTTCGACTACCTGCGCCAGGTTTTCTAGCGACGCATTCGAAGCGACGCTGTCCAGCATCGTGCGCGCCCATTCAGGCAGGCCGATTGAGTTCAATGCACCACGTACCGATGAGGTCAGGGCGGCCAGGTACTGCTCCTGCCCCTTTTCGCCATCTGCAAAGGTCTTCGGCGCCCACTTCGTGCCACCCCGCGTATCCTGCCAATTCACAACAGTTTGACCCAGCTTCTGGATCATCAATGAACCCCAGGCGCCATCTTTGCTGGTGTCGTCAGCGAAGGCAGTCGCGGCCGTGTAGCCTGCCGTTTTACCGAATGCAAGCGCCGTGCTGTCCAAAATGCCAACGATGCCTTGGGTCAGGCCTTCGACCATCTTCTGAGCCTGGGCACTGGTGGCGATATCCGCCATGTTCAGTGACTGTGCCTTGATCGCCGACGTGCCTGCACTGCTGGACGTCGCCGCACCGCCAGTGTGCTTCGTTCCAGATGTGTCGAACTTCTTCCAAATCGCGACAGCGGCGCCAATGCCAAGGGCGATCGGGCCCAACGCGCCAGCAATGGTTCCCATGCCCGCAGCAATGCTAGCGCCAGTGCCCGCGCCGATCGCTGCAACGCCGCCTGATACCGCCGCGCCGATACCGGCAAATCCGCTCGACATCAATGCGCCAAAGCCAGCTTGCAGCCCGAGCCCGCCAGCGCCAAGGAGGCCAACGCCGGAGGTCAGCGACCCCAGCGTACCAAGACCGCTGACCACGCTGCCAACGCCGGCGCCTCCGCCGGTAGCAGCTTGCGCGGTTCCAGCCAAGCCAAGGGCGCCGGAAACCGCGCCCGCCACCGGGTTGACGATCGCCGAAATCACGGGTCGCAAGACCAGTGTGTTGAACATGTTCCTCAACGTGTCGACGAGGTTCCGGCCAAAACCCTTGCCTGATTCGAACCCGCGCAGCAGTGCGTCCGTCAACGACATTTCGATTGTCTCCGAGGCCTTTTTCCAGTCGTCAGCCGCTTGCTTCGCACTATCCGCGACGGCTTGGCGGGTGGCCCCGTCGCGCTTTGCGACCGCGAGTTCACGCAAGGCAGCAGCTTCTTTTCGCAAGCTCTCGGCCTTGGCGCCGGTTAGATCGAGTCCTTCAGCAGTGATCGCATTTTCTTCCAGTCGGTTTGCCATGCTGTCGAGGCGCTCAGCTTCCAGCTCAGCGATTGCGCTCTTGCTCAGGCCGATTTGCTCGTTCTGGTCTTTGGTTGCCTGGATCTGCTTCGTGATCGACGCAAGTTCCTTGTCGAGCGCGTCTTCTGCGGATGCAATGGACTTGGCGTAATCAGCCATTTCCTTTGCCGTCTCGTCGATCATCTTCTTCGCGCCAGGCTGCTTCGAAATAAGCGCTGTGACGAGTTCGACGTACCGCTCCTGGCTCAAGTTGCCCTTGGCATACTGCCCGTTTAGGCGGGAAAGATCCTCCATGTAAGAGGCGGTAACGCCGGAAAGCTCAGCCAGCAGCTGGGCTTCTTCTTTTCGTTCCGCCGCAGCCCTTTTAGCAGCGGCCCCCGAACCTTTTTCCTGATACTTCTCGCGCAGCTTCGCAATCCGCTCTTCAATTTCTGACGCTGAGGCACCAGCAGCTGCTCCCTCGGCACGAGCCTTAGCGACTTCGCGCTCGAGCTGAACCTTCTTGCTGAGAAATTTGTCGCCTTCCGACGTCCATTTAATGCGCGCCTCTTCAGTTTGAATTGCAGCGGCCTGAGCTTTAGCCTTTTCTTTTTCAGCATCGGCAACTCCGCGAATGGCAGAAATTTGCGACTGCGCTTGAGCCAGCAAAATTTGCTGCTTCCGCTCACCGTACGCGTCCTTGTTTGCGCGAGCACTTGCGATGTTCTCTTCGATGCGCGCCTGCTCTTTGAGCAAGCCATTGAGCTTGTCCTGAGATGTGTCGGCTCGACCAATGCCTAACATCTTGTCCCAGGCCCTCGATGCGAACTCGCCGAGTTCTTTCCAACGGCTTTCGATGTATCCAAGGTTGGCGACGATCGTCTTCGTGCGTGCTTCCATTGCCTTCGCGAAGGCATCCTGGGCAACCTCGGCCGCTTCGTCCGTCCGCCCCTGATTTTCAAGAGCGCGAATCTGGTCATACACGGCAGAGGTCAAAAAGTGGTACTTGTCGTTTAACTTCTCGACGGCCTCGACCGGATTGCCGCCTAGATCGCTGAATTCCTGAGCTGTATCAGCGACACTTATTCCGAGGGCATCCTGCAGATCGATCGCAACAGACGCGAACCTTTGAAGTCGATCCGCGGAGATGTTGCCGGCATCAACCATGGCCACGAGCGCCTCGACAGCACCCCGCTGCGTACCACTGACTTTGCCGATCGCTTGAGCCATGTCCGCCACCTGCCCGACAGACAGGCCAATGGCATTGCCTGTCATGACCAGGGAGTTGCGATAGAGATCGGCCTCTTGCGAGCCCTCGTAATAGGCCGCGGTCAGGACGGCGACTGCCGCCGCAGCAACGGTGAGCGGGTTGACCATGGCCAGCACCTGGCTGCCCATCGCGCGGGCCGCCGGACCTATCCCGCCAAAGCTGTCGCGCAACTGTCCGCCCTGCTGAATCAGCACGGTGAGCGGCTCCATGCCGCCCTGCAGCGACGTGATGACGTCGGTCAGTTGAGCCGGCACTTGGCGGAGCGCGTTTGCTGTTTGGCCAGCAGACTGGCCAGCGCCCTGCTGGGCCTGCTCGACCGCGCGCAACTGTTGAAGGTACGGCTGTAAAACGCCTGGGTCAATGCCGCGCTGCTGGGCTAGCACTTCGAAATAGCGCGCGCCAGTGCGCGAACCCGCTTCCATCTCTGCAGTGGTGCGCTGGATAGACTGAATCAGATTTTGCTGCGAGCGGGCCGAGCCGGTGCCGATGCCCGAGATCGCCCGCTCTGCACGTTGCGCCGCATCGATGGCTGGACGCAGGCCGGCTTCGACGCCGGATGCGTCGGCGACAACGCGAATCTCTGCGGTATTAACGGTTTCAGCCATTGGGCGCCTATAAAAAATCCGCCCGTAGGCAGCTATAGATGTTCAGTCGCTGCTACGCATGACGGAAAGTGCTTTTTCCTCCATCAGGCGAATGTCAGCGTCGAGTTGGTCGTACTCGTCCGGGTCGAGATTCATTCGATCGAGCCGGCGCAATAGCACGTTGTGGTCGAGACCTGTTGGTCCAGCCATGCCGATGCGCCACTGCCTGTTAAGCGCCTGGAACAGGAAGTAGGCCGGCTCGTTCTCGGGCCAAACCTCGACTGCCTCGCCTGCAAAATCTTCCGGGGTCAGGCCTGCCGCAGCCATCTCCGCCTCTGACGGCGGAGATTCGTACATGGCCACGGCAATCGCCGTCAGTTTCCCAGGCGGCCTTCGAGCAGTGCTTCGCGGTACGCCGCGTTGATTGCGTTCACGGCCGCCGGCAGCGTGTCGACCAGCTCATCAACCGATTCGCGGTTGAACGGAACGTCCAGGTTCCAGCCCTTGACGATCTGCATGAGATACGCTGCGTTGAAGTCGGCCTGGTGCGCGACGAGATCGGTCTGCGTGAAATCTGCTACTGGCCCGCCTTCGCCGGCGACTTGCTTCATGCGAGTCACTTCGGCATCGGCCTTGGCTTTGATAGCCGCCTGATTCTCGTCGATGAGCTCCGCAAATTCTTTACGGCTACGGTATGCAAATTTCACTTCGACCGTACCGGTCGAGCCGTCCAGCATCGGGAAGCTGACGACTCGGGTGAAGTGCTCGGGACGCTTGCCGAGTACGAGCTTGGAGACTTTTGCCATGATATTTTTCTTTCAGGAGGGTATAAAAAAACCGCGAGGAGCGACCCCGCGGCTAGAAAGCCCGGTCGTCCGGGCTGGCAAACTGGTTAAGCGGCGTAGCGGTTGACGCGGCTGCGCAGTGCGACGCCGCACTTCACGACCATGCCCTGGCCCTTGGTGAAGCTTGGACTTGGATTGAAGCCCAGCACTCCGTTATAAAACAGCGGCGCGCCGGAAACGAGCACAACGCGAATGGCCGTCACGGCCTGAGTGTCAGTGGCCGCCTGCAGGATCGCGTTGTGCGGCAGCGATGGGTCATCGGCGATGCTCATGGCGATCGACGAAGCGGAGAAGCCGTTGAAAATCTGGATCTCGTCTTCGACGTCCAGGAATTCCTCGGTGTTGTACTTCGGATCGCCACCCGACACGGCGAACTCTTTCATGTAAGGCATGACGGCCCACGTCAGGATCTTGCGCAGCGAGCCTGCGCCGTTGCCAGCCGGGAACTGCTTGGTCGACATGGTGTCGAAGCCTTCCAGGGTGACGCTGGTAGCGGTTGCCGCCTTCACGCGGAACAAGCGCAGGTTCGCACGCACCCAGCCGCTGGTATATTCGACGATGTCGCCGACTGCGAAGGTATTGGCGGCAGTGGTAAGCACGCTTTCCAGTGCATTGCTGGCGGCCGTGACGGCGATCGCCGCGGCGTAGGAGGCAGCAACAGAGAAGGTGCTGTTGTTGGGGACGGATACAGCCATGGTGTGGGCCTTTCAGTAGTGAGAAAATCCCGGAATCCGGGCCGTTGCGCGCCCATGTGGGCATAAATAAACCGCCCGGCTTTCGCGGGGCGGCTTGGAGGTGGAACTTGCGGGGTCAGCAGAAAATCGAAAAATCTTGCATGGTCCCGCGTAAATCGGTTTCTTCGTCGTAAGTGGACACGCGGCCGGACACTACCTCGGCCTGCAGCGCGATGGCGGAGCGAAGGGCGTCCTCAACGAGCATGCTGAGCTCGGAGGCTTCAGCCCGCTCGCGGGCGCCGGCCCAGCAATTGATCTGGACACGCACGTGCTGTTTGTTTGGACGATCGCCAGACAAGAAGTTCATCGGCTCCCCGCCCACCACCTGGTAGGTGATATAAGGCGTGGCCGTATTTATCGGCGCCACATCAGGAAAAATGCGCCCCTCGGCCAAATGTGCAAGCACTTCCTCGATATGGTCTTCTGGCGTCATCGTGCGTTTCTCGCAATCTGCTCGGTTAATGTGCGCGTCATGACGTCTATAGCCTCACCCTTCTTGCTTTCGTAGGCTGGGCGCATGAACGGATACGCCGGCGCGGTAGCGGTGCCGTATTCGAGCTCCGCTGCCTTCCGATGCGCTTTCCAGCCGATCGTACGGCCGGTCTTCTTACTGACTTTTTTATTGCGAGGCACGAACTTGTGGCCGTCCTCGACAAAGCGCCAGTAGTAGGCGTCATCGCCGCCATACCGCCCGCTCCGGACCGTTACCAGGTACACCTGCCGCTTACCACCATCCGAATCTTCAACGATCCGCTTCACTATGATGTTGTTGAACAGGACGCCGGTTTTCTTATGCGCCAGCGAGTTTTGCTTAGCTCGGGCGCGGAAAACTTCGGCGCCGGCAAAGCCGATTGTCCTCAAGGCGCTCTCGCTAACGCTCTCCTCGACCCGTGACACCATTTCCTTTAGGGCCTCTTGAAGCTGCGATGCGTCGATTTCAATCACGTGACCCCCTTGCACACCAGGAACATGAAGCGCGAGTCGCGCGAGTCTGGCAGCGCCGACTCGACGTCGTACGCCTTGCCCTTGAACAGCACCCGGGCCGAGGTATCGATGTCGGCGCGGGCGCGGACCCGAATCGAACATTTGACGATGGAGACCTCGGCGCCGGCGCGTACTACTTCGGCGCCGCTCGGAAACAGGACATGCGCCCAGACCGTGCCAACGGGCTCCCAGACCTGTGGCGCCCGCAGCTTGCCGGTGTCCGGACCTGGTCGCTGCAGGGTGATCCGATCGTTCATCACAGGTACACCCGCGCGCGATCGAGCAGGCCGCCCAGGAACTCACTCTTGGGCGTGCCGGCCGGCGCGAAGTGCTCGGCGACCTTGCCCAGGATGTAGCCCTTGATCTCGTCCGGCACCGTGCTGTCGTCGACGCCGTACCCGCACGAGTACTGCACCTCGACAGCGCTGATGCGTGCCTGGGCCGCTGGCCAAGCCCGGCCAGGCGCCGGCACGATGTAGCCCGGCTCGCTTTCGCTGTCAACCAGGTAGTCGTCGGGATGCAGGATCTGGCGCACGCCGGCGGCATCGTAAAATTTGATGTGCTCGACAGCCAAGAGCGGCGGGTACTCGAGCCGAAACGCCGGTGGGAAAGCGTCGAGCGTCAGCCGGTAGGTCTGCTGCACCAGCGCGCGGCCCGTCTCATGCTCGGCGTCGCGCGTGTGCTGGCCGATGACCTGGCGCAGCTCGACGTCTGCCTCCGGCCCATCCAGCCGCGCCGACAAGCGCGCAGCTTCCAGCGACACGGCCAGCGCTGCAGGCGGGGTGATCAGTCGCAGGCTCATCGAATGGTTCCTTGTGTTGCCGGCGGCCGGCCGGCGCCGTGTGGCGCGCCAGGCGCTGCCGGCGCGCGGGCGTACTCGACGGTGGCCGCTTCCTGCTGCTTGAGCAGCTCGGTGTTCGGCACGCTCGGCAGTTGCGATGCATCGATCATCAGTTGTCCACCCTGTTGAATTGAATGGTTCGGTAGAACCGCTCGCTGTTGGCGCAGTCGATGCGCAGGTCGCAGTAGTTGACGCCGGCCGGCAAGGTGTCCATGCCGCCCAGCTTCACGAGGATCAGCGACCCCTGGATCACTGCCGGCACCAGCACGCTCACGCCCACCGGCTGCGCCAGCACCGCGCTGGCGGAGGTGTTGCTGTCCGTCAGGTCGTTGCTGATGTCGGCCACGAAATAGCTCTCGTCGTCCGCGTCCTTCTCCAGCGACCAGGATCCGACCTGCTGCTTGAACCAGATCGTGCGATCGAACCGCTCGCCGTTCGCGCACTTGACGCGGAACGTGCAGAAGTTGACCGCGCCCGTAGCTGCGTTGAACCCGCCCAGCTTCACCACGATCAGCTTGCCCTGAATGACAGCCTGCTGAAGCACTGTCACGCCAGCGACGATGGTCTCGACCTCAGCAGCCGTAGTGCCGCGCTCGGCCAAGTCGATCGTGAGGTTCGCCACCCAGTAGCGCTCGTCGAGCGGGTGCTTCTCGCTCCACCATTTCCCCGCCTCGAGGTACGGGGCGTTTGGCGTGCGCGCGCCTGGCACGCTGCCGAACGCCACCACGCGGGTACCGCCCGGGAATGCGACCCGGCGAGATTCCGCAACCGTCGAGGCAGCGACCGCATTTTGCGCAGGCTGCTCGGCCAGCGTCGTGAAGCTCGCCGACAGCGGCGTGGCGCGGTTGCCCGCAGTGTCGAAGGCGCGCATGCGCACCGCGTGCGCAGTGCCGGCGGGTCGCCCCGAAACTACGACCGAACGGGCGGCGTTTGGGATAACGGTGTAGTTCACGCCGCCATCGATGCTGTATTCATAGCCAGCGACGCCGACTGCATCTGTCGCCGCCGGGCACGACAGGGTAGCGCCTGACGTTGTGACTGCGGATACCGTGATCTCGCCGACCATCACAGGCCCGGTCGTGTCCGGAGCAGGGGCCGCCGCTGCCGTAGGGGTGACACTGTTCGACGCCGGCGATTCGGGGCCGTAGCCCGCGCTGTTTTGTGCAGCAAGAGTGAACGTGTAGCTCACGCCATCGGTCAGGCCCGTCACGTTTACCGGCAGCGTCGACGACGTGGCGGTGATGCCGCCTGGGGTCGACGTTGCGCGATAGCCGGTGATGGCACCGTTATTCGTACTTGCTGGCGCCGTGCCGGCTATGCTTGCCGAGCCATTGCCTGCAGTAGCGGTGCCGATCGCTGGCGCGCCGGGTATAACGGCGACATTCGTCACGCCGAACGCGGCGGCATACGTTGCCGTCAGGCTCGAACTTGAACCGGCGCCATACGCTATTGCGTTCAGGCCGGCCGGACCAACGTGTATATCGTCGCCCCCTACGCGATAGGGGGCGTACATTGGGACCCCGGTCGTGGTTGTTACCGAATAATCAGTGATGATGGGGTCACTGTCGAAGCAAAAAACGGTAGTCCCGTTATGCAACGATTTTGCGTATGCAATGCACTGCTGGCGTTGGCTCTCCCTCGCGTCACCGGGATAACCTTTGACGCCGTAGTCGGTATCCAAAACGAACTTGACATCCGCGAGACCCGCCACTGCGCGCACAGCGGCCATGAAGTTGTCTAAGTTAGTCTTGAACGTAGCGAAGTTCGAGAATCCGTTCTGGCTGAAGGCGGGGGTATGCACCAGCGTCGGGCGCAACCCGTTGTTGATCATGTCCATTGCGATTGCGTGGTACTGGGTCTGGCTGTGTCCTGACCCGGCGGCGTTCACGGTACTGATCGGTCGGCCCGGCGTACTGAGCGAAGCGGCTGCCATGCGCGCAGGCGCTCCGAACAAGTACGTCATATACGCGGCGCACTTACGGCTGTCGCCCGTGAACAGCACCACGTCCATAGGGACGGCGCTCGCAGTCGATGTGACTATCGGGAAACCCGGGAGCTCGTAGCCACCGTTATAGCCGTCTGTGGGCAGCTTGGTAAGATCTGCGATGCCGTCGGAGTTGAGGCCGGTGGCCCGGCATTCGCGGAACCACGGACGAATGCCGCGCGCAGTATCCCACGCATTACCCGCGCTGCTTGCAGAATAAAACTGGCCGGAAGGGTCTACCTGTGTGACTTTGACCAGCAAGATGCCACCGGGCTTACCGTCAGCGCGAGGAATACTTGACAGGTTCATCACGTCGGTGCTCATGTGGATGACGGTGTTGTTGCCGTCGTTCACAGCAAGGCCGATTTGCTTAGTAGCTGCACCGCTAAACGTTGCGTCCTTCCAGCCGTTAGCCGACTTGTCGTTGTACGTCACACCTGCGACTCGCGGCAACCATGCCTTGTCGCGGGTGTCGTTACCAATCTCGTCCGTTACCGCGAACTGAATCTTGTACGTGCCGGGCGTCCCGGTGGCTTGCTTACTACCCACAAGGAACTGTACTTGGTTGAATGATGCATCGAACTCGTACTTGTAGAGCGCAGTGCGCACCCCGCTTGAGCCTCCGTTATAAAGCTCGTTGGGACGAAGTTTAAAAGCCTGCTGGGTAATAGCCATATTTTTAGACAGCCTTGTTGATTGGTTCCAGCTCGACGATTTTCATTTGCCCGCGCCGCTCGTACATCACCTTGGTGACGCCGAGTTCGCGGAGCATGTTCAATGCGGCCGTGTGGATTGCGCGGTCGATCTTGCCGACGGCGCCGTGCACATACACGGTGCTGCTTGTCAGGTGGTCGACCGTGATGATCCCGAGGTACGCCCGGCGCGCCTCGTATCCGCCCGGCGCGTCATAGACGCGGATGGTCGAGACTTGGGGGGTCATGTGCAGGTGGGTCATCACGGCCTGCCCGGGTTACTGCTCGAACGCCAGCGATTCGGCGTAAGCCACTGCTTCCGGGCTGGTATCGACCACGTCCGGGATTGCCTTCGCCAGCGCCGCATCGATCTCGATGACGTCGTTGGGCTGTCCGTACGCGCTGGCCGCCAGGACGCGGGCCTTGACCAGTTCAGGCAAGGCTTCGGGTTCGCTTGCATCCAGCGCCAGATCTGGGCTCGGGGTATCGACCACGTCCGGGAGCGGCTCGCCATCGGCCAGCGTTTCGACCTGGTCAGACGAGGTGGGCGTGATTGTCGGCAGATCCGAGTTCGTCACCTCGGTGCCTGCGGGTTTTGCTTTTGCCATCGGTGTTCTCCGGTGAAGTGGCCAGCCGAGGCCGGCCTCTGATTACGATCAGGTCGCGCTGTTCTGGTAGTACTTCACGGCGCCGCCGACGTCGATCAGATTTGCACCCGAGCGGCAGAACGCCAGGAAACCGACCTGGCCGTTCTCGGTGTACTTCGAGTCGGTCATGCGGAACAGGGTGAAGTCCATGACGTCGCGGACCATATACTTCGAGAAATCACCGAACAGGACCGACTTGGCATTTGCCGCCATCACCGACATGTGCTGGTTGATGACGATCTCGCGGCCCAACAGGCGATCGGGGGCGCCGCCTGCGTTGCCGGTCTCGTAGCCGGGCACGAAGATCGGGCGACCTTGGGGATCCTTCACTTTCCGCAGAATGCGCAGGGTGTCATCGTTCATCATCCACTTACCGGCTGGGCGGTAATACGGATCGACGGAGTGCTCCAGATCGACCAGGTCGTCATAGGTGATGGTGACCGTCTGACCGGTTGCACCGACCTTGCCCGCGCCGGCTGCCGGCACAAGGCCGCGAGGCTGCCCGGTGCCGGTACCGAGGGTGTGGTGGCGGTTCTGAATGCGGCCGAGACGCAGCTGAAGCAGATTCTGGATATACGACTCGATGTTGAAGAACGAATCCTGGATCAGCTCGAATGGCAGCGCGATCGACTTCGACGAGTACTTGTACACGTCCAGCGATACCAGGCCAAAACTGGTGTCTTGCTTGGCCACGGCAGCGTTTTGGCCGACGATCTCGCCTTCTTCCGAGGTGGCGTCGGCGGTCGGGAATGGCAGCTGGGCGCCGGTTGCGGTCTGGAATTGAGTGGCCACGCTGCGCACTGCAAAGGCGGCTTTCATGGCCTGGATCAGCGTCGTGCTGAACTCCGGAGCGACGGTATAGCCGCCCTCCGAGCCGGTGGTGGTCGACATGGCAGCGCGGATGTCGGGGCTCACGCGAGCGCGCATCGAGCGGCGCTGATCGTCGCTCAGGGCGGACAGGCCACCGGAGAGCATTGCACGAAGGGCGGTGGTTTCTTCGGTCTGCGCGCCGCCAGGGCGAGTTGCAGCAGCCAGCGCGATGGCATGCTGGCCTTCCGACGTCTCGCCGGCCAGCTGGGCGATGCGATTTTCGCGTGCGATCTCGATGTCGATCGCTTCGACTTCAGCCAGGAACGTGTCCAGCTGGCCAGCCTCGGCTGCCGGCATGCGCTGGTCAGTTGGGTACTTGTTGTTCAGGTCGTGGACTTTTTTAGCCACGGTGTCGCGTTGTGCGCGCAGGTCTGCGAGCTTGGTCATGTAAAACCTTTCGAAGGGGTTGGTCCGCTCTCGCGGCCGTTGGGCATAAAAAAAGCCACCCGGAGGTGGCTGGCTTAGTGGCGCGAGAGAGCGTCAGCTAACTTGGAGGCGAGCCATCGTGGCAATGCGCTGATGCTGGCGCGCGCGGTGCTCTTCGGTGGCGGCCGGGTCGACCTGGCTGGGATCGGGCTGCGCAGGCTTCGGTGCATGCGCATACGCGCTCATGTCCCACGACGATTCGACCTTCTTGCCTGCAGCGATACGATCGACGAGGCCCGCAGCGACAGCTTCGTCGGCGGTGTACCAGGTTTCGGCGTCCATGGCGGCGCGCAGGTCTTCGATCGACATGCCGCTCTTCTTGGAGTACTGACCAGCAAGCGATGCGTCGATTTTCGAGAGCAGGCCCGCAGTCGACGTCATGTCGTTCGCGTTGCCCATCGCCCAGGTCCAGGCGTTGTGGATCATGTAGAAGCCGCCGTCGGCGATCTCGACCTCGTCGGCCGCAGTGGCGATCACGGTAGCGGCGCTGGCCGCGTAGCCATCGATGTGCGCGATGACCTTGGCGCCGGTGTCACGGATGGCCTGACAGATGGCCTGGGCCGCGAACACGTCACCGCCGGGGCTGTTGATGCGCAGGTGGATCGTGCCGCCCTTGATGTCACGGATCTGCGGCACCAGTGCCTCGGCCGAGACGCCGCCCATCCAGTAGGCAGTTTCCTCGTCCGACACGATTGCGTCGTAGATGTAGATCTCGACCTCGTCGGCCTTGGCCACGATCTTGGATTGCGGTACGCGCTCAGGACGCTTCTTGTTGCTCGCCAGGAGCTTGGTCAGGCTTTTCGACACTGGTGCCTCCATTCATTTTCAGATTCGTGTTTGGCGGCATGTTTTCCAGCCGGCGGACCTCGTCCGCATCCATGAACGGCATCTCGCCAGCACGCCCAAGAGCGATGCGGTATGCGTCATACCGTGCCTTCAGGTCGCCGCGTTCGAGCGCCGCAGTGATGTATTCCGCGAAATATCGCTCGCGCACCGGCCACAGCTTGGTGTTCAGTTCCTGCTGGATCGGCGTCAGGTGCCGCTGCAGCGTGTATCGGACGAAGCCCATACCCTGCTGCGCCACACCGGTGCCCCAGTTCGACACCGCGCCGCCATGCCCGACCATCGTGGGCGGCACACCGAAGATGCGGCAGATTTCCTCAACGGTGAAAAGGCGCGTGGCCAGGATCTCGGCGTCCTTCGAATTCACGCTCAACTGGGCGGGCTGCAAGCCACCCGACAGGATCAGCGGGCCGCGCCCACCGTTCTGCGCTCGCGCGATCAGCGACGCCTTTAGCTGCTCCAGCTGCACCTTGTCCAGCTTCGACGCCGTCTGCAGCGCATAGTCGAAATTGCCGCCGCCGGCGAGGAACCGGCCGGTGTACTCCTGGGCGGCCAAAGCGGTGCCGATCGCCTCGAGTGCCGCGTACGTGAGCGGGCTCGGGCTGGTCAGTCCGTCAAACCCCAGGCTCGGCAGGTGGATGATGTCCGCCCTGTCGAGCACATACATTGGCTTGTTGTCAGGAGTGATCCGGTACCGCACGACGTCGCCATCTTTGAATGGGCAGACGGTGTGGCGCGGCAGCGGCCGCCAGCCCGACACCTTATTGCTGTAGAAATTCGGGCGTATCCATTCGCCGAAGCCGTCGCCGTGCGACAGCTTGGACAGGATGATCGCCTCCCAGGCGGCCGCCGACGTCCAGCCATCACTGGCCAGCTCGTTCAGCATCCACCAGTAGTCGTGGTTCGCCGAGTCGCGATCGTTGCCCTTGCGCTCGTAGATGCCGATCGGCAGCGTCGCAATGGCGCCGGCGATCAGCGCCATGCAGGCGTAGGCGGCGGATACTCGCATGCCGGTTTCGGCCGTCACTGCCGATCCAGACGACGACCGGTGCGCGGCGCCCAGCAGGTTGGCCAGCTCGCCCATCGACATGCTGCTACTGGAATTCTCGCCAAGCGCCACAATGCCGGCGCGCTCCGCAGCACCTTCACGCCCGGCCATCCAGGAGCCGAGCACACGCGATTTATGCGGGGTCGCCTCCAGGTTCAACAGTTGTCCGGTCATCAAAAGTCCAATACGTGAATTTCCGGCGCCGCCGCCCCGGCGGGGTTTAGCGCCATCAGAGATACCGCGCAAAATGCGGCCATCAGCGGGTCAATCTTGGCCTTGCCGCTGGCCTGCTTGGTGATCAGGATGGCGTTGCCCTTGTCTTCGATGCGCGCGTTGCCGACGCACCAGGCCATCATCGGGCGGCCAGCGTGCAGCAGCTCGCCGCCGGCGACCTTCCGCTCGGTGTCCTTGATAGCGCCGTTCAGTTTGTAGCCCTGTGAGATCGCGACGATCTGCGTCATGTCGATGTCGCGCTCTTCGGTGATTAGCTCGTCGACGATTGCACCGATGCCTGCGGCGTCGACGCCGATGCCCTTCACTTCCGGCAGGAGGCCCGCGTCACGCACTTGGCAAATACGATCAGCCACAGCCATGACGTCATCACCCGGACGCTTCACGATGGTGAGGTCGCCCTGCTTCTGGAAATCCAGCAGCCGCGGTGCGATCTCCTTGCGCCGCTCGAGCGCAATCTCGTGCACCCAGGCATGACACCACAGCAGCCACTGCCCTGTTTCGCGATCCCGGCCCAGCACGGCCAGACCGAGCATGTCGTCCAGGCCGCCGCCGTCAATCCCAACCACAGCCACGTCGGATCGCTCGATGATCGATTCCAGGGTGATGGTCTTGTCTACGGCCGCCTCCCAGAAGTCAGCGCCCGCCCAGCGGTCTGATCGCAGGTTCAGGCCGATCTCAACGTTCGCGTGCTTGGCCATGAAGCCGCGAAACGATTCGCCGCCCGCTAGATTTGCTTTGCTGAACTCGCGCTCCAGGAACGCCTGGTCGACCGAGAACCCCATGTTCGGGTTCACCATCGCCATATTTTCGAGCAGCAGGCAATCACCAGACACCACCATTTCAGGCGGATGCTCGAAGATGATCGGGATGAAGGCGGGGTCGACGATCTCGCCGTCGCGCACCTTGCGCGCATAGTCCAGCTTCTGCTTGAACACGCCGGCCGGCGGCTCGTCCGACTGGGTAGTCAGCCAGATCACAAAGCCCTCGGGGCGCGACGCCAGGCCGCCCAATGCCTCACGAAACATATTCTCCGCGCTCGGCATTTTGCCGAACAGGTGCAACTCGTCGACCAGCGTACCGACGGCCTTCTTGCCGCCGACAGTGTTCTGGTCCGCCGCCAGCACCTTGAGGATCGCGTTGCTCTCCCGGTGTGTGATGGTTTTCACATGCGACTGAACATGCATCAGGGCGTCGAGTTCGTCGTCCTTCTGCACCATGTCGCGCGCCGGCGTGTAGGCGTTGTTCGCCACCTCGACAGTCGGGGCCAGCACTGAGAATTCAGCCGATTGCCGCCAATTCAGGATTAGCGCGGTCAGCATGATCCCCGCCGCGACGGTGCTCTTACTGTTCTTCTTTGGCAGCAGCACGAAGAATTCGACGATCAGGCGCCGGCCGCTCTCGGCATCGTAGGCGCCGAAGATGCAGCGAACCAGGTCGAAGACCCACTCGGCGCAGGACTCGCCGAACGTCGGGCTGCCTGGCGCGTCCACGATCTTGAGCTGCTTGAAGATCGCGAGGGCATGCTCAGCCTGATCCGGAAAGATCGGCGGAGGAATAATCGATTCGCCCGCGCGGAGTCGCGCCGCCCAGTCAGGGCAGGCAGTTGTCCATTCGGGCATTTAGACCTTCTTTCCGCCAGCGGCGACCAGCTTCGGAGGCGCGGTAGGCGAGAACTTGCCACCGCCGGCCGCCTTGGCCGCGTCAGCCTTGATGTCCTTCTTGCCACCCTCGCCCAGTTTCTTGTGCTTGAACGGCAGCATCGCCTTGGCTGCGTCGATCCTCAGCCGCAGGTCGGCAGCCGGCTCGTTCATGACCTTGGTGAGAAACTCAACGGGGTCAGCCGTTGGCGGAATGTCGAACGCTTCATCGGCCGGGCCCGGCGCCGGCGGCATCCTTGCGGCGGCAGTTGCGGGCGCCTGACGCCGCTGATCGAGGTAGGCTTTAACATCCGGGTCTTTAACATTTCGAGACCCGGCAGCCGATGCCGTTTTTTCACTGAAACCGGCGCGGATAGCCGCTTCCTTATTGGAGAGCCCGGCCAAAACGGCATCGGCGAAGGCTCGCTTTTTGCCTGTTAAAGCCATTAACAATTTCCTCCAAGGGGGATTTTTTCTGCGCGTGCGGAACTAGTCGGTGTCTGCGGAAAACGGGCTGGGACTTTTACCCCCCCCTTTCTGCCCAGCCCGATACAATTACTACTTTGACATTCTGTGCCGATATCTACATGAAACTTGAAACTGTTGAAACAAAGCTGCGTATCTCGTTGCTTGGGACCGCGACCGTTGCTTCCGTAGCCGTGGCGGCATACTTCATTTGGTTTGGACTGGTGCTTGGAGAGCCGCTCTCGGAAAGCACGGGAACCTGGGGAGAGCTTGGCGACTTTGTTGGAGGTCTGATGAACCCCATCGTCGCAGGGTGCGCACTTTATTGGCTTGCTATGTCAGTGCGCCTTCAAAAGGACGAGCTTTCTGAAACCAGGCATGAACTTGCTGCAGCCAGCAGTGCTCAGCGCGAGCAAGTTCGAATGGCATTGCTGGGAATCCAAATAAACTCTGTCTCTTTACAACTGAACGCGACGACCACAGAGCTTAACTACGTCCAGAACAAAATTAGTTATTTATGGCAGCGTATGGACGAGTACAGGGGTATCGGAGTGCCCCAAGTGTTCGATGTCTCAAGTGGTAACCGGATCGATGCAACTATCCTGCTTGAAGAACTGGAAGGAAAAATGTTTTTCCTGCACGACGAGCGGTCCAAATTATTTGGGACACTCGAAAAAATCAACGACTTAGCCTTGGCTAAGCAAGTCGAGACCGCTGACGACTCTCTCGCGCCGATTTGACATCGTGGCATTGCTGGCAGAGCGTCTCCTTATTGTCATCTTCGTCAGACCCGCCAGCCCATAAAGGCTTGATGTGGTCGACCGGATGGCCGATGGTTGTGCGGCCTTGCCGCTTGCACTCTTGGCACAGGCTGCAGTCGCGTGCGCGGATGCGCTTCCGATCCAGCACGCCGGCATAGCCGCGCTTGCGCTCGACCACGACACCAGGGCGTGCGGTCAGGGTGGCGACGCGCGGCGCTGCCGATTGCAGTCGAGACTTGAGGGCGGTCAGCTTCATTTGATGGCGGGCACCAGCTCGGCCAACTCATCGAGCAGCAGACCCGGCTGACCGTGGCCCTTGGCGCGGAGTATTTCTACAGCGCGTTCCGCCTCAGCCAGGCGATCGCATAGGCGCCGCAACGCCGTCTCGTCGACCACGTGGAAGACCATGGCTGGCTTGCCGCCAGTGACAGCACGGATGATCTGGTCGCGGTAGCAGACGATCGGCATGCTCACGTTACTTCTCCCCGAAGCCTGGCACGTCGCGCTCGGTGGTCGTGGCGAGGCAATGAATCCAGTTGATGGCAAGGACCGCTACAAGGGTCCACATCACACCGAATCCCCAGCCAGGTGCGCCGGTGTAGTCGAGCAGCAGCCACAGCAGGATGGCAGTGCCGAGCGGCGAGCGTGCTGGCAGCGACGATGACTTGATGGCGGTCTTACGCTTCATGAGTTACCTCGGAAAAGAAAAGCCGCCCGGCGCATGGATGCGAGGGGCGGCGAAGATCCTGCTGGTGCAGGACCGGAGACACGGGAGCGGACGGCGGGGCTTTCACCCGCGGCTGGGTAGCTGCGGCCGCATTGATCGGGAGGCCTCACGCTATCCAGTGGGCGAGCCTCAGTGCTATCTGCAAAGTAGGCCACCAACGCAAAAAGCCCGAACGTTTAAAGGTTCGGGCTTTTCTCTGGACGTGCGAAGACGGCCTAAGACTCGACTATATCGGAAGCCTCGCTGGAAAGCAAGATCAATTAAACGACCACTTATCCATCGCATCCACCTGCTCGGTAAGCAGGGCGACGGACAATTTGTCGCGTAATGTAATTACCATGCCGCTTGTAACATCCAAATCCTCCACCTCCATCTGCGTGCCATCAGGTAGAAGAATAACGTCAGGGGGGATCATTCGCAAAACCGTCTTGAGGCGACGCTCTTTGTCTTCAATCTTTTGAAAGAAGCAGAACTGGCCAGCCAGAAGCACTGAGTCTCTCGCTTCGAGCTTGCAGTACTCAAGACGTGCGGTAAGTGGGGCGCCGAGCACAGTCACCACAAACTCATTGAGGTTTACCCCAGGGCTGTAGGCCACATGGCGCGATGCCTCGGTTTTCCCGGGCACAAAGAGCGCAGCCAAGACCTTATCGGCGATCGACTGTACGTAAGGTGCCTGCTTCAGGAACGGGAATAATGCGAAGGGTTTCATGGTATCTCAATGTAATTGTTGTTGAGCTACCTACTTTACTCCGATCTGTGAACGTTGTCAGAATAATACTGCGGTTGCCCCGTTCCGCCTCAACTTAACCTCGAGAGCCGCCTTTGCCTCTGCCGCGACATCAACCAAGTTTGCGTTGGGGAATCCCCAGACGCTGGTGATACTGCAAGCGCGGTAGATCGCCCAGACGTGAATGCGGCTCAGACTATTGATCATTGCGTCAGTAGCGGCGCCGATTCGGTGATCGGCCTGCTGCTGGGCCTCATGAATATCAGGCCCACCACCCTCCTCGCCACTCAAGCCCTGCATTGTCTTGATACCCAAGTCCTTGTCTTGGTCGCCACTCATCCAGGCCTTCCAACAGGCCAGGCAGATGTCGAGGCCGCCGGCCTTTACAAAGTGTTGAACAGGTGCCTCAGCCTTGCGAACTCGGCGGAGGTTTGGGGCGTTGAAAAAGCCGAGTGCAGCGGTGGTCATGGGGTTCTCCTAAAGACGGCCCAGCGAGCGTAGCACGGGTAGTCAAGAAATTTCCGGATTGAATTCATTCCAAGAGGCATTAACAACAGCAGCGATTCATTGCTAGATGGCTACTTGCCAAGTACCATGAAGTATGAAAAAAATCTCACTTGGCCCGCTGGCCGTTGCTCTACTAGGCTTCGTCGTTTGCACCTTCTTAGCGGCGGGCCTTACTCGCGCACTTATGACCAAAGGGCTGGACTCTAGCGAGGTGGCAGGTTGGGTTCAGGCGATTGGCGCAACGATAGGCATTGGAATCGCCATCTGGGTCCCTTACAAGCAGAATGAGGACGCTTCGAACGCTGCTAAAGCCCAGCAGCGCGAGAATACCAAGCGGGTATGTCTTTCACTGATGGATGAGCTATCGACGCTGAGAAAGAGCCTGAGAAGTGAGATGTACGTTGATATGCTTACTATCAACCCCGAGAAGTCGTTCGACTTTTCCAGTCCATCACGCGAGTTTCTCTTCCCAGTTTATAAAGCAATGGCCGGGCAACTTATCGAAGTCGACAGTAGCGAGACTCGACAGGCAGTGATCGAGGCATACGCTTCGCACTCCGACCTCTTTGACGTCCTTGAGATAAATGACCGGGTCCTTGATCAGTCGTGGAAGCATTATCTTTACCGAACAGAAGAAAAACAAAGAATCGGGCGGCTCGATTACGATCTGATCGAGGCCACATTTAAAGGAAGACTTTTAGGACTACGCGCTAGCATCCACGAGCAAGCTACGTTGTTAGTAAGCAACGTGGATCACGCGATCAAGCTTCTCAAGATTGAGGCCGCAGAACCAGACTGAGTCTTCTGATCTGCGGCAGCGGAACTACCTATTCATATTCTTGAGCTTGCCTGCGTATTCGACCTTGATGCGCTTGGCGTCCTCGATCGTGTATTTCGCAGGCGGGTGCTCGCGCTCCAGAAACTCAAGCCGCTCTTCGCCGATGCGCGTGCGCAGGCCGATGCGGTACTCGATGGCGTTGCCGCCCTTGTGCTGGTTGCAGGGTACGCACTGCTTGTGCGTGTTGTCCTCGTGGAAGCGGAGCGCTGGCTGAGCGCCTACCGAGCGGTAGTGCCCGGCATCCCACGCGCCGGTGTGGTGCCGGCCACAGCTGATGCACGGCAGCGCCGCATCGCGCGCACGGATGTACCGGTTGAACACGGTCTGGGCGTCGGCAAGGTGCTCGGTGCGCGTCTTGAGCTTGGCCTTGGCTTCGCGGGTCTGCTTGGCATCCAGGCGCTGCCGCTCGGCTACGGCGAACACGGCGCCGCATTCCGGGCCGCACACCTTGTGCGTCATGTTGCGCGGCTGGAAGCGATTGCCGCAGCCCTTGACGGCGCACTTGCGGGTGCGCGCGGGCTTGAGGGTGCCAGTGCGGGCGATGGGAGAGCGGATCATGCTAGGATGCCTTTTTGATATGGAGACGATAATGCAAGGAAATCAGAAGCCGAGGCCGATAGCTGAGTATCAAACGCGCCAAAGTGGTGCCCCGATGGAAGATGGGAAGTATCGTGGGGTAATCGCATGCACTTTTGATGATGGCTCTGGGAGCGAAGTCGAATACTTCTATTTCACATGCGCGGAATTGCGAGATACCAAAGCCGAGGCGATGGCCGACGTTGCAACTTTGTTTTACGTCCTTGAGGACACTCCGTCGCCGACCGTGGCAATCAATGGATGCGTTTACTCTCTTCCATGGGATAAAGAGAAAGCGCGTGCGGAGAAGTGGCTCAACGAAAATGACCACATCACTACCGAGTTTGAGAAAGAGTTTCCTGGCGCGAGGTTGATTACGGATCGACCGCTCGGCGGCAGCACGTTTCGTACATAACGCTTCGTTAGTAACGGGCGTCCAGATCATGCTGCCTCCATCACGGCCTCGATGAAGACGCGCGCGGCTTCGGCGTTGATCGCGTTGCCGTAGGCGCGCAGGCGTCCCACTCGGGCGGCAGCCCCATGAGCCAGCGGGAATGTGCCGGGTTCAACTGGCCGCCACTTTCCATCCCGGCATCCGAGCCAGTCAGCATCGCGCCAGAAGCCGTTAATCGGGCCGGGCCCACGCTCTTGGCCATGGCCCCCAAGCTCTGCAATGTAAGCCGGGCCCTCTGTCCGTCGCCACGGTTCGAGCTCATGTTCGGCGCATCCGGACTGCAGTTCGGGGTTGGCCACCCCGCCAAGCAAGATGCCGCCGCCAGATCCGGCCCGTGATTGCGCATCGCTTCCATCAGCCCGCCCTCGAACGTCCGAACGCCCTTGTCCGCCAGCGCCGCTGTTGGCGTCGGCCAGCCCGCGAGTAGCGCGAAGTCCTGCAGTCGCTGCTGCACCTTGCTGCCATCTGTGCGCGTCATGCTCAGCGCCGATTGCTCGTTGCCGGCCCGATCGTTGCTGCAGCTGGGCGTCGGCCACCCAGTAGAGCCGGTCGCGGATATGCGGAGCACCGACGCCCGCAGACGGGAACGGGATCGCCCCGAACCGGTATCCCACGCCTTCCAGGTCATCTTGTACAAGGTCGATCCAAGGCTCGACGTCTTTACTTGCAACCTGCTCTCCAATGACGACTGCAGGGCGGCGCTGGCGGATGAGGTTGTGGAATGCCGGCCATAGGTGCCGCTCGTCAGCAAACCCAGCTCCTCGGCCTGCCGCGCTGAAAGGTTGGCAGGGGCAGGAACCAGTCCAAACAGGTCGGTCATCTGGCCAGCCGGCGCGGCGAAGTGCCAGGGACCAAACGCCGATGCCGGCGAAGAAGTGGCACTGGGTGAAGTCCTGCAGGTCGGCGGGGTGTACATCCTCGATGCTCCTGGTGTCGACCACGCCGGGGGCAATGTGGCCGGCCGCGATCAGGTTGCGCAGCCACTCGGCTGCATATGGGTCGATTTCGTTGTAGTAGGCGGTCATGCTTGTGCTTTCTCCTGCTGCTGCGCCACATACCGCGCACGCGGCGCCCGGTCGCGCGCTTCCTTGAACAGCACGCACGGGGCGTTGTCCCAGGCTACGAACGCCTCGGGGCGGCCTGGCTGGTCGAATCCGGTGCAGCGGCCCAGGCCGGCGGCTGCTTGCTCAGGGTGCTTGGCGGTGGTGAAGCGCTCGCAGAAGGCGCAGGGGTCGTGGGCGGTGGTCATGCGGCGAGCTCCAATGGCAGCAATATGCGTTGCTGTGCGGTGGCGAAGTGCACCGGGTCCTGCTCAATGCCGATGAACGAGCGCCCGGTGTTACGGCAGGCCACGCCGGCGGTACCGCTACCCATCGCGTTGTCCAGCACCACGTCGCCCGGGTTCGAATAGGTACGCACCAAGTAGTCCATCAGCGCGACGGGCTTCTGGGTCGGATGGTAGTTGCCGCGCTGCTTGTCGCTGGAGAACGGCTGCACGCTGCGCGGGTACCGGCTGGTCGAGTCGTATTCCGTCAGCTTGATCGCTTTCCCGTAGCACTCGCTGTTGACCGTGCGGCGCGACGTCTTCTTTCGGGCGTGGCCCTGCGTGAACTGCGGGTTATATGTCGGCTGGCCAGCGCAGAACACCAGCACCGACTCGTGCGCGCGCAGCGGCTGCTTCTTCGCATTCAGGAAGCCGGTCGCATTACCCTTCTCCCACACCCAGTCGTACCGGAACCAGTCGGGCTTGCTCATGACCAGCGTGCTGGTGAAAGGCTGCATCGCGGTGAGCAGTACTGCGCCGCGCTTCTTGAGTACGCGGCAGTACTGCTCCCACAGCGGCGCCAGCGGGATGATCGAATCCCAGGCGCACCGCGTCGTGCCATACGGCAGATCGGCCAGCACCAGGTCGACGGTACCGCTCTCGATCTCGCGCATGCGGTCCAGGCAGTCGCCCAGCATCAGGGTCACCGGCATCATGCGACCACCTCGGCGCCGGCGCGCTGGCGCAGCGCCACCTGGTGCTTTGCCCACTCGCCCGCAATCCAGGTCACGCCCTTCGGGGTGAAGCGCGCCGAGTTGAACGCGTGATTGTTCTGGGCGGTACCCGCTTTGACGCAGAAGCGGCCGGCGTCCATGTGGTGGGCGTGCGGCGTCAGCGCGCCGTTCAGCCGGTACATGACCTTCTGGTCGAGCAGGAATTCGCGAAATGCGCTCTCGTTCGCGCGCAGGAGCTTGGCGACTTCGCGGAACGTCTTCGTGCCAGTCGCGTCGGCGTAGCGCTCGACGAACTCCACGGCCGGCGCCGCGGCGGCCAGCTGCTCGGCCTGGGCTGCGATCAGGTCCTGCTGGTCGGCGGCCAGGCGCAGCGCGTCGGCGAACGATTGCGGCAGGGCCAGTGCTGGCGCCGCGGCTTCCAGCGCCATCCAGCGGTCGATGATCTTGGCGCGCAGCGCGGCGCTGTAGCCGGAAATCACGACCAGGCAGTCGCGCTTCGTCAGATCGTAGACCATCGTCGGGCGTCCGCCGCCGTCGGCTTGGTGCGCACGGGCAGTATTACGACCAAGTCGTAAAACCTCTTCGTTGATCAGGCGCTCGATCGTCGCGATGACGTCGTTGTGGCGCGCTTCGCAAATGTCGGCGATCTCGCGGCTCGACATCGTCGCTTCGGCAGCGCCAGGGCTTTGCAGGGTCAGCATGTTGCCTCCGGTGGTGTTCGTGGTCATGGGTTCGGGCCCTGGCGGCGCGCGGCCTCGGCAGCGCGGATGCGGGCGTCGTATTGCTCGTAGCTCTCGTCGGTGCCCTTCGGGTCCATGCCCTGCGGCTTGCGGACCTGGATCGGCGCGGCAGCCGGCTTTCCGTAGGCCTGGGGCGATGGCGCTGGCGGGTTCAGCAGCTCTTCGACGATTCGGGCCAGGTAGTTCGGCGGAATCTTGGCAACCGGCCCCTTCTGCTCGCGCGCCGTGGCGACTGCGGCATGCAGCACGTCCATCGGGACCTTGCGGGTCGACCAGTCCAGCACGGTTGGATGCGTGAACGTCGCGTTGACGCCCAGCTTGCGCAGAGCCACCGACAGGACGACCGCAGGGTCAGTGCTTTCCGGCAGGTCTTCGCGAGGCGGCATTGCGGCGGCTCGTGGGCTGTCGGGTTCGGCAGGGTCAGGATCGACGACGACGACATCGGCGCCAGCCGCAGCGCTCGCGCTGTCGTCGTTGTTCTTCTCTTCTCTTCTCTCCTCTTCTCTGGGCGTGACTTGGTGTGACATGGCGTGACATGACGTGACGCCAGCATCAGAACCAGAGTTAGCCTTGTCACGCTCACGCTGCTGACGCTTGCGCTCAGTGCCTGTGTTGTCCACGCGCTCGCGCTTTGGCTGACGCTCTTCCCATCGGGTGACGCGTTCTCCATCAACCAGCGAGCGGCCCTGCATCGCTTCCAAGATGCGTGCCGTGGTTCCGTCGTCGGCGCCGAGCAGGAAGTCGGTTGCCTCGCAGTCGATCGCTCCGAACAGGCCGCGCTCAGTGTTCGCGCTGGCCTGCTCGAGGATCAGTGCCCACACGGCGATCACGTCACCGACGCGCGCAGCAGCCTTCCTGGCCACCAGGCCGAACTTCGGATCGTTCACGCTGCCGTGGTGCCAGCGGAACCAGTCGATACCATTGGCCATCAGTGCGCCCCCTGGATGATCGAGAGCTGACGGTCGTCGACCGGCTTCTCGACGTAGATGAATCCGCGCGTGCAGTGCTCCAGCTCAGCGAGCTGTGCAACGTCGCAGGCGCGATCGCAGACGGCCGAGTGCTGGCCCTGGAACAGGCAGCTGCGGCAGCTCTTGGCCGGCCTGGTGGTGAACTGCATGTTCTCGGGCGACTTGATCTCGTCGCAGCGGCCAAGCCACTTGTGGATGCTGACGTAGCCTTTCATGCTGGCCCCGCAGGATTGGCGGCGCGGCGCCCAACCACCGGTGCGCCGAACAGCGCGGCGACAAGCGGGTCGCGACGGTCGACCGGCGGATAGGTCGTGCTCAAGATGACGCGGCGGTCGTCGGTAGCTGCGCGGCGGCGCGGCAGGTCCTTCGGGGCGTACGAGGCTTGATCTCCCGGACCCTCGCCCAGTTCCCAGTGGTTGACGAAGCCGCCGCGCTTGGAGTCATCAACTCGCCCCGCGTGTATCAGGCCCAGAGTGCGCAGGTAGTCCAGGCGCGTAGAGACTTGATCCGACTTCACGTTCAGGTGCTTGGCAATCTCGGCGGTTCGATGCAGGCCGGCGCCGATGCAGTCAAGGATGGCGTTGCGCAGTTCCACGTTGCCGCGTTTCGGGATGAAGGTGATCATTGTTCGGCCATCCCATTCAGGCGCGCCAGCAACTCCATCATCGGGCGGATCGACACGAAGATCGCCTTCTCGATGTGGCGCACTTCGTCGCTGTCGATGCGGCCGTCGGCCAGCGCGGTGTGCACCTGGGTACCGACCTGACCCAGGCTCTGCCAGATGTCCGTCACCGATTCCAGCACCGCCATGTCGCTCGCCGGTTGCGAGTCGATCTTCGTGCACACAAAGCCGTGCAGGCGTGCCAGTGCGTGCAGCACCTCGTAATCGGCGGTCAGCTCCATCACCCGCGATGCGTCGTCCATCGTCAGCACGTTGGTAGTGCTGTTCGGGTTGGCCTTGTTGCGCAGCAGGCCGGCGGTGTAACCCATGCGCACGGCCAGCGCCTCACAGCCGCCGGGGGTGTCGTGCACGGTCTTGTAAAAGGCGTCTTTGTAGTTCATGTGATGTTCCTGCAAACAAATGGTGCGTGGAAAGTTTTGAGGCGCGACAATGTGGTTATGGGCAGTTCGCAATCAGGTCGGCGGAGCGGCCTTCCGGCGGCGCGGTCGACCGCGACAATGCTTCTCGTGCAATCCGTTGATCGCGACCAGCGTGTCGCTGAGACACTTGGCCTGACCATTGAGAATGCGGTTGACGGTAGGCTGAGAGGTGGTGAGCTCAAGCGCTAAGCGCGTTTGGCTCCAGCCTGTCGCCTGCTTAATTTCCCTGAGAAGGGTCGAAGGGTCTTTGTCCATGGCGTAAGTCTATACGCGAATGGATAGGAAGGCAATCCACAAATGAATAGCATGTTGTGTGCGAGCTATACGCCCGCGTATAGTCCGAGGATGACTATTTCATCCAGGCTGGACCAGGCAATGCAGGCGGCGGGCATCGTGTCACAGAGCGCACTTGCCCGCGCCTCAGGCATTCCGCAGCCGACAATCAATCGAATCTTGAAGGGCTCCGGAAAGAAAGGGCCCGAGATGAACACGCTAATCACCCTCGCGGAGGCATGCAACGTCGCGACTCAATGGCTGATGGATGGCACAGGTCCAAGGGAGCGCACGCCACCTGCCGAGCCCGAGGGCGAACTCGTCAAAGTATCGTTTGACGATGAGGAAGGCGACTTTGTCGGCGTGCGCATGGTCGCGCGCTATATCCACGCCGGCGTCAACGGGGCTGACGGCGATCTCGAATTTGAAGAAGACACGATGCTGAGTGTGCGGCGCTCCTGGGTGATCGAGAAAGGCCTGCCAGCGGGCGCGCTGGTGGCGATTCGGGTGATCGGTGACAGCATGTATCCGACGCTCAAGAGGGGTAATGTCGTGATCGTGAACACCGCTGACAAGGAAAAGCACAAGCTCATTGACGGGGCCATGTATGCGGTGAACCATAACGGCAAGCCCTGTGTGAAGCGACTGGAATTAAACGGCGGCACTTGGTTCCTCGCCTCTGACAACAAGCAGCCCGAGTTCCGCAGCCGAGCGGTCGACGAAAGTACAGAGGTGCTCGGCCGTGTCGTGAGGATGGAAGCCGACTTTATTTAATGCTGATCCATGTGGCTGAGATCGAGCCTTACGGATCACCCATCCTCGTTGCGATCGTGCCGTCGGAATTCACGGCACCTGGCGCCGGAGACGAGCTAATTAAAAGAATTGAGCGGCATTGCCGCGTGTATGTTGTGATGCTGGTATCGGTAGAGAAGAATGGTTTTCGAGCGCATGCGAAGTTCCAGACGCACGTGGTCCTTGCCCTGATTCAGCTGGAATATTTAGATCTGGTCGAAGTGGATCTTTCCGCCGATCTGCCCGAAGACGAGCTTCCGTTCTGATTTTAGGCAGGCGATTAAATGCAAGCGTTGCCAATCCGATCTGGCAATCCTCTGAAGACTAAAAGCGTGAGCGCCTATTATGAAAATCCTAAAGATATTGCTCCTCTCAATTGCCGGACTCATTGTTTTACTCGCTGGCGGCTCTTACCTGCGCAACAAGATGATCGGCCCAGAGGGCTGGGCTCTGGACAACACCGAGACGAAGCTTAAGTCGATGATGAAAGATCCAGCGTCGACAGCGATCAGGTCGTCGCAGACGTTCAGCACTGTCGACTCTTCGACCGGCGCCAAGACCATCTACATCTGTGGCGTGGTGGACGGCAAAAACTCGTTTGGTGCCTACTCTGGCGGTGCGAGGTTCGTTTCACGCAGCGTCTCTACCGCTGATACTTTCAACACGTATGAGGTCAATCTCGAAGATCCCGAAGATGTCTCGCTAGCGCGGGCGGCGAACATGCCAAGCGCTTTCGAGAAAGTTTATTGGGCGCCCTATTGTGACGCCAGAACTGCGAGCGAGAAGAGTTAGGCGCTACGGCACTCCTGGATGCATAACGGAATTTTCCTATCTGTGCATAAGCTCTGACAATGCTAATAGCTTCCACTTCAGCTGAACCGGCGGTATCGTTTTTGCCGTCGCAAACTATTTCAATGAGTCACGTCAAATGAGTAATGTAGCCCCAATCCTCAAAGCATTAACTAAGCAGGCAAGAGTTAATTCCCAGCTTATTTCAGCAATGGGAGTTTTAGCGAAATCTACAAATTTAGGCCCAGAATTCGATAAATTCTTCGAAGCGCTTTTAGCAGCGCACGATAACAATAAGGAATTTATTGAACTACTCGGTACTGAGGTAGACAAAATGAACGAGGGAACGAATGTCTAACCAGCAATTTCCCTACCTTGAAGACCTAAAGGCTACAATTAAGAGGCTCGACAGGTTGGATGACTCGATTGACAAAAACAAGCCCGCAGACGATCATCGACCAATGACAGACCTGAGCCGCCAAGAAATGACCGCTTCCCTCGCCGCCAACAAGGCTGAGGTCGAGGCGCGCCTGGCGAACTTCGATACCAGCGTCAAGACCGGCTTTGCTGAATTACGCGCCGAATTTGCCGGGCTTCGCACCGAGATGGCGAATGCACGAACCGAGGCCGCTAAGCAAAACAACGAGTCTTTGCGCTGGATTATCGGCTCTGTATTTACATTCGTTTCGATCAGTGTTGCGATCATCGCAGCGCTTATCAACTTCAGCAAGACAGACAAAGGGCCGGTCCCTGCAGCAGTGCAGCCAACCCCGATCGTAATCTACGGACAACCTGCGCCCTTAGCAAATCCTCCGGCAACAGTCCAACCGTCCCGGTAGGTAGCCATCGCGGGAGTCCAGACTCCCTACCATCCTCACCCGCCCAGCGCGGGTATTTTTTCGTCTGGCTATTCAAGCGCGAGCACTTCCGCACAAATTTATTCATTCGCGTATTGCCTTGACTATCCATTCGTGTATAGTTCTACTTGTGGCCGGACGACTCTGAATGCACCAGCGCCTTCGCGGAGTCACCACACAGCGCGGCTTGGGACGCACTCGACTAATCATCGGTATTTCAAGGGACCGAGTCGCGCTGTGTGGTAGCTGGCAGGACTCAGGCGCCTGCATCGTCTCTGAAGTACGAGGCCTGGCAGCCGCCACATCAACTAACAGCCGCACTGCGGCGACAAACGGAGAGCGAGATGGGTACACGTGCAGATTTCTATGTAGGCCAAGGCAAGGGCGCCGAGTGGATCGGCAGCATCAGCTGGGACGGCTATCCCGATGCCATCGCCGACGAGGTGCTGCAGGCGGCAGATGCAGACACATTTCGTGCGGCCGTGGCGTCCTTCTTCAATAGCCGCTCCGATGTGACGCTGCCTGAGCACGGCTGGCCATGGCCATGGAACGACAGCGGCACTACGGACTACTCGTACTGGCACTTCGACAGCAAGACCATGGGCAGCAGCTTTGGGCGCGCCTTTTTCCCTTGCGACCAAGAGCCGGAGGAGCATGACGATTTCAAGTCGCTCGCCATGCCCGACATGACCAACCGCAAGAACGTCGCGATGGGTAACCGTTCCGGCCTGATCGTCATCGGAGCGTAACCATGACCCAGCAGTACGACACCGAGTACCTGAGTCAGGCGATCGACGAAGAGATCGTGCTGGCCAAGCTCGACCGGAACCAGCGCGGAAAAAAGCCGGCGACCATCTGGCGCGACGTGCCGGTGCACCAGGTCTCCCCACGTGGCGCGCCGCTGGGCATGTATGGCGGCCTGCACAGCGCCGACCTGCCCCGCTATCGCCGCAACCCGCGCGATGCCGGCGAGCTGTGCGTGAAGCGCGGCCTGAACGTGAAACACGACCACGACGAGCATTGCGTGTCGGCGTCGTACGGCAGCAGCCGGCGCGCTGTGACCGAGTACTACGGCATGCACCCGGACATCGCGGCGGCCACGATGGCGGCGATCACCCGGGCTGCAATCCAGATGCTGACCGAGAAGCGCGACGAAGCTGCCGCGCTCAACCCTACCCGCGCACCGGCGCGCCGCCGTGCTGCTGCGCGCCCGAAAACGAAATGAGGACCGCCATGAGCTACCGCATCACCGCCCGCACCAGCGCCGGCAGCACCACCTACACCGCCATCGGCGACCGTGATGCGCTGATCGATGCAGCGTATGACGACGGCGCCCTGGGCGTCACCGTGATGGCTCAGGGCTGACCATGGCCACGAAGAAGCGCACCCGCGCGCTGACCGCCGACGAGCAGAGCCTGACGCCGGCGGACCGCGCAGCAATCCGGCAGGCGCGCATCAACTCGCAGTCCAGCCGCTACCAGCGCGAGGTAGCGATCGAAAAAGCTCATGCCGCAGCGCGGCCACCAGAACCAAGGAAATGACCATGACCGACACCACGCAAGAATCGGCGCCGCTCGCGCCGGCCGGCGTCATCTACCAGTACCGCGCGCTGTCCTGGTGCGACCGCCGCTGGCGCGACATTGTATCGATGGACGAGCTGAGCTTGATCAAGGGCTCTCCGGACATCTACGCCGTGCGCGCGCTGTCCCTCGTGCCGATCGAGGATCTGCTGCGCGCGCCGGCTGCGACCGTCAGCGCGGCGGTGTCCACCATCGCCCAGGCACGCCGCGACCGCGACGTCATCGCTGGCCAGTTCCGCCGCGCGCTGGCAGCGCTGGAGGGGATGCCATGAACGAGCACCGCCTGCGGGTCATCAAGTGGAAGTGCGCGGTGGTGGTCGCGTATTGCGCCGCGTGCGCCTCGGCGATCGCCCACGGGTGGCCGCTGTGACCGTGACCTTCGAAGAATTGCGCATCACCTACCAGAGCGACGAACAGATGGCACGCGACCTATTCCGCAAGCTGGTCGTCGCAGAAGCAGCAGCCACGATCGCACAAGCGCATCGGGTGCGCGCCGAGAACAAGCTGGCGATGGCAGTGCCGCGCCGCATAAACCGAGACCGAGAGGAAAACTGATGGAACACGCACTCCCCCGCACCTGGTCGCTTTGCATGACCAGCGAGAACCACGGCACAGTCGGCCCGGCCGGCTGCAAGTTCAGCCACGCACCCGAAAAGCACGAGCGCGTGCTGGTGGTCGAGGCGCCGGCTGGCACGCGTGCGCCAGTGGCCGAGTTTAAGGGCTACGTCGACGGCCAGCCGGCTGTGACCTGGTTCGATCGCGACAACATGCCGCGCGTCGGCACGAAGCTGTTCAGCGCGCCGGTCGAATCCCCTTCTGCACCTGTTGGTGCAAGCATCGATACGCCCGAGTTCGTAGGCCTTCTGGGCGCATGGGTCAGCCTTTGTGCTGAGGATGAGGGCATTACGGAATACGAGCGACTGAGTGCCAAGGCATGGGCAGCGCTCATCGCCCACATCGACCAGCACGTTGCCCGTGAGGTCGCGGCACAAGCCGGTCAGGTAGCGGTGCCAGGCAAGCTTCTGGAAATCTTGCGGGATGTACACGATACGCTGGAGAGCCAAGCCGACAGCGATATCGACCACTTCGAGGACGACGATGAAGAACGTGAATGCGCGCCTGTGCAGTACGCCGCGCGCAGGGTCATGGAGGTCATGGACTTGCTCAACGCCGCCGCAACCAGCGCCCCCCGCACACCGGAAGCGCCGGCCGCTGCCGAGAAGCTGTACGCGAGCTGGCTGCATTCACAGCCTGACCGCTACAACATTCCGCCTTGGCGTCTGCTGGCTGAATCGGTCAAGATCGAATGGGAGCAGCGTGCTGCCGCCCAGCTCGACGGCGGCCAGGAAGGGAGCGCGACATGAGCATGTGGCGCAAATTCCTCGCGCAGTACCGCCGCTTCACTACCTGGCACGATGCGTACCTGAACCAGCCGCGCGGCCCGGTCCATTGCGAGATTTGCCATGATATGGGGTACGACTGCTCGGGCCTGCGCTGCTTGTGCTGTAGCGGCAGCGGCCAAGGAGGCGCGCAATGAGCCAGACACGCCTTAGCTCATTCATCGAAGCCATCATCAACGTCGCGATCGGCTTCGCGATCAACTTCACAGCCAACATGTTCATCTTCCCGATGTTCGGGTTTCACATTACGCCAGGTGCAAACCTGCTGATGGGCCTGATCTACACGGTGATCAGCGTGGTGCGGTCGTATGCGGTGCGCCGCTGGTTCAACGCCCGGTTGCACAAGCTGGCCAGCGCGGTCGCCGCTTCGATGGAGGCAGATCGAGCCAATGTAAGCGGCGCGGCCCCGGGAGCGAAGAAGTGAATATCGACAGCATCACACACACGGCGCGCCGCGATCACCTGTGCGCCTTCTGCGGCATGACCGTGCGGACCGGTGAGCGATATGTGCGCGCGCAGTCGCCGGATGGCGCACAGGCCAAGAAGGCGTTTCACAGCCGGTGCTACCAGGGCCTGGTGGCGAGCAACAAACAGAACATTATTTCAGCACGCAAGGAGGAACACGATGGACAAACCTAAACGCTTTCTGCGCCTGCCGGCCGTCATGGATGTTGTCGGCATCAAGCGCACCGCGATCTACGATCGGATCAAGGCTGGCACCTTCCCGGCGCCGGTTCAGCTCGGGCCGCGGGCCGTGGCATGGGACGAGTCGGCAATCGCGGAATGGCAGCAGAAACTGCAGACCGGCGTCAAAGCAAGCCTCGTTTAGGTCGGGGGTAGAAACGGGGGTAGGCGGAAAAGAAAAAGCCCCTTCATAGGGGCTTTTTCAAGTAACTGGCGGAGACGGTGGGATTCGAACCCACGATACAGGTATAAGCCGTATGCATCCTTAGCAGGGATGTGCCTTCGGCCACTCGGCCACGTCTCCAATCAGTACCAACGTTTCCGTCAGCGCTGAGTGCAAGCATCTTAAGGGTTGGTGCTCATTTGGTCAAGAAAACACACCCAAAAAATTGCAAACTGGCTTAACTTTGTTCGAGATTAAACGACTTGTGCAGGGCGCGCACCGCCAGTTCCATGTACTTCTCGTCGATCAGCACCGAGATCTTGATCTCCGACGTCGAGATCATCTGGATGTTGATGCCCTCTTCCGACAGCGTCCGGAACATGTCCGAGGCCACGCCAACGTGGCTGCGCATGCCCACGCCCACGGCCGAGACCTTCGAGACCTTGGCGTCGCCGACGATCTTGGCTGCGCCCAGGATGTCCTTCTGGTCTTCCAGCACCTTCATCGCCTGCACGTAGTCGTTGCGCGAGACCGTGAAGGTGAAGTCGGTCTTGCCGTCCACCGACTGGTTCTGGATGATCATGTCGACTTCGATATTGGCTTCGGCGATCGGGCCCAGGATGTGGAACGCGACACCTGGCTTGTCCGGCACGCCCAGGACGGTGATCTTTGCTTCATCGCGATTGAAGGCGATGCCGGAGATGACGGCTTGTTCCATATTGCTTTCTTCCTCAAACGAAATCAGGGTGCCGGAGCTGGCTTCTTCGGCCAGGGGCATCAGGGGATCGGTCAGCGACGACAGCACGCGCGTCGGCACCTGGTAGTTGCCTGCAAACTCCACCGAGCGGGTTTGCAGCACTTTCGAGCCCAGCGAAGCCAGCTCGAGCATTTCTTCGAAGGTGATCTTCGACAGGCGGCGCGCCTCGTCGACCACGCGCGGATCGGTCGTGTAGACGCCGTCGACGTCGGTGTAGATCAGGCATTCGTCGGCCTTCAGCGCAGCCGCAATGGCAACCGCCGAGGTGTCCGAACCGCCACGGCCGAGGGTCGAGATATTGCCGTCCTCGTCCATGCCCTGGAAACCCGTGATGATGACGATCTTGCCGTTGGCCAGGTCGCGCAACACGCGCGTGTCGTCGATCGACTGGATGCGCGCCTTCGTGAACGACGAGTCGGTGCGGATGCCCGCCTGCCAGCCGGTGTACGAGACCGCGTCCTTGCCGATGGCCAGCAGCGCCATGGCCAACAGGCCCACGGACACTTGCTCGCCGGTCGAGGCGATCATGTCCAGTTCGCGTGGATCGGGCTGGTCCATGATCTGCTTGGCCAGACCGATCAGGCGATTGGTTTCGCCCGACATGGCGGACGGCACGACGACGATTTGGTGACCTGCGTCGTGCCACTTGGCCACACGGGCCGCGACATTCTTGATACGGTCCGTCGATCCCATCGACGTACCGCCATATTTGTGGACAATTAAAGCCATATCAGGAAGGGTTCCAGCTAGGGGTAAGGATCAAAAAGGGACCCTCACTCTAGCATGGTGCAGCGCGGCATCACAAGGCTCGTTGGCGTAAAAGCTATACGAAAAGAAAATAACCTAATGCGTTTTGCAACGAAGCCAGCAGGACCCCTTTAGCCAGCGTTGGCTTCCCAGCGCAATTCGATCCTGTCCTCGCCGTCTTCCAGCACATGCGCGCAATCCATCCCGATGCCGGCGGCGAACAACAGCTCGCGGCCACGGCTGACGGTGGGCAGGCGCTCGCGCTCCCAGGCCGGCACGCCCAGCGCCTGGAAGTGCGCCTTCAGACCGCGCGTGGGCCGGTTGGCCGCCGTCTTGAGGCGCTCGCCGCCCTTGCGGAAATCGATCATCAACGGCAGCGCGCGCAACCAGGCGGCGTCGAAGCCGCGTGCGGCCGGCACGAAATGCAGCACGCCGCCATAGGCCGGAAACGCCATCGACGCTTCCCCCTGCCAGCGGAAGCGCTGCCCTTCCTTGACGAAGATGCCAAGGTCGTCCGGGTCGCGCATGCCGGCCAGTTCGGGCAAGTGCGGCGTCAGGTACAGCTTGCCGCGATGGCGGCGGATGTGACAGTCGGGATGCGTAACCTTCAACTGCGCATCGTCGCGCGCCGAGAACAATTGCCAGACCATCTCGGCAAGCCACGCGGTCGACGGCATCGCCAGTCCCCGTACGGCGAACAGATGGCGCAGGCAATTGTCGATGCGATCGGCGCTGAGCGCACCGAGCACCGCCAGGTCGACCGCATCGCCATCCAGGCAGGCGGCCAGGTCTTGCGCCGCCAGTTCTTCGAGCATGCGCTGGGCCGACGCGACGTGGGCCGCGCCGCGCGCCAGGCGCGCCTGGAAGCCGGGGAAGTTCGCGGCCAGCGCCGGCATTACCTGATGGCGCAGCGCGTTGCGTGCATAGCGCGCATCTTGGTTGGATTCATCCTCGACCCAGCGCAAAGCATGCGTCGCGGCGTAGGCCTCAAGGGCGGCGCGCGATTGCGTGAGCAGCGGGCGCGCCATCACGGTGACGTCGTCGCCCAGCAGGTTCGGCGAACGGTTGGCCGCTTCCATGCCGGACAAGCCGGCCGGCCCCGAGCCGCGCAGCAATTGCAGCAGTACGGTCTCGGCCTGGTCGTCGAGGTGATGCGCGGTCAGCAGCAGCGTCGCGCCGTGCTCACGGCACATGGCGCCCAAGGCTGCATAGCGGGGGCGGCGTGCCGCTGCCTCGACGCCGGACCCATCGACGGGGATCGTCACGCGGCGATGGTCGAACGGCACGGCCAACTCGGCGCAGCTGCGTTCGCAGTGCGCAAGCCAGGCGTCGGCGTTGGGGCTCAGGCCGTGATGGACATGGAAGGCAAACAGCGGAATGCCCTGCTGCGTGCACCAGGCGTGGGCCAGGTGCAGCAAGACCATCGAATCGAGGCCGCCGCTGCAGGCGATCGCGATCGAGGTGGGCGTGTAGGTGGTGGACAGGCGCGTAAGCGCCTCATTGCATGCTGCCGGGACCGATCCGGATGGATCGGTCCCGCGATTGGTTCTGCTCACTGTAGGGACTCGCTGAATGAAACTCGCTGGTCAGGCTTGACTCGTATTACTCTTCACGCGGCAGCGTTTCCTTGAACTTGCCATACGCCATCAGCTTGGCGTGACGGGCTTCGAGCAGGTCCTTGGTCTTCATGCCCTGGAACTGGCGCAGCGTGTCGGCCAGGGCGCGCTTGAGCAATTGCGCCATTTGTTTCGGGTCGCGGTGGGCGCCGCCCAGCGGCTCGTTGACGATCTTGTCGACCAGGCCCATGGCTTTCAGGCGGTGTGCGGTCAGGCCCAGTGCGTCGGCAGCATCGGCCGCGCGTTCGGACGTCTTCCACAGGATCGACGCGCAGCCTTCCGGCGAAATCACCGAGTAGGTCGCGTATTGCAGGATCAGCACGGCGTCGCCAACGGCGATGGCCAGTGCGCCGCCGGAACCGCCTTCACCGATGATGGTGGCGATGAGCGGCACTTTCAGTTCGGCCATCACGTACAGGTTGTGACCGATGGCTTCGGACTGGCCGCGTTCTTCGGCTTCGATGCCCGGGAATGCGCCCGGCGTATCGACGAAGGTGAAGATTGGCAGGCCGAATTTTTCAGCCAGCTTCATCAGGCGCATGGCCTTGCGGTAGCCTTCGGGCTTGGGCATGCCGAAGTTGCGCATCGCGCGCTCTTTGGTATCGCGGCCCTTCTGGTGGCCGATGACCATGCAGGGCTGGCCGTTGAAACGGGCCAGGCCGCCAATGATCGACTGGTCGTCGGCAAACGTGCGGTCGCCATGCAGTTCATGGAAATCGGTGAAGATCGAATTCACATAGTCCATTGTGTACGGACGCTGCGGGTGACGCGAAATCTTCGACACTTGCCACGGAGTCAGCTTGGCATAGATGTCTTTGGTGAGCTGCTGGCTCTTCTTGTCCAGGCGATCGATCTCCTCGGAGATATCGACGGCGGAATCATCTTGTACGAACCGCAGCTCTTCAATCTTGGAATCGAGCTCGGCGATCGGCTGCTCGAAATCGAGGAAAGTTAATTTAGTCATTGTCACTCCGGGGTAATGTCTTGGCCGTGCTCTGAGGCTGCGCGGCGGATCAGGGCGCTATTCTACCGTAAGCCGGTGGCGTGTCGGGCGGATCGGGGGCTCAGGCCGCAGGGGCGACCGGGTCCAGGCTGCGCCACAAATACCAGGTCGCCACCGTGCGCCAGGGTTCCCAGTTGGCCGACACCTCGCGCGCATCGCTGCGCGAAACAGGTTCGCCCGAGAAATAGTTTTGGCTGATGCCCTGGATCAGGCCCGGATCGTCCAGTGGCAGGACGTTCGGCCGCAGCAGATTAAATATCAAAAACATCTCGGCTGTCCAGCGGCTGATGCCGCGAATCCGGATCAGCTCGGCAATCACGGCTTCGTCATCCATTTCGGACCACAGGTCGGCGTGAACGCGCTTGGCCTTGAAGTGGTCAGCCAGATCGAGGATGTATTCGGTCTTGCGTTTGGACAGCCCACAGCCGGACAACTGGACTGCGCCCAGCTTGATGATCTGGCTCGGCGCCAGGGTCGGGCAGACGGCCAGCAGCTTGCCCCAGGCCAGATCGGCCGCTTTCGGCGTGACTTGCTGGCCGACGATCGAGCGCGCGAGCGTCGTGAACGGGTCGGGCTGGCCACGCAGATGCAGGTCGCCAAACTGCGGGATCAGCTTGTTCATGATGCGGTCGCGCTGCATCAGTTCGCGCTTGGCCTCGGCCCAGTAGATCGGCACGGCGAGCGCATCGTGCGCCGGCGACGTGCCTGCAATTGCAGCCACGCTGCCCGACTTGTCCTTGTTCGCTGGCATTATGTACGGCGCCAGGTCGTTCCGTCGGCCTTGTCTTCCAGGACGATGCCCGCCTCCGTCAATTCCTTGCGAATGGCGTCGGCGCCGGCGAAGTCGCGCGCTGCCTTGGCGGCCGCGCGGCGTGCGATCGCGTCCTGGATCGCCGCTTCGTCCAGCCCGCCCTCGCCCGCATCGGGGCTACCCGCCTGCAGGAACGCCTGCGGTGGCCGTTCGAGCAGGCCGAGCACGGCGGCGAGCGCCTTGAGCTGGCGCGCCGCATCGACAGACCTGGTGCGGTTGACTTCGCCGGCCAGATCGAACAGTGCCGCCACCGCCAGCGGCGTATTGAAATCGTCGTCCATTGCGTCGCGCACGCGCCGGGCGTGCGCTTCGTCCCAGTCGACCGCGACTGGCTCGCTGCCAAGCTCGATGCCAAGGTCGATGCCATTGAGCGCCGTGTACAGGCGCGTCAGCGCTGCCTTCGCGTCGTCGATATGGACGTCAGAATAATTGAGCGGGCTGCGGTAATGGGCGCGCAGGATGAAGAAGCGCACGACTTCGGCGTCGTACTTCTTGAGCACGTCGCGGATCGTGAAGAAGTTGCCCAGCGACTTGGACATCTTTTCGTTATCGACGCGCACGAACCCGTTGTGGATCCAGTAGTTGACCATCGGCGCGCCGAACGCGCCTTCGGACTGGGCGATCTCGTTTTCGTGGTGCGGAAACTGCAGGTCGGCACCGCCGCCATGGATGTCGAAATGTTCCCCCAGCGTCGCGCACGACATGGCCGAGCATTCGATGTGCCAGCCCGGCCGACCCTGACCCCACTGCGAATCCCATTTGGCCTCGGCGGGCTCGGATTCTTTCGCAGCTTTCCACAGGACGAAGTCGAGCGGATCGCGCTTGCCGGTGTTGACATCGACGCGCTCGCCGGCGCGCAGGTCGTCGAGCGACTTGCCCGACAGCTTGCCGTAGCCGTCGAAGCCGCGCACCGCGTAGTTGACGTCGCCGTCCGCCGTTTGATAGGCCAGGCCTTTTTGCTCGAGCTTGCCGATGATCGACAGCATCTGCGGGACATATTCGGTGGCGCGCGGCACGATGGTCGGCGGCAGGATGCCGAGCGCGGCGGTGTCTTCATCCATGTACCCGACGAAGCGGCTCGTCAGCGCACCGATGGTCTCGCCATTCTCGACGGCGCGCTTGATGATCTTGTCGTCGATGTCGGTGATGTTGCGCACATACTCGACCTCGTAGCCGGACGCCAGCAACCAGCGGTAGACGACGTCGAACGCCATCATCATGCGTGCATGGCCAACGTGGCAGTAATCGTAGACAGTCATGCCGCAGACATACATGCCGACCTTGCCGGCGACCTTCGGGACGAAAACCTGCTTGTCACGCGCCAGCGTGTTGTAAATCTTGAGTTGGCTCATTGAATTTTCGGTTCGCACGAGGATGGCAAACGCTCGCCGGCACCGCAACGACCATCCCGGCGCGGCATTGCATGCGCGCCAGCCGGACGGGTGCGGCGTGGGGTGCGCCTGGGGCCTCGGTGTTATTCTTATTTGATAGAATGGGACGTTGTTTGTAAGCGCTTCTCTTGTGCGCTTCAAGGAAAGTATAGCATTGATAAAAACCCGGCTGGCCCCATACGGACCAGCTTTATTTTTGGGACAACCCTTGACAGCGCCACGTGCGCGGTCCATCAGAGGAAGCCAGATGTCATCGTCATTCAACCGCCGCTTCGCCCTCGTGCGCGTCGCTGGCGTCACCGCTGCCCTCGCCTGCGGCCTGCTGTTCTCCGGCAGCGCGCTGGCGGCCGACATGCCACAGTATTCGATCAAGACCAGCATGGGCGAGATCGTCGTCGAACTCGATCAGGAGAAAGCCCCCAAGACGGTGGCCAACTTCGCGGCCTATGCCAAATCGGGCGCCTACAACGGCACGATCTTCCACCGCGTGATCGAGGGCTTCATGATCCAGGGCGGTGGCATGAACGAAAAGTTCGAAGGCCGCAAGACGCTCAAACCCATCAAGAACGAATCGAACAACGGCCTGTCGAACCAGCCGTACACGATTTCGATGGCACGCGAAGACAATCCTGACAGCGCCACCTCGCAATGGTTCATCAACGTGGCCGACAATTCGGGCATCGATTTTCCGTTCGTCGGCGGCTCCGGTTACACGGTGTTTGGCAAAGTGGTCAAGGGCCAGGAAACGGTCGACAAGATCAAGGCCGTCGTGGTCGACGACGTGCGCGGCATGCAGAACGTGCCGGTCGTGCCGATCAAGATTACGTCCGTGACGCTGCTCAAGGGCGACAAACTAGTAAAATAACGGTTCCGCCGCGCCTGCATCCGGCGCGCACGCCCATCAACCAACAACAAGGACACCACATGACGACGATTCTCATCACCACCAACCAGGGCAACATCACGGCTGAACTGGACGCTGAAAAAGCACCGAAGACCGTTGCCAACTTCATCGACTACGTCAACAAGGGCCACTTCAGCAACACGATCTTCCACCGCGTGATCAAGGACTTCATGATCCAGGGTGGCGGTTTCGAGCCAGGCATGAAGCAAAAGCCAACCCCGGCCACCGTTGAAAACGAAGCCAAGAACGGCCTGAAGAACGACAAGTACACGCTGGCCATGGCCCGTACGTCGGATCCGCATTCGGCATCGGCCCAGTTCTTCATCAACACCAAGAACAATGCCTTCCTCGACTACCCGGGCCAGGACGGCTGGGGTTACGCCGTGTTCGGTAAAGTCACCGGCGGCCAGGACGTCGTCGACGCGCTGAACAACGTCAAGACCAGCCGCGGCGGCATGCACTCCGACGTGCCAGTCGACCCAGTCATCATCGAGA